>Ga0209498_1000328_pt1 | contig 28954 bp, 20 predicted proteins | sample WalLakDeSediment_FD_184131 | JGI IMG/M metagenome (GOLD analysis project Ga0209498, IMG submission 184131) | Lake sediment microbial communities from Walker lake, Nevada to study Microbial Dark Matter (Phase II) - Walker Lake 11/02/13 Deep... | ecosystem: Environmental > Aquatic > Freshwater >...
CAGCGAGAGCGACGAGCTCCCCGCCTTCGTGGTGATGAGCACCGGCTCCGGGATCAGCGGGGGCAGTGCCAATTGGTCGAGCGGGTTCCTGCCGAGCATCTACACCGGGACACGGTTTCGCAACGCAGGGCCACCGATCCTGAACGTCGACTCGCCCGCCGGGGCCGACAGCCAGCTCGCCGCCGACACGCTCGGTCTCGTCTCGACCATGAACCGCCGCCGGCTGGCTGCCGACGGTGATCCGGAGATCGCCACTCGGATCGCGGCCTACGAGATGGCCCACCGGCTGCAGACCTCAGCGCCCGAGCTCATGAACCTGACCGACGAGACCCGGGAAACCCTCGCTCTCTACGGGTGCACGGCCGAGGAGGCGAGCTTCGCCCGAGCCTGCCTGATCGCGCGGCGACTCGTCGAGCGGGGCGTGCGGTTTGTGACGATCTACCACGAGGGTTGGGACGCCCACTCCGATGTGGCCGGCAACGTGCGGAACAACTGCCAGAAGACCGACCGGGCCTCGGCCGCGCTTGTGGCCGACCTCAAGCGCCGGGGCATGCTCGACAGCACGCTCGTGGTGTGGGGGGGCGAGTTCGGCCGCACGCCGATGGTGGAAGCGAGCGCCGTGCTCGGCCGCTCGCTCGGCCGCGACCATCACCCCAATGCCTTCACGATGTGGCTGGCCGGCGGCGGTATCCGGGGCGGCGTCACCTACGGCGAGACCGACGAGCTCGGCTTCCACATCGCCCGTGACGAGGTGCACGTGCACGACCTCCAGGCCACGATCCTTCACTGCCTCGGCCTCGACCACGAGCGGCTCACCTACCGTTACCAAGGTCGTGATTTCCGGCTCACCGACGTGCACGGACACGCAGTCAGCGGCATCCTCAGTTAACCGGCCGGGCGCGGGCAACGTTGCCCCCACGCCAGCAGACGCCGGGAGATGCTGAACAACTTGATCAACCGCTACCTGTGATCTCGGCATACCGCCTGCTGATTTTTTCGCGTGGCGGGTTCCTTGGCGGCATGCTGTCAATTAAGATCAGCAAGAGTGGATCGGGCAACGCGGTGTGCCGCGCTGGTGCGGTTCCCAATCGCCCTGTGTGCCCCCTTGTTGCCTATCCCCTGAGGAGCTGTGTCGTGTTTACCACGTTCACCTTCGAATTGCCTCCGCAACCGCCGTGGGAGGGTCTTCATCCGTTGGTGATTCATTTTCCCATCGCCCTGCTGTTCGTTACCCCTGTCTTTGTGTTGCTCGCAGCCCTCTTGGGCAAGCATGGGCGTTGGTTCGGACTGACCGCGCTGATACTGCTGGTAATGGGAACGGTCAGCGGTGCTGTGGCCGTTTCCTCGGGCAATGCGGCCTTCGATGTCATGGACAGTGTCGAAGACGGTGGTTGGGAGGTGGCCGAGGAACACCAGCAGGCCGCCCAAGAGGTACAGATCATGCTCATCGGCCTGACGCTTCTGTATGCCCTCTTGTTCGCGATCCCGTTGGTAATTCCGAAATGGAACGTCTGGAGGTACTGGTTGCTTACGAATCTTGGCTTCCTGGCACTTCTGATGGTGGTCAACCTCCAACTGGCTCATGCCGCTCACCTAGGTGGCCAACTAGTGCATCAGTACGGAGCCAGGGCCATCTTGGGCGACGTGGCCGTCGAAGTCGGGACACCTGAGCCCGAGGCTGCCGAGCTCGACGACAACACGCTTGACGATCTGAAGAGTCAGCCGGCCGACCAGTCAAAGCCGGGTGACGGTGCAGGCCAGACTGGACGGTGACTTGCATCCGGGCCGGCATGAACGGCATGGCCGGCATGGCCGGCATCAACAGCGAGCTGGCCCAATCACCCGCACGACTGTTTCGAACGCTTGAAAAGATGCGAAGCCGTGAAACTTTTCTCGCCGCAACTCACTCCGCGAGTTTGGCCGCCTGGGCGTGGAAGAACTCGCGGCCCCAGATCTCGAGCGTGGGCAGGTCGGACGCCCGCACGAAGGCACGCACGTCTGCCCGAGCCCGCGACCAGTCGATCAAATCGATCTTCTCATCGAGGGCCCGCAGGCACCACCGTCGATCGACCTCGGGGGTGGTTCCGGCCCAAGGGCCCGTCTGGGTGAGCGCCGCGGCGAGCAGGCGGTAGTTCACCGCCGTCCGGCGGGCCGTGTACCAGATGAAGTCGAACCAGTCGCGTCCCTTGAGATAGCGGCGGCAGAGCAGGGCGTGGAGTTTGCCGGCGAACAGGCTGGGCGGGTCGTGGGCGACGGTGGCCTGCGGAAACGGGAAGTCGAGATAGCGGGTCTCAAACGTGCCGCCGGCGGGGGGATTCGTGTCGATCTCCACTTTGATGCGGATCATCCGGGCGGGCCCCGTGGTCGGCCGGTACTGCAGTTGGAGCAGGTCGCCGAGAGAGTCGTCCTTGAGAAACGCCGTGCGCACGGCCTGGTCAACGCGGGAGCGATCGACAAACTCGATGTCGTAGCCGTAGGCAGTCATCTCGCGGCGAATGACCGGCAGGTAGGGCTCCAGCCGAAACGCGGCGTCGGGCGTCTGCAGTGCGAAGTCGAGATCCTCTGAGAACCTCGCGAGGCCGTGCAGGATCCGGAGGCACGTGCCCCCTTGGAAGGTGGCGTGGCGGAAGAAATCGGTGCGGGCGAGCGCCGCCAGGACCACCTCCTGGGTGATTTCACGGATGGCTCGATCCTCTTCGAGGGTGGACGTGCAGCCGTAGGCAATAAGCCGTTCCTGGATCAGTGCGATCGACATTCGGCCGCCTCCCTGCTGAGCCCGGCGAGAAATCGTCGTACCCGCCGTGAGCGGTAGTTGGCGGCGAGCACGTTGCACTGCTCAGGCTGGATCTCAGCGATGCACTCCGGCGGGATTCTCAGGCTCTCGATGAGTGGCTCGACGCCCCTCCAGTCGGCGCGATGCACTGATACGTAGTCGGCCAAGGCCTTGAGCGGTGTGGCGATGAAGGACACCTGGCGGTCGCCTCTGGGCACCCGCGAGACTTCCGCGAACAGCTCGCGCTGGGGCACGCAGTCGAAGCGAAAAGAGCCGATCGGGGTCTGAAACCGGCGGCTTCTGGCAGTGCAGACGCTCGTCACCGTTTCCACCGCCTCCGGCAGCCAGCCGTGGAAGGCGAGCGCCGCCTCGAGGCTCACGTAGCTCGGCCCCATGATCAGCTGGCCAACCGCCAGCGAATCAACCGGACGGTTGCGATAGCGGGCATCCAGGCAATAGAGCCCGCGGCAGATCCGGATGACCTCGCCGGCCGCGAGGGCACGCTTGACGAGCGCCGCCTCGGCATCCGCCGACCCACGCAGCCACGTCGCCACCTCAGCCCGCGTGAACACGCCGGTTGGTGAATGGGACATGGCGGCTTCGGTGAGTCGCTGCATATATGCATAATACTGTCATTAAATGACAGTTTCCAGCAGAAAAAGGGTGTGCCCAGGACAGCCCGGCCAGTGGCACTTCCGCAACGATTTTCCGAACTCGTGAGCGGCTCACCGACGTGCACGGACACGCCGTCAAAGGCATCCTCAGTTGACCGGCCGGGCACGGGGCTGCCGCTCGCTTCTTGCCAAAACTCTCACGTGGGCCATCCTGGCAATCCTGTCCGAGACGGGATTCTGGCCATAGAAGCCCCCGGCGACAGCCGGGCGGACTGTGACGTGTCGCACCGTCTGGCGCGGCTAGGCTGAACGGTGTCGTGCATCCCCTGCGGCATCAGCGGCATGGAAGGCGAGCTGGCCCAATCACCCGCAGTCCCCGGGCTCGCGCCCGGGGCTTGTATGCAAATCCCTTTCGCCACAGAGCGGCATCCAGCGACTGCCATGCCGACACCCTTGGCTTCCGTAACCCTTGGTTACCCGCGGACACACTCCGGTTCGATCGTCACGGGCAACGTCGATTCACCCCGACCCATACGAGAGCGGCCGCCCGGACGGGCGTCAGGCGTCGATCTCAAAACCCTTGCGGCTCTCGCGAGCCAGGAAGGTGTTGGCCTGGGCATCGCCCACGATCTCACGTGCGAGAGGATCCCATTGCAGCTCACGGCCAAGCCGCATGGCGATGTTGGCAAGGTGGCAGATCTCGAGCATCCGGTTGTGCGACCAGACATCTGAGATCGGCTGTTTCCGCGACGTCATCGCCGCCACGAAGTTGGCGGTGTGGTTTCCGATCACCGGGCCGCCGTAGACCCCCTCGATCGCTCCTTCCGGTAGCGGGTCGTGGGCAAGATCCTCGGCTGGCTTACCGGTGAGCTTGCCGCGGTTGACGAAAAACCGCCCTGCGGTGCCCTCAAACATGATGCCGTTGTCTCCCTTGCTCGTGATGATCATCTCCACTTTGTCCGGCATGGCAACGCGGATCGTGAACTCGGTGGCCGCGTTGTAGCGGTCGCCCACGGTCGGCTGGCCGTCTTTGTAGTCCACTGGCAATGTGTATTCGAGCGGCGTGACGAGGCTGGGGCCGGTGTCGGTGCAGCCGAGTGCCCAACAGGCAATGTCGACGTGGTGGGCACCCCAGTCAGTGAGCTTGCCGCCGGAGTACTCGTGCCAATTGCGAAATGAATAGTGGCCATTGCTGTACAGGGGCACGCCTCCGCCATAGCCCTGGCGGATTTCCGGCAGGGCGCGGTAGGCCACCGCGGAGGCCGGTCCGAGCCAGGTATCCCAGTCGAGGCCCCCCGGCACAGCCGCCTCGGGGATTACCGGCGACGGCTCCATCCCGTTGATACCGCACGTCACTTTTTTCACCGCGCCGATCCGGCCGGCCCGCACGAGCGCGATCGCTTGGAGAAACCGCCCGTCGCACTCAGTCCGCTGCATGGTACCGACCTGGAAGACCCGGCCGGTCTGCTTGACGGCCCGCTCGATCAGCTTGCCCTCGTCGATCGTGAGCGTGAGCGGCTTTTCGCAATAGACATCCTTGCCGGCAGCCATCGCCTCGATCGCGATCTTGGTGTGCCAGTGGTCGGGCGTCGCGATCATCACCGCGTCGATGTCCTTGCGGTCGAGCGCCTTCCGGTAGTCGGCATAGGCGTCGGGCCTGCGGCCGGTGGCCTTCTCGACCCGGTCCACATTCTCGGCGAGCACGCCCGAATCAATATCGACGAGCGCCGCGAAGTCGGCATATGGAAACGATTTTTGCGTGATCGTCCAGCCCTGATTGCGGAGGCCGATCGTGGCGAACACGGGGCGATCGGCAGCCGCGGCCAGCGATCGTCCTGCAGCGGGCAGGACGATGGCGAAGCCACCTGCCGCGGCCGCTCCGCCCAGGAGCCGGCGCCGGGAGACTGTGTGTCGGGACGAGCCGGGGCTCGAACGCATCGGCAGCATGGAATTACTCCCTACGAGGAACATGGATCGATTGGCGGCCAGGATCGTTCTTTTTTTAATGATAACACCTTCAAGCAGCCCCGAACCCGGGCTCGGAGCAGGCCTGCGACCAGGCCGGCCAACGGGCCGGAAGCTCACTGCAGACGGGGAATTCACCCTGGTGGGGCCCCTGGCGAAACCTGAACGAGCCTCGGCCGTTCAAGAGGTAGGGTCGGTATCGACCACTGCCGCAGGCACGTTTTTTCAGACTCATTCTTGACACGCTTTCCCTCTCCCTTGGAATTTCAGCCATGAACCTCACGCTTCGATTCGGCACGCCGGTCGCCGGCCTCCTGGGCCTGCTCGCTGCGATCCCCGCCGCCCACGGCGCTGATGCTCGAGAGGCCGCTGCCGCCCCCATTATCCAGGCCCTCGTCATCCAGGCCCTCGTTGGCACGACGGCGCTGCTGGCCGACGACGCGGACCGCGAGAGTGACCGGAGCGAGGGTCGGCGAAGCCGTGAGTCGAGTCGTGGCGAGCGCGGCGAGTCGAGTCGTGGCGAGCGCGGCGAGGCGGGTCGTGGCGAGCGCGGCGAGGCGGGTCGTGGCGAGCGCGGCGAGGCGGGTCGGGGCGATGCCCGGGCCATGATGAACGAGATCATGGCCCGCCTGTCACGGATCGAGCAGATGCTCGGCGAGCGGGGGCCCATGATGGGCCGCGGTCCCGGCCGGTCTGAAATCTCTCCCGAGATGAAGCAGCAGTGGGAAGCCCGCATGAAGGAGGGCCGCGAAAAGATGAAGGAAGCCCGCACGAAGTGGGAAAATGCCTCGCCTGAAGAGCGGGAGGAGATGAAGAGCAAGTGGGAAGCTCGCATGAAGGAAGGCCGCGAGAAGCGCGAGCAGACAAAGCAGGCGAGGCCTGAGGGGAACGAGGGGCCGCAGATGCCCGAGGAGGTGCGGCGAAAGATGGAGGAAGCGCGGCGGATGGTTGACGAAGCTCGCAAGCGGGCCGCCGAGATGGAAAACCGCGTCAAGCGGCTCGAGGCCGAACTTGAGCGGATGAAGATGAATGACAAGGAATCCACCGACGAGGAGTTTTGAGGATTTTTCCGCCGGATGGTCGGTTTCCAGACCCGTGCTGGCCCCCGCGGGTCGACCCTGGAACTTGACACCGCGGGAATAACGGCCTTTGATAGAGGGAGTAATGGCTTGCCGTTACTCCCTCCCGCTGATCGACCCCGGGGAACTTGGGGTCCGCGTCGTGCCTCGAGGTACGACGGCGACGTGGGTGTCCCCGAGGAGCGATTCTCTCCAGAGAATCGGAACTGATGGGTCGCACCGCCCGTAGCAGCGTGGTCTGGCTGACCGCGGTTACCGTTTCGTTGTCGGCTTTGGTTCATGGGGCCGAGCCGCCACTCGACTTCAATCGTGACGTCCGGCCGCTGCTCTCCGACCGCTGCTTCGCTTGCCACGGCCCCGATGGCGAGGACCGCCATGCCGGACTGCGGCTCGACCTCAGGGAGACCGCCACCGCCGCGCTCGAGAGCGGGGCCGTAGCCGTGGTCCCGGCGAACACCGCCGCCAGCGAACTCTTCGCCCGGATCACAAGCACCGATCCGGACCTCGTCATGCCCCCACCACACGTCGGAAAGCCGATCACTCCCGCGGAGGCGAGGATCCTCGAGCGCTGGATCGCCGCCGGGGCCGAGTACCGCGGCCACTGGGCCTTCGAGCGGGTTGAGCAACCGGCGGTGCCGGAGGTGCGGGACGGCTCGTGGCCAAAGACGCCGCTCGACCGGTTTATCCTGGCCCGACTCGAGGCGGAGGGGATTGCCCCTGCTCCTGAGGCCGACCGGGTCACGCTCGCCCGCAGGCTCGCCCTTGACCTCACGGGCTTACCGCCCGCGCCGGAAGCCGTCGGCAGTTTTCTCGCCGACACCGCGCCCGACGCCTACGAGCGGTATGTCGACTCACTGCTTGCGAGCCCGCACTTCGGCGAGCGGATGGCGATCGAGTGGCTTGACGCCGCCCGCTACGCCGACAGCCACGGCTACCAGACCGACTCCAGCCGCTCCAACTGGCCATGGCGAGACTGGCTCATCCGGGCCTTCAACGACAATCTTTCCTTCGACCAGTTCACGGTCGACCAGCTCGCCGGCGACATGCTCGAAAACCCGACGCGTGATCAGATCGTGGCAACCGGCTTCAACCGCAACCATCGGATCAACGGCGAAGGGGGCATCATCGCCGAGGAGTGGCGGGTGGAGACGGTGATCGACCGGGTAGAGACGACCGGCCAGACCTGGCTGGGGCTGACCGTGGGCTGCAGTCGCTGCCACGACCACAAGTACGACCCGCTCTCGCAGCGGGAGTTCTATGCGCTGTTCGCGGTCTTCAATAACGTACCGGAAACCGGTTCGATCATGGGCTCGCAGAACCGGGCCGGCGGCAACTCCGACCCGCTCTTCGAGATCCCCTCCCCGGAGCAGGCAGGGGAACTTGCCAGGCTGAACAACGTGGTGGCCGACGCCGAGGCGGCGGTCAAGGCAGAGGGAGCCAACATCGACCCGCTCGTCCGAGAGTGGGAAGCGTCGCTCGGCCCTGTACTCGGCGGAGCGGAGAAGGCCTGGGAGTCGTTTGAGCCACTCGAACTCAGGAGCGCAGGCGGGGCCACATTCCGCCGGACCGAAGACGGGGCGTGGCTCGTGGAGGGGGTGAATCCGCCCTTCGACACCTACGAGTTCGAGGCGCTCCTTCCGGGGCAGTCGTTTGGGGGCGTGCGGCTCGAGGTCATTCCCGACCCGGCGCTTGCCGGCGGTGGTGGCTTCGGGCGGGCGGGCAACGGCAACATCGTGATCTCGAAACTCGAGATCGAGATCGAGCCGGCCGACGGAGGCGATCCCGTGCCGGTCAAACTCACGCGGACGGAGGCCGACTACGAGCAGCAGAACTGGCCGGCCGCGGCGGTCCTCGCGGGGCAGAAGGGCACGGGCTGGGCAGTCGACGGCCAGGATCCGGCGAAGCGGCAGCCACGACACCTGGCCGCGTTCCCTGCGGCGGCGGTCGACGTGCAGGAGAACTCACGGGTTGTGGTCCGAATCCGGCAGGAGGCGTTTGCCGGCCATGCGATCGGGAAGTTTCGGCTGGCGATCACGGGATCCGACCCGGCCCTGATCGGCATTGCAGGCCCGAACCTGCCAGATGTGGTTGCGGCCGCACTGGCCGTCGATCGAGACACGCGGTCTCCACAGCAGCAAGACGACCTGCGGAAGTTCTACCGCGAGAAGGTGGACGGGCCGATCAAGCGGGCCGAGGCGGTCCGCGACGCTGCCAAGAAGAGCCTCGCCGACTTCCGCAACACACTGCCCACGGCGATGGTGATGAATGAAGGACCGGCACGGGACGCGTTTCTGCTCGTCCGCGGTGAGTACGACAAGCGGGGCGATAAGGTTTTGCCGGGCCTGCCGGCCTTTCTGCCTGCCGTGCCCGAAGGCATGAAGGCCGACCGGTTGGGACTCGCCCGCTGGATCGTTTCCCGCGACAACCCGCTCACTGCCCGTGTTCAGGTGAATCGCCTGTGGGAGCGATTCTTCGGCACGGGGATCGTGAAGACGAGCGAGAACCTCGGCAGCCAGGCGGAGTATCCCAGCCACCCGGAACTCCTCGACTGGATGGCGGCTGAGTTTATGGAGGGCTCGTCACTGCCGGCCGTGGGGGGCAAGCCCGCCGGTCCTTGGGACACAAAGGCCTTTGTCAAACTGCTGGTGAGCAGTGCCGTCTACCGGCAGAGCGCGGTTGTGACTCCCGAGAAACTCGCTCGCGATCCGGCCAACCGGCTCCTCGCCCGGGCCCCGCGAATCCGGCTTCCTGGCGAGGTCGTCCGTGATCAGGCGGTCGCCGCGGCGGGGCTGCTTGTGCCCACGATCGGCGGCCCGAGCGTCCGCCCCTGGATGCCCAACGGCGTCTGGGACGAGACGAGCAAGTACGGAGACCTGCGGGGCTACAAGCCTGACACCGGCCCCGGCCGTTACCGCCGCACCATGTACACGATCTGGAAGCGGACAGCCGCGCCTCCGACGATGCTTCTCTTCGACGCCCCGAATCGTGAGACCTGCCAGGTCAAACGGTCGCGGACCAACACGCCACTGCAGGCGCTCGCACTTCTGAACGAGACGACCTTCATCGAGGCGGCCCACGGCCTCGCCCGGCGGATGCTCGGCGAGGGGGGCGACACACCGGCCACGCGGATCGCCCACGGATTCCGGCTGGCGATCGGTCGGCCACCATCAGACTCCGAACTAGCCACCCTCGTGGTGGGGTTCGGTGCCGACCGGGAAGCGTTTGCCGCCGACCCAGACGCCGCCGGGAAATACGCCGGCTATGGCCTCGTGAAGCCGCCCGAAGGTATCCCGCCCGAGGAGTTTGCTGCCTACTCGCTGGCTGCCAACGTGATCATCAATCTTGACGAATTCGTGATGCGTGAGTGACCAGGGGCCAACCATAAAAAACGTGCCAACCATGCCAAACATACCGAACACTGAAAGTCTCCGCGTCCAGGACGCACTCAACCGGCGCGTGTTTCTGGGGAGCACAGCCGGAGCGCTCGGGGCCACGGCACTCGCGAGTTTGCTTGCGCCAACGCCGGCCGGGGCCGCCGCGGTCACGGGGCCTGCTGGGCGGACATTCCCCAGCTTCCCCGCCAAGGCGAAGCGAATCATCTACCTCTTCCAGTCGGGTGCTCCCTCGCAGATGGATCTGTTCGATCCCAAGCCCGAGATGGAGAAGCGGCGGGGCGAGAACCTGCCCGAGTCGATCCGCCAGGGTCAGCGGCTCACCACGATGACCAGCGGCCAGACGAACTTTCCGGTCGCCCCCTCGATCTTCAGGTTTGCCCAGCATGGTGAGAGCGGGATGTGGTTCAGCGAGCTCGTGCCCAACATGGCCCGACATGCCGACCGCTGGTGCATGATCCGCTCGATGGTCACCGAACAAATCAATCACGACCCGGCGATCACCTTCTGCCAGACCGGCCACCAGCTCGCCGGCCGGCCAAGCATCGGCTCGTGGGTGAACTACGGCCTCGGCAGCGACAATGCCGACCTGCCGGCCTACATCGTGCTGACGAGCTTCGGCAGCGGCCGCAGAGACGACCAGCCCCTCTACGACCGGCTTTGGGGGGCGGGATTTCTGCCGACGGAGAACCAAGGGGTGCGGTTCCGCAACACCGGCGACCCAGTGCTCTACCTCGCCGATCCACCGGGTGTTGCCCGTGACCGCCGCCGGTCCACCCTCGATCGGATCGCGGCCCTCAACTCGGCCCGCGGGAGTCTTGTCGGCGATCCCGACATCGCCGCCCGCACGGCCCAATACGAGATGGCCTTCCGGATGCAGGCGAGCGTGCCAGAGATCATCGACTTCTCCGACGAGCCGCGACACGTGCTCGATTCCTACGGGCCCGACATCAGCCGGCCGGGCAGCTACGCCTTCAACTGCCTGCTCGCCCGCCGGCTCTCGGAGCGGGGCGTGCGGTTTGTCCAGCTCTTCCACATGGGCTGGGACCACCATGGTGGCCTACCGGCGGCGATCAAGGGGCAATGCCACGACACCGATCAGCCCACGGCCGCCCTGCTCGACGACCTCGCGAAGCGAGGCCTGCTCGACGAGACGCTGATCGTCTGGGGGGGCGAGTTCGGCCGCACAATCTACTCCCAGGGTTCACTCACGGCCACGAACTACGGCCGTGACCACCATCCGCGATGCTTCACGATGCTCATGGCGGGGGCGGGCGTGCAGGGTGGCCTCACCTGGGGTGCGACCGACGACTATTCCTACAACATCGTGACGCCGGAGCAGAAGGTGCATGTCCACGATCTGAACGCCACGATCCTCCACCTGATGGGCATCGACCACCTCCGCCTCACCTTCCCCTACCAGGGCCGTGATTTCAGGCTCACAGATGTGCACGGAGAGGTGGTCAAGGGCATCCTCAGCTGACTGGTGACGCAGGCGAGGGGTTGCCCGTGCCAATCGAGACGGCGTTGGAAACCGTCCGTAGGCAGGATGCCGAAGGACGGTTTCCATCGAGCGAGCTGGAGGCAGGATGCCGGAAGCGAGCGTCCGGCGAGATAGCACGGGCAACCCCTCGCAGAACCCGCACACAATCCCGGGCCGCCAGCCATGCTCACCGTGACCGCTTGCGGCCGCGGGGCTTTTTCTTCGCGGCCGGCGCGGCGGGCTCGTCCGCCGGGGCCGCGGGCTCCTGCGACACGATGATGCAGTTTTCGCCGAGGTCGAGATCCTCCTCCTCCTCGATCGCCCGGCCGCGGTCGTCAAGCTTCACATCAGCCTCGGCCGTCTTCCGCCTGGCCACCGCGAGGAGCTGCTCGTAGAGCTTCGCCCTGTCCGTTCCGTTGATCTGGGAGACGGCCGTGGCGACCTCGCCGAGATACCGCAGGAAGATGCTCCGCCGCTGCCCCTCCTGGGCCACGCGGAGCCGCCGCCGGAGATACATCCCGAGCTTGCGGCCCACCGCCTGCAGCGCCAGGCGGATCTCCTTCTGGATCTCGGGATAGTGGGCAATCGCCTCCTTCGACTCGCTCGTGAAGGGCACCCACACACTTGCCACGTGCACCATCACCGTGACCGGCCCCGAGGGCAGGCTGCCACGGGACTGGGAGAGTCCGTACGACCGCCAGTTCGTCGAGAGGATCGTCTGCGTCACCGCGCAGGCGGCGTGCTGAAACTGGAGTGGCACGCGGTTGGCATACCGCAGCACCGACATGCTCTGCCCCTCCTCGACGCTCACGTGCTGCATCGCCTTGTGGAGGGAGTCGAGTTCCTGCTTCTTGAGCTTGGAGGGAGATTGCCGCGGGGCGAGCTTAGCCTCGGCGAGGATCTTGTCGGCCCCTTCAGACCCAACGCCGGCAAAGGTGGTCGTGAGAAACTGCCGCAGGCTGCGGGCGTCGCTCTCGCCGGCGAGCTCGCCGAGGGCGTCGCGGGTCACCTTCTGGGTCGCCACGCCCCCGCCGAAGGCAAGCGCCGCCTCGATCACAAACGGATTGCCACGGTAGACGCTGGGAGGCCTGGTCGCCGCTGTGAAGAATTCCCCCGGCACCACCTGCCGCAGCCCGGCCAGGAGCCGCTGCTCGCCAATCGGCACGACGCAGTCGGTCGCTGGCGGCGGGATCTTCGTCTCCTGAATCGCCTTGTACAGGGCGTCGGCCTCGCCCCGGCCGAGCTTGCCCGTCGTCACCCGCGCTGAAAGCTTCGCCATGTCGCAGAGCTTTCTGGCCGTGCCATGCGAGACGCGGGAGAACGACTGCGTGAGGAACTGGGCGACCGTGAGCTTGGGATGCTCCTGAAGCATCGTCACGAGCCGGCCGAGTTCGACGCCGTAGGGATGCGGCTTGATCTCCTTCGGCTCCGGCGGCAGCTCCTCGCTCACCCGCTCGAGAATCCGCTCCTGGCCATCGGGGCCGATGAAGTGGATGCGGGCGTGAGGATTTGAGATCGCCGTCTGCTCGAGATACTCCTCGACGCTCCCCCGGCCCCGCTGGAACTTCGCCTCCATCTCAATCGTGACGCGGGTGCCGTGGTCGATCGGCTCGGCCCGATCGTTCTCGGCCACCCACGCGATCGAGTGTTTCTTCATCAGCTCGTCACCCCCCTTGCCGGCCGGGATGTCGACCCCTTCCCCGCGGCCGTTGAGGATCTCCGGCTGGTTGGTCTTCGTGTCGATCCGCAGTTCGTAATAGTGGGCCGGCTGCTTGCGGTCGATCTTAGAGATGATCTTCACCGGCTTGCCGGTGGTCAGCACGCCGTACATGCCAGCCGCTGAGATGCCGATGCCCTGCTGGCCACGGCTCATCCGCAGGCGATGAAACTTTGAGCCGTAGAGAAGCTTGCCGAAGATGAGCGGGATCTGCTTGCGGATGATGCCGGGGCCGTTGTCCTGGACGCCCATCCGGTAGCGGGCCCCGGTCTCCCCGACCTGCTCGATGTGCACCCAGATCTCGGGCAGGATTCCGGCCTCCTCGCAGGCGTCGAGCGAGTTGTCAACGGCCTCCTTGACGCTCGTCAGCAGGGCCTTCCGCGGGGAGTCGAAGCCGAGAAGGTGCCGGTTCTTGGCAAAGAACTCGCTCACGGAGATGTCCCGCTGGCCGGCGGCGAGGGTCTGGGCGGTGGCCCGCCGTTTTGTGGGGGCTACCTTCCGGGCCGGAACAGACCCGCCGTTTGGCGGCTCGACCGCTGGCTCGTCGGGTGGTGACGCCTCGGCCCTGACCCGACCCGGCTTCGCAGTTCGGGACTTCTTCGCGTTGGCGGAGGGGCTGGCCATGGCGGTTCCACGGGAAAAATGCTGGAAAACCATGACTTTGATCGCCGCGGGCAGAGTTGGCAAGAGGGGATGAGTTTGCGGGTTGGCGAGCCCCTGACGGAGGACTCTGCGGGCCGCGGCAGGCGGCCCGTCGCCGCGGAAAGGTGTACCTGTCGGGCAGAGCCAGCCCTAGCCAGCGGGGCCGGGTGATCCGCGACGCGGCGTTCCGCCGAAGTTGCCCCTGGCGGAGTTCCTTCCGGAACAACCCGCCAGCAAGCCCGAGGAGCCGAGCGATGGCAGGCACGATGACGGTTCGCCGCTGGCTGGCGGCCACGGTGGCCACCTGCGGAATGCTGACTGGCGGCACCTGTTTCGCCCTCCCGATCGGCGGGGGCGTCGAGGGTCCCGTCCCCGACGTGTTTTACAACTTCTATACGCCGCCTGTTCCGGTGGGGCCATCTCCCGCCATGGGCGCTCAGCTCTATGTGTCACCGCGGCCGGTGCCGCCGCGGGTCGGCCACACCTGGAACACCTATCCCCCCTTCATGCCGCACGAGTTCCTGTACAAGCATCGCCGGAAATATGTCCGGCCCGCGGGGGTGACCGGCATGCGAACAACCGTCCACGGCTACTGGTGGTGAGGAGCGACAACATGCAGCGGATCTTGGGTACAAAACACGCTCTCGTGGCTGCGGCCGGAGTCGCCATCTGCCTGATCGGCGGCCCACGAACGGGCTTTGGTGGTCAACCGCATCGGGGGCACCATCCGCATCACAGGCAGACTGGCTGCGCCGGCTCTTCGCCGGTGTCATGCGGTCACGGCCACTGCCACCACGGCTGTCAGTGCCGGCTGTGCAACCATCAGGCCGCGGGGCTGCTGAACCATGGCCACCATGGCCAGGGCCTCAGTGGGCACTGGATCAATCACGACACGATCGAAAAGCGGTACTTCCTCCGCAGCCAGGGCAAGAGCTGGCACAGCGCCTGGTATGACCCCGCCGAAGGCCGTCCAATCGCGCTGGTGGTGCCGCCGACGGCGGAGTTCCAGGCGGAGTACGGTTGGGGCGTACCCAGTTCGCGGGTGGCACCGATCTATCACCAGTTTCGCCGACCGTATCCCGGCCCGGGCGCCGTGGGGGGTGGTGGCGGCGGATTCATGCCCACGCCAAACCAGCCGAGCGACACCGTGCAGTTTGGCGTGAATGCCGTCCGCGGTCCCTGGAACGGCTACTAAACCGGGCAGGCGGAAGAATCACCGCCGGATCGTATCGAGGTCGTCGGCCGTGAGCCAGCGGGCGGCGAGTTCTTCGCCCACATCCTCGTCCAACGCGGGCTCGGCCGGGGGCGTGCCCGTGCCGCCGGCCGCCAGGGCGACGAGCATCCGCCGGTCTGACGGTCCGGTCCGCGGCAACTGCTCGGCGAGCCGGGCCATACCGGCCGGGTTGCGGCCGGCGGCGGTGGCAAACTGGCCGACAAACAGGCAGATTTCATGCACGTTGGCGGCTACGCTCCGGACGATCAGCGGCTGGAGCGTGCGGGTCACAACCTCGAGACCGAGGCCGTCGACTTCCAGGAAGGCCTCGACGTCGACACGCTGCGCCTCGCGACCATGACGACCGACGCACTGCTCGTACCGAACCACCAGCAGACAGCCCCCGGTCAGGGGTTTGGGTGCCAGGGATCCCGTGTAGCCTCCCCGGCCGTGGAACACGAGCATGCCACCCGTCGGTCGGCGGTCGTGGTGGAGCAGGCGGATGATCCCCACGGTTCCGTAGCCATCCGCCAGCCGCCAGCGACCCGGACCGGCCGGGTCGAGTGACACGCGGCTGATGCCCAGCACCCGCCAGATGTCAACGAGTGTCTCCGGTTTGGTGAGCACAAACTCAAGGAGCGTCGCCTCGCACTGAATGGTCTCGGCCGGGAGCCGGCGGTGCAGCGTGGTCGATCGGTGAAAGTGCTCGACGACATGGCGATCATCTGCCGACATCAGGTCGGTCGGTAGCGACTCGAGCGACCGGCGACAGGACTCGCGGCCGGCGAACCCGGCGTCGGCCAGGGCGGTGGCGAGGCCCCCGGCAGGCGACCGCTCAGCGGCCATTGCCGCCGCGGCCACGGTGCAGACGATCCCCGCCACGATCGCGACTGCGATCCGCACGGCCATGCTCGTTCCCCCTCGTCAAGCCTCCCCGCAGGGTGCCGCCCCGGCACCACTCCCGTCCTTGGTTTTCGGCCGCCAGCCGCCTCGAGAGCCAATGAATTTTCGGCACGATTCGGCAACTCGCCCCCGCTTGCCCAGTCTGCCACCGGGCGGTGGATCGTCTCTTGGCCCGGCGGCTGTTGCTCCCTAGGCTCCCGCCCCCGCCCCTCCTCCGCTGCGGCCCTTCGATGCTCTCGATTCACGATTCCGCCCCGCATACCACCCCGACGACCGGGCCGTCTGCGGGGCATGCCGAGAGCCTGCTGGGCCGCGGTCTTGTCGCCTGGACCCGCTTCTGCCTGGCCCGGCCCTGGACGGTGTTCTTCGTCGCCATCCTCACGGCCGTCGCGGCCGCGACGTGGACGGCCGGCAACCTCGGCTACAAGGTGAGCCGCATCGATCTGCTCGATCCCGAGAGCGACTACAACAAGCTCTGGATCGACTACATCCGCGAGTTCGGCGAAGACGACGATGCCGTGATCGTGGTGGAGGGGGAATCCCGTGAGCAGGTGATCGCCGTGCTCGGCGACCTGTCACGGGCGGTAGCACGAGAAAAGGACCTGTTCCGCTCGGTGCTCCACGAGGTCGACCTCTCCCGGATCCGCTCCAAGGGCCTGCACTACCTCTCCCCCGCCGACCTCACGCTGCTCGACCGCTTCATCGAGCAGACGCAGCCGATCCTCGACGGCGGCTGGGCACAACTGCGGGTGGGCACGATGGTCGCCGGGCTGGCGGGCCAGATGGTGGCCGGCACGGCGATTCCCGGTGACGTCCCGTCCGAGCCGCCGGCGGCCTCCCTCGAGCGACTCAGCGAGAGCCTGCTCGCCGGACTGGAGGTCGCCTCCCCGCAGTCCGGCCGCCAACCGGAGCATATCTCCCCCTGGCCGAGCATGCCGGAGTCGCTCTCCACGCTCCGCGATCTTTCCAGCGAGCACCTCCTCGCCAAGGAGGGCCGGCTGGGGTTTGTGCTCCTGCGGTTGGTGAAGCAGGACGGGGGCTTTGCCGGCGCCTCGCAGGCCACCGACGAATTGCGGCGGATCATCGCCGCCATCGGCCAGCGTCATCCCGGCACCTCGATCGGGCTCACCGGCCTGCCGGTGATGGAAGACGACGAGATGCGGACCAGCCAGGAGTCGATGATCTTCGCGAGCTGCCTCTCGCTGGCGGCTGTGGCCCTCGTGATCGTGACCGGATTCGGCGGAATGCGGCACGCCCTGATGGCCAATGGTGTGCTCGTGATCGGCATGGCCTGGGCCTTCGGCTGGGCCACTCTGAGCGTCGGCCACCTCAACATCCTGAGCGTGACCTTCGCCGTGACGATGATCGGCGTGGGCATCGACTACGGCACCTACTATGTGGGCCGGTATCTCGAGTTCCGCCGCCGGGGCCAGGACTGCGAACAGGCCCTGCTCGCGACCAGCGGCACCGTCGGGCCCGGGATTCTCACTGGCGCGGTCACCACGAGCGTCGCCTTCTTTTCTGCCGCGCTCACGAGCTTCGTGGGCGTGGCCGAACTGGGGCTGATCGCCGGCGGTGGGATCCTGCTCTGCGCCGCCGCCGAATTGCTCGTGCTCCCGGCCGTGGTGGCGATCGTCGACCGCGGCTTCCTCGGACGCCGGATTCCCGAGCCGGTGCCGGTCCACTCCTGGCTGGCACCGCTGATGCGGCACCCCCGGTTCGTAACCCTCGCAGCGCTCGCCTGCTCGCTCGCCCTGGCCGGAGGCCTCCACGAGCTCGACTACGACCACAACCTCCTCAACCTCCAGGCCGAAGGGCTCGAGAGCGTCGCGGTCGAAAAGAAGCTGCTTACGGAGTGCGACCAGAGCGTCTGGTACGCCCTCTCGATCGCCGACTCGCGGGAGCAGCTGCTCGAGCGGAAGGCGGAGCTGGTCGCCCTGCCGAGCGTAGACCGCGTTGACGAGATCGCATCGCTCCTGCCGGTCGACGAGGAGCTCAAGCGGCCGATCATCACCCGGATTCACCAGCGGCTCGCCGATCTGCCGGAGCGGCCTCCGGAAATTCCCGTTGACCGACTCGATGCCCTGGGCGAGACGCTTGCCTGGGCGCAGGTCGAGGTCTCGAAGCGGCCCGGCGGCCTGCGGACAGCCTGGCACCTGGAGCGAGCCCGTGAGAGCCTGCGGACGAGAGGGCCGGAATCTTGCTACCAGGCCCTCGCCACCTTCCAGCAGCGGTCTGCCGGCGAGCTGCTCAGCCGGCTGCATGCGTTGGCCGCCGTTTCCGATCCAGAGCCGCCAGCGCTCGACGACCTGCCGCCGAGCCTCGTGGAACGATTCGTGGGCTCGAGTGGCCGCCACCTCCTCAAGATCTACGGCCGCGGCGACATCTGGCACTTCGAGGCGCTCGAGCGATTCGTGCGGGAGGTCCGTACCGTCGACCCCCGGGCCACGGGCAACCCGCTCCAGGCCTACGAGGCATCGCTCGAGATGAAGCAGAGCTACGAGCAGGCGGGGGTGTCCGCGTTCCTCTTGATCTTGGTTGTTCTGTGGATCGACTTCCGCAGTGTTCGCCACGCGCTGCTTGCGGTGGTGCCGCTGGTCATCGGCATCCTCCAGATGCTCGCGCTCATGGGACTGGTGGGCCTCGACCTCAACCCGGCCAACCTGATCGGCATCCCGCTCGTGTTGGGTATCGCGGTCGACTACGGCGTGCACGTTGTCCACGACTTCCTGGAGCGGCCGGGCCCCTACCGGATCAGTGCTTCGACAGCCAACGCCGTGCTCGTTGGTGCCTTGACGACGATCCTCGGCTTCGGGGCTCTGATGGTGGCCAGCCACAAGGGGCTCGAAAGCCTCGGACGGCTCCTGACCCTGGGCGTGACCTGCTGCACGTTCTCAACGCTGGTCGTTCTGCCCGCGCTGCTCACCTGGCTGCGGCCGAACACCGCTATCGACTCGGCCGACGAGGACGCCGAGCAGGATCGGGAACCCGCCACCTTCGAGCCCCCGGCCCGACTGGCAGCCTGACGCGGAATCAGACTTGCAGGTCGGGTCCGCATCGGCAGCGGTCTCATCAGTTGCCAGACACACGCCGCGAACCACGGGGGAAACCAGGCTGGGACGGCCCTGAAATCCGCCTTGTGTCGCCTGTCACTGGCGCGGTACCCCCCCCTTATCGCAGCTCTGATCCCCGCCCCACACCACTGGTGCGCCGATGAACGTATCGTGCCGATTTCTGCTCGCCCTCGCCTTGCTTACCGCCACTGCCGCCCCCGCAGCGGCGGAAGATCGACCCGTGAACCTCGTCATGGAGGATCAGTTCCAGAACCAATGCGAGACCGCGGTGATGCGGGGAGACGTGGTCGTGCTCGTCTACGCGGGTCGCCGCGGGGCGGAAGCTGCGGTGGAACTTGGGCGGCGACTGCACACCCACTATCACCCGTCCGCCGACGGGGCCGATCCCGACGCCTGGTCGCAGCAGCCCGCGATCGGAGTGGCCGGCTGGCCGGCGGGCATCCCGGTACCCGATGTCCGCGTGGTTCCGGTGGCCTGTGTGCCGGAAGTGCCCAAGATGCTTCGCGGCCTGGCCCGCTCCCAACTCCGCAAGGGTTCACCGGTCGTGCCGGTGTGGCTCGACTTCGAGGACGTGATGCGGCAGGGATTCGGCATCGTTCCCGATGAGCCCAACGTGCTCCTGCTCGACGCAGAGGGCACGGCCTCGAGCGTGACCGCCGGCCAACCCGACGAGGCGGCCTACGCCCGGCTCGTCACGGCCATCGACCAGCTGCGGGCCCGGTCGATCCCCGCGGTTCGCACCGCGTCGTTCCCGGCCCCGATACCCCGCTAGGCTGGACCAACCAGATAGCTCGTGTTCAAGGCCGGCTTGAGATAGCACTTGATGCAACGTCCTCGAGTCGGTCGGGGTTGCCCGTGCCATCTCGCCGGACGTTCGCTACGGCATCCTGCCTGCGTTCGCTCCGCGCAAGCTGCGCTTCGGCATCCTGCCTGCGCTTGCTTGCGAGGCCGGCGAGATAGCACGGGCAACCCCTCGCCCAATAAAAGCCCCGGGCGCGAGCCCGGGGACTGCGGCCGCGAACGCTACCCCGCCATCCATGCCACTACGCGTAACCCGCACCAAAATGGCCGCCACCCTTCGCGGCTCTCTTCTCCAATTGGTGCGCTCCGTCACAGTCCCCCAGCTCGCGCTGGGGGCTTCTATGCCGCACGCCCCCAGGCCGAGCCGGATCGCGATCCTCACTTCCGCTCAGCCAGCAAGGCCGGCGAGATAGCACGGGCAACCCCCGACCCCTGACCCTCTCTCCCATAAAAGCCCCGGGCGCGAGCCCGGGGACTGCGGCCGCAAACGCCACCCCGCCATCCATGCCATCTACTCCGCCCACACCATCCACGCCGCCCCGGATAGACACCACCGCTTGAGCCTAACTGCGGCGGTCCTTGAGGCGGCGGCTTGCGCGGGCGAGCGTGTCGCGTTCGGCGGGCGTCAGACTCGCCTCGCCCGAGCGGCTGATCTTCTCGAGGATCTGATCCACCTCTCGCTCGAGCGGCGGGTTCGCCGTGCCGCCCCCCCCGGGCCCAGAAAATTCGTCTTCCGGCCGGACGATCCGTAGCCGCCGTGTGCGGAACCGCTCCCAGAGTCGGCTGGGGAAGTCTGTGAGGGCCATCAGGTTCCAGCGTCGCCAGGCGTAGAGGATGCCGAAGCCGGCACCCGCCAAGTGGGCGACATGGGCCACATTGCTCGCGCGATCTCCTGCACCCTGCAGGTCGGAGAACAGGTAGAGCACCCCGAGCGCCCAGGCCGGCACCGGCAGGATGCCGTAGATGAGCACCGTCTCCCGTGGGTAGTACCAGATGAACGCGGCCAGCACGGCCATCACACCGCCAGACGCACCCACAAGCCGCCCGCCGCCGCCCGTGAACTGCTCCCCCACAACCCAGGCCAGTCCGGCCACCACAATCGCCGTGCAATAGAAGCGGAGAAACTCGGCCTTCCCCGTAATCGCCTCGACCGGTCGGCCGAAGAACCAGAGCGTGAGCATGTTGAACACGATGTGGAGGATGCTGTAGGTGTTGCCCGGCGGCTGCAGGCTTGGGCCGTCATGCAGGAAACCGTAGGTGAGGAGCTGCCAGGCGTTCCACGGCCGCTCAGGCAGATCGCTGGTGAGGGAGAGCAGGTCGTTGAGCGAGACCTTGAGCGAGAAGAGCTCCCGAAACAAATCGCCGGTGAGGATGAAGTTCGCCAGCCAGATCGCCGCATTCACCGCGATGATTATGTTCACGGCCGACCACTCGGCTGCGAAGCCTGTGGAGGGGGAGCGGTAGTAGCCACGGTCCTGGAAGCCCATTGGGAGCCGCCTCATGCAGCGGAACGGAAGGAGGGAATCGAGCCAGACGCCCCATCCTAGGTCGCGCAGCCGATGCGGGGCAACCGGCCGGCCGGCCGGCCCGCTGCATCGCAGCCGCGCGTGTGCTACGCTGCCGGCCCGGCCGGCCTCAAGCGGCGGCATTGGAGCCGCTGCGGCATCACCGGCGTTGAGGGAATGTCACCGGAGCAAGCAATGGCGACCAACGGCGGGCTGGGCAGGAAGCTGCGGATGGGGATCGTGGGGGGGGGCCAAGGCTCGTTCATCGGTCGGGTGCATGTGACGGCCGCCGTGCTCGACAACCGGGCCGTCCTCGTGGCCGGCGCCTTCTCGAGCGACCCAGCCCGCTCCCGGGCGAGTGCCGCCGACTACGACGTCGCTCCCGACCGCGCCTACGGTTCCTACCAAGAGATGCTCGACACCGAGCGATCCCTGCCAGAGGGAAAGCGGATCGACTTTGTGACCGTCGCCACGCCGAACCACATGCACTTTCCCGTGGCCAAGGCCGCACTCGCGGCGGGCTTTCATGTCGTCTGCGACAAGCCGCTCACGCTGACGCTCGCCGAGGCGGAGGAGCTCGCGACGCTTGTCGCCGCCTCGCCGTCGGTGTTCGTGGTCACCCACAACTACACCGGCTACCCGCTCGTGCGGCAGGCCCGCGAGATGATCCTGGCCGGGGAGCTCGGCGAGATCCAGGCGATCCGGGCCGAATACATCCAGGGCTGGCTGCGGACGCGGCTCGAGAGCGAGGGGCAGAAGCAGGCCGCCTGGCGAACCGATCCCACGAAGAGCGGTGTGGCCGGCTGCTTCGGCGACATCGGCACCCATGCCTACAACCTGGGCCGCTACATGACCGGCCTCTTACCAGACAGGATCGCAGCGAATCTCAAGGTCTTCGTGCCTGAGCGGCCGCTCGACGACTACGGCCATGCCGTGATCCGCTACCAGGGCGGGGCCCTGGGCACGGTGACCGCCTCACAGATCAGCCACGGACGCGAGAACGACCTGCGGATCCAAATCGACGGCACGCTCGGCAGCCTCGAGTGGCACCAGGAGGAGCCCAACAAGATGTTCGTCCGCCACAACGGCAAGCCGCACTTCCTCTACACCCGCGACCCCAACGCCCCGTTCTCAAACGACGCCGGCCGAGCCGCCTGCCGGCTCCCCGCGGGCCACCCGGAGGCCTTCTTCGAGGCCTTTGCCAATGTCTACCGGTCCGGTTTCGATGCCATGGCGGAGGCGATCACGGGCGGATCCTTCGAGCGGGTCGATACCCTCTATCCAAACGTCCGAGACGGCGTCGAGGGGATGTATTTCATCGAGCAGTCGGTGGCCTCGAGCCAGGCAGACGGTGCCTGGCTGCCCTTGGCCCACCCGCTGGCGAGGCGGTGACGGAGAAACGATTCATGCCCAGCCACGATCCCCACTACCTCGTCTTCGACATCGAGAGCGTGGCCGACGGAGCGCTCGTGTCACGGCTGCGGTATGCAGCCGACGGGCTCTCCCCCGAGAAGGCGATCGCCCGGTATCGGGGCGAGCTCCAGGCCGAGAACGGCAAAGACTTCATCCCCTACACCTACCAACTGCCGATCTCGCTTGTGATCGCGAAGGTCGGTGGCGACCTCGCGCTCCAGGATCTCGTCGCCCTCGACGAGGAGCAGTCGCGTCCCCACGAGATCGCCCGCCGGTTCTGGGAGGGCTGGCGGCGATACAAGCGGCCCCGGCTCATTTCCTTCAACGGCCGCGGCTTCGACATGCCGCTGTTGGAGCTCTGCGCCTTCCGGTTCGGGATCCAGATTCCTGACTGGTTCGCGGAGGACGCCCGTAACTTCGACCAGCCCCGCTACCGCTACAACACCGCCGCCCACTTCGACCTCCACGAGTGGCTCACCAACTCCGGCGCAAGTCGGTTTGCCGGCGGCCTCTCGCTGGCAGCCAATCTGATCGGCAAGCCAGGCAAGATGGACGTGGCCGGCCACATGGTTCAAGACCTCTGGGACGCCGGTCGCGCGGCCGAGATCCACGACTACTGCCGCGGCGACGTGCTCGACACCTACTTTGTCTTCCTGCGAAGCCGAGTGGTCGCCGGCGACATCGACCTCGCGCGGGAACAGGCCCTGATTGACCAGGCTCGGGCCTGGATCGAATCGCAGGCACCCGAGCATCCCGGGCTGGCCCGCTACCTCGCGGCCTGGGGCGACTGGCGAAATCCGTGGGGGTGAGGTCGGCCTACTCCGCCGCCACCGGTTCAGCCGGTGGCTCCGCCGCAGGCTGGGCCTGAGCATCGGCCGGAACGTCGGGCGTGGGCTCGGGCGTGGGCTCGGGCGTGGAGGGCTCGTCTGCCGGCGCTGGTTCCACCGGCACGAGCGACTCGACCGGATCAAGCGACGGCACTGCCAGCGCCGCGGTCACCGCCCGGGCAGCGGCCCGGGCTTTCTCATCGAGCTTGCCCCGAGGGGCCCAGGCCTCGACCGTGTACAGCCTGCCGTCCACGACCACCGCCGTACACTCCCGCTCGATCTTCTTGGGGAGGCCGTCGAGTTTGGCCTCGCCCGACGCCGACCAGCCGGCGGCATGGTGCGGGCCCACGCGGACCGCAGCCGGCGGGCGGAGCAATCCCGGCTGGCCTTCGCCACCAGACTCTCCCGCCAGCCGGGCCACCATCGCGGCCACGAAGTCAGCCTGGTTGGCCTTGGTCACCTCGGCGAAGCCTTCCGGCGGATCGGCGGCCACGATCACGACAGATGGATAGGGCAGCTGAGGAGTCGACTGGTAGCGAACGAGATAGTCGTATGACTTGGGCGCCCGCCGCCAGCCGGCCGGCGAGAAAGCCCGCACGCGGTTGCCGTCGAGATCGAGCCCCGAGTTGGAATCGATCCCCGGCGTCGCCGCCGCCGACTTTCCAGTTCCGCCGCCACCGGCCTTGGTGTCGGCATCACCACCCGAGCAGCCGACGAGTGACACCAGGCAGGCCAGCATGACGTGCAAGATGAGCACGACGGGCATGGCCGGCACGCGAACGGGGGACATGGGATCTCCTTCGCTCAATTGAGGGACGTCACTCGGTGATCGCTTCCTTGACGAGCTGGACCACATGATGGGCCCGCGACGAGGCGACCAGTTCGCTAGCCTTCTTGTCCGCCGCCTTCTTGTCGGAATATTCGAACATCGCCACCCGCTTCCAGCCCTGGGTGAACACGCCCCAGTAGGCCTTCATCCGGGCCACTTTGGCCACCTTCCGGCGGCTGGGCTTCTTGGCCGCGACCTTCTTCGGTTCCTTGACTGCCTTTTCCTTCTTGACCTTGGCCGGCTTGTCGGCTGCCGCCTTTTTCGTCGTCTTCTTGGTGGTCGCGGCCCGTGCATCGGCCGCCTCAACCTCCGCCCGCTTCGCCCTGATGCTCTGTGTGGTCTTTCGTGCCATGTCGCGGCCGCCGTCCTTCGTGATGCCTGAAGTGGTTGGGAAAGGGATGTGAGACGGAGTATAGCGTCTGCGGCGGCCTCCGCATCGGCGGCCTATACTTCTGAGATGACGACTGCTGCCCCCCCCGACGTGCCCCTGGCGAGCCCGTTTCCCGCTTACCGGGAGCTGCCCGACAAGGTGCTCCAGGAGCGGATCGAGGCCGGCCGTCGGCGATTGGGGCCCCGGCTCGTGATCCTCGGGCACCACTACCAGCAGGACGGGGTTATCGCCCACGCCGACCTCCAGGGAGACAGCTACCAGCTCTCCCGAACCGCCGCCGAGCGGGCCGACTGTGAAGCGATCGTGTTCTGTGGCGTCCACTTCATGGCCGAGACCGCCGACATCCTCGCCAACCGCCCCGAGGCGGTGGCGGCCCGCGGAGGCCGGCGGGTGACGGTCGTGCTGCCCGACATGGCCGCCGGCTGCTCGATGGCCGACATGGCCGGGATCGACCAGGTCGAGGACGCCTGGCAGGATCTCGGCACGGTCGTCGATACCACTGACATCACGCCGGTCACCTACATCAACTCCGCCGCATCGCTCAAGGCGTTCTGCGGCCGCCACGGCGGGATCGTCTGCACCTCGAGCAACGCCCGTGCCGTGCTCGACTGGGCCTTCGCCCGGACGAAGCGGGTGCTCTTTTTTCCTGACCAGCACCTCGGCCGCAACACGGCCCGGGCGATGGGCATCCCGCTGGAGGAGATGGCCCTCTGGAACCCCCACGACCCGACGCTCGGTGGCAACTCGCGTGACCAGCTCGAGCGGAGCCGCGTGATCCTCTGGCAGGGCCACTGCAGCGTGCATGCGATGTTCCGCCCCGAACACGTCGATGCCGTGCGGGCCCACCTTCCGGGCGTGCGGATTCTCGTCCACCCCGAGTGCTCGATGGAGGTTGTCGACAAGGCAGATCTCGTCGGCTCGACGAGCTTCATCCTCCGCCAGGTCGAAGAGGCGCCGGCGGGCACTTCCTGGGCGATCGGCACGGAACTCCACCTCGTCAAGCGGCTCGAGAAAAACCACCCCGAGCAGACGATCCGCTTCCTCTCACCGACGGTCTGCATGTGCGCGACGATGTATCGCATCGACCTGGCCCACCTCTGCTGGAGCCTCGAGCACGTGGAGCGGGGCAAGCCCGTCAACGTGATCCGCGTCGACGACGAGACAGCCACCTGGGCCTTGACCGCGCTCGAGCGGATGCTGGCGGTCCGCTAGCCGCGGAGACGAGTGGGATGTGCCCCGTTGCCCACCCCGCCCATGCCACCCCCGGATAGCCGACACCGCTTGAGCCTGGCTGTTGCCAATTGGTGCACTGCGTCACAGTCCCCCAGCTCGCGCTAGGGGGCTTTTATGCCGCACACTCCGTCCCCCAACAGGCCGGCGATCCTCCCCTTTCGCTCGCTTGCGAGGCCGTCGAGATCGCACGGGCAATCCCTTCCCCTGACCCATAAAAGCCCCGGGCCGAGCCCGGGGACTGCGGGAACGAAAGCCACCCCGGCCGCTCCTCCGCGATGCGATCCACGCCGCCCATGCCACCCCCGGATAACCGACACCGCTTGAGCCTGGCTGTGGCCAATTGGTGCACTGCGTCACAGTCCCCCAGCTCGCGCTAGGGGGCTTTTATGCCGCACACTCCGTCCCCAACAGGCCGGCGACCGCAATCGAAGCACTCGGGGATCGAGCCGGCTCTCATGCCCCTGCCCCGGCAAACTGCTCATGGACCGCTACGAGCCGGCGGTGGCGGGCATATGACCGCTCGAGCGTGGCGGCGGAGCCGGCGCGGGGGGTGAAGCGGTGAGCCGGCGAAGCGGCGTAGCGAGTGAGAAAAGCCTCCCACGTGGCCGTGCCGCCTCCGCGGCACGCGTCTCGGTACGCGGCTAGGAGCGCCGCGCCCCAGCCGCTTCCCTCAACGCCGCCGGCGAGGATAACCACCGGCGTGCGAAAGGCGTCGGCGACGAGCTGGCCGAGGGCCGGCGTCTTGACGAGGCCGCCCGAAAGCACGATCTCCTTCCGCGGGTAGCCCTGCGTGTCGAGCACATCGCTACCCATTCTGAGGTTGAAGATCGTCGCCAGGAGCATCGCCTTGCCGGCATTGCCGGGTGTGGCATTCGTGCCATCGAGGCCCACGAGGCAGGCCGTTCCGCCCCGGGAGACACCCAGCCCAGGCTCGTCGTCCAGGAAGGGCAGCGCCGCGAGACCGCCGCAGTCGTCTGCCGCCGCGAGCACGGCCGGCATCACCGCGTCGAAGGGGTCGCTGCCGGCCGGCAGAACGCCGCCGAGCATCTCCACCACCGCGTTCATCGCGGTCGTGCCATTTCGCAGCCAGACCATATTGATCGGCTTGCCGTCGACGGCACAGAAGTGGTCCACAGCCCGGTCCACGCCCTGGAACGGCCGGTCTCCCACCGAGTTGGCCACCACGCTCGTACCGAAACTCATCGCAACGGTTCCGGCGGCGGCGATGAGTGCCCCGGCCAGCGCCGCTGGCTGATCCCCTTCGGCGGCGGCCACAGGGATGCCCTGCGGCAGGCCCACGAGCGCGGCCCCGTGGGCAGTGAGACTGCCGGCATCCTCGCCTGCCCGTCGAATCGTTGGCAGGAGATCACCGAGCGATGGCAGCGTCAGCCCCGTCGCCGAGCGGGCAACGAGCGCATCGAAGTCGGCCAGTCGCTTGGCGTCGTAGCCGAGCGTGGCCTGGTCGATCGGAAACATCCCCGAGGCGTCGCCGATCCCGAGCGTCCACTCGCCGGTGAGCCGGTGGGCGATCCAGCCGCCGGGCGTTGTCAGGTGGGCCACCCGCAGGGCGAGGTCGGGGCGGTGGCGGATCGTCCACAGCCAGCGGGAGGCCGTGAGCCGCTTGGGAAACTTGACTCCCAAAAGCTCGGTGAGTTCGTGCCCCTCGGCCTCGTTGCGGCCGTCGCACCAGAGCCGGGCCGGAGCCAAGGGCTCGCCGAGTGCGTCACAGAGCACCTCGCCGTGCATCTGCCCCGAGATGCCGATCCCACGCACCTCCGGTTCGACATCGAGAATAGCGAGCTTCGCCCGCAGGTCGGCCACCGCCGACGCGAGCGCCTGCTCCCAGTCGGCCGGCTGCTGCTCGTAGGCCCCCGCCTCGAGCCCGGGCACCATCTGATAGGAGCTGGCACCCGTGCCGCGGATCCGCAGCGATTCATCGGTAAAGATCACCGACAGCCCCTGCGTGCCAATATCGATCCCCAGATAGCCTTGGGTCTTCATGGTCGTCTTTAGTTCCTAGGGCCCAGCTTCCGCCGGCATCTTCAGTGATAGCCAAGGGCCGAATCAAGGAGGGTAGTCCAGCCGCGGGAGAGGGTCAGGGGAAGGGGTTGCCCGTGCTATCTCGCCAGCCTCGCAAGCAAGCGCAGCCAAGGATCGCCATTCCGTTCGGCACGGCCTGTGCGGCATAGAAGCCCCGAGCGCGAGCTGGGGGACTGTGACGTGGGGCACCGGTTGGGCAGCGCCAGGCTTAAGGAGTGTCGTCTATCCGGGGCAGCATGGGCGGGGTTACGCGGAGTCGCGCATGGTGGCAGGCGGGGTGGCCTTCATTCCAGCAGTCCCCGGGCTCGCGCCCGGGGCTTGTATGGGGGGCAGTCCCCGGGCTCGCGCCCGGGGCTTTTATGAGGAGCAGTCCCCGGGCTCGCGCCCGGGGCTTGTATGGGGAGCGAGGAAGGGGTTGCCCGTGCTATCTCGCCGGCCTCGCAAGCAAGCGCAGGCAGGATGCCGAAGCGAAGCTTGCGTGGAGTGAGCGCAGGCAGGATGCCGTAGCGAACGTCCGGCGAGATGGCACGGGCAACCCCGACCCACGAGAGGACGTTGCTTCGTGCTATCTCCCCGGGCTCGCGCCCGGGGCTTTTATGGGGGGCAGTCCCCGGGCTCGCGCCCGGGGCTTGTATGGGGAGCAGTCCCCGGGCTCGCGCCCGGGGCTTTTATGCGCGGGGCTGTTCGGGCAAGCGGGGCCTACCAGCGGAGGCTCGGCGATGACCCGAGCCCGCGGGTGCCGCAGAGCGACACCTCGATCCCGAGGGACCGGGCCAGGGCCGCCTTTGCCAAGGCCGCCCGGTCGGCAGCGGCCGCGTCGCGAGCATAGGCCACCTGCACGTGGTTGGCCTTGTGGCGGGCCATCATCTGATCCCGGGTCACACCATATGTGACCGCGTGCATGATCGGCCACTGCGGCGTGGTGGCGTCGAGCCGGCGGCGGGTCTCCGCCTCCGGCAGGGCCACAACCCCGGCCCGGCCGATATCCATGCAGAGTTTCTCCGACGCATCCGGCCTGCCGCGGCCGTCAACCCAGATCCGGCTCCAGACGATCTCGCCC
>Ga0209498_1000329_pt1 | contig 28922 bp, 27 predicted proteins | sample WalLakDeSediment_FD_184131 | JGI IMG/M metagenome (GOLD analysis project Ga0209498, IMG submission 184131) | Lake sediment microbial communities from Walker lake, Nevada to study Microbial Dark Matter (Phase II) - Walker Lake 11/02/13 Deep... | ecosystem: Environmental > Aquatic > Freshwater >...
GGGGAGTAAGTCTGGATGATAACGCGTCCCGCCTTAGGCCCGCGCCCGGCTCTGCCGGCAACCTGACACAGCAACTGAAAGGTACGCTCGCCGCTACGGAAGTCGGGAAAGTTGAGCCCGGTATCGGCGCTGATTATCCCGGCAAGCGTCACCTGAGGCAGGTCCAGTCCTTTGGCTATCATCTGTGTGCCGACCAGCACATCAGCTTTGCGGTTTCGGAAGTCTTCTAGCAGCGCCTCATGCTCATGTCTTCTGGCAGTCGTGTCGCTATCCCAGCGGAGCACCCGGGCCTGGGGAAAGAGGTGGCCTATCTCCTCTTCAACCCTCTGCGTGCCGATGCCCAGGAACCTGATATCAGGCCGGGAGCACCGGGGACAGCTCCGGGATAATGGCGCTGAGTAGCGGCAGCGGTGGCAGATCAGCCGTTTCTCCACCGAATGATACGTAAGGGCTATGGAGCAGCGCGGGCAGTGCATCACGAAACCGCAGTTGCGACATCGCACAAAGGTAGCTGTGCCGCGGCGGTTCAGAAACAGTATTATCTGTTCTCGATGAGTCAGGGCCTCTCCCATGGCCGCCACCAAAGAACGGCTGAACAGGCCAGGGTTGCCGGCCTTGAGTTCCTCCCTCAAGTCCACTATGTTCACTTCGGGAAGGGGCGAATGTCCGCGGGCAGTGATGCGTTCCCTCAGCTGAACAAGATGGTACTCGCCCTGCTGCGCCTTGTAGAAACTGCCCACATCGGGGGTGGCACTGCCCAGAATGACCACGGCGCCGCTGAGCCGGGCCAGTTCAATGGCTGCTTCCCGGGCATGATAGCGCGGAGACGTATCATCTTGCTTATATGTCCACTCATGCTCTTCGTCGATTATGATCAGTCCCAGGTCGGGCACCGGCGCAAACAGCGCGCTCCTCGGCCCGATGACTACATCGCAGTTTCCCTCTGCTATCCGTTCCCATTCGTCGAACTGCTCTCCCAGTGACAGACCGCTGTGCAGCATCGCCACACGGCCGGGGAAGCGGCCGGCAAATCTCTCCACTGTCTGGCGGGTCAACGCGATCTCGGGGATCAGGCAGATGCCCCGCTTACCTGCGGCAATGACCGAACCCAGGGCCCGCAGGTAGATCTCAGTTTTGCCGCTGCCGGTAACGCCGAGAAGCAGAAACACCTCAGGTCTGGCTGGCTGTCTCGCCTTCTCCTCTATCCCCTCCTGGATTCTTTGCCAGGCGGCTTGTTGAGATGAAGTGAGAGCAGGAACGGGTGACGTCCCGAGGCTGAGGTGAGACAGAGGGTCGCGCCTCACCCTGAGCCTCTCCACCATGACCAGCCCGCGGCGCTCCAGGGCCCTGATAGCGTCAGGCGAGCAACTGAGACGTCTGGTCAGTTCGCCCGCTGAGATGGGTTGAGCCAGTGCGGTCAGGAAGCGCAGGATCTCGGCCTGCTTATGAGACCTCGACTCGTCCAGGCGAGCCTGCTCGCTGGCGAGTTTCTCTTTGCCTGCGACCAGCCTGACATAGGCGACGGTCCTGGGCCCTGTTTTCGATCTCTCCGGCTCCAGAGTTCTGGCGATCAGCCCTTGGTCCAGCAGTTGCCGGGTGATCTGTCGGGCCTGCGTTTTGCCGATCGCCCTCTCCAGTTCAGATAGGCTTGTCCTCTTTTTTTTTCGATGATATGAAGGACCTGCCTTTGCTGGGGAGTCAGAGGCAACTCGGCCGGGGAGCCTGTCAGCTGGAAGGAGGCAACAGTGCGTCTCCTGAGTCCAGGAGGCAGCATCAAGGCCAGTGCATCATAGACGGGTGCGAAATAGCGTTCGCTCATCCACCGAGCTAGCTTGATCTGCAGCGGGGATAGAACAGGGCTCTCGGCGACAACCCCTTCTATCTCCTTCGTCTCAGTAACTGATGGCCGGGCTGATAGCCGGACCACAATGCCCTGAACGACCCTGGCGCCGAAGGGCACCCATACTGCTTGCCCGGCGCCGACATTCAGGCCCACCGGTATGGCGTAGGAAAAAACCGACCGGCTCCCGGGCGAGTTGACAGCCACCTCGGCGTAGTTCATTCAGAGGCTTGCTGCTCGTCTTGAGGCTGGACTGTCTCCACTGTTGCCTCTCGTCTTTCCTTAAGACGAGCCCGCTTGGCGCTGAGTCCGCGCAGGTGATAGAGCTTGGCCCGTCGCACCTGTCCGTGCCTGAGCACCTCCAGATTCTGTACCGAGGGCGATTGAAACGGGAACGTGCGTTCCACGCCGATGCCGTGAGATACACGCCTGACCGTGAAGCTTCCGCCGTCAACGCCCTTCCTTATTCTGATCACCAGACCCTGGAAGTTCTGCAGTCGCTCCTTGTCGCCTTCCACCGTCTTCAGACTAATCCTGACCGTATCGCCAGGGGTAATCTGGGCAATGGCCGGATTCATCTTGGGCTTAACGAATTCTCTAACATCCATTTCTTTTCCTCGTCGCAAATATTAGCGTTCTTGAGCAGTTCAGGGCGTCGTTGCGCAGTTCGCCGGATCGCCTGGCAACGTCGCCATCGGGCTATCTCGCCATGATTACCCGAAAGCAGTACCGGAGGTACTGCCCAACCCCGATAGGCCTGTGGCCTAGTGTACTGAGGGTACTCCAGCAGCCCGTTGCTGTGAGAATCGCTGCCAGCAGATTCCTCCGAGCCCAGCACTCCCGGGATGAGTCTGACTACAGCATCCACCACAACCAGCGCTGCCAGCTCGCCTGCAGTAAGCACATAATCCCCGATGCTGATCTGGTCAGTGGCCAGATGCTCGCACACCCTCTCGTCAAAACCCTCGTAATGCCCGCAGATTAGCATAAGATTGGGGTGGAGGGCCAATTCCTGAGCGACAGACTGAGAAAACAGCCTGCCCTGAGGAGAGAGCAAGATGATCGGCGTCTCGACTGCCGCGGACTGCTGCTTGACGGCCTCTGCTGCCTCAAAGATAGGCTCAGGTCTGAGCACCATACCCGGCCCGCCGCCATAGGCATAGTCATCCACAGTGTGATGCTTGTCGTGCGCATAGTCGCGAATGTTGTGGATCACGATGTGCGCCAGCTCCCGCTCACTGGCACGTTTGACCATGCTCTGATTGAGCGGAGAAACCAGCATCTCAGGGAAGAGACATAGGATATCGATACGCATGAGCTCACTCAGTAAGGACTTCCAGAGTGCATATCTTACCATGCAGTCTTCGAGAAAAGAAAGTTCTGGCTCGGGCCGGTGAGCCCGTTTCTCAGGGAGAATAGTAGTCACTGAGAGATGACAGACGGCACTCCGTCCTCCGTCGTCGGCAGGAAAAATCCAGGAAAATTCCCAAAACGGGCCAAAAGGTATTGACAAACCGGAGATATGGTTTATAATACAGTTGTGGGGAAAAATGGGGAGAAGGGGTGAGATATGAGGCACCCTCCCACATAAGTCAGGGTGACGGTGGGGACTGAGAGGAAACTGAAGGAACCAACATGTTTTTCGGTGAGCACACATACAAAATCGACGAGAAGGGCCGAATTCCTCTGCCGCCTAAGTTCAGGCGTGAGATGAAGGAGGGCGTGGTACTGACCAAGGGTACAGGCGAGAAGTGCATTGCCGTCTACCCTGTACTCGAGTGGAAGAGGCTGGCCGACAGCCTCGCTGCCAAGGCAGTAACACCGGCTCATCTGCGGAAGCTGAATCGCGCCATCTTCGGCTCGGCCTCCAGTACCCAGTTCGATGGACAGGGCAGGGTAACTCTGCCACATCCCATGCGCGATTATGCTGGCCTTGCTGACACTGCGGTTGTTGTCGGTGCCAATAGCCGCGTTGAACTGTGGAGTGAAGGCGAATGGACGGCTGAGAAGGCGTCGGCCGATGAGCAGGCAGCGGAGATCATAGAGATGCTGGAGCGCGATTGATGAGCCTTGCCATGTCCCTGCCCGTTCACGTACCTGTTTTACTTGATGAGGTCACAGAGGCACTTCAAGCCGAACGGGGAGGACGCTTCATCGACTGTACTTTGGGGCTGGGGGGGCATGCCTCAGCGATACTGTCAAGAATTGCACCTTCGGGAAAGCTCCTGGGAATCGATGCTGATCCCGAAGCCATCACATTGAGTCGGGATAGACTGAGCGAATACGGCCAGTCGGTTACTCTGGTGAATGACAACTTCGTTAACCTTGAGGATATCTGCGAAAGATACCAGTTTCATCCAGTTGATGGTATTCTTTTCGACCTCGGTGTTTCCTCTCTGCAACTGGATACAGCCGAACGCGGCTTCAGTTTTCACCTCGATGCGCCTCTGGATATGAGGTTCGGCCCCGGGCAAGGGCCAACTGCGTCAGAGATCGTCAACACCTTCTCTGAACAGGAGTTGGCCAGTCTCATACAGAGATACGGTGAGGAGCGTCACAGCCGGCGGATCGCACGACGCATCGTACAGAGCCGTCCTGTCGCGACTACACTGGAGCTTGCCCGGATCGTCGAACAAGCTGCAGGCGCATCGACACGCCGGAGCAGAATTCACCCCGCCACCAGAACATTCATGGCGCTCCGCATCGCGGTCAATGGTGAACTCCAAAATCTGGAGCTGGCTCTACAGCAAACCATCAACCTCCTTCGTCCTGGGGGAAGACTGGCGGTCATCAGCTATCACTCGCTTGAGGACCGCATAGCCAAGCAGTTCATGCGATACGTAGCCGCCAACTGCGTCTGCCCCTCGGGAACGATCATGTGCCGCTGTGGGCATGTGCCCACCCTCAAACTCATCTCACGGAAGGTCATCAAACCTACCTCGTTGGAGATAGAATCCAACCCACGCAGCCGTAGCGCCAAACTAAGGATAGCAGAGCGGCTCAACTAGGCAGGATCTTCAACAACAAAGGAGGTGACAATGGCTAAGAAGATCATTTCAGCTATTGATGTGGGCACAACCAAGGTGGCCACCATTGTGGCCAATGTCAAGGCGCAGGACGACGTCGAGGTTCTGGGTGTGGGCGTGGTTCCCAGTCGTGGCCTGCACAAAGGCATCGTAGTCAACATGGACGAAGCCAGACAGTCCATCGCCGCATCAGTTAAGGAAGCACAGAGAATCAGCGGTATACGTATAGATTCTGCCTATGTTGGAGTCACCGGTCGACATATCAGCAGCCTCAATAACAGAGGAGTCGTAGCTATCCCCAGAGATGATCGTTTGGTGCGCACACAGGACCTTAGACGGGTGCTGTCTGCGGCTCGTAACATCACAGTCGCTGAGGGCAAGAAGGTGCTCCATGCCATTCCCCGGTCATATGCCCTGGACGGACAGGAAGGAGTGCAGCAGCCGGTAGGCATGCACGGCTCCAGGTTAGATGTAGAGACCCATATCGTCACTGCCTCAGTAACCTCGATACAGAACCTGGCCAAGTGTGTACGCAGCGTCGGTGTTGACGTCGAGGACCTGATCCTGGAACCGCTGGCCAGTGGCGAGGCAGCGCTGACTCCTGAGGAACGAGAATCGGGAGTCATCATGGCTGACATCGGGGGCGGCACCACCGATATAGCGGTCTTCAAAAACGGCAGCATCTACCACACAGCCATACTGCCGGTGGCCGGCTATCAGGTAACCAGCGACATCTCCATAGGTTTGGGCCTGCCTTTCAGTATTGCGGAGAAGATGAAGAAGAGATACGGCAGCGTCGCCCCGTCCGCGGAGACGGACGAGATGGTGCAGGTGGGCGTCGAGAACGGTCACAGCGCCTCATACAAGGACCTGTGCAGCATTATCAAGGCCCGCATGGAGGAGTTGCTGCAACTCGTCATGCTTGAGATGCCCACCAGCGACTATCAAACCCTGGCGCCTTGCGGACTAGTGCTCACCGGCGGCAGCTCCAATCTGGACGGGCTTGATGACCTGGGCCAGTCACTGCTGCGAATGCCGGTGCGCAGAGGCAGTCCTCTGTGTACGGGCATATACGGCATCTCCGACATCCTGCATGATCCCGCCTATGCCACCACCCTGGGACTGATCCTGTGGCAGGTACGGGGCAAAGAGGGCTCAGCATACAAGAGATCAAGGGCTGGCACCTGGAGCAGCTTCATGACAATGGTCAGGAAGCTGTTTCGTGCCTAACTCGTGAAAGGAGGTTAAGATGGCAAAGCAGATTTACACTCCAAGTCCAGCAAGAATAAAAGCCATTGGCATTGGCGGCGGCGGCAGCAATGCTATCACTCGTATGGTCCGTGAAGGCATCAAGGGCGTTGACTTCATGGTCATGAACACCGATGGCCAGGCTCTGGCCCTGGCTGAGGCGCCCACCAGAATCCAGTTGGGCGAGAAGCTGACCAGAGGTCTGGGCGCTGGAGGCGACAACAAGGTAGGAACCAAGGCAGCCGAGGAGAGCCGCGATACGATCGCAGAGCTTATTGAGGGTGCCGATATGGTTTTCATTGCCGCCGGTATGGGCGGCGGCACGGGCACAGGAGGCATTCCTGTAGTGTCCGAAGTGGCCAAGCAGAGCGGCGCTCTCACCATTGCGGTGGTGACCAAGCCCTTCAGCTTCGAGGGAACGCATCGGACTCAAGTGGCCGAGGAAGGGTTGCTGAACCTCGCAGGCAAGGTCGATACCCTCATCATCATCCCCAACGACCGCCTTCTTCAACTATGTGATGCCAAGACCAGTGTCGACAACGCCTTCAGGCTGGCTGACGATGCACTGCGCCTGGGGGTCCAGGCTATCTCGGAAGTCGTCACCGTCCCGGGCCTGATCAACCTGGACTTCGCAGACATCAAATCGGTTATGAAGGACGCGGGTCCGGCCTGGATGTCCATGGGCAAGGCGAGCGGTCAGAGTCGCGCTGCCGAAGCGGCCAAGGCCGCTATGGCCAGTCCTCTGCTCGACGTATCCATAGGCGGGGCCACAGGGGTGCTGTTCAACATCACCGGCGGACCGAGCCTGACGCTTTTCGAGTGCAACGAGGCCGCCGAAGTGGTCAGTCAGATGGTGGACCCGGGTGCCAACATAGTCTTCGGGGTAGTGTTCGATCCCAAGATGGATGGTGAGGTCCGAATCACCGTTATCGCCACCGGCTTCGCCAAACAGCGAACCGCAGGTGTACGCAGTGCCGAGGAACTCCGTCAGTTGATCAAGGGCAGCAGCGAGGTTCTCGACGTGCCCTCCTTCCTGCGCCGTGCTCAGCAGCGTTTTCCTGGCTCGCCCCTGGAGAGTGGCGCCAGGTCTCACTCAGCGCATACTCCGCAGGCGACTCACCACATCTCTCGACAGTAAACCTAAACCTCATTTAGGCGAAAGGGGTAGCTTCAGCTACCCCTTTCGCCTGCCATCTCCAACCGCGCTCCATAGCGACTGTCTGCGCCGATTCGAGGTTGGCGTATGCTGACAGGCACGTCTGTTATGCGCTGATTCGTCGTCTCAGCATGGAGTTGCATCATTTCGGCAACTGTGACATAATGAGGTGGACCTTTAAATCAGTCCCGTGAGGCTGACAAGGGGCAACATGCGCAAGTACGCCGCAGCAGAAGCACAGGCAGGGACCTCTTGCCAGTTCAAGGGCAGGGGGGTTTTTTATGCCTGAAAAGGTTCTTCTCACCTCGCTGGAGATAGGCCGGGCATTGGCTCGTATTGCACACGAGATAGTGGAGAGGAACAAGGGTGCCGAGGGCGTCGTGCTCGTAGGCATGCGAACCCGGGGCGCGCCTCTGGCCAGGCGCATCGCCAGGATAATCGAGGGCTTTGAGGGAGGCCCCGTTCCAGTGGGTACCCTGGACATTGGCCCCTATCGCGATGACATTGCCCCATCAGCACTGGACTCAACAAGCCAGTGCCACACTGATATGCCCACCGGTATCACAGACAGGCCGGTAGTTCTGGTTGATGACGTCCTCTACACCGGACGCAGCATCCGCGCGGCCATGGATGCCCTCATGGACATCGGGCGCCCCGGCTCCATTCAGCTGGCTGTGCTCATCGACCGCGGACATAGAGAGCTCCCCATTCGGCCGGATTACGTCGGCAAGAATATGCCCAGTGCGAAGGACGAAGAGATACAGGTTCGGCTGCTCGAAACCGATGGCACGGACGAGGTAGTAATCACGAGTCTGCCAGGGTACAGCTATGTGGAGCAAAGCAGGAGAGGAATACCGTGAATCTGACAAGTAGAGATCTGGTGTCGATAGACGACATATCCAACGGGGAGATGGACGCGCTGTTTACTCTGGCGGACGAGATGTCGGGCTCCTTAGACCAGTATTCGGACCTGTGCCGCGGTAAGATCATGGCCAGCCTGTTCTTCGAGCCCAGCACCAGGACGAGACTGTCTTTTGAAGCCGGGATGCTCAGGCTTGGCGGGAGTGTCATAAGCTCGGTGGACATAGGAGCAAGCTCGCTGGCCAAAGGCGAAAGCGTCGCCGACATGGCGAAGGTGGTGGGCAGCTACGCCGACATCATCGTCATCAGGCACCCCTGGGAAGGCGCAGCCAGGGTGGTTGCCGACTACGCTGGCATCCCTGTAATCAACGCCGGCGACGGGAGTCACGAACACCCCACACAGACGCTGTGCGACCTGTACACCATTCGGAAGCAGAGGAGGACTCTCAAGGCACTCAAAATTGCTCTGTGGGGCGACCTGAAACGAGGACGAACTATACATTCCCTGATCTATGCCCTGGCCAGATTCGGGGCCACCATCCTCTTCTGCCCGGGCCCGGGCCTTGAAGTGCCGGAGCATGTCCTGAGAAGACTGACTACGGAGTACAAGGGGGAGCTAAAAAGCTGCCGGGATCTGAGCCAGGAGCTCTCAAGGGGCGCTTTCCCTGTCGATGCCATATACATGACGCCCAGCAGCCCGCACCAGCTTGCCATGCTGCCTGACGTGAGCGTCAGATTGGAGCTGAAGTCGGACGTCGATGCCCTCTATGTCACCCGGCTTCAGAAGGAGAGGCAGGCACCCACCGCCAACGAACAGGATGCAAAGGGGCGCTACCCGGTGGTCGACAAGCAATTCCTTAGAGGCAAAGGGTTCAAGAAGACGCTTGTCATGCATCCACTGCCTCGTGTCGACGAGCTGGCCTACGAGGTGGACGCCGACCCCAGAAGCATGTATTTCAAGCAGGCGGCCTACGGTGTGCCTGTCAGAATGGCGCTTATTGCCTTCTTGCTCGGCGCCAGGCAGCTCACAATACCAGCAGGAACTGATGATCCCGTGAACAGGCGGGATTATCCCCTCTATGAGCGAGAGTCCGGGGTCCGCTGCCCCAATGCGAACTGTGTCTCAAACCAGGACACGGAGGTGAGATACATCAACCCCAGGTTCGGGATAGTGAGCCGTTTGCCGTTGACCCTGCGGTGCCTCTACTGTGAACATGAGTTGCACCCCCAATATGTGGCCAGCTCGGACTGGCATCAAGGGAAGATCGATAACAAGAGATATCACAGGGCCGACAGCGCGTCTGCCCGCAGAATAAACCCGCAGAACCTGATAGTCTTTGCTTCGGAGGAGGACGCTCAGGCCCGGCAGTTCAAACCCAGCAGCTATTTGAGACGGTGAACAAGGAAGCTCGCTATCTCCTTATCCGCAGCGGCCGCATAATCGATCCCAGTCAGGACATAGACCGGGTTGGTGACATCCTTGTTGCTGAAGGCAGGATCATTGGTGCCGGGGCAACCATCATCCCGAGCGACTCACTTTCCGCCGTCCTGAGCAAGGCGATGGTTCTGGATGCCTCGGGTCTGTGCGTCTGTCCCGGGTTTGTGGACATACACTGCCACCTCCGCGAGCCCGGTTTTGAGGCCAAAGAGACCGTTGCCACAGGAACAAGAGCGGCAGCGATAGGCGGATATACCACTGTCTGCTGTATGCCCAATACGGAGCCTCCCCTGGATACTTCGGCCGCTATCGCTCGGTTGCAGGAAACCGCCTCCAGGGATAGCTCTATCGCTGTGCTTCCCATAGGCTGCATCACGAAAGGCAGACAGGGCCGGGAGTTGACAGCCATGGCCGAGCTGGCTCGCGCCGGTGTGGTTGCCTTCAGCGATGACGGCAGTCCCGTGACAAGCTCACAGCTTCTGCGCAAGGCCCTGGAGCACGGCCGGGAACTGGGCCTGCCTGTCATCGACCATTGTGAGGACATCGAGCTGAGCGACAATGGAGTTATGAACGAAGGGCAGGTGTCGGCCAGATTGGGACTCAAAGGAATACCAGACGCTGCCGAGGAGGTGATGGTAGCCCGCGACCTGATTCTGGCCAGGCTGACCGGGGCTAGACTCCATATCGCCCATCTCAGCACCAAAGGCTCCGTCGAACTGGTTCGGCGTGCCAAGCAAGAGGGGATTGCGGTGACCGCTGAGGTCACTCCCCACCACCTGACATTGACCGAGGAGAGCATTATGAGTCGGTCGCAAGACAAAGCCTTCGACACCAATGCCAAAGTCAACCCGCCCCTGCGTACTAGCGAGGATGTTGAAGCTCTGATCATGGGCGTCAGGGAAGGGGTGATAGATGCTATCGCCACCGACCATGCTCCACATACCGTTACTGACAAGAACTGCGAACTAAATCTGGCAGCCCTTGGCATCAGCGGCTTTGAGACGGCTTTCGGTTCGCTCATGGGACTTGTACACCGCGGCCAGATAGGCCTCACGCAGCTGCTATCCAAGCTGACGCTTGGGCCGGCGAACATCATTGGAAAAGACGGTGAGCTAGGCACCATGAAGGCAGGTGTGAAAGCCAACATCACCATATTTGACCCTGACCGGGATTGGACGGTAGATAGCCGCAGCTTTGCCTCCAAGGGCAAGAACACCCCTTACGATGGCCATAAGCTCAAAGGCAGGATAATCGCCAGTATATCCGAAGGCACGATAGTCTTCATGGATGATCTGCTCCGGGATCATCTCAGGCCCGGGCCTGGCGATTCTGACCACAGCAGAAGATTACATGGCTAGGCAAGCGATTCTGGTTCTCGAGGATGGCTCTGTCTACCAGGGCCATTCTTTTGGCGCAGTCACCACCGCCTTCGGCGAGGTGGTTTTCGATACGGGCATGACCGGTTATCAGGAGATGCTGACCGATCCATCGTTCGCCGGCCAGCTTCTGGTTACCACGTACCCGCTGATCGGCAATTGCGGAATCAACGACTCAGACTTCGAATCCGGGCGTGTCCAGGTTAGGGGCCTAGCTGTCCGAGAATACTGCTCACAGCCCAGTCACTGGCAAAGCACCAGAACCCTGCACGAGTTTCTTATGGCCAGCGGCATTCCCGGCATAGGCGGGCTAGATACCCGTGCCCTGACACGTCATCTGCGCACGGAAGGAGCCATGATGGGGATTGTCACTTCGGAGATGACGGTCGAGGATGCCTTACGGCAGCTAAGGGGCATCCCTGGATACGATGTCGCACCTCTGGTTCGTGAAGTCAGCACCGCCACAACATATGAATGGCAGGTCAGTGCGCCTGAAACTCAGGATTCGATATCCATTGCCTTGAAGCAAGGGAACAACGGTGATGGTGCAACGGAGCCATACAAGATCGTGGTCATCGATCTGGGCCTGAAATACAGCATTCTGCGGATCCTGGGCCGGCTAGGCTGCCGGGCAATCGCTGTCTCGTGTACGGCGTCCGTGGAGGATATCATGTCCCTGAACCCTGATGGCATTATCCTGTCTCCCGGTCCGGGCAATCCTCTTCTACTTGAGGACATAACCGACACGGTGAAAGGTCTGCTGGATCGAAGACCGATGATGGGCATATGCCTGGGGCACCAACTGATAGGCAGGGCCCTGGGTGCCAGGACGTTCAAACTTAAGTTCGGGCATCGGGGCAGCAACCACCCGGTGCGTGACCTGGGCACCGGCAGGGTCTTTATCACTGCGCAAAACCACGGTTACGCCATAGACGCCGACACGGTGAGAGGCGGGCTTGAGGTGAGCCACATCAACCTGAACGACGGTACGGTGGAAGGTCTGCGCCACCGTGATCTCATGATCCTGTCCCTTCAGTATCACTGCGAAGCCTCGCCTGGGCCTCTGGATAACATGCATCTTTTCACGCGATTTCTGCAGATGACGAGGAGGCCAGAGTAGAGAGGCTGGTAATGTCAAAAGCATCTAAGGTTCTGGTCATTGGCTCGGGCCCCATAATCATCGGGCAAGCCGCGGAGTTCGACTATTCAGGCACTCAGGCATGTCGCGCTCTTCGGGAAGAGGGCGTTACCACCGTGCTGGTGAACTCAAACCCGGCCACCATAATGACCGATCAGGACATCGCCGATACAGTCTATGTCGAGCCACTCACTTCAGAGGTCGTAACTCGCATAATCGAGAGAGAGCGTCCCGACGGCCTGCTGCCTACGCTGGGTGGACAGACCGGGCTCAATCTGGCGGTGGAGATGGCTGATGCCGGCATTCTCGACCTCTACGGTGTACAGTTGCTGGGAACGCCTCTAGAGACTATCAGAAAAGCAGAGGAAAGATCCCTCTTCAAGCAACTCCTCATCGACATCGGAGAGCCCGTCCCGGCAAGCGCAACGGTGAAGTCGGCCCAGGAGGCGAAAGAACTGGCAGAACGTCTGGGGCTGCCCGTCATTATCCGGCCCTCCTATACACTGGGCGGCAGCGGCGGCGGCATCGCCCGCACCATCAAGGAGCTTGAGCAGATCATCGCCAATGGCCTGGACTCCAGCATGAGCCGTGAGGTGCTCGTGGAGCAGTGTGTTCTGGGCTGGAAGGAAATCGAGTTCGAAGTCATGCGGGATGCCGCCGATACCTGCATTGCCATCTGCTGCATGGAGAACATTGACCCGATGGGAGTGCATACCGGAGACAGTATTGTGGTTGCTCCCAGCCAGACGCTAACCGACAGGGAGTACCAGATGCTCAGATCAGCCAGCCTGAGGATCATTAGAGCCCTGGAGATCGAGGGTGGCTGCAACGTTCAGTTCGCCTTAACCCCGAGCCCGATAGTGGCGGAGAGGTGGGCCCCTGAACGGAAGGGAGCAGACCGAAGCGACTATTATGTGATTGAAGTTAACCCGCGTGTTAGTCGCAGTTCAGCCCTGGCCAGCAAGGCCACAGGCTATCCTATCGCCCGGGTCTCTGCCAAGATAGCCATAGGCAAGAGGCTGGACGAAATTCGTAACAAGGTCACAGGCAGAACATGGGCCTGTTTCGAGCCAGCCCTCGATTACTGCGTAGTCAAGGTTCCCAGGTGGCCCTTTGACAAGTTCGCTTCGGGCGACCGGGGCACCGGCAGCCAGATGAAGGCTACTGGTGAAGTGATGGCCATTGACAGGTGTTTTGAGGCCGCCCTGCAAAAGGCTATACGCTCCCTGGAGTTCGGCAGACGTACTCTGCTCTGGGAAGACCACGCCTGGAGCAGAGCCGAGGGGCTTCGGTCCTACCCCCTTCACCCTAACGACTTGAGGCTGTGGGCGATCACGGCGGCGCTGCGCAGGGGGACCGCGCCTGATGATCTGTCCCGAATCACCGGCATAGACCCCTGGTTTGTGTACAAGCTCAACAACATCGTTGATATGGAGCAACGCCTTCTTTCTGGGCCGCTGGAGCCTGAACTGCTACGGGACGCAAAGAGATTGGGCTTTTCAGATGCCCAGGTGGGCACTCTAGCCGACAGGTTGCCCGAACAGATAAGGCAGCTTCGCCATGAATGGGATATCCGCCCAACATACAAGATGGTTGATACCTGCGCTGCCGAATACGACGCTGAGAGTCCTTACTTTTACAGCACCTATGAACAGGAGAACGAAGCCGAGCCTCTTGAAGGGCAGAAGGCCGTGGTCATCGGCAGCGGACCTATACGGATCGGGCAGGGAATCGAGTTCGACTATTGCTGTGTACACTCAGCCTGGACACTCAGGGAAGCCGGGGTGAAGAGCATTCTGGTCAACTCCAACCCGGAGACGGTCTCCACCGACTTCGACACGAGTGACCGGCTCTACTTTGAGGCCCTGGATGAGGAGGGTGTAAGAGGTATCTTGGAGAATGAGGGCTGCAATGGTTCGGCCCCGCCGTCGATTGTTCAGTTTGGTGGCCAGACGCCCATCAACCTGGTTGGGTTTCTGGCCCGCAACAACCTACCCATACTAGGCTCAAGTGCCGAGGCTATAGACATGGCTGAAGACCGCCGCCGTTTCGAAGACTTCCTGGACAGGTTGGGCATCCCTCAACCCCCCGGAGGCGGAGTGACGTCGCTGGAAGAGGCGCTGAGCATTGCGGGAGACCTGGGCTACCCCGTGTTGGTGCGTCCTAGCTATGTTCTGGGCGGGAGAGCCATGGAGATAGTCCACAACGAGACGGAGTTGATCCGCTATCTGCCCTTGGCCCTGGAGATGGATGACCAACACCCGGTGCTCATCGATAAGTACCTGCAGGGGAAGGAGGTCGAGCTCGATGCCATCTGCGACGGGAGAGATGTCCTCATCCCCGGCGTGATGGAGCACATTGAAAGAGCCGGTGTACACAGCGGGGATTCCATCGCGGTCTATCCAGGGTTAAACCTCACCAGCCATGAAGTGGACACCATGGTTGATTATGCCACCAGGATTGGCCTGGAACTGGAGGTCAGGGGTCTGCTCAACATCCAGATGGTCATTCTGCGGGATTACGGCGGCTCCTCGATATACGTGCTTGAGGTGAACCCTCGCGCCAGCCGGACCGTGCCCTTCATATCCAAGGTCACCGGCCTGCCGGTGGTGAAGATCGCCACCCGGGTAATGGTCGGCATCAGTCTCCAGGAACAGGGCTATAGCAGCGGGCTATGGCCAAGAAGAAGGATAGTAGGTGTCAAGGCGCCCGTTTTCTCTATGTCCAAACTGAGTGGAGTGGACAGCTACCTCGGCCCTGAGATGAAGTCCACGGGCGAGGTCATGGGCATCGACTACACCTTTGAGGCGGCCCTGGTCAAGGCACTCCTGGCCGCCAGCCTTATGCTGCCTCCAGAAGGCAGGCTCCTGCTTAGCATCGCCGACCGAGACAAGGCTGAGATCTCGCCCCTGATCAGGCGGTTGCATTCCGCTGGTTACGAGCTTTATGCCACTGAAGGAACCGCGGCTATGATTGAGTCCATGGGTCTCCCGGTAAGAATGGTCACCAAGAAGCTGAGCGAGGGGCATCCTAACGTCGTTGACGTCATACAGGATGGCTCGGTAGGCGGAGTAGTTAACACCATCACCGGTGGCCGTGTAGCCCTGCAGGATGGTTTCGCGATCAGGCGCGCCGCTGCCGAGAAGAGGATACCCTGCTTCACGTCCCTGGACACCGCTCGCGTGGTTATAGGAGCAGTAACAGGCAGAAGTAAGGTATTCAATGTGCAGCCATTGAGGGAGTACTTGGAAAAACCAGGCAGCAGATGATAGAGAGCCAGACAAGAGTCAAGATGATAAGGATCATGTTCCCGACTCCGGCGTGTAATGCTGCTTGCCTATCTCTGAGCGTCGATAATGTCTGGGTTCTAGCGTGAAACAGGTCTTGTGCTCGATAACATCCAACGTGGAGGTCAGGCCCGGCATACACCTCATGTGGCTTGAGGCGCCGATAATGGCCTGTTCAGCGAAGCCGGGCCAGTTTGTCACAGTGCGATGTGGAGATTTCACCCTGCGCAGGCCCTTGAGCATTCACTGTGTTGGCTCATCGCAGATTGCCCTGCTCTTCAGGGTGGCCGGCAGGGGCACACTCTGGCTGTCACAACGACGGCCAGGCGAGCGACTGGACGTTCTTGGCCCTCTGGGCAACGGGTTTGACATCCCCCCGGCAGAGCGTGGGCAGCCCAAACGTCTGCTGCTGGTGGCGGGCGGAATGGGCATTGCCCCGCTCGTCTTACTGACCCAGCATGCTGTAGCCCAGCACCGCGTAACCCTGGTCCATGGCGCGGCCACTGCCACCCAGATCTACCCGTGGGCCGGCGCGAGCACAACCACCTCTTCCGCTGGTAAGGGGCAAAGAGAACTCCCCCCCTTACCAGAAGGAGTCCATTTCGTTGCTGTCACCGAGGACGGCAGCGCGGGCCAGAGAGGCCTGATCACGGACATTCTGCCTGAGTTCCTGGATCGCGCCGACCTGATCTATGCGTGTGGCCCCTTACCGATGTACAGGGCCCTGGCAGACATGACACGTCATTCTGAGCGCAGTAAAGAACCCCGTGACACCTCGGCCAGGCGTCAGCAGGAGTCTGGGCTGAGAAGATGCCAGGTCTCGCTTGAGGTGAGGATGGGATGTGGCTTTGGAGCCTGTTACGGCTGCACCATAAACACCCGAAGAGGCCTGCAGCGGGTATGCCTTGATGGGCCTGTATTTGAGCTGGACGACATCATCTGGCAGGAGGTACAGCTATGACCGTCATGACCGGAGACATCTCAGTTCAGTCGAGGGGCAATTGCCACATCATCGACATAACTTCTCAGGTAGCAGATTATGTACAGCAATCGGGAGTTAGCAACGGCATAGTGACCCTGTTTGTGGCCGGTTCAACCGCCGCGATAACCACCATAGAGTATGAGCCAAATCTGGTCTCCGATTTCAGCAATATGTGGGACAGGTTGATGCCCAGAAGCCTTCCATATGAGCACGATCGGGCCTGGGGAGACGGGAACGGCCATTCCCACGTGCGAGCGTCCGTGCTGGGACCGTCGTTGGTGATCCCGTTCTCGAACCGAAAACCGACCCTGGGCACCTGGCAACAGGTCGTTCTCGTCGACTTTGACAATCGTCCCAGGGCCAGGAAGATCGTCCTTCAGATACTGGGCGAGTAGGCACAGACACCCCCTAGTCAGGGAAGTGACGACTGCTCATGGGCGCCGGCATCACGACGCAGGGCCGTGTATTTTCAACAGCTCTGCCCTTGAGAGCCACACTGCCTTGATTGTCAGGGGGCTACGAAAGGTGGCATGTCTACTAAGCCAGGGAACGTGATGGGACTGCATCAGCGCGGCGATGTGGAGCCGGGCCAGTTTTATCCTCAGGCTGTCAGGCAGATCGATGACCTGGAACCCCAACCGCTCGGAATGACCGTAGAAAGCAGTCCAGCCATATACGGCAACGATGCCCCCGTACTTCCCCTCAGCAACCTCCGCGGCAAGCAGTCTCAGTCCATCCCGGAAGTAGTAGATCAGTCCCCGCGGGAACCCCCTCATTCCCGACCCTGAATCGGAACGCCATCTCGTCGTAATCCAGTCGCTGTTCAGATGCACCTTGATGACAGAGTCGCCAGGCCTGACCAAACAGCCATCGTCCAGCTTGACGGCACGACCTCTATGACGTGTTACCTCCACGCAGATGATGCTGCTCCCTTCAAGCGGCTTGATCCCGAGGACTGCTGCGTGCACCTTGCTTATGACGGGCAGTATCACGCGAATGATAGGCCTTAGCAGGAGAGATGCCATGTATCAAAACGTAAGCTTATGTACCAGTCATGATCGAACAGTGGTCCCGGGCATAGCCAGCTCACCTTCCTCCTCAAGCCTGTCATCGGCAGCCCGCGGCCAACTCAACTACCGATCCATGTTGGAGATGATGTTCTTCCACTTGCCCATATTGGAGGTGCGGTCTTCCAGAGCGCTGACCAGTTCCACGCGTATGGACGGGGACTCGACACCCAGGGCATGCAGCCTCTGTCCCACCTCTTCCCTCACGCTGCGAACTACATCGCCGTTCCCACCCTCGAGCATCAGTCGCAGGCAGATGCCCTCCGACTCGTGAACCACCTGATATTGCCTGATAACCGCAAAGCTCTCCAGCGCGTTCCAGAAATGGACCGGATGAACGGCAACACGTTTACCTGCTTGGCCACGAAGGTAGAGCACGTCATCGTTCCTGCCGTTGATGGCCATAATACGCCGGAAGGGCTGACCGCAAGGACACGGCTCCGTCGACAGCATCATCATATCCGATATCTCGTAGCGGATTATGGGCTGAGTGAAGCCGAAGAGACTGGTGAACAGGATCTTATGGCCCAGATTGCCATCTGGCACCGGTCGGTTGCTCTCATCCACGACCTCAACAATGCCCAGATCTTCAAAGATATGCATACCCTGGCCGGTGCTGCAGTACATGGCACGGAGTCCCTCTTGAGTGCCATAGATGTCAAAGACGGAGCCCTGCCACACAGTCTCAAGCTGCTTCTTCAACTCCTGGCTCAGCGGCTCACCGCCGCCCGCGATGATGCAGGGCTTGATGTGCAATCGCCCCTGAAGCTGTTCTGTCAGCAGCAGCCCGAGCATGGAGGGAAATCCCCTGATCACCTGAGGCTGCAGCGCGTTCAGCCGCTGCACCAGTTCATCGACAGGCGCGGTAGCCGGCAGCACGCAGTAGCGGTAGAGCCCGATGTCCATGCTCAGGGGCAAGCGATAACTATCGTGCAGTGGACTGGGAGAGCCGATGGTGACCAGCGTCGGGCGCTTCAGCGAAAAAGGCATCACCCCCATCATGGCGGCAATCCTCATGCTCGCAGCCTCCTGGATGCTCCATTCTTTGCGATTGAAAACCACCACCGTCTTATGCCCGGAGCTACCGGCGGTGGTGAGCACACGATACTCGCCCAGATAATACTCATCCCGGGAGACACGGGCCATATGTTCCTGGAGCTGTGATAGGCGCAAGCGGGGATCGGTAACAATCTGGTCAAAGCACCGCATATAGGTCTTCTTGTCCAGAATAGGGAAGTCCTGAAGAGTATAGGGCTGACTCAGCCGATGCGTGCTGCAGAAATCGCGGTAGAAAGGCGAGCGGCGGGTTGCCCAGTCCAGAAGCTTGGACAGCTGGCGCTGCTGCAGTTCCTCGAGCCTGGCCCGAGGCCAGCACTCATGTCTAATCAAAGCCTGCCGATAGGCGATGGCCCTAGCCAGATCTCCTAAGCGACGTAGATTGTCCATTCGTCTCCTCCAGTGGTTATCACAACCTTACCTTCGGAAGCTGACGTTCTCGCACCGTCCCCTAGGTATTCATTGACTTCAATGCAATATGTGCTGGTCTGCACTACCTCGTTATACGAGGTACTTTGCATTATAGATTGAGCACTGGTTATTGTCAACTGCGCGCTTCGTCGTCTGGAGGCTGATCTGGCTTCTCAGTAGAATACGGCAGCTGATTACCGAAGTAGACCTTGGTATGGGGCCAGGGGATTTCGATGCCCTCAGCATCAAAGGCTTTCTTGAGGCGCAGCCTCAGCTGCCCCATCACCGCCCATTGCTGCATGGGCTTTACATCGCCCACAATCTTGATATCTATTCCTGAGTCACCGAACTTGTTGACCCGCAGGGCCTGGGGAGGACTCTTGATCACCTGGCGCCAGTTCTCGTCTTCGGCAAGCTCCTGACCAACCCTGTTGATCACGTTTATGGCATGATCGAGGTCGGTGCCATATGATACAGAGATATCAAGATTGACCCGGGCGAAATGCCTGGTGAAGTTGCTGGCCACCCTGATCTCTCCGTTGGGCACGTGATGGACGATACCATCCAGGTCGCGCAGCACAGTCTTCCTCAGGGTGACCTCCTCAACCATACCGGATATGTCTGCCACCCTGGCTACATCGCCGACACGATACTGATTCTCGAGGATGATGAATATCCCGCTGATGATATCCCTTATCACATACTGCGCGCCGAAGCCGATGGCGATGCCGACGATGCCGAAACCGGCCAGAACTGGGGCGATGGGCACGCCTACCTCAGACAGGATCATCATCACAGCAACTACGACGATAAACACCCGCCCCACGCCTTTGAAGATAGACAGGAGGGTATTCGTCCGCTTCTCCATCCCCTCCTCGCTCTCCTTGTACTTGGTCCTGGCTACGGCACTGCGTACGATAGGTGGAAGGATCCTATTTAGAGCCAACCATAGCACCGCCCCCACTGCCACCACGACCAGGATGCGGCTGCCGTGACTTACCAACCAGCTGACTATAGTGTCCCAGCCCAGATCCGTCATTTGCGACCTCCTCTGCTCGGTACTCCGTGCCCGTATTAGCTCGGCCCTATTTTAAACACAAACAGAGCCCCTTGTATAGCTAGACTACTCGCATCGGCAGCCGCACTGCTTCGATGCGAGGGCATCTCAGCCAGGACACAATGCTGGAGGGTTTGTTGCTTTTCATGCGTTGGTCTATAATAGACTCAAGGTGAGTGTTAGATGCTTAGAAAAGGGTTAAGGCTCTTCTTTTTTGCCCTGCTTGTTCTTTCCGCAGTTGCGGGTCTGGGAGGCAGCCTCATCGTTGCCGCCGCGCCTACCATCGTGGAGGTCCTGACCGTAGACGGCATCATCGTGCCTGTGGTGGCGGACTACATTGATCGGGGCATCCGTGAGGCCGAAAGACTGGGCGCTACTGTCTGCATAATCGAACTGAATACTCCAGGCGGACTTCTCGACTCCACTGCGATCATAGTGGAGAAGATCATGGGTGCTGACGTGCCCGTGGTGGTCTATGTCTCGCCGGTAGGTGCCTGGGCAGCCTCGGCGGGAACCTTCATTACCCTGGCCGGGCATATAGCGGCCATGACCCCGGGCACGACCATGGGAGCTGCCCATCCCGTAGCGGGTGGAGGAGAGGAGATACCGGCCGAACAGATGAAGAAGATAGTCGAGTTTGCGGCTAAGTGGATGGAGACCATAGCCGAGGAGCGTGGACGCAACATACAGGAAGCGAGGTTGGCGGTTACCGAGAGCAAGTCGTTCAGAGATACCGAGGCTCTGGAGTACAACCTGATCGACCTGCGAGCTACGAGCCTCGAGGACCTTATCGAACAGATCAACGGTTGGACAGTTATGATCAGAGGCAGGGAAGTCACCATTGATACCACCGACTACATTGAAAACCGAAACGAGATGAACAACGTCGAGAAGTTCCTTCACGTCATCAGCGACCCCAACATAGCCTACATCTTGTTCACGCTGGCTACAGTGGGGTTGCTCGTCGAGATCTCTAACCCGGGCCTGATTTTTCCTGGCGTAGCAGGCGGCATCAGCCTGTTCCTGGCGTTCTACTCCCTGGGTGTGCTGGGTGCCTACTGGGGAGGTATAGCACTCATCCTGCTGGCCGTGGGGCTGTTCATTGCCGAGTATTTCACCGAAAGCTTCGGACTCCTGACGGTCGGAGGCGCGATTGCGCTGGTGATGGGCTCGCTAATCCTGTTCAGCCACAGCCCGGGGGTAGAGGTCCACAGAGGATTGATCGCCGGCGTGACAGCGGGCTTCACCGCCTTCGCCGTCTTCATCATGGGAGCCGTCATTCGCGGGCAGAGGCGGCGCAAGGCCACCGGAGCTGAGGGCATGATCGGGGCGATGGCCCTGGCAAAGACGCCTCTGAACCCTATAGGCACCGTCCTCACACAGGGAGAACTGTGGTCGGCGGAGACCGAGGGCCAGGCTGTACTGCCGGGCGAGCAGGTGATAATATCCAGGGTGGAGGGACTGAAGCTATGGGTATCAAAGAAAGTAAAAGGATGAGCAACCGACAGCGAAGCGCTGCATCTCGCCGGGTGTCCGGATGACGGGCCCCATCATTGCAGGCATAGTTGTGGCAATAGCCGTGAGCGTGTTCGTTGTCTATGCCATCGTGCAGGGCCAGAGGCGAAAACTCTCCGTTGGAGTAGAGGAGATGCTGGGCAAAGAAGTGGTGGTGCGCACAACTCTCAATCCCAGGGGCACCGTCCTGGCAGAGGGAGAGCTATGGACAGCCATATCCCAAGATAGTACAATAGAGGCTGGAGAGGAGGTGCTGATAACCAGGGTCGAGGGGTTGAAGCTGTGGGTAAAACGAAAACCTGAGAAGGAGGCAGAATGAGCATTTTTATCTATTTTCTTGTCGCAGTTGTCGTGATCATGCTCCTGTCGGCAGCCATCAAGATCGTGCGGGAGTACGAAAGAGGCGGCGTTTTCCGGCTGGGCAGATTCGTGGGCCTGAGGGGACCGGGCCTGGTGTTGATCATACCTTTCATTGAAAACATGCGCAAAGTTGACCTGCGTGTCATCACCATGGACGTCCCCCAGCAGGAGTGCATCACTATGGACAATGTCACCGTCCGGGTTGATGCCGTTATCTACTTCAGGGTCGTCGAGGCCGCAGATGCTATTCTCAAGGTCCTGGACTATGTCAAAGCAACCTCGCTGCTTGCTGCTACCACGCTGAGAAATGTTGTCGGCCAGTCCACCCTGGATGAGCTGCTGGCCCAGCGGGACAGGCTCAATGAGAAGATACAGGTGGTCGTTGATGAAGGCACCAATCCCTGGGGAATCAAGGTTAGCATGGTGGAGGTTAAGGATGTGCAGTTGCCTCAAACAATGCAGAGGGCAATGGCAGCCCAGGCTGAGGCAGAGCGAGAGCGGAGAGCCAAGGTGGTTCATGCCGAGGGTGAGTACCAGGCGGCAGAGAAGCTGGCCGAAGCCGCCCGGGTCATATCCAGTCAGCCTTCAGCTCTGCAGCTCCGCTACCTGCAGACATTGTCGAGCATAGCCGCAGAGAGAAGCAGCATTATTGTGTTTCCTTTGCCTATGGACCTGATAGCCCCTCTTCTGAGCAAGGGCAGCGAACCCAAGGAAGACAAGTAGCAACATAGCCCACTGGCATAGCGGGCAAAGGCACTCGGCACTGCCGCGGCGGCGATACGGAGGGCATCGACCCTCGATGAACCGTCTGATACCGCCTTCTGCGCTTAAAAGGACTCAGTTTGATCGGAGATGAGGCTTCGGGGCAACACCGCAGAAGGAGGTTACCCGTCCATCTCCATGACCGGTTCGAGGCTGGAACTGAGGTGACGGTTCATGTCACGGATGAACTGCCAGAACTCCCTTCGCCCGGGGTAACACCGGGATCTCAGACATCCCTTTGGGCGGATCAGCCTGCCTCAGGGGGCAGCTATGGCCAGTAAGAACAAGCAGGAATGGCGTGAAACCACTTTGGCTTCGGGCTTGAAGCGTGCCGCCGAGCGGCAGGAGGCGTTCGAGACCAGCTCCGGCCTCGAGATTGAGTCCGTCTATACGCCGGAGGACCTTGCCGGCTTTGACTACGCGCGAGACTCAGGCTACCCGGGCGAATATCCCTACACTCGAGGAGTCCAGGCCAACATGTACCGGGGCAGAATCTGGACGATACGCCAGTACGCTGGCTTCGGTACTGCTGAGGAGACCAACCAGAGATATCGCTACCTCCTGGAACAAGGGCAGACGGGCCTGAGCATAGCTTTCGACCTGCCCACACAGATCGGTTATGACTCCGACCATCCCCTGGCTCGAGGCGAGGTGGGCAAGGTGGGCGTGGCCATAGACAGTCTCCGCGATATGGAGGTCCTCTTTCAAGACATCCCTCTCGACAAAGTGAGTACCTCCATGACCATAAATGCCACTGCCCCCATTCTTCTGGCCATGTACATCGCCCTGGGCAAGAAGCAGGGAATCGAGCCGACAGGACTGAACGGCACCACCCAGAATGACATACTCAAGGAGTATATTGCCCGTGGCACCTACATATTCCCGCCACGCCCTTCCATGCGCCTGACCACGGACATATTCGCCTACTGCGCGGACCAGGTCCCTCGCTGGAATACCATAAGCATCAGCGGTTACCACATAAGGGAGGCGGGGTCGACGGCGGCGCAGGAGATCGGATTCACACTTGCCAACGGCATCGCCTACGTCCAGGCGGCAATGGATGCCGGTCTGGCTGTAGACGCATTCGCTCCCAGGCTATCGTTCTTCTTCAATAGCCATGTCAATTTCCTGGAGGAGATTGCCAAGTTCAGGGCGGCGCGGCGCCTCTGGGCCAGGATCATGAGAGAGAGGTTTGCAGCCAAGGATTCACGTTCCTGTATGCTGCGCTTCCACACTCAGACTGCTGGCTGCAGCCTGACCGCGCAACAACCACATAACAATATTGTGCGCACAGCCCTGGAGGCCCTGGCCGCGACCCTGGGCGGCACACAGTCCTTGCACACCAACTCGTTCGACGAAGCCTATGCCCCGCCTTCCCAGGAAGCCGTGACCATAGCTGTGCGGACCCAGCAGATACTGGGCTATGAGAGCGGCATTGCCGATGTGGTAGACCCGCTCGGTGGCTCCTACTATATAGAGCACCTCACCGACAGCCTGGAGAAGCAGGCTAACCAGTACATAGCCGCCATCGATACCCTCGGGGGTGCCGTAGCAGCCATAGAGGAGGGGTATCAGCAAAAGGAGATTCAGGATTCCTCCTACCGCTACCAGAAGGAGATCGAGAGCGGTAAACGCACCGTGGTAGGCCTGAACAAGTTCGTGTCGACCTATCCCAGAATAGCGGGCCTGCTTAGAGTAGATCCGGAGGCGGAGCGGAGGCAGCGCGAGAGGACTGCCCGCGTCAAGGAAGAACGGGATAACAGTTATGTCAACCAGGCGCTACAGCGACTGGAAGATGTCGCCCGAGGAACCGGCAACACCATGCCTGCCGTTCTTGAATGTGTGGAGGCTTACTCCACTCTCGGCGAGATATGCGACGTACTGCGCAAGGTCTTCACCACCCAGAAGGAGTTCCTTGTTTTTTGAGACACTCGACTAACAGCACCAAAGGAGGCGAGATGGCCAAGAGAGTTGACCACATCGGGATCCTGGTCAGCAACCTGGATGAAGCGGTGAAGCTCTATCAGGATTGCTTTGAAGTCAAGGTTGAGAAGATTGAGACGATAGCGGAGCAAGGAGTGAGGGCCGCGGTCCTCGCCTTAGCCGATGGTGCCAGACTGGAGCTTCTGGAGCCCCTGCCCGGCAGCAACATGGCCAGGGTTCTGGAGAAGAGAGGAGAGGGGCTTCATCACGTGACTCTCGAGGTTGATGATATCGATCAGGAGTTAGGCCGCCTTGCAGAACACGTGGAGTTGATCGACAAGAAGGCACGCCGCGGCCTGGAGGGCATGGTGGCGTTCATCCATCCCAAGTCGCTCAAAGGCGTGCTGTTCGAGCTTTGTCAGAGGATATAGCTATGACCAGGGATAGGATTCGTGTTCTACTGGCCAAGCCCGGGTTGGACGGGCATGACCGGGGCGCCAAAGTGGTCGCCAGAGCCCTGCGGGATGCCGGCATGGAGGTGATCTACACCGGCATTCGCCAAACGCCCGATATGATTGTCGAGGCGGCTATACAGGAGGATGTAGATGTCGTGGGCTTGAGCATCCTATCCGGGGCTCATCTGGAGCTCTTCCCGCCGGTCATAGAAGGATTGAGGAAGAAAGGGCGAGAGGATGCACTGGTGATCGCCGGCGGCATAATACCGGAGGATGATATTCCGACCTTACAGCAGGTTGGCGTCAAAGGCATCTTCGGCCCCGGCACGTCCACAGAGGATATCATCAGCTTCATCCGGAAGCAGTTGAGCGCCGATTAGAACCCCTCACCTCTAGTGCCGGGCAACGCCGATGAGTTCTGCCAACCTTTCCACGCCGTTGTCCGCCAGGAAGCGCTCTACGCCTTCCAAAACGGTGAGACAGACACGGGGATCCGTCAGATTGGCTGTGCCGATCTGCACGGCAGTGGCTCCGGCCATAACAAACTCCAGAACATCACGGGAACAGGCGATGCCCCCACATCCTATCAAGGGAATGCCTGCCACCCTGGCCGCCTCGAATACCATATAGAGGGCCACAGGCTTGATGGCGGGCCCCGAAAGCCCGCCCGCGATATTGCCCAGGCAAGGCTTTCTCCGCTCTATGTCAATGGCCATGCCTCTCAACGTGTTGATCAGTGAGATGGCATCAGCTCCGGCCCCCTCCACTGCCATGACGATCTCCTTTATGTCAGTAACGTTGGGGCTCAGCTTGACTATAACCGGTAGGCTGGTAACAGCCTTCACCGCCGATGTAACCTCCGCGGCAAGCCCGGGATGTACGCCGAACTCCATCCCTCCTGCCGAAACGTTCGGGCAGCTGATATTCAACTCAATGCCGCTTATTCCAGGCACGCCCTCCAGCTTGCCAGCCACAGCCACGTATTCATCGATCGTGCCGCCGGCCACATTGACAATGACCGGAACCTGCCATCCGGCCCAGACCGGCGCCTTCTCCCTGATCAGGGCATCGACGCCGATGTTCTCCAGCCCCACGGCGTTAAGCATGCCGTCGTCGGTCTCCACCAATCGTGGTTGCGCATTGCCTTCCCGGGGCAAGAGTGTGGTACCCTTGCAGACTATCGCGCCCAGCCTATGTATGTCGGCAATCTCGCTGTACTCGCCGCCGTAGCCAGCTATGCCCGAGGCTATCATCACGGGATTGGCCAGCAGCAGTCCTTTACTATGCCGGGGAGCCAGTTGCACGCGAAGATCGGGTGAATTCATCGTCCGAAACTTTATCACTGCTTGCCACAAAAGGAAAGGTGCCGGCGGAAGCGAACAGGGGCCGTTCTGGACAAGATCGAGGGAGATTAGCCAGCCTCGAGCACAAGCAGTTCCCGCCACTCTTAGAACCGGGAGTCGACACCCTACAGGACTGCTGTCTCCGAAACTAGCGGAGCAATTCCCTGGCTACCTCGGCTGCCCTTCTGCCGGACAGGAGCATGCCGCCGAAGATCGGCCCCATCCTGGGGGAACCAAACACGGCGTTGGCGGTCATGCCGGCCACCACCAGCCCCGGGTAGACCTCCCTGGTGTTCTCCAGGATTTCCCCTTCCCCGCGTTCCGCCCACATGGACTTCTCGCCCAGCACATCGCCGGTCCTGGTCTTCAACCTCTGCCCCATCCTCCGCACCACAATTCCGCAGACCTCAGCATCATGTCCGGTAGCATCCACAACCAGCTTGCACCTGACGGTCAGAGGGTCCACATGGAGCTTCGACCAGGACACGGCGCTCCAGTTAAGCACCAACCCGGTTATCCTATCATCCTCTCTGATCATCACATCTTCCACGCTGATCAGGTTGAAGATCCGGGCCCCCGCCTTTATCGCCTTCAGGCAGATGGCCGAGACTGCCTCCAGAGAATCCGCGACGTAGTACCCCTGCTCATACTCCGTGGTTGAAACGTCGAACTCATCGAGTATCTGCCTCCCCTCCTCCTGAAGCACTATGCGATTGAACATCATACCGCCACCGGACATGCCGCCTCCCACACGAAGCTGTCTCTCGAATACCACCGCCTTGATTCCGTCCTTCGCCAGATAGTATGCCGCAACAAGCCCGGCCGGCCCCCCTCCCGCTATGGCAACATCCACATCCATGGCCTCCATGAAGTCCTTGGTGTAGCTTGCCACGATGGCGCGCGAGATGACAACTTCATCCATTGCTGGTTAACCTCCCTCTGGTTATTCGATGGCGGATTCGCACACTGCCGGCAAGTATATTGCTACTGGCAGGTATTGTCCAACCAATTAAGATAGTCCTCGCTGCCGGCAATTATGGGCAGGGCGATTATCTCAGGCACATCGTAGCTGTGCAGCCCCTTGACCAGTTCGACTATCTGCGGAAACAGCGACGCCCTGGTCTTGACCACCAGCAGACTCTCCCGGGCCGAATCAAGCTCGCCCTGCCACCGGAACAGCGAATCGACTCCGGGAACGATGTTTACGCAGGCGGCCTTGTTCTCGCTGACCAGCAGCGTGGCGATCCGGTGACCTTCCTCCTGGCTCCCTGCAGTGATAAGGACTACTATCCTGTCTGTTTCCTTCATCGTTGCGACCCTATCTTGAGCATCTTGTCAACCGCCGCCATGGCCCCCAGTCGGATCGGTTCAGCAACTTTCACCTCGGGGCTCATCTCCTCCAGCGACCACAGAACCTTCTCCAGCGTGATCAGCTTCATGTTGGGGCAGATCGCCTGCTCCGAAACGGCGATGAACCGCTTGCCCGGATTCTCCTTTCTCAGTCGGTGTATCATGCCGATCTCGGTGCCCACGATCATCTCCACAACATCATCTCTCTGAGCATATCGACGCATCCCGCCCGTGCTCAGGACTTCGTCGGCGAGGGCGATGACCTCCGACCTGCACTCAGGGTGAACTACGACCCTGGCCCGGGGATATTCCTGCCTCAACTCTCGTATCCTCTCAGGAGTTATCCTGAAATGGGTGGGACAGAACCCTGGCCACAGAATCATCTTCTTGCCCGTCCTGGTGGAGACGTAATGCCCCAGATACTGGTCAGGAACGAACAGTATCTCAGGAGCATCCAGGCTCTCTGTCACCGCCACCGCATTGGCGGAGGTGCAGCAGATATCCGATTCTGCCTTGACCTCGGCTGAGGAATTGATATAGCAGACCACTGCGGCCCGGGGGTGCTCCTTCTTCTCCTTACGCAGGCGTTCAGCGGTGATCATGTTGGCCATGGGGCAGCCGGCGTTCACGTCAGGCAGCAAGACCACCTTGTCCGGACAGAGGATAGAGGCGGTTTCGGCCATGAAGTGAACTCCACAGAACACTATCACACCGGCATCGGTCTGGGCAGCCTTCTGACTTAGCTCCAGGGAATCGCCCACGAAGTCAGCTATGTCCTGAACCTCGCCCAGTTGGTAGTTGTGGGCCAGTATGATTGCCCCCCGGCTCTTGCGCAGTTCCGCGATCTTCTCTATCAGTTCAGCATCCCTGTTTCGCATCCCTGGATATCCTCCAATCATGAGTGTAGACATTCATCCTCCTTCCTCGCACAAAGCCTACCAGCGTCACGCCCAGGTCAGCAGCAAGTTTCAACCCCAGACTGGTAGGAGCCGACTTAGATACAACCAGAGGGATATTCCTCCTCACTACCTTGAGCAGTATCTCCGAGGATATCCTTCCGCTGGTCACGACTATGCGGTCATCGGTTGTTATCCCGTTCAGCAGGCATTCACCCAGGATCTTGTCGATGGCGTTATGCCTGCCTATGTCCTCACTGAACACCAGGATATCCCTGGCATCACACAGGGCAGCACTGTGAACACCGCCGGTTGCCCTGAAGGTCTCAGAGCGATGCTGGAACTCTTGCACCAGAGCCAGGACGTCAGATGCTG
>Ga0209498_1000330_pt1 | contig 28823 bp, 20 predicted proteins | sample WalLakDeSediment_FD_184131 | JGI IMG/M metagenome (GOLD analysis project Ga0209498, IMG submission 184131) | Lake sediment microbial communities from Walker lake, Nevada to study Microbial Dark Matter (Phase II) - Walker Lake 11/02/13 Deep... | ecosystem: Environmental > Aquatic > Freshwater >...
GCCAGGCTTGACTGGGAAGTGGCGCTGGCGAGGGACGATCCGCCGATGGTGAGGGCTGAGACAAGACAGGGTTTCGGGGTGTTGGTTGGGAAAAGGCCCTTCGTCTCGTCATGCACTGGCGCTTGGCCCAGACAAAAAAACCGTTTACCCGTCCTACACTCGACGAACCATGCTCGCCAAATTCCCGAAAGACCTGTCGCCGGAGCTGCGCTCCCTGCAAACCATGTCGATCCCGAAACCACGCCCAAAACCGCTTACCCAGCGGTGACCCGCAACGGCAAGCGGGCAGATGCTTTCGGATACCGTCAACCCAAGGGTCTTGCCATGGCCTCTTTCAGCACACACCGTGGTGCTCCTTACCCGCTGACCGACGGGTTCGTGCCGACCATCGCCAATAACGGCTATCGGGGTCCCGAACCGACCCTGAACGGCCCGTCAGCAGGAACGGATGAGGGGCTGGAGTCGGATGTAAACCTGACGTTCGGAACTGGTTTTCTGGGTTTTTGCGGGCGCGAGCAATGCGCAGTCGAACGGGGTGAAAGCATGGATGGAACCGTGCGCCGAGTCCGATGTCTCTCGGACGTTGTGTGACGGGAGGAAAGGGCATGATTGACGGAAAACGTCTGCTCGATCAGCTGGTGGGCAGCGGTGTGGCAGGCGGCTTGGCTGGTGGTCTGGCGAGCGGTGCGTTGGCCAACGTGCTGTCCGGCACGAAGGGGGGGTGGAGCCATAAGCGTGGCTACCCTTCCCACGGATGCCAGTTGAGGAATGGCTAAAGCATGAACCTGCTGCGCAATCGGAGACCTATGCCCCCCATCATTCGCGGCCGCACCGCCAACCACTGGGCGCTTGCGGCGACCATCTGCGCCCTCCTGCTGCTGGCTCCCGGGGCCAGCGGAGCTGCCGAGGCTTGGCGGTCGTCTTTCTCGGTTACCCCGGTCTGGCAGGGTAACGCCAAGCTCGACAACGGTGGCGACTTCGATGCCGCCGGTATCGCGATTCGCGTGAGCACGAGCACCGGCTTCGGAGCGGGCCATCGCGCTGGTGTCGCGCTCCACTACGACCACCTTGACTACGATTTCTCGAGGCAGACAGCGTTCGGCGATGCGCCCTGGGGTGAGGTACAGCGATTCGGATTCGGCGTACCGCTCCTGTTTAGTGGGGCGGGCGGCTGGTCGTACGGAGTCACGCCCTCCGTGGAATGGGCCGGCGAACAAGGCGCCGACTCGAGCGAATCAATGGTCTACGGCGGCATCGCCAGCGCGACCCGGGCATTTGCGCCCGACCGGCGCCTCGGCTTCGGTGTGGGGGTGTTCAGCCAATTGGAGGAGACCACGGTCATCCCGATCCTGATCGTCAACTGGCGGCTGAGCGAGCGGTGGAGCCTCGTCAATCCACTGCCAGCGGGGCCCGTCGGGCCGGCTGGGCTCGAACTCGACTATCGTTTCGACAACGGCTGGAGGCTCGGTTTGGGTGCCACCTCCCGCAGCCTGAGGTTTCGTCTGAGCGATACGGGTCCGACCCCGGGAGGCGTGGGCGAGCAACGGGGTGTTCCTGTTTTCCTGCGCTTGTCGGCCAACATCTCGGATCAGGCGTCGTTGGTCCTATACGCGGGGGCGATTGTCGAGGGCGAATTGCGCGTGGAAGATTCCCGCGGCAACAAACTGCGCGAAGATTCCTTCGATCCGGCGCCGCTGTTGGGTGCGACGTTCAGGATGCGGTTTTGAAGAACAAGGTTCGATCGTGAGAGTGAAGCGAGCTTTGACGGCCCCGCTTGTGGATAACGATTGATGCATGAACTCCAGCGGCGGTTCAAAGCGCTTCCGTACGAGCTGCACCGCGGGCGCGCCAATTATAGGCTGAGCGCATTGCTGGGCCGCTGGCCCCGATGCCGGGAAGCCAGGCCCTTGGTGGGTCCCCGTTCGCGATACCGCCGCAGTCGGGCCTCCGTTGCAGGGGGGTGTTCAGCGCTTTTGCAGCCGTCCAAGGGTGCTGTCCAGGGAACGCCGCATCTTGCGTACTGCGCCGTCGACAGCCTGTTCCACGGTCGCAGCTGCATCGGTCACGGCCACGGGCTGGCGGCCTGCGAGCCTGGCTTCCAACAGGCAGCGCATGTCGGAGCCGCCCGATTTCTTGTCGCTGTTCTCGTCGCTGAGGTGAATTTCCACGCGCGTCACCTGGTCGGCAAAGCGGCCCAGGATGTCTCAGAACGTGGCACCGATCCACGTCCTCAGCGTATCGGAATGATTGACGTTGTCATCGGTATTGATCTGAATGAGCATGGCACCTGCCTCAGTAGCGGTAGATTGCGGCGATTCCCGTTTCGGTCGGCATCCGTTCCCTCGGCACGACGACCACTTCTCTTCCCATCTTGAGCACTAGGGCCCCGAGGTCGTCGAGCACGTCGTCAAGTTCGGGGTGGGAGAGGTCATCGAATTCAAGCTCCCCGGTCGACGCATCGACCCGACCGGGGATTTCCCGGCGCGCTTCAATCAGCAGGGTAGCCACACGCCCGCCGACGGCAGCCCGGGCCACTTCTGCCAGGTCGTCGGCGGCAAGCTCCTTGGACTTGCTACTGCCGAAAATATCCACCAGCCCGGCCACGCGCTCCAGGTAGCGGGGTTCGATGGTTTGCCAGGCCCGCTCGCGAAACTCATCGGTCGACGCAAGCGCATCCGGATGCACATCCAGGCTCTCGGAGATCAGGAAGTCGCCGTGGCATCCGTGCTGGCGCTGGGTGTGGCCCAGGCCGACCAGCGGCAGGGCGCGGGCTATGGCCAGGGTCCGGCGATGGGCCAGCAGGGTCCGGGGCCCGGCCCTTACGGGCAGGCTCCGTACGGCTCCGGCATGGGTGCACATCCCGGTGGCGGGATGATGCAGCAGCGCGAAGGCTCCGGTGATTTCAACTTCGGCATGTCCGGGCGCAGCCAGGGGCAGGGCTACGGTCGCGGTCAAGGCGATGGCTATGGCCAGGGTTACGCCCGCGGCCATCAGGGCTATGGGCCTGGGCACGGTGGTCCGGGCTACGGCATGCAGCAGCGCCCCGGTTACGGCCAGATGCCGCAGTTCGATCCGGACAACCTGCCGGAAGACATGCCGGAAGAGATGCGCGAGCGCATCAAGGCCCAGCATGCGGAGCGCCAGGAGCGCATGGAAGAGATGCAAGCGATGCGCGAAGCGCACCAGAGGACCATGGAAGCCGGCCGTGCGGCGCACGAGGCAGAGATGGAACGCCACCGCGAACAGCGCACGGAGATGAAGCAGGAGGGTCGTGAGTCCATGGAAGAAGGTAACGATGCCGGCCGCCAATCTGGCGGCAGTTGATTGTCAGACCCCTGGGCCTCCGATTCGCCGGAGGTGCAGCGGTCGGCACCGGAGCGCTAATTTCCTCCTGGATGCTGTTGGATCATCACCAGCTCATTGCCTGGCAGCCGGTCCAGCGACAGCAGCAGCCGGCGGCAGAGCTGCTGGTCCTGGGAGTGATGGCGGTTGCAAACCGCTGTCGGAGATCATCGTCCCGGGTCTCCTGCCTTAATTTGCAATCCCACGTCACGATTCCAGCCCGACCGTAGTCCTCTATGCGCGTCCGGTATCCGCAAGCGTGATGGTGCCGTCCCGTCGCTGGCCGTGGTGATCATGGGTTCGTGCGCTGCGTCGGCCAGGGGCGTCCAATCGCCTACCAGGCATCGGGCACGAACACGCCTTTCAACCGAGATGGAGTTCGACGTGATGCTCCCGGCGGTCGTCCACCAATGGGATGCGTGCATCTGGACGCTCGACACCGTCCACCGTCATCCGGGTCGCTTGACCCGATGGTTCACCCACCCGCCGGACGGCGATGTGGTAGACCGTGTCGCGGTAGCGGTAGTGGATGCTGTACGAGGCCCAATCCGCGGGGACGCAGGGAGCGATGCGAAGATGGTCCCCTTCCAGATACAAGCCGAGTAGGGTCTCGACCGTGAGCCGATACATCCAGCCCGCGGCTCCGGTGTACCACGTCCAACCGCCGCGGCCGGTGTGCGGTGACGCGCCGTAGATGTCAGCACACATCACATAGGGTTCGACCCGGTAGCGTTCGATCGCCTCGGGTGTACTGCCGTGGTGAATGGGATTGAGCATGGCGAAGAATTCCCACGCGCGTTCCGTGTCGCCCATCATGGCGAATGCCATCGTGGTCCAGATCGCGGCATGGGTGTATTGGCCGCCGTTCTCGCGGACACCAGGGATGTAGCCCTTGATGTACCCAGGTTCCAGATCGGATTGGTCGAAGGGCGGGTCGAGCAGCTGGATGATCCGCTGGTCGCGTCGCACCAGGCGTCTTTCCACCGCCGACATCGCCTGGCGGGCGCGCAGCGGATCGCCACCTCGGGAGAGGACTGCCCAGCTCTGGCTGATCGAATCGATCTGGCACTCCTCGTTGCTGGACGAACCCAGGGGAGTGCCATCGTCGAACCAGGCGCGCCGGTACCAGGCACCGTCCCAGGCTTCGGCTTCAATGCTGGTGCGAAGCCCTGCGGCCTGAGCGGTGCACAACTCGGCAAAGTCCGGGTCACCGTGCCCCCCCGCAAGGTCGGCGAAGGATTCGAGGTTTTCGAACAGGAACCACGCCAGCCACACGCTCTCGCCCTTGCCCTCGTTGCCGACCAGATTCATCCCGTCGTTCCAGTCACCGCTGCCCATTAGCGGCAAATGGTGCACGCCGAACCGCAGGCCGTGCCTAAGGGCACGAACGCAGTGTTCGTAGAGGCTGGCCGCTTCGGACGAGGTTTGCGGCTGGTCGTAATAGGCTTCCTCGTCCGCATGGAGTTCGCGGCCCTCCAGAAATGGGATGGACTCGTCGAGCACGCCGGTGTCGCCGGTCGCCGCCACATAACGACAGGTGGCATACGGCAGCCACAGATAGTCGTCGGAGAACCGGGTGCGCACACCCTGGCCGTTGGGCGGGTGCCACCAGTGCTGCACGTCGCCCTGCGAGAACTGGCGTCCGGCGCAGCGAAGCAGTTGCTCGCGGGCGAGCCATGGCGTCGCATGGATCAGTGCCATGGTGTCCTGCAACTGGTCACGAAAACCGTAGGCGCCGCCGGACTGGTAATAGCCGCTGCGGCCCCACAGCCTGCACGATATCGTTTGATACACCAGCCAGCCATTGGCCAGCACGTTCAGCGCGGCATCGGGCGTGTCCACATTCACCGCGCCCAATGTGCGGTTCCAGTGTTCCCACACCGACTCGAGTGCCTGCCGCGCACCTGCCCGTCCACCGAATCGCTGGATGCAATGCCGAGCTTCGTCGGCGTTGCCGGCCGCACCGAAGACGAACACGATCTCGTGTTCCTGTCCTGCCGCCAGTTCGATCCGAGTCTGCAGCGCGGCGCAAGGGTCGAGGGCGGGGCCGGTCCTGCCGGACAAGCGTTGACGGCGCATCGCCTCCGGGCTGGCCAGCGAGCCGTTGCGGCCAATGAACTCGGTGCGGCTTCCGCTCATCCATCGCGCGCGCTCGCTGACATGGGCGAACACCACCCGGTTGGCGCATTCGCGGCCATAGGCATTGCGTGCCAGCAGCGCCCCGGTTTCCGGATCCGTTTCGGTGACGATGTGCAACAGGTTGGTGTGCCGCCACTCGCCGAGCACCAGTTCCCAATACCCGGTCAGCGACAGGCTGCGCGCACGCTGCGATGCGTTGCGCAGCTTGACCAGCACGATCTTCACTGGAGCGTCCATGGCGACATAGGTATGAAGCTCCGAGGCGATCCCCGATTCATAGTGCTCGAACACGCTGTAGCCAAACCCGTGCCGGCACACGTAGCCGGACCGGCCGCGGGCAGGCAGCGGCGTTGGCGACCAGAACGTACCCGTCTCCTCGTCGCGGAGGTAGAACGCCTCGCCGCTGGTGTCGGAGAGCGGGTCGTTGTGCCAGGTGGTGAGCCGGAACTCGTGCGCGTTCTCGACCCAGGTATACGCACTGCCGCTCTCGCTGACGACCGTGCCGATGTAGGGGCTGGCGATGACGTTGACCCAAGGCGCCGGGGTGGTCTGGCCGGGTTCGAGGGTGACGACGTATTCCTGCCCGTCGGGGGTGAAGCCGCCCAGGCCGTTGCTGAAAACGCGCTCGCGCGGCGCCAACGGATCAACCGCTTCGGTGGCGGCTTGCTTCACGGGCTCCAGCAGGTCCGGCGAACCCTTTGCTGCCACGCGCCGATCCACCGACCTGCCCAACTTCGACACGCGCCGATCCACCTCTTCAAGCAGGGTCGCGGCTGTGTCACTGAAGACGATACGGGCGACCGTCTGCAGCAGCACGCGTTCGTCCTCGGAGAGTTCCTCGGCACGACGCAAGAAGACGCCGCCCGGTTGGTCGACGACCTGCGCCTCCGGACCCGCGTGGATCAGCCCCAGAATCCGATCCTGGAGCACCGCCCGGTAGCCTGAGAAATCCTCGTTCACGATCACCAGGTCCGCGGCCAGCCCATTCAGGCGCCAATAGGTATGCGCCTGCAGAAGCTGCCTGACCAGGTCGATGCGATCGAGGTCGCGGATGTGCAGCAGAACAATGGGCAGGTCACCCGAAATGCCGAAACGCCACAACCCGGACTGCCCCAGCCGGTTGCGGGCGATGATGGCGGGCGCGGCGCGGCGCAAGGCGTTGCCGTAGACGACGGAACCGGCCAGGCGGCCGAAGACCTGGGCATCGACTTCGGTGGCGTTGAGGTGGCGCAGCACCTCCTGGCTCTGGAACCAGGCCATCTCGAACGCCCGCTCGACGAAGTAGCGGTCACAATATTCTTCCAGCAGGGCCAGTGCGGTCTCGCGGGTGTCCACGACCCCGGAGATGATCTGCACGCTTGCCGACTCGTCGGGCGCAAGGGTCAGGGTGCGGCGGATCGCCACCACGGGGTCGAGCACCGGACCATCCGTGTTCGACAGGGACGCCCGGCTGTCACGGTTGTCGAGCGCAAGCGGGTTGGCGGCGCTGCGGCCGCGCCCGATGAAGCGCGCGCGGTCGGTCTCGTACGAGGGCTCGTCGGCGGTCGCGCCCGGTGCCGCCAGCAGGTGGAACATCCAGGGAACCTGCTCGCCCGGCGTGCGCGGGCGCCGGGTGCAGACGATCGCCTGGCGCTCCGGCAGGATCTCGGTCTGCACGAACAGATTGCTGAACGAGCGGTGCGCGAGGTCGGCGTTCAACGGCGCCAGCACCACCTCCGCGTAACTGGTCACCTCGATGCGGCGGGTGCGCGGTGACTGGTTGGTCAAGGTGACGCGGCGGATCTCGACATCAGCCTCTGGCGATACGCAGATCTCGGTGTGGGCCTCGATCGCCTCGTCGCGCCGCCGGTATTCCGCACGCCCCTGTACGAAGATCGCCTCGTAGTGGTCGGCGCGGCGCAGGGTTGGCTGGTAAGCCGTCGACCAGTAGGTCCCGCTGTCGCGGTCGCGCAGGTAGATGAAGGTGCCCCAGCCATCGGTGGTGGCGTCCTCGCGCCAGCGGGTGACGGCGAGGTCGCGCCAGCGGCTGGCGCTGCCGCCGGCATGGGTCGTCATGACGTGATAGCGGCCGTTCGACAGCAGGTGCACCTCGGGTATCTGCGTGTCCGGGTCGGTGAACACGCGCATGATCGAGCCGGTGTCCTCGCCAGGCGGCAGGGCGGCGGCGCTGACCTCGGCCGCGTGCGGGTGCAGGGTGGCACCCTTCTTCGGCACCCGTTCCTGGAGCAGCAACTCCGTTGCCCGCACGAGCGGGTCGGACATGAAACGGCGCTGCATCGGCTGGTCGAGAAGGACGTGGGCAAAGGCCAGCAGGCTCATTCCCTGGTGATGCGCCATGAAGGCTCGCACGACGGCATGCGGATTTCCGTGCGGCACCCGCGTCGACGTGAAGTCGACCGCCTCGTAGAATCCGTAGGCGCCCAGGAACCCTTGATCCGCCAGTGTCTGCAGGTTGCGGCAGGCTTCCTGCGGCGCCACCGTCAGTGCCAGGGCGCTGGCGTAGGGTGCGATCACCAGGTCATCGCCCAGCCCCCGCTTTAAGCCGAGGCCGGGCACGCCGAAGGCGCGGTACTGGTACACTTGGTGGATGTCCGTGGCGTTATAACAGGACTCGGATATTCCCCAGGGCACCGCGCGTTGTTGGCCGTATTCGATCTGGCGCGACACCGCGGCCTTGCAGGTCTGCTCCAGCAGGGTATGCGCGTAGCTCGGCATGATGAGCTGCGGCATAAGGTATTCGAACATGGAGCCGCTCCACGAAATCAGGCTGACGTTGCCTCCATGGCGGGTCAGCAGGCGGCCGAGCGTGAACCAGTGCTTCTGCGGCACCTGTCCCTGCGCGATGAGCAGGAAACTGGCCAGGCGGGATTCCGATGCCAGCAGGTCGTAGCACGCGGGGTCACGGCGCCGTTCGCCGACGTCATAGCCGATGGCCAGCAGGTCGCGCGGCACGTCGTAGAGGAACTCGAAATCCATCATCGCCAGTGCGCTGCAACGACGGATCAGGTCATCGATGAGGCCGATCTGCGCCCGTGCGCCCGTAACTGCGGAATCCTCCTGGGCCAGTTCCGCCAGCGTTGGGAGGCCGCTGCCCGGCCACGTGTCAGGAACCAGCCTCGCGAGCTCTTCCCGCAGGGCCTGAAATTGCCGTTCGAATGCCTGCGCCCAGTTGTTCAGTTCAGGGTCGATTACGGTACCTGGCGGCAGCCCTTCGAGCGGCGCACCGCCGATGCGGTGAAGCTCGTTCAACGCGCTGGTAACGGATGCCAGCGTCTGTGGTGGTCCGTTCAACAGCAGTGCGCGCAGGGTGTCCCGCAGCAGGCCGACGGTTTTCGTCAACTCGGGTTCTGGGGAGACTGCTAACTGTTCGGCAAGCACCTGCAGGGTGTCCTGTAGTCCCTGCCATGCATTGGTGGCCAGCACCGGCTGATGCTTCAGTTCCTCCAGCCCGGCCTGCAGGGTGAGCAGGCTGCCGGCCAGGTTGCCGCTGTCCACCGACGAGACGTACTGCGGGTGGAGCGGCTGCAGCGTGCGGGTGTCGTACCAGTTGTAGAAATGCCCGCGGTAGCGTTCCAGCTTTTCCATCGAGGCCACGGTATTGCCGATGCGCTGCAGGCACTCCCCGGTCGTGAGATAACCGAAATCAACCGCCGCCAGATCGGCCAGCAGCGCCATGCCCATGTTGGTCGGCGAGGTCCGGGACGCGATCGCCGGGGCCGGGAATTCCTGGAGATTGTCCGGCGGGAGCCAGTGATCATCGGGACCGACGAAATCCACGAAGTAGCGCCAGGTGCGTCGGGCCGCTGCCCGGAGGAAGGCCTGCTGATCGGCGCTCAGCCCCGGAGTGGGGGCGGTCAGCGGCCGGCTGATCCACCAGCCGATCGCCGGCGAGACCAGCCACAGCAGCAGCATGGGGGCGGTGGCAAGCCAAACCGCCGGCGGGCTCCCCGCCATGGCCAGTGCCACGCCCAGCGCGACCGCAAGCCCCGGCGCGATCACCATCTCCCGGACAAAACCGACCAATGTTCGGCGGGCGTTGCGGCGGGCGTACGATGGTAGCTGCCACAGCAGCAGGCCGCGCCGCGTGAACAGCATGCGCAGGCCCGAGCGCAGGATCGCCCCCACGCTGATCCGCGCGTCGTAGGGCAGGAAGGCCAGGGTCAGGACGGCGAGTAGCAGAGGCCGGCCGGCCGATCGGCCGGTCAGGTTCAGGTGCTCACGCCAGTCGCGTTCGGTGGGCCTGTCAACCAGCTCGATCAAGGTGGACAGCAGCGTGGGGAGGAACACCACGCCCGCAACGAGCAGGGTCCACAGCCACGCCGGCCCCAGCAGCCATCCCCCTGCGAGCAGGAGCAGCAGCGCTGGCGCGACCAGGCTGCGCCGAAGGTTGTCGAACAGTTTCCACCGCGACAGGGCCGAGAGCGGGTTCGGCTGGCGCCCTTCTCTGGATCCGTCCGGGCCGGGCGGGCCCGGCACGCGCGGCAGCAGCCAGCCGGCCAACTGCCAGTCGCCCCGTACCCAACGGTGGCGCCGGCTGGCCTCGATGGCGTAACTGGCCGGATGTTCCTCGATCAGCTCGACATCGGTCACCATGGCCGAACGCGCATATCCTCCTTCGAGCAGGTCGTGGCTGAGGATCAGGTTCTCCGGAAAGCGTCCGTCGACGGCCTGCCGGAACGCATCCACGTCGTAGATGCCCTTGCCAATGAACGAGCCCTCGCCGAACACATCCTGGTAGACATCCGAGACTTCGCGGGTATATGGGTCGAGGCCCGCCTCACCCGCGAACAGCCGGGCGAAGCGCGACTGCCCGGCACTGATCAGGCTGATCGTCGCGCGCGGCTGCAATATGGCATAGCCCTCCACCACGCGGCCCTTGCCGACGTCGTACACCGGTCGATTGAGCGGATGCGCCAGGTTGCCTACCAGGGCGATCGCTGCGTCGCGCGGTAGTTGCGTATCGGTATCCAGGGTGATGACATACCGGATCGACTCAAACACGGACGGATCGCCCACGATATCCGAGAAGGCCGTTTGCGCTTCGCCTCTGAGCCGAGCGTTGAACTGCTCCAACTTGCCGCGCTTACGCTCATGGCCCATCCACACCTGCTCGAACGGATTCCACACCCGGGGCCGGTGGAACAGGTAGAAGATGCAGGGGCGATCTTCACGGTAGGTTCGGTTGAGTTCCTCGACCGCGCTACGCGCATGGGCGAGCAGGGCCGCGTCTTCCGGGAGCGTCTGCTCGGAGGCGTCGCGGAAATCGGTCAGCAGGGCGAAGAACAGATTGGGATCGCGATTGCCAAGATATCGGATCTCCATGGCTTCGAGCAGATCCTGGACGTCCTGCGGGCTTGCCAGCAAGGTGGGGACGATCACCATGGTGCGGTGGTGGTCGGGAATCCCCCGGGAAAAATCCATGCGGGGCAGGGCACGCGGCGGCAGGACGCGCGTGACCAGCAGGTTCACCAGCGAGATGGCCAGCGCCGAGGCGGCGATGGAGAGCGGAAGCGCAAGGAGCCAGCTGTGCCAGTCACCGGGCTCGAGTCCTCCGAGGGACACCACGACCGCTGCCACCAGGAGCGTGAGCAACAGGATGGGGCCTAGATAAAGGGGCAGGCTCGGTTCTCGGACCACCCGGCGGATGCGGGATTTCCACGAGGGCTGGCAGCGGACTGCATGCTCCAGGTCCTGCCGGCCCCGGTCGATCAGGTAGTAGCCCACATGCGCGTTGCGATCCCGGCGGTTCCGGTCCTTGGCAGCCGCCTGCGCCAGACCAACGGCTTCACGTGCCACCGTCGCTTCACTGCAGCGGCTGGCTAGTGCCACTTCCTCGATGACGTGCCGGTAACGGTCGCGGGTGGCGAAGTCCTGGCCTGCGTAGCTCGCCATCGGATCCTCGCGCAGAATCCGATCGACGACGCTGAGCGACTCGACATACTGCTTCCAATCCATGGCGCCGATGAAGCGCAGGCTGCCGATGCTGTTGGCGATCGAAATCTGGTTGGCCGCAGCCGTGCGTCCATATGCCTCGGACAACCCGCTGGCGTTCACCCCCTGATCCAGCAATCTTTGCTCGACCCAGGTCTGCACGAAGGCCATGGCCGACCCCTGGGCCTGGAGCCGGCCATAAAACTCCTCCACGAACGGCGCGGTCAGCGGCACATCGGCACTGGCAAACTCGGCCAGCAACTGGATCAACTGCGCGGGTTCGCGTTCGGCAGCCGCGAGCATGCGGTCCGCCCAGGTAATGGCCGCGTCGCGCTCTACGCGTCGCTGGGCGATGCGCACGCCGATGCGGCGCAGGTTTTCCAGCAACGCCAGCTGGAGCATGATCGGGAATGCCCACAGCTCACCCAGTTTCAGGGGCTCGACGGTCTGGTAGGCAGCGATGAACTCCGTGGCGTTGTCTTGGTCAACGCGGCCGTCCATGTGGGAGATCAGTTCCAGCGCCAGATCGTAGATGCGCGGGAAGCCGGCCGACGCGCCATCGGCGAGGCGCGGGAGCTGCCGGCTGTAGCCACGCGGCAGATGCCGCCGCGCCATCCCGATCTGCTGCTCGATCAGGTAGAAGTTGTCGAGTAGCCAGGCCTCAGCCGGCACGATCCGCTGTCCCGGTGCATCGGTTCGCGTGCCGGTGACGACGTCGTAGGCCGCGAGCAAGACCCGCTCATTGTCCGCCAGCCGCGGCAGCAGCCGGTCCGGCCCGGGACCCGGATCAATGCGGTGCTGCCCGGCCAGCGTGACCCCATGGCGCTTCAGTTGCTCGATACTCAAAAGCTCGGAACGCAGCAACTCGGTGTCGTGGTCGTGGCGCAGCGCATTTCGCGTGCGTGAGGAAGATCCGAACGCCTTGATGTCGATGACCTTCTCCTCGTTCGAACGCAGCTTGGTCAAGGCGGGACTGGCCTATCCCCTCGTGCGCGCCACCCATTGTTGCACCTGGCGCCGCGCCCGTATGTTCGCAAGCGAACCGACTCCGCCCCGTCGTCCGCCTAAGGTTACTCCTTCGATCCCCGGAGAATGTCCGGGAGCCATAGGAATCATCCTACCCGCCGTAGTTGGGCGCGGCGTAAAGAGCGTCGTGGCGAGCGGGCAAGCTTCACGTTCTCGCCGGCTGTCGTGCATCGCCCAAGGCACAGAGCGTGCCGGGCCTCGCGGATACTTTCGATCGGCCGGCAGATCTCATGACTGAGCGGTTCAGACGTTCCGTTCCGCGCATCCCTAGCCGATCTTTGTCAGGCGGGCCGCGTATTTCGGGCGGATCCGGCGGTAGGTCATTGATTCTTCTTTCGCCGACGGGGCCTGGCCGAAAGTGGTGCCATAATATTGCTCTGAACCCCTTGTGCGCTGGCGCCACCCCCGCTCGCTTCCCGGGCATGTTCATCCGCCGCACCCAGACCCGCAACACCACCTCCGGTGAGACCTACCACACCCGCCGGTTGGTGCGCTCCGCGGGCGTCGACGGCAAGGTGAAACGCAGCGATTGCCCGCTGGTCACTCTGGGCCTGGTGCTCGACGGCAGCGGCTTCGTGCGCCGTTCCGAGGTGTTCGCCGGCAATGTCAGTGAAGGCCAGACCCTGGCCGGGATGCTCGCGGGCCTGAACGCCCCGGCGGGGGCGCTGGTGGTGATGGATCGCGGCATCGCCACCGAGGCGAACCGGGTCTGGCTGCGCGAACAGGGCTATCGCTACCTGGTGGTCAGCCGCGAACGCAGCCGGCAGTTCGACCCCAAGCAGGCCACTACGCTGATCAATGCCGCCGGCGAGTGCCTGCACCTGGAGAAGACCCTCTCCGAGGACGCGACCGAGGTCAAGCTGTACGGCTACTCCGAGCGCCGCGCCGACAAGCAAACCGGGATCCACACACGCTTCACCCAACGCTTTGAGGCCGAACTGGACAAGATCGCCGCCGGCTTGCACAAGCCGCGCACCACCAAGCGCCTCGACCGCCTCTGGGAACGGATCGGCCGGCTCAAGGCCCAGTCGCGGGGCACGTGCAGATCCTGCGGCGAACGCTGTAGGACCACGGCATCCAGGCGATTACTGGAACTCGCCCTCCGCCATCCGCTGAAGGAGTCCGTCGAATGCGTGTCCATCACCCAGACACGCGGCTGCGGCGTGGTACTCGGTCGCCAGTGCCTCCTGGCGTGCGAACTCTCCCTGGGCGGTGGTACGCCCGAGCAGACGGGAAGGCCTTTGTCGTTCCGCAGGGATGATCCGAAGTTCGACCAGACGGCGGGACGCTTCGCCGTCCACGATGAACAGCCAAGGCACGATCACGAGAATATTCCCGTCCGGGCAGCCATGTTGTTCCAGTGCGCGTTCCAATTGGCTCTGGTTGAAGAAGATGGCGTTGTCGCGCTGCATCTGGGCGCGTTGCCGCGGCTCGAGCGCGAATGCCAGGATCAGCGCCGGTAGCACCAGCAAAAAGGTGATTCCGAGCAGGATGCGGCGTCCCACTGTGTGGTTCCGTGGTCTCCACCCCAGCACCCAATACCCCGTAAAGGCCACCGGGGACACCAGCACCATTTGTTCAATCCACTTTGGCGATCCCCCACCCAGGGCAACGGCCAGCCATAGGTAGCCGATCAGCGCGATCACGGCCGGGAGCAGCAAGACTCTGCCCGTAACGGCCAGCAGCACCGGCATCGAGATCCTCGCTTTCGCCTCTGCTTCGGTCACGGCGTCGCGTTGCCTCCGGATAATCCGTTGCACTTCATCCTACAGGGATTGGGGAGGACGAAGGTCGGCGGCGTGACCGAGTCTTTGACCTTCTGTCCGTGGGTCGGGTGCGCCGAGTCCGTTGCGGGCAATGAGTTCCGCGATCTGTTCCCTGAAACGGAAGAAGCCGTGCGTGGCGTGGGGCCAGGCGAGGTCATCCCAAGGCCGCCGCAGCGGAACGATCTCGATGCCGTCGACCTTCAGTTCGCTGGCCAGGCGCTTCAGGCCGTCCGCCAGCGGGCCGACCGGGGCCTCCGGCGTCACAATGGTGCGCACGCAGGCAGAGGCACAGTACTTGCGGATCGGATCGGCTTGCAGCGCATCGATGCTGTGCACGTTCGCCTGACCGTCGCGCGTCAGACGCTCCGCCGTGTCTGCCGCCAGGGACGCTACAAAACGTCGTGCGCGATCGCCAAAAGGCCAGCGATGATGCGGATGGCCGCTGGCTGCAACCACTGCGGTGTGAACCTCGTGCCCAGACGGCATGAGTTGGTGTCCGGTGAAATCTTCGCCATGCAGCAGGAGCAGAGCGGGGCGGCCCGAGGGCAGGTGAACAGGCGGCGCGAGCTGCACCGGTCTGGGTGGCGTCTCGTCACGGACCGGTTTGGCCTCGGTGGCCAGATCGTCCGGCCGGTAACGGCCTCCGGTGTATTTCTCGATGTTGTCGGGCCGTGCCAGGTAGGTCTTGCCGGGCGTCTGGATCCCGGCCACCCAGCGCCAACCCAGTGTATTGGAGGCTGGATCGGCGTCCAGCAGGTGGCGCAGAAAGAAGTCCGCCCCCAGGCTCCACGGCAAGCGCAGGGTAAAAATCCAGATCGAGGCGAACCACATGCGCACGTGGTTGTGCAGGTAGCCTGTCTGCACCAACTCCATGGCCCAGGCGTCAAACGCGTCGATGCCGGTGCCGCCGACCTCGGCGCAGGCCAAGGCCTCACGCAGGTCCGACGACCGTTCCAGAAGTTCCCGGTCGGCGTCGCGCTCCCTAAGGAATGCCAGCCACACCTGCGGGCGCATCTGCAGCCAGCCCTTCCAGTAGGTTCGCCAGAACACCTCCTGGACGAACTTCTCTGCGGCCTGCACCGGGTGCTGCTGCAACACGGCCGCCAATACCTCGCGCTCGGTGATCACGCGGTGGCGGATGTAGGGCGACAGCATGGACACGTTGTCGCGCAGACGCGGCCCTGAATCCCTGTTGCGCTCGGTGGCATAGCGCCGGCCGGCGTTCGGCACGAAGGCCTCGAGGCGGGCCAGGGCGTGGGCTCGCGTTGGCGGGAACAGCACTGCGTGCTTGTCACCGCGGCTCTCCGTCGGGTCTGTCATCCAAGTGCCTCGCTGGAGCGTTCCGTTCAGGGGAATGCCTCGATTACGGCTGCGGCCAGCGCCTCGCCACTGTCGAACGCAGCCTCTACCCGGGGGCCACCGGCCCAATCGCCGCAGGCACCTACCTGCCGGGTCGGGTCCCAGAGGTAGGGGACGCCGGCGGTCTGCTCCACCCGGGCGTACAGCCATCGATGCACCATCCGAAATACCGGTTCGGCATCGCCGATATGGGGACGAAGGCCGCTGAGCAGGGCTTCCGCCGTGCTCTCTGCGGGATCGTCGACATGCTGTCTCGACCAGGCCGGTGTCGCGTGTGCCACGAGCGTCTCCGTCGCCCCGGACCTGCCGGGCTTGGTCCGGTTGCGTGCGATCCAGGCGATCGGCCCCTGGGGCGGGCTGAGCGAAGGCTCGTGAAGATCGGTCGCTTCATCGAAGGCCACCATCAGGGTCAGGCAGGGTGCGTAGCGGACATGCTCCAGTTCGGGAAACCGAACCCCGACCGACTCGGCCAGCGGAACGATCTGGGGTGCGGGGATGGCCATGATCACCGCGTCGAAAAACTCGCGTCCGATCGCGCCGTGGTCCGGGCTGTCCGCGACCAGCCTCCAGTGTCCCGGTCCGCCGTCCAACCCTGTCACCCGGTGCTCGCAAATGACCGGAAGCCCCTCGGCGAGTGACCGGGCGGGCGCGGTCATGCGCGGTGTTCCGACCCATTTCCCGGGCAACCACTCTGCCACGATGCCGTGTGCCTGCCACTCCGCGAGGCGGGACTGGAAGCGCGCGCCACGCGCTGTGAAGTACTGCGCGCCATGGTCAAACTGCAGCGCGCCGGTCCGCCGCGTCGCCATGCGCCCACCGACCCCCCTGCTTTTCTCGAAGACCGTGCAGTCGAGCCCCGCCTCTCGCAGCCGGTGAGCGGCGGAGAGGCCGGCCATGCCGGCCCCAATGATTGCGATCTTCATCAGCGTTGAAGCTCCTTGGCGGGAGTGATCAGCGGACCGATCCAGCGTCGAGTGATGCGCGGAGCTCGTTCATTCGAGCGATTTCGGCCATGTTGAAGCGTTGCAGTTCCGTAAATGTGAAGCAAGGTCTCTTGCGGACCCTGGAGCCCTTTTCGTGCGGCCGTTTTGTTAGGCCGCCATTTTGGACGGCAAAAAAGGGCGTCTAAGGGCATTCTCTGGGTGCTTCTTCGTCATTATTGCTATATGGATTAACCGGTTGGCTTGGTCCGACCCCGTTGGGTCCGCGTTGGGTTGGGAAGCACAAAAAAGCCCCGGGGTAAGCCGGGGCAATATGCGCGTTCTTTGGAAGGCCTCAGGGCGCACCTCTCGCGTTGCGCGCGCCCTGGGGCCGATTCTGCGGATCCCTTCGCCTCAGTTGTTGATGAGGCGGTCGAAGGCTTCAGCCTTGGTCAGGCCCGTGTTCTGGGCCCAGGCCACATAGGCGTTGTACTGGTCTTCCATCGCCTGCGTCGGGAATCGACCGCTCGCCGAGATATTGCCATTGCCGGCGGGTTCCAGTGCGGAAGTCGCTTCGATGCGCGGATCGATCGCATGCGTCACGTCCAAGTTGTTCTCCGCGACCCAATCCATATAGCGGTTGTACTGGTCTTCCATCGCCTGGGTGGGGAAGCGGCCCGAGGTCGATACATCGCCGTTGACACAGGAATCCAGGCCGGTCGTGGCGGGACTGGTGACTTCCATGGCCTGCAGGCTGCCAGCCGCTGCCAGCGCGGCAACGAAGGCGAGGGCTTTCAGGCTGTTCTTGTTCATCATGACGGTTTCTCCTTCCGGGGGTCTCCCGGTAAATGTCTTGGTTGCCGTCCATTAGATACTGCTAATGTTTCAGAAGTATGTCCGAGTTGTGTCGTATGCAATTGATTGCGCGAATCGTGGGATGCGTGCCCCCGAATGCCTGCCCGTCACTTTCAAGCGGACGCGTCGTCCAGAGTGCATCAGGATCGCCATCGCGCTGGTGCGCTCGCTCCGGTTGGTTCTCCTTCCGGGTGGCAGTTGCTACCCTTCTAGCCAGGATCACGCCTATGGAGTGGCTGATGTCGAATCGTTCGATCGGTCTGGAAGACCCTCTTTACCGGTACCTGCTGAAGGTCTCGTTGCGCGAGCATCCGGTCCTCGCGGCGCTGCGCGATGAAACGGCGCGGCTTCCCGAGGTCCGCTTCCAGATCGCGCCGGAGCAGGGGCAGTTCATGGCCTGGCTGGCAGGCGCGATCGGGGCCCGGCGGTTCCTCGAGATCGGCACGTTCACGGGGTACAGCGCGCTGGTGATGGCGCTGGCGCTTCCTGCCGACGGGGAGGTGGTTACCTGTGACGTAAGCCGTGAATGGACCGACATCGCGCGCAGCTACTGGGAACAGGCAGGGGTTGCCGGGCGCATTCGCCTGGAACTGCGCCCCGCACTGGAAACGCTGACCCGACTGCGGGAGCAGGGCGCCGAGGGGGGCTTCGACCTGGCCTTCATCGATGCGGACAAGACCCGCTATGCCGATTATTTCGAGCACTGCCTGGCGTTGTTGCGCCCCGGCGGGAGCGTGCTGGTGGACAATACGCTGTGGTCCGGCCGGGTGGCGGATCCCTCGGTCCATGATGCCGATACGGAGGCGATCCGCGCCTTCAACCGAGCGTTGCATCAGGACCCGCGGATCGATCTAGCCTTGGTGCCGATCGGCGACGGCCTGACCCTGGCCCGCAAGCGGCTCGCCGCGTAATGGCCACACCGCCCGGTGACCGTTGCGACGGGACGCTGCTGCGGCCCAGGTAACGAGGGCCGTCGCCGTGTCTACCGTCCCAACACCCCGTCGGCCAGGGGGTTGATCCTGAAGATCAGAAACGGCGGTTGCGTCTCGTCCGTCCCGGCGTTGAGGGTGGCGCTGCGATGGAGCTGATTGGCGACCCCATAGAGCAGGCCGTCGGGTCCGAAGCTGAAGGCGTCGGGCCAGGCGAGGCGGGCGTCGCTGACGAGCTGCCGGTAGCCGCCGTCCGGGTCCGTGACGCCCACGGCACTGCCCGCCAGGTCACTGATGTAGACGTTTCCGTGGCTGTCCATGCTGCTGCCGTCCGAGATCACCTTGTCCCCGTGGCGTTCGACGACGCTGGCGAGGCGGCCTTCCCGGTCCAGGATGGGATCGCGCAGGTGCGCGGTGCGGATGCGATAGAGGCTGGTGCCGTGCATCGGCCCGAAGTAGAGCCACTCGTTGTCGTGATCGAGGACGATGGGATTGACCCCCACGCGTGGACGGACGGTGGAACCGTCCGGTTGGCGGATCTCCAAGGCACGGTCGTCGATGACGAGGTCCATGTCCTCGGGAACGACGCTCTGGTGCCCCTCGAGAACCCGGCGTGATGTCCCGGTCCTCAGGTCGACCACGATCAGCGCGGCGTTGTCGCCCCCGGCGGGGTCCGCGATGTAGATGGCGTCGTGGTCCCGGTCCACGGCGAGGTCGTTGACGAAGGAATTCTCTGCGGTCACGGGTCTGGGCAGCGTGATCAAGCGCTCCAGCCGGTTCGACTGCGTGTCCCAGCCCACCAGTTTGGGGATCACGCCATCGCGCATGCCATTGTCCAGCATCCAGACCACACCGCGTGGATCCGACTGGATGCCCAACACGCTGTTCAGGGCGAGCCGCGACTGGAACCCGACGGCCCACCACGCGTCCGGAAAGGGGACAAGCGCCCCGTCGGGCAGAACCTCGGCCACCCGCATCTCTGTTCCGAAAAACTGGTGCAGGCTGACCAGGATCCGGCCATCGGGGGTTACGGTGATGTTGCCCGGCCCCTGGTCGATCTCGGCGACGACCTCGATCCCGTTCCCGGTGGGCAACGCCTCCTCGTCCCCGGCGATGGCCTCCGCCCCGTTCTCAGTGGGCAGGCGATCGTCCTCAGCGACAACCTCCCCGGCCCCGCTCGCAGTGGGCCAGGTGCCCTCGTCCGGGACCGCGTCGATCCCGGTCTGGGCGGGCACCGGGCCCGCCAACAAAAGCATCAGCAGCGTCACGAGGGTCGGCAATCTCGCAAAACGTGTCTTCAGCATGTCCCTGCCTCCATGATCTCGAACCTCCGGTGAATGTCCGGTCCTCGGTGCCGTCCGGGCGAAGAGTCCCCTGTCGGATTTCCCAGGCTGCTGTTCACCCGGCCGGGGTGCAGGTCTGTCCGGACCCTCCTCGCACGCCCGTTCCCGCCTCGGACGGCACCGCTCGCTTTCGGGGCGAAAGCGGGGACTTCCAACCTGATTCTAGTCCGTTCCTGAAAGGTAGCCACCGCCTGATGGGCCGCTGCAACTGGACGTGTCGGGCGCGGAGGCACTGGAGTGGCAGGGCACCATCTTGCAGCCGGTACCGGTATGGAGCCGATGCCCGCTGGGGAGGTCACACAGGACTGGCTGCAGCGGCCTGTAACAATGCTTCGAAGGCCTCGGCCGGCACCGGTCTCGAGAACAGGTAGCCCTGGGCGTAGTCGCAACCCATCTCTTCGAGAATTCTCTTCTGTGCCTCCGTCTCCACGCCTTCCGCGATCACCTTGAACCCGAGTTTGTGGGACATCACGACGATGGCCTCGGACAGGGCGCGATCGCTGGGATCCGTTTCCAGGTTGCTGACGAAGGTCCGGTCGATCTTGAGGTAGTCGATATCGAAGCGCTTCAGATAGGCGAGGGACGAGTATCCGGTGCCGAAGTCATCGATGGCGACCTGAATCCCGGCATCGCGGAAGCGGAGCAGTTTCTCGTTGATGTTGACCGAGGCCTTGAGCAGTACGCCCTCCGTGATTTCGATCACCAGGGCCTGCCCGGGCAGGCCAATCTCCTGCAGGAACGCAAGCCAGTCATCCTCATTGGGCCCGCCCACGAGGAACTGGACCGGAGAGCGGTTGACGCTGACCTGGAAGTTCGCGTTATGGCTGGCGCGCCATTGCTGCGCCATGCGGGTGGCCTCCCTAAAGACCCGGTTGCCGATCTCGTGGATCGCGCCGGTCTCCTCGGCGACCGGGATGAATTTTGCGGGGCTGATGAAGCCCTCGGTCGGATGTTGCCAGCGCACCAGCGCCTCGGCCTTGTCGATCCGCCCCGTTGCCAGGTGGACGATCGGCTGGTAATGCACGCTGAATTGGTCCGCCTCGATGGCCCGGTGCAGGTCGCGCACCATGCGCATGCGCGCATGGGCAGCCTCCTGCATGGCCGCCGTGAAATAGTGGAAACGGTTGCGACCGTCCTGCTTCGCCGCGAACATCGCCTGGTCCGCATTCTTCAGCAGGACGTCCGCCCGGGTACCGTCGTCCGGATAGACCGTGATGCCGACGCTCGCCGACAGAAAGGCCTGCTCGTCGCCGAGGTGATAGGGTTTTGCCAGTGCCGAGAGGATTCCCTCGGCGATCCTTGCCAGGATGGTGACGTCCTTCAGTTCGTTCACGATGACCGCGAACTCGTCACCGCCGAGGCGCGCGACCGTGTCGGACTCACGCACACATGCGCGGATCCGCTGTGAGGCCTCGAGCAGCAGTTCGTCACCCATCTGGTGACCGAGCGTGTCGTTGACCTCCTTGAAGCGGTCCAGGTCGATATACAGCAGTGCCAGATGGGTCCTGTCGCGCACCGCGCGCTTGATTCCGTGTTCGAGACGGTCGAAGAACAGGCGGCGGTTGGGCAGTTCAGTGAGCAGATCGTAATTGGCCTGGCTCCAGATGAGGCTGTCGGCCTTCTTCTTCTCGGTGACGTCGGAAAACAGTGCGACCCTGCGGTGCGTGCGCCCGTGAGGATCGCGAATCGTGTTGATGGTCAGCCATTCCGGAAATTCCTCTCCGCTCTTCCGCCGGTTCCAGATCTCGCCCTGCCATTGCCCGGTGCGCTCCAGTTGCTCCGACATGGACTGGAAAAACGAGGCGCCGTGGTGGCCGGAATTCAGGATTCGCGGAGTCTGGCCGATCACCTCGCCCTCCGGGTAACCGGTGGTCTCGGTGAAGGCCGGGTTGATGGCGACGATCCTGTCGTCCTCGTCGGTGACCATCATGGCTTCGCTGGAGTTCTCATAGACCATCGCCGCGAGCCGCAATGCCTCCTCGGTTTTGCTGCGCTCGATGGCGATCCCGGCGAGATTCGCCGCCTGCGCGAGGGTCGATAGTTCGCGGCTGCTCGGCCTGTGCGGCGTGCGTCGGTACACGGCAAAGGTACCCAGCAGTTTCCCTGAGGCGGCAAACACGGGCTCCGACCAGGCCGATCCGAGGTTCGCTTCGACGGCAACCTTCCGGAACCGCTGCCAGAAGGGATGGCGGGCAATGTTTTCGATGATGACCCGCTTGCGGGTGAAGGCCGCAGTGCCGCAGGAGCCGACGCCCGGGCCTACCTCCACCCCATCGACCGCTGCGTTGAAGGTATTTGGCAGACTGGGAGCGGCGGCCGTGAACAGCCGCTTGCCGCTTCCGTCGAGGAGCAGGATACTGCCGCGGATCGCGGGGTCTTCCTTTTCCAGCCCCAGGACGATCGCCTCGAGAATACTGTTTAGGGGCGCTGCCTTGGCCAGCAGTTCCAGGACCTGGTTGCGGACATGCTCTCTCTGTTGGGCCAATTGCCGCTCGAAGCGCTGCACGATCATTTCCGTGAGATTTCGATTGATCCGATTCGCGACGGCGACCATGAACAGGGCGAATAGCAGCACCATCACCGACATCGTGGGTGCGAGGGGATGGGAGGGATCGGAGAAGCGGTACATCAACGGGACCGTCACCAGGATCGCAAAGCCGATCGCCGACCAGCGCAGTGGCGCGAGTGACGTCACCCCACCGGCCGTAATTCCCGCGATCACAAAGGCGAGAAACCCCTGGTGGGGGAGGCTGTCGACGGGGAACAGGAAGTAGCTTGCGCTCCCCCAGCTGAGTGCGGCGAGGAGCGCCCCGATCAGTGCCGCCCTGGCCCAGGGTTCGATCTCCTGCGGGTTGGGATCCGCGCGACGGAAACGTATCGTGAGCACCAGACGAAATACGATGATCAGGTAGACCAGTACGATCCAGGTCAGGATGACGGTGTGGTGGATGACCGGCCAGAGAAGAACGGCGACCAGGGTGCTGACGATAAGGGCGGAAAACTGCGAAAACGGTGATGCCTCGAAGATCATCCGCACCTGCTCGGCACGGACCTGCCTCATCACCCGGACATCGGTCTGACTCGTCATGCGGTTCCCAATCCCCTTCCTCTCATCAAGCATAGAGGAAAACGAGGTGTTGGCAACGCCATCGCGCAGGCATGGCTGAAGCGCACCCATTCGCATCCTCCGATACCCGGTTGACGGGTGCAAGGCCCGGGCACGACACTTCAGGGGTGGCGGTTTGGAAGCAAGGCCGTCCGATGCCCGCGGCCGCGTAATCTCGGTCTTTGCACGCTGCGATTGCTGATGGCCGTGCGGGCAACTACAAACGTTACCTGGAGAAGAAGAGATGTCTGTCGGGGAGATCTGTAACAGAGAGGTCGTGGTCATCGACCGCAAGGCCTCGGTGTACGAGGCCGCCCGCATGATGCGGAACCAGCACGTCGGCAGCCTGGTAGTGGTTGACGAGGGCTCGGCCACGCCGATGAAGCCCGTCGGTATCGTTACCGACCGGGATCTGGTGGTGGAGATCATGGCCAAGGATGCCCCTGAGAAGGCACTGGCCACCGGCGACATCATCGCGCCCGAACTCCTTACCGCGCGCGAGACCGACGGTGTCTGGGAGACCATCATGCGGATGCGTGCCATGGGCGTGCGGCGTCTGCCGGTCGTCAACCTGGAGGGCAGCCTGTGCGGCATGCTCACCATGGACGACCTTCTGAAGTTCATTGCCGATGAGATGAGCGACCTTGTCCGCTTGGTGCGGCGGGAGCAGAAGCGCGAGAAGGACACGCGTCCACCGGCCTGACGCCGGCGGGAAGGTCGGCGGGCGTGGCGCCCATGCCGGGGCGCAGGCGCCACGTTCCTCGCCGGTGGCGGCGGATTCACCAGCGCGATGGAGGCCCGTCCATGCGGTCCAACATGCGCTGCCTGAAGGCATCCCGCGTGGTCGATGTGTCGTGCCCGTCCGCCCAACGGTCGTCATGACCATGGCCAGGCCGGAACCGCCCATCTACCCAGGGACCGTCGAACCGAGCGCGGTAGCCGTCCGGATGGTCCCAGTCGTCTCCGGATAGCGAATAGCCGGGCGCGCGCTGAATCGTGATGTCCGTGCCGCTTCGGTCCCGGGTAACGACCTTGTGCCCGTCGCGGTACTGCGTGACTCGCGTTTCCGCAACATGGGATACGCTCTCGTGCGGGACGATCGCGGTCGAACCGATCTGCGCCTGTGGCTGAACGCTGGCCACAGCGCAGGCGGAGGTCCCCTGCGTCAGGGCGGCCATTAATCCGACCAGAAGGAGACCGCTCGTCCCCGGGTTCGCGCGCCTCGCCCGCGGTCCGTCAGTCCGTTTTTGGGTCCCGCTTACCATTTCCGACCCGCCGCGGCGTGCGTCGGCCGGCCCCGGTCCTGGCCGGTCCTTTGGGACGGGTGCCCATGAACCTGTCCCTTCCGGCCGTCCGTCTTTCCACACCCTTGTGCTGTCTGGTTGATGTTGATCTTGCCCTGCTGGTAGGTCGTATTGGTATTGATCTCTCCGCACTGCGCGGTACGGTTGATGTTGACCTTCCCGATCTGCACCGTGCTGTTGTCGTTTTCCTGTGCCAGCGCCTGGCCGCCCAGACCTGCCAGCAGGGTCAGCGCGAGGGACAGGGCTGAACTTCGTATTGTGTTGTGCATGTGATCTACTCCCGTGGCCTGCATTTCTGCTGCAGGACTTTCGGAAAAGACTGGATGGTTCCGGCATCGCGCCTCTCCATGGCACGGAGAGGCGCGTTGGGGGAATCAGCGATCCGGAAATCGGTACGATCCGTATTGATACTGACGCACCTTGTTGTCATTGATGCGTCCGGTCTGGATCGTCTCCGCCCGGTTGTATTGCCCCGCCTGCACCGTGCGGCTGAAGTTCCTGTCGCAGTTCTGGCGCACGCTCGAATGGTTGTTTCTCTCGTTCTGGATCTGAACATTGAAACAGGGGCCGTGGGTGCGTTCACCGTTGGCACCTGCGAAGGCGAAAGGCGCGGCGACCAGCAAGGCCGCGGTCATGACCAGGATCGAAGCTTTCATCTCAAATCACCTCGGGTAGAAGATTCGGTGGGGCGACGCCCGCAGACGGGCGTCGCCGTGCGGGTCAATCCCGACCGTGTCCCCGGGTCAGGCTGGTACGGTTCGAGAACCCCTGTTGCCGGGTCTCGTTGTAGTTGAACCGGCCGAACTGTCCCGTCTGGTTCCAGTTATGGTCGCCGCGCTGGCGGGTCCGGTTGGCATTGTCCCTGCCTTCCTGGTAGGTCGCGTTGTCGTTCAGGGTCCCACGCTGGAAGGTATCATTGGTGTTGATCTGTCCTTCCTGGATCGTGGTGTTGAAGTTGTTCTGGGCCGCGGCCGGGCCACCCAGGATCGCGAGTACGGCAGCCGCGGCGAAGGCGGCGGGGAGGGTCCTGCGGGTGATTTTGTTCATTGATGTATCCTCGTTTATGTTGGATCGTTGGAACGTGCCTGGGATCGGCTTGCATCCGCAATGAATCATCTGATAATGATGCGAACCTCAAGAGTGACTGGCCTGGTTTCTGCCGTCTCACCGATCTCCTTTACTGACGATCGGGGCACATCTTTTCCCGTCGTCGAGATCAGGATAGGTCGCGCCGTCTGAATGGGTTCTGAACGGGAACGAAAAAAACGACCGCCTATAGTGGGCAGTTCATTTCGTTCACCTTTTGTTTATCTTTTGACAGACCGGGCGTCGGTTTCAGGGGCGGACGCAATGCCTCCGTGGGCGGGTGGCGGGAGCACCGAGCCGAAGAAACCACGGGGAAATACCCACACGGGGGGTATATCCAGCGGTGAGCGGCCGTGGTCAGGTCGCGTTACGGAGATAGATACGGATGACGATCCAGTCGTAGAGGGCGTGGGCGAGCACCACGACCAGCAGATTGCCGGTGAGATGGTAGACCACGCCCAGATAGACGCCGATCAGCGTCGCGAACAGGAAGTAGAACCCGCTGAGGAAATGCGCCAGACCGAAGACCACGGCCGCGAGGAGGATGGCCCACTCGATGGGCAGATGGCCGGCCAGCCAGCCCTGCAGGGCGCCGCGCATCAACAATTCCTCGCCCAGCCCGGCGAGCAGTGCCACCAGCGCGACGGCGCCGGGCGGCGCGCCCAGGAAGAGGCGCCGTAGAAATTCCCGGAGCTGTTCGGCAAGTGCCCGATAGGCCGGTAGGCCGCTGAGCGCCAGCAGGCCGAGCAGGCCGAGCATGGGCAGGGTGGCGGCCACCCCGGCGAGCACCGCCCCCGCAGTCCATTGGAACTGTGCGAGGAGCGGAATACCGAGCCATGCGGCCAGCAGGAAGGCAAGCGGAATCAGCGCTCCCTGGAAGGCGATCGCCACCCGAAGTGGATGCCGGGCCGTTGCCTCACGCAGGGTCATGGGGTGTTCCCGTGGATCAGGGAGGTTCGGCTATTGTGGGCCATGGACGAATTCAATGTCCTGGCCTCTGTGTCCTGGCCCTGTTTGACAAGGTCTACGGCTACTGGTCGTCGCTGCCGCGTGACATTCGTCCCACCCTCTACCTGCACGGCCTGAGTCTCGGTGCGCTCAACTCCGACCGTTCCTTCGATGTCTACGACATCATCAACGATCCCTTCAAGGGCGTCTTGTGGAGTGGTCCACCGTTCCGTAGCGAGACCTGGCGCAACGTGACCCGAGAGCGCGATCCCGACTCGCCGGCGTGGCTGCCGCGCTTTCGCGACGGTGCAGTCGTGCGTTTCATGAACCAGGAACAGGGTTTCGAGGCCGCCGGCCCCGAGTGGGGCCCGTTCCGGATCGGCTACCTGCAGCATGCCAGCGACCCGATCACGTTCTTCGATCCACAAGCCGTCCACAGTCAGCCGGCCTGGCCGCGGGAGCCGCGTGGGCCGGACGTCTCCCCGGACCTGCGCTGGTACCCGATCGTGACCATGCTGCAACTGGCGGCGGACATGGCTGCCGGGGCCGCTCCACCCGGATTCGGGCACACCTTCGCGGCCGAAGATTACATCGATGCCTGGTACGGACTGATGGAGCCGGAGGGCTGGATCGAGGCCGATCTCGAGCGCCTGCGGGCCCGGTTCGCGCAGTGACGGGTCAGGAGCCGGGGACGTCCCGCGCCAGTCGGAAACCGAGCATCTGCCAGCGTTGCTGGGGGTAGAAGAAACTGCGGTAGCTGGCGCGGATATGATCGGTTGCGGTCAGGCAGGAGCCTCCGCGCACACTGAGTTGATTGCACATGAATTTGCCGTTGTATTCGCCGAGCGAACCCGCCAGCGGCTGGAAACCGGGGTACGGCGTGTAGGGCGAGCCGGTCCACTCCCACACGTCGCCAAACAACTGCGCAGGACCCGGACCGGGATGCCTCGCGGCTGCGGGATGCAGCCAACCGGATTCGAGCAGGTTGCCGGTCAAGGGCGACGCTGCGGCGGCAGCCTCCCACTCGGCCTCCTGCGGCAGCCTGGCTCCTGCCCAACGCGCAAACGCCTCGGCCTCGTAGAAGGAGACGTGGCACACGGGCGCGTCGGGTTGCAATGCCCTCCAGCCGCCCAGCGTGAACTCTCGCGTCGCATCCTCGGACCAGTACAGGGGGCGCTCCCAGCCTTCGGTCTGCAGTTGTGCCCAGCCGTCAGCTAGCCACAGGACCGGCTCGCGGTAACCGCCGTCCGCCCTGAATGCCTGGAATTCGGCGTTCGTCACCAGTCGGTTGGCCAACGCGTGGGCCGGCAGCCGGACGCTGTGTCGGGGCGTCTCGTTGTCGAAGCAGAAGCCGTTGCCGTCCGCTCCGATCGCCCACTCGCCCGCATCCCGCTCCAGGAACTCGAGCGGCGGGGCGGTTACGACAGGAGGCACTGGCAGGGCTTGGTCATAGGCCGGGCCGAGGGGGTTGGTCCACAGCACGTGCTTGATGTCGGTCAGCAACAGTTCCTGGTGCTGCTGCTCGTGGTTGAGCCCGAGAGTAACCAGGAAGCCCAGCTCCGGATCGCCTTCCGCCCGCGTCAGGAGACGCTGCATGGCCTCGTCGACATGTGCGCGGTAGCGGAGTATTTCCGCGACGGTGGGGCGGGACAGGAGGCCGCGTTCAGGCCGGGCATGCATCTGGCCCACGGTGTAGTAGTAGGAATTGAAAAGGTAGTGCCAGGCCTCATCGAAGACCCGATAGCCGGGCAGATGCGGCTGCAGCACGAAGTGTTCGAAGAACCAGGTCACATGCGCGAGGTGCCATTTCGTCGGACTAACGTCCGGCATGGTCTGAATGACCTGGTCCTCGAGGGTGAGCTTCGCGGCCAGGGCCTCCGAGAGGCTCCGCACCCGCTGATACGCACTGCGCGGACTGTCGCTGGAATGGCTGGTTGCCGCGAGCAGAACTGTTGCCATCGAGGTCCCCCCTGAACGTTGGTATCGAGCGAACGTTTGCCTGCGAGCTGGCCCCGAAGGCTAAGGGTGCCTCAAGCGCATGTCAAAACGATGTCAAGCCGGTGGGTGAAAGCCGAAAGAACTGGGCCGGACACGGGCCTAGGGGGCGACCCCGGTGCAGTGGGTCAGGCGTGGCCACCCATGAGCGGGACCACTATGCTCTATGGGATCAAACTCAGGAGGTCATGATGCGCAGAACACTCTTGCCGATCATCCTCTGGTTGTTCGGCGCCACCGTGCAGGCGGCAGACCTGACCCGGGAAACCCTGCTGGCCGAGGCCGGAGCCACCGTCCCGGACATCGACACGCCGGCACTGAAGGAACTGATCGCAACCGATCCACGCCATGTCGTGATCGACGTGCGTACGCAGACAGAGGTCGCGCTGACCGGCGGTCAGATCCGTTCGCACCGGACGCTCAATATCCCGCGCGGCTGGCTGGAGTTCCGGATCGGCGAACAGCTGCTGGACCACGATGCCCCCATCGTCGTCTATTGCGGCCAGAACCTGCGCAGCCCCCCGGCCGCACGCACGCTGCAGCGGATGGGGTACACCAACGTGTACAACTACGCGGAGGGTTTCTTCGAGTGGAAGGATGCCGGGCTGCCCCTGTACGTCGCCGACAAGGCACCGCAGTCGTTCCTGTACAGCATGCCGGAGGAGGTGACGGAAGGGGTCTGGTCGGCCATCGGTGCCACGCAGCCCCACACCTACGAGAATTCGGGGCACAACAACAACCTTTCCTTCGTGATTACCGATGGCGGGGTGGTGG
>Ga0209498_1000332_pt1 | contig 28770 bp, 31 predicted proteins | sample WalLakDeSediment_FD_184131 | JGI IMG/M metagenome (GOLD analysis project Ga0209498, IMG submission 184131) | Lake sediment microbial communities from Walker lake, Nevada to study Microbial Dark Matter (Phase II) - Walker Lake 11/02/13 Deep... | ecosystem: Environmental > Aquatic > Freshwater >...
CGCAAAGCCACCGGTCTACAGGGTCCTCAAGGACCTATGACAGCGGGGTTGCCGGCCACGAGAGACTGCTCGGGCGTCCTGCCCGGCTGCGCGAAGCAGCGTCTCTCCAGCTGTCCAACCGCCTGTCTTGCGGGTGCATCCGCCCGCGACCTGCTGCCTTGCGTCTCCTCCGGCCGACGATTCTCTACGCGGAGGACTCGACATGGCGCGGACGAACGGAAAGAGGCTGAAGATCATACTGCCGGCGCTGCTGCTCCTTGGGCTCGCCGCCTGCGGCGGCAGCGAGGAGACGAGTTCATCCGCGGTGGTGGTCGAGGGCGATTTTCCCATCGTGTTCGCGCAGCGGCAGGTGTCCGCCGTGGGCAACCCGACCGACGGCGCTAACTTCGCGGCCGGCGGCGACCTGATCATGAAGGACCTCTCGTCTCCCAGCGCCCAGCTGGTCAATCTCACATCGGCCTACACCCAGGGTGAAGGCGACGTCTCCGATCCGGAGGTGTCGTACGACGGCGAGCGCGTGCTGTTCTCGATGCGGGGTCCCGGCAACCCGACCTGGAACCTCTTCGAGCTCGACCTGCCGACGCGTACCTTGCGCCGGCTCATCGCGGATGACGCGATCGCCAACGCCGGCGACGACGTGGATCCGGCCTACCTGCCCGACGGGCGCGTCGTGTTCAGCTCCAACCGGCAGGAAGCGACCCGCCGCATGCTGGCCGAGCGCAACATCGAGCCCTACGCCTATCGCGACGAGTACGAGCGCGAACGCGTCATCGTGCTGCACGTGATGAACTCGGACGGCAGCGATATCCGCCAGATTTCCTTCAACCAGAGCCACGATCGCAACCCGACCGTCCTGAGCACGGGCGAGATCCTGTTCGCTCGCTGGGACCACGTCGGCAACCGCAATCACTTTCCGCTGTTCATTACCAACCCGGACGGCACCAACATCTTCGTGCAGTACGGCGCTTTCAGCCCGGGCAACAGCTTCCTCCATCCCCGGGAGATGCCCGACGGCCGGGTGATGAGTTCGCTGATGCCCCTGTCGGGAACCCGTGAGGGCGGCGCGTTGGTCGCGGTCGACATCCGGAACTTCGCCGAGGCGGGCGAGCGGGTGCCGGGGGCGCCAGCCGACGCCATGGCCCAGCAGCAGCTGACCCTGTTTCCGATCAGCTTCGATCGCGGTATTTCGCAGTACGGCCGCTACACCACGCCGTACCCGCTGTGGGACGGGAGCAACCGCGCGCTGGTCAGCTGGTCGCCCTTGCGGCTTGAGCTGGAGCTCAACCCGATGACGGGTGTGGCAGAAGAGGTCGAGGGCCCGCCGCTATACGGCGTCTACATGTTCGATCTCGGCACGAAGAGCCTGCGCCCGATCGCGCTGCCGCCCGAGGGCTGGGCGTACACGGACCCGATTCCCGTGCTGGCGCGGCCCGCACCGAACACCATTCCTGACAAGCCGCTCGACGCGGCGCTGGCCGCCGAGGGCGTCGGCATCCTGAACGTCAAGAGCGTGTATGACACCGACGGCCTGGGCCTGATGGGCGCGCGCATGCTGGTGGCGGGCGAGAGCATCCCGATGACCGCGCCGCCGCCCGATGACACGCGCGCCCAGGTCGCGGACCTGATGACGCTGAAGGATCCCGCGCTCACCACCGCCGAGCAACGGCCGGCGCGCTTCCTGCGCGTGACCGAGGCCGTACCGACGCCGCCAGGGCTGTCGCGGCAGGCGATCGGCGAGACCGACCTGGAGATGCAGCAGATCGTGGGTTATGCGGAGATCGAGCCGGATGGCTCGTTCCGCATCAAGGTCCCGGCCGACACGCCGCTTGGGGTGGTGGCGCTGGACGCGCATGGCCGCGCGATCCAGGTGCACACCAACTGGCTCCAGGTTCGTCCCGGCGAGACCCGGACCTGCAATGGTTGCCACTCGCCCCGGCGCGGCAGCGCGCTGAACTCCGCCCCGATCGCCGGCTTCCACCCGAACGCCACCATGGCGGGCGAACTGGGCGAGTCGATGGCCGAGACGCGCACGCGCCTGGATCCGGGCGCGATGGAGCTCGCCTTCGATCTCGTCTACCAGGACGTCTGGACCGATCCGGCGCAAGCCGGCCGGGCGCCCGACGCGCCCTTGGTCATCAGTTACGACGGGCTGCCGACCGGCCTGCCCGCGCCGGTGCAGGGCATCATCAATTACCCGGATCACATCCAGCCGCTCTGGGAAGCTGATCGCGGCGATGCAACCTGCGTGGGCTGCCATGCGAGCGACGTCGTGGAAGACCCGGCATCGGCCGGGCTCGACCTGCGTGGCACAAGCTCGGGTTCCGGTCGGCTCAAGTCCTACGAAGAATTGCTGATCGGCGATCCCGTGCTGGATCCCGAAACCGGTCTGCCCCGGCTGCGGGTGCGCCCGAACGGCGCCATCGAGCTGGTGCGCTCGGCGCCGCTGGTCAGCACCGGCGGGTCGCGCGATAGCTCTCGCTCCAGCGGCCTCATGGCCAAGTTGTTCGAGCAGCCGCTGCGCTCCGGTCGCACGCTGGTCGACCCGCCCACCGTCGACCATCGCGGACTGTTGAATGCCAGCGAGCTGCGTTTACTGGCCGAGTGGATCGACCTCGGTGCGCAGTACTACAACGATCCTTTCGACGATGCCGACGGTGATGGCTTCCGCGCGCTCTCCGAGGTCCGCGGCGGACTCCAGGGGCTTTCAAGCGCGCTGTTCGCCGCCACGGTTCACCCGGTACTGATGAATCAATGCGCAGGCTGTCACCAGCCGTTCGGCAACACCGGCTCGCCGGCGACGCCAGACGAGCCGGTCAACCCCGGTTTCCGCTCGTCGCGCTATGTACTCACCGGCAACCTGGAGGGCGACTTCAACGTCTCGGTGTCCATGGTGGCGGATGTCTGTCAGCCGGAAACCAGCTACCTGCTGTTGCGGCCCAGCTCGACGGAGCTCGATGACCCGCCGCATCCGCGCGTCGGTCTCGATCCAGCGGACCCGTCGTCGGGTCGCCCGGTACTCCTGCCCGGGGAAACCGGCTGGCAGGCGATCCGTGACTGGATCGCCGCGGGCCAGTGCGGGATCTAGGTGCCGCGATGCGCACTGGGTTTACTTGCCCGTTGATCGCGCTCGCAGCAAGCCTGCTCGCAGCCTGCGGCGGCGAGGTCGAGAACGCGCCAGTGGCCTCGACCGGAGGAACCCTGTGCATCGCCGACTTCACCGAGTGCGTCAACCCGATCTTCGACGCCGTGATCACCGGGCGCACGGGACAGACGACCTGTGCCGCGAGCGGCTGTCATGACGTCGGCGCCGGCTCGGGCGGGGCCTTCAAGATCTTCCCGCGGGCGGAGCCCGGCTCGGTGGAGATGATGGCCAATTTCTTCTCGGCGCGCGCGTTCTCCAACCTCGACAATCCCGCGCAGAGCAAGCTCCTGCTTGAGCCGCTGCAGGGCGTGTTCTCCATCACCGGCACGCACACCGGCGGCGACATCTTTCCTGACGTCGACGATCCCTGTTACGTCGCAATCAGGAACTGGATCTCGGTGCGGGTTGAAAATGAGGCCGCCACGGGCTGTGGTTTCTGTGCGCCGCCGTCGCTGCCGGAATGCGGGTACTGAACCGTGGATCGCGCCCGGGCAGCCCTGCAAGCCTTTGCCCGCCGCGCAGCGGCATGCATCGTGTTGCTGGTCGCGGCCTTCGCCGGGCCGGGCGCAGTTGCAGATGACGGCGCCTCGTGGCTGACCGTCCTGCAGCCCTATGCCGAGATGCGCACTGGTCCGGGACGCGGCTATCCCGTGTTTCACGTCGTCGAACGCGGTGACTCGTTCCGGCTCCTGCGGCAGCGCACTGACTGGCTGCAGGTCGAGGCGCGCGACGGCAAGCAGGGCTGGATGCATCGGGAGACCGTGGAGGCGACCGGAGGTCCCGACGGCGAGTACGTGCGGCTCGGTTACGTCGGCGCAGACGCCTGGCGCTCCCGCCGCATCGAGCTTGGTTTTGCCACGGGCGATTTCGACGGCGATCCGTTATTCAGCTTTCGCGCCGGGTATCGCCTCGGTCCCAACTTCATCGGTGAGGCGCAGTTGCTGCATGCCGCCGGAAGTTTTTCGAGCACCACCGTCTACCAGGCAAACCTGCAGGTGCAGCCGTTCCTGGATGGACGGATCGTGCCGTTCTTCGGCATTGGCGGCGGCCGGATCCGCAACGAGCCGAAGAGCACGCTGGTGGGCGCGGACAAGGTCAGCGACTGGTCCGCCAACGTGGGGATCGGCGTGCGCGCCTGGTTCACGCAGCGATTCCTGCTGCGCGGCGACCTGCGTCGCCACGTGTTGACCCGGGATATCAACAACAACGACGAGTTCACCGAGATCTCCGCGGGATTCTCGGTGTTCTTCTGAGGACGTGCCATGACTCTCAGACTTCGCGCGATGTTCCTGGCGGCGGCCCTCGCGGCGGGCGGCTGCAGCCTGTTCCGCGGCGAGCCGCCGGCAGACGAGCCGATCGAGGGACCGGTGCCGGCGGTCATCGACCCGGCGCTGGATCGTCGCGAGGTGATCCGCCCCGCGATCGACACGGAGGACTGGGAAGTCGGCGCCTTCGCGGGGGTGCTGTCCGTCGAGGACTTCGGCTCGGAGCCGATCTACGGCGTTCGTCTCGCGTTCCATGCCACCGAGGACATCTTCATCGAGGGCCGCTATGCGAGCTCCTCGATCAGCGACGCCAGCTTCCGCCGCATCGGCGTGCCGCTGTTCGATTCGCGCAACGAGGACCTCACCGCCTACGACCTGTCGGTCGGATTCATGGTCCTGCCCGGCGAGGTCTTTCTCGGCACCCGCTGGGCGCGCACCAGCGGCGTGTACATGAAGTTCGGCGTGGGCCAGGTGGAATACGCAGACCGGGACAGCATCAGCTACGCGTTCGGCTTCGGCATCAAGGTGCTGCCGACCGACTGGCTCAGCTTGCGCCTCGAGGCGCGGGACACGCTCTTTGAATCAGATCTGCTCGGAGAGAATGAATGGAAGCACAACTTCGAAATCAATCTCGGCTTCGGCGTCTTCTTCTGACCGTGGCGGCGCTGGCGGCAGCCTGGCCGGTCACAGCTGCCTTGGCTCAGCCGCCGGTGCGAGTCGGCGTCGATGCGCCGGACTTCGCGCTGAGCAGTTCGGCGGGTACCAACCTGCGCCTGTCGGAGCATCGCGGCCAGGTCGTGATGATCAATTTCTGGGCGACCTGGTGCGGCCCGTGCCGCCAGGAGATGCCGAAGCTAGACGAGATTTTCGCGCGCTATGCACCAGCCGGTTTCACGCTGCTGGGCGTGAACATCGACGAGGACAGCGCTCGCGCGCAGCGCCTCGCGGATGAGCTCGGCGTTTCCTTCCCGCTCCTGTTCGACAACGAGCAGAGCGTGAGTCGTCTTTACGACGTGCAGGCCATGCCGATGACGGTGATGGTCGACCGCGAGGGGAAGGTCAGGAGTGTGCATTACGGCTACCGCACAGGCATGGAGCAGCGTTACCTCGACGAGGTACGGGCGCTGCTGCGGGAGGACTGACCATGCAGCGCCGCGCTCCACTGCTTGCACTGCTTGCAATGGTTGCCATGCTCGGCGGCTGCGCCGCGCCGCAGCCCTGGGTGGCGCCCTACGAGCGCGAAGCGCTGGCAGATCCGTTGATGGCGTTCTCGCGCAACCGGCTGATGGACAAGCATCGCCAGCACGTGTTCGAGGTTCGTGAGGGCGCGCGGGGCGCGACGGACAGCGACGGGGGGGGTTGTGGCTGCAACTGATGCACGCCGCCTCGCCATGCGCGTCGCCGGGCCCTCCAGGTGGCTCGCGTCGGCCCTGTCGCTGGTATGCGTCGCGGCCGTCGCGGCCACCTTGCCCGAGGATCTCGCCGAGCTCATGTACCACAGCTATGACGGTGGCGGCGTGCAGGTCACCGGCCCCGCGCTCAAGCTGCGCAAGGGTTTCGGCAACGATTTTTCGGCGAACGCGAGTTATTACGTCGACAGCATCAGCTCGGCCTCGATCGACGTGGTGACCAGCGCGAGCCCCTACAGCGAGCGCCGCGAGGAACTTGGCGTCGGGCTCGACTGGCTGAAGGGCAACTCGCTGATGAGCATCGGCTATATCCGCAGCGACGAAGACGATTATCGCGCCGACACCTATTCCATTGGCGTGGCGCAGGAATTTTTCGGCGGCATGAGTACCGTCTCGATCGGCTATGTGCGCGGCGACGACACGGTGTCCCGCGTGGACACCGATTTCGAGGACAGCGTCGAGCGCAACAGCTACCAGCTCAGCTGGGCGCAGGTCCTCACTCCACGCATGGTGGCGAGCCTCGACTACGAGGCCGTGCTGGAGACCGGCTTCCTCAACAATCCGTATCGCTCGGCGCGCATCCTCGGGGCGCAGGTGCCCGAGATCTACCCGCGCGCGCGCAACAGCCACGCGGTCGCCCTGCGGGGTATCGGCATGGTGGCCGAGGCAACCTCGCTGGAATTGGGCTATCGCTGGTTTGACGACACCTGGCAGCTGCGCGCGCACACCCTCGAGATGATTCTCGCGCGCCGGCTCGTGCCGCAGCTGACCGCCGAGCTCTCGTATCGTTATTACACCCAGGACGCCGCGTCGTTCTACGCCGACGACTTCGACACTGCCTACGAGTTCATGGCGCGCGACAAGGAACTCTCCACGTTCAACAGCCAGACGATCGGCATGCGGCTGAGCTGGGACCTGGGCGCGAGCCTGGGACCGCTGAGCCGCAGCTCCGTCAGCATCGGCTATGACTTCATCAGGTTCGACTATGACGACTTCACGGATATCCGTAACGGTGAGCTCTATGGTTTCGACAGCCATGTCTTCCAGGTCTGGATCGGGGGCTGGTGGTAACCGCGCCATGCGAATCCTGGCGTCACCACTGCTGTTGGCCCTTGCCTTGCTCGCGCCGGCGCCTGCATTCGCAGACGGGAGTGACCGGGACGCCAGCGCCCCGGATGCTGAACTGCGCGCCCTGAAACAGGAGCTGGTCGCACTCAACCGCGACCTGTTCCTGCTCGAAGAGGAATTACTGTTCCCGGCCAGCACGCAGGTGGCCGTATACCTGTCGATGGACGTGGGCAAATATTTCGCGCTGGACGCCGTGGAGCTGTCCATCAATAACCAGCGCGTCGCGAAGTACCTGTATACCGAGCGGGAAGTGGACGCGCTGCATCGCGGTGGCGTGCACCGCCTGTACCTGGGCAACCTGAAGACGGGTAGCCATGAACTCGTGGCGGTGCTGACCGGGCGCGGACCGCAGGGTCGCGAATATCGTCGGGCGGCCAGCCTGGATTTCGACAAGGGCCTCGGTCCGCAGCAGCTTGAACTCGTGCTGCAGGACAGCGAAGCGCTGCAGCAGCCGACCTTCCAGGTCAGGGCCTGGGAGTAGCGGGTCCGGCCATGCGGCGCATCAGCCTCAAGTCACTGGCGATCCTCGGCACGGTCCTGCTGGCCGCGCCGGCGCTCGGGCAGTCACCGGGCAAGGGGCTGCCGACGGTCCGCGACCTCGCCTGGGGCGAGGTGCTGTTCAATCATTACCAGCAGGACCACATGGGCGCGCTGGTGCGCCTCGCAACTGCGGAGACGCGTGGCGAATTGCCGTATCACGGCGGCGAAGCGCGCTTGCTGCGGGGCGGCCTGTACCTCGCATGGGGACTGCGCGACGAGGCGGCGGAAATATTCGACGCCCTGCTCGGGAGCGGTGCACCCCCGGACCAGCGCGACCAGGCCCGGTACTGGCTGGCGCGCATCTACCATGAACGGGGCGAACACGGCCGCGCCGCACTGGCGATCGACCAGATCGAGGGCCACCTGCCCGCCCGCATGGCGGCCGATCGGGTCGACCTCGAGGGGCGGGTGCTGCTGGCGCTCGGTCGGCACGCCGAGGCGGCGGAACTGCTCGCCGCCAGCCGCCAGCCGGGCGCCTGGCGCCCGTTCGCAGACTTCAATCGCGCGGTGGCGCTGGCGCGTGCAGGACGCACGGACGAGGCTCTGCCGCTGCTGGATCGCCTCGGCCGCTCGCGCGGCGGCAACGAGGAACTGGCCATGTTGCGCGACCGCGCCAACCTGGCGCTCGGTCTCGCCCGGCTGGATGCCGGCGACCCGGACGGCGCGCGCGTCGCCCTCGATCGTGTTCGGCTGGAGAGTGCCTACGCCGCCCGTGCGTTGCTCGCCGCCGGTTGGGCCGAGGCCGGGCGCGAGCGCTATCGCGCCGCGCTGGGTCCGTGGACCCGCCTGGCGCAGCTGCCGGACGCGGACGGCGCCTCGCTCGAGGCGATGCTCGCCGTGTCATGGGCCTGGCACCAGGCCGATGAGCCGGGCGAGAGCGTGCTCGGTTACCAGCGGGCCGTCGCGGCCTGCGAGGCGGAGCTCGAGAGTCTTGGTCAGGCGGCGGCGGCGGCTCGCGGAGACGCCCTGCTGGCCATGGTCACGCCGGATACTCGCATGGGCACGGGTATCGATATCGAGCCGGCTCGACCGGCGGGCGCGCTGGCGACTTACCTGCACGCGTTGGCCGTCGATCATCCGTTCCGGGCGATCGCCGCTGACCTGGGCGACCTGCACCAAGTGCGTGAGAACCTGCTGGAGTGGCGTCGCAGCCTGGACGCGCTGCGCGACATGGTCGAGGCACGACGGGCGCGTTTCGACGGCATTGCGCCGACAGCCGAGCAACGCCTCGCGCTGGACGAGGTCGGGGAATTCGAGGCCCGTTACGAGCAGGTCGCCCAGCGCGTGGCAGCAGTACGCGCAGCGAACGATCCGGCCGTGCTCGCGATGCCCCGGGAGCGCCGCCTGCTGCAGCGGCTCACCGCGATCGAGCAGCGCGCGGCAGCGCTGCCATCGGGTCCTGAGCGGGCGGTAATTGAGCACCGTGTCCGACGCCTGCAGGGTGCGCTCGCCTGGCAGCTCAGCCACGAGTGGCCGGCGCGCATCCATGCGGCCGAACGCGACCTGCGCCAGGCGCGGCGCGAGCTGGAGACCGCGCGGGCGGCGCACGACAGCCTCGCGAAGAGCCTGGCAGACGCGGCCGCCGGCTTTGAAGGCTTCGATGCGCGCATCGAAGCGGCGGCCGCGAGGGTCGACCGGCTGTTGGCGCGCGTGGAGACGGATCATGGCCGGCGCCTGGACGAACTGCGGGCGCTCGCGCTGGAGGAACTCGGCGGCCGCGAGCAGCGAGTTGCGGCCTACCTGGGACAGGCGCGTTTCGCGCTGGCCGCGGCCTATGACCAGGCTGCCCAGCCGCGCGCTTCGCGCGGTGAAGCTGCGCAGCCCGGGGCGGGGACGGCGCCATGAGCATGACCGCGATCCTCCTCGCAGCCAGCTTCTGGCCGTTCGCGCGCGGCGCCGATGCCGGCGTGGCGACGGTGGCCGACGCGGTGCCGCTGGCGGTCGAGGCGGGCGCGCCGCCGCCTGCGGCCGATCCGGTCGCCGCCGCGGACGCCTATGCCGCGTTCCTGTCTTCACCCGCCGCCAATGATCCCGAAATGCGCCTCACCGCTCTGCGTCGCCTCGCGGACCTGCGTCTCGAGGCGGCCGAACTCGCATTGATGGACGGCTATTCGCCGCAACGCGACCTGGATGAGGCCGTCGGCCTGTATCGCGCCCTGCTGGAGGATCCCTCGCTGCACGGCGCCGCGCCGGAATGGCATGACCACTGGCGTTACCAGCTGGCCCGCGCCGAGGCGATGGCCGGTCGCGACAGCTCCGCCGAAGAAGCGCTGCGGTCGCTGGTCGTTGCACGACCGGATTCGCCGCTGGCTCCCGAGGCCTGGTTCCGCGTCGGGGAGGCGCGCTTCCTGGTCCAAGACTGGATCGCTGCGGAAACGGCCTACCGCGCCAGCCTGGCGCTCGATGACGCGGGTGCCTTCTCGGAACAGTCGCACTACAAGCTGGGCTGGACCCGCTTCAAGCAGTCCCTGCACGAACTGAGTTTCGCGCCGTTCGCGACGGTCATCGAGCGACGGCTGGCGACTGCGGACCTCGAGGAACTCGACCGCGCCGGGCGCGAACTCGTCGACGACAGCTTCCGTGCGATGGGCATCGGCTTTGCTGCGCTGGACGGCGCTGCAACCGTCGGCGAGTGGCTCGACGGACGCGGGGCTGCGGATCCGGACTGGGCATGGCTGAGCTATGAGCGTCTCGGTGAATTGCATCTCGAACAGGAGCGCTGGACCGACGCGGCCGCGGCGTTTGGTGCCTGGGCGGAGCGGACACCACGTGACGGGCGTGCCCCCGCCATGCAGGCGCGTGCCATTAACGCGCTGGAAGCGGGCGGGTTCACGGGCGAGGCCCTGGCGGCAATGACCGTGTTCGCCGAACACTTTTCCTTGCAGGGCGACTGGTGGACCGGGCGCGACCCGCGGCAGCATGACGAGGTGCGTGGGCTGCTGAAGCGCAGCATGGATACGCTCGCGGCCCATCATCACGCGGCTTTCCAGCAGGGCGCCGGCAGCGCGGCGGTCGCGGCCGGGTGGTATGAGCGCTGGCTGGCGGAGTTCCCGACTGATCCCGAGGCCGCCGAACGTCATTTCATGCTCGCGGAACTTCATTATGGTGATGGCGCGCTGCACGCGGCGGCCGAGGCCTATTGGTCGGCGGCCTATGGCTACGGGGAACATCCGCGGGCGGCCGAAGCCGGCTACGCGGCGGTGGTGACCCGGCGGGACCTGGTCTTGCTTGGGCCGGGGGACGCCGCAGCGGAACTCGAGCTAGTCGAGGCCGCGCTGGCCTTCTCGGACGCCTTTTCGACCGAGCCGCGCGCCGCCGAAGTCGAACTCGAGGCCGCCGAGCGACTGCTCGCCCTCGGGCGCCTTGACGGTGCCCGTGCGGCCGGCGCCCGCGTGCTTGCGCGCCAGGAGGCGCCGCTGCCGACGCGCGCGGCGGCGTTGCTGGTCAACGCCCATGCCGCCTTCGAGCTGGAGGAACATGCGGCGGCGGAGAGCGATTACCTCGCCTGGCAGGTTGTTACGGGTACCGCCGATGCGCCGCCGGACGCCGCGCTGGCGGCGACGGTGAACGAGCGCATCGCGGCGAGCATCTATCGCCAGGGCCAGGCCGCCGCCGCGCACGGCGACCTGGATTCTGCCGTGAACCATTTCGGGCGTATTTACGCGGCGGCGCCCCACAGTCCGGCGGCCGCCACCGGGCAGCACGATGCCGCGGCACTGCTGTTCAATGCGGCGGAATGGGCGGCCGCAGCGAATGCTTACCAGGTATTTCTCAAGCGCTGGCCCGTGCACGAGCTCGCTTCGGCGGCACAGGTGAGCCTCGCGGCGGCGCTGGTCGAGCAAGGCGACGCCGCGCGCGCCGCTCCGGCGCTGGTAGCCGTGGCGACCCTGCCGGGCGAGAGCGAGGAAGTGCGCCGCGTGGCCCTGTGGCAGGCCGCCGAGTTGTTTCACCAGGTCGGCGATTTTCGCCAGGCGGAGCAGGCGTTGCGGTACTACCTCGACTGGTTCCCCACGCCCGCTGACGCGACGATGGAGGCACGCCATCGCCTGGCCGGCCTGGCGGCGGAACGCAAGGATTTTGCCGCCCAGCACGGTTGGCTCGAATCGCTGGTGGTGGCGCATCGCGATGCGGGCGAGGCAGCCACGCCGCGCAGCCGGACGCTGGCCGCTGCCGCTTCGCTGGAGCTGGCGATGCCCGCCGTGGAGCGCTTTGCGGCGCAGCGGCTGGATCCGCCGCTGGAGCGCAGTGTTCCGGAAAAAGCGTCACGGATGCGCGCGGCGCTGGATGGGCTCGGCGCGGCAGCCGCCTACGGGGTCGCCGAGGTCACCACGGAGTCCGCGTTTCGCATGGCCGAGCTTTACCGGGGCATGGCCACTGCGCTGCTCGATTCCGCGCGCCCCCCGGGCCTCGATGCAGAGACGCTGGAGCAATACGAGATGCTGCTGGAGGAACAGGCCTTCCCCTTCGAGGAGGACGCCATCGCGATCCACGAGGCCAACGCGGCGCGCGCCCGCGACGGAATGTATGACCAATGGGTGATCGGGAGTTTCGAGGCGCTGGCCGAGCTGGTGCCGGCGCGCTGGAACCGACAGGAGGCTGGAGAACATGTCGTCGAACTACTTCGTTAGCGGTCGCCGCAGCGGTCGGGGGGCAATCATGGCCCTCCGGCTGGGCGCCTGTGCCGGCTTCCTTTGGCTGGCCGGCTGTTCCAGCGTTCCCCGGGATCTTGCCGGCGCGCCCGGGCCCGACGATCGCCGCTTCAAGCAGGCCGAGGCGGCCCTCCATGACGGACGGGACCACGAGGCCATGGCGTTGCTGACGGCGCTGGTCGCGGACTACCCGGCCTTGCCTGGCCCGCTGGTGAACCTCGGCATCCTGCATGCGGCCGCCGGCCGCGACCAGGACGCTGAGCGCGCGTTGCTGCAGGCCGTAGAAATTGCGCCGGGCGATGCGGTGGCCTGGGCGGAGCTCGGCATCGCGCGGCGCAAGCTGGGCCGCTTCGCCGTGGCAGACGAGGCCTACCAGAGGTCGCTCGCGCTCGATCCAGGCTATGCGCTCGCGTGGCGAAATCGCGGCGTGCTGCTCGACCTGTACCTGGGCCGTCCGGCCGAGGCACAGGAGTGCTATGAGCGGTACCTGGCGCTGGTCGGCGGCCAGTCGGCCGACGAGCAGGTGGCCCGCTGGGTCGCCGAACTGCAACTACGCAACAGCTCGCGGGTGGCCACGCGATGAGCGCGCAGCGTGTTGCCTTGCTGTTGCTGTTGGCGCTGCAGGCCCTGCCTGCGGGCGCCGAGGATGCGGATCGCCTCGAGCTGGACACGGCGAAGGTGAGCGGCAACCGCGAGCTGCCGCGCGTCATGGCGATCGTTCCGTGGAAGAAAGCGCCGCCGGGCGAGCTGCCCGGGCGGCCGGCAAAGAGTCTTCTGGACGAGGCGCTGGCACCGGCGGACCGCCTGGTGATGCGGCGCCACGCAGAGCAATGGGCCGCCCTGGAGGCAGCGCGGGAAATCGGGTTCACGGGTCCGTCCGGCGCGCGCCGGACGGCGTCAATCGAGGAGGAGTAAGCAATGGATATTTACATGGCGATCGTAGGATTTTTCCAGCAGGGCGGGGTATTCATGTACCCCATCGTCATCGTGCTGGTGCTGGGCGGCGCGATCGCGATCGAACGCTACGTCTACCTGTCGGCGGCCGGGGTGAACAACCGGAAACTCTGGCAACAACTCATGCCGATGGTCGCGTCAGGCAAATACGCCGAGGCCCTGGAGGTCGCCGGACGTTCCAAGGTCGCCATCGGCAACATCCTCTCCTATGGCCTGTCGCGCCTCAGTACGGCACGGCGCCGCGACGACATCGAGAAGGCCATGGAAGAAAGCCTGCTCGAGACCCTGCCGCGGATCGAGAAGCGCACACACTACCTGGCTACCTTCGCCAACATCGCGACTTTGCTGGGGCTGCTGGGCACGATCATCGGCCTGATCCGGGCATTCACCGCGGTGGCGGCGGCCAACCCCGCGGAGAAGGCGGACATGCTCTCGGCCAGCATCTCGGTGGCGATGAACACGACGGCATTCGGCCTCATGGTCGCCATTCCGCTGCTGCTTGCGCACACCGTGTTGCAGAGCAAGACCACCGAGATCGTCGACAGCCTTGAAATGGCGGCGGTGAAGTTCCTCAATGCAGTGACTGACCCGGCATCGTCGTCGCAGGCCAGGGCCGCGGGAGGCTGACATGAGGCTGCTGAAGCACCGCCGCCGGAAGCGCGAACCAGGCGAGCTGGACATCACTGCGTTCATGAACCTGATGGTGGTGCTGGTGCCGTTCCTGCTCATCACCGCGGTGTTTTCGCGCATTGCGGTGCACGAGCTCACGCTGCCTTCGCCCTCGGCCGAGACCACCGAGCTGGACGAGAACCGGCTCAATCTCGAGGTCGTGGTGCGCGAGCAGGCGCTCGAGGTCGGCGACCGGCGCAGCGGCCTGCTCAAGCGCTTCGAGGCGGATGACGAGGGGCGGTTCGATTACGCAGCCCTGTCCGATTTCCTGGCGCAGGTGAAGCTGCGGCACCCCGAGGCGCGCGAGGCGATGATCCTGCTGGAGCCGGAGATCCACTACCAGCGCCTGGTGGACGTCATGGACACGTTGCGGGTGGCGCGCGTGGAGCACGGCTCGGCGGAGCTGTTCCCGGATATCTCGATCGGCGATGCTCCGGCGCACAGCGGAGGCCGAAAGTGAACGCGTCACGTCGCGCGCGCCGCATGGACGCGCATCACAAGCGGAGGCGGGCCGCGCCGCTCAGCCTGGTGTCGCTGATGGACATCTTCACCATCCTGGTGTTCTTTCTGCTCGTCAACTCCTCCGACGTGCAGCAGCTCACCGCGCCGAAGTCGGTGCAGATGCCGGAGTCGATCGCCCAGCAGCCGCCCCGTGAAACAGTCATCGTCACCGTCGGCGCGGACGCCATCATGGTGCAGGGCGAAGTCGTGGCGATGACTGCCGACGTGCTCGGCAATGACGACGACTTCATCCCCGCGTTGGCCGCCGCCCTCGAGCAGCTCAGCGCGCGGCGCCTGCGTGCCAGCGATGGTCTGCCGCCGGAGGTGACGATTCTCGGTGACCGGGACCTGCCTTACCGCTTGCTGCGCAAAGTCATGGTGACCTGCACTCGCGCCGACTATGGCCGCGTGTCGCTGGCAGTCGTGCAACGCGGCGCGGACGCCGCCTGAGGAGGCCGCCATGACGACTCTTGCGATTCGCGGTCTCGACCTGCCATGGACGCTGGAACCCGCGGTTGAACGGCGTTTCCGGCGGATCCTGGGCCGCAGCGCGCTGGCTGCGCTGTTGCTCGGGCTGATCGTGCCTTGGCTGCCGCTGCCTGAGCGGGACAGTTCGCTGCCGCCGGAGATTCCCGAGCGCTATGCGCGCCTGCTCATCGAGCAGGCGCCGCCGCCACCCCCCCCGCCGGTCGTGGCCATGGAGTCCGAGCCGCAGCCCGTGGCCGAGCAGGCGGCTGTCGCGCCGGAGCGCATAGAGACGCCGCGTGAGCGCCCTGCGGAGCCGCCGGCGCCCGCGCCGAGCGCCCGTGAGCGCGCTGCAGCTACGGGCGTGATGGCGTTCGCCGACGCGCTCGCCGACCTGCGCTCGAACGACGCGGTGGCGGCGGCCACCGCTGCGGACGGCCTCGCGGCCGGCGCCGGTGAAACCCGGCACAACGAGCGCAGCGTGGTCACGGCGCAGGGCGGCCGTGCGAGCGGCGGCATCAACACCGCCGGCCTGTCGCGTGACACCGGCGGCGGCGGCCTCGGCGGCCGCGAGGTGACGAGCGTGGCCTCGCCGGTCGGAGGCGGCGGAGGAGGCAGTGGCGTCGCGAGTGGCCGCGCTGGCGGCGGCGGGGGCCCCAACGCGCGCAGCCGGGAAGAGATCGAGCTGGTGTTCGACCGCAACAAGGCGGCGATCTATGCGCTGTATAACCGGGCGTTGCGCAGCGATCCCATGCTGCGCGGCCGCCTGGTGCTCGAACTGACCATCGCGCCCAACGGCGAGGTCACGGGCTGCACGGTGGTGTCCTCGGAACTGTCCGACCCGGAGTTCGAGCGACGCCTGGTGGCGCGCGTCATGTTGTTCCGCTTCGAGGACAAGGACGTGGCGCCGGTGACCACCACCAAGCCGATCGAATTCTTTCCGGCCTGATGCGAGGGAGCAACGGTCAGCGGCGAACGGCAGCGGCTATCGGCGGCCTGCTTGCCCTGGTGCTGGCCCCGGCACTGGCCGCTTCACCGGGTGCAGCAGGCTCCGCCGCATATGACGACGCTGCTGAAACGCTGCCGCGGCTCGCGGCCATCGTGGTCTCCGGCGAGGATGGCGCGGCCCTGTTCGAACTCGCCGGGGGCCAGGCATGGCGTCGGGTCGGGGAAACCGCCGGGGACTGCCGAGTGACGGCGATCCAGGTTGATCGGGCCGTCGTCGACTGCGATGGGAATCGCAAGACACTGCCGCTGGCAGCCGGGAGCATGGCTTCCGCCGAAATGCGGGACGCCCCATCGGTCGCCGCCATCGAGTTGGCCCCCGGCCTGCTGCAGTCGCTCGCCGCCCGGCCGCAGGCGCTCGCCCTGGCCGTGGATTTTGCACCCGTCGCGGGGGATCGCGGGCTTGCCGGCTGGCAGGTGATGCGGCTCGACGAGCACGGACCGCTGGCGGGCCTCGGCCTCATGGAGGCGGACGTGGTGGTTGCCATCGACGGCGCACGGGCGGCCGAACCGGCTGCCTTTGCTGCCGCCGTGCGCGCCCTCCGGGCCAGCGCTTCATTCACGCTCGACCTGGTCCGGGACGGCCGTCCGTTGACGGTGCTGGTCGCCACGCCGCCCGCCGCGCGTTAGCCGCCGAGGCAAGGTGCGAGACGGCGCGCCGCACCTGCGATTGCGCGTCCCCGCTCGCGGGGTTTTTTGCACCACTGGCCATCGGTCGGCAGAATAGGGCGCGATCGCGGGCGTGCGAACCGCGGAATGACAGGAGAATTCTGGATGGAAGAAATTACCGCCCTGATCAACCCGGAGCATATCGAGGCGCTGGTCGAGGGCGCCTCGCAGTTCGGTTTTCAGATCATCGCCGCGATCGCCGTTTTCGTGGTCGGCCGCTGGCTGGCACGCAAGCTCGCCGACCTGCTGGAGCGCGGCCTGGTGCGCGCGAAGACCGATCCCACACTGGTCAGTTTCTTCCGCAACATCGTCTATTTCGGCCTGCTGATCATGGTGATCATCGCCGCGGTCGGCCAGGTAGGCGTGCAGACCACCTCGTTCATTGCGGTGCTCGGTGCCGCCGGCCTCGCCGTAGGCCTGGCCCTGCAGGGTTCGCTGGCGAACTTCGCCGCCGGGGTGCTGATGATTATCTTCAGGCCCTTCAAGGCCGGCGATTTCGTCGAGGCTGCGGGTACGGCCGGCGTGGTGGAGGGCATCCAGTTGTTCACCACCACCATGCGGACGCCCGACAACAAGACCATCATCATCCCCAATGCCCAGATCACCAACGGCACCATCACGAATTACTCGGCGCGCGATACGCGTCGCCTGGACCTGGTGTTCGGGGTGAGCTACGGGGACGACCTGGACGAGGTGAAGCGGGTGATCGGCGAGGTGCTTGCCGAGGAGAAGCGCCTGCTGAAGGACCCGGAGCCGGTCATCGGCCTGCTGAGCCTCGGCGACAGCAGCGTGAATTTCGCGGTGCGCCCCTGGGTGCGCAGCAGCGAGTACTGGCCGGTGTTTTTCGACCTGCAGGAAGCGATGAAGAAGCGCTTCGACAAGGAAGGCATCAGCATCCCGTTTCCGCAACGGGATGTGCATCTCTACCAGCAGGCTTCATGAGGGATCGGCCGCTCGGCGGCAGGCCGGAGGGTCGGATGGTCGGGGTGGGGAGAATCGAACTCCCGACCTTCTGCTCCCGAAGCAGACGCGCTACCAGGCTGCGCTACACCCCGAACATGGTCAGCTGACCGCCGGCTCTAGGCCGTTCTTTCGACCGCGATGCGCGCCAGGGACGCCAGGGCGTCCCGGTAGACCGACTCGGGCAATGCCGCCAGTGCTGCCACCGCGGCTTCGGCCTGTTCGCGCGCAAGCCGCGCAGTGTAGTTGAGCGCCCCGGTCGATTCAATAGCGACGCGGATGGCGTCCAGCTGGTCCAGCCCACCCTGCTCGATGGCCAGCCGCAGCAGGGCGCGCTGCTCGTCCGTGCCCTCGCGCATCGCCTGGATCAGCGGCAGGGTGGGCTTCCCTTCGGCCAGGTCGTCGCCCATCCGCTTGCCCATCTCTTCGGTGGAACCGCTGTAATCGAGCGCGTCGTCCACCAGCTGGAAGGCGATGCCGAGGCGCATCCCGTACTCGGCCAGCGCCGCCTCCGTCGCGGGGCCGGAGTCGGCCAGGATCGCCGCCACCCGCGTGCCCGCCTCGAACAGCTTGGCGGTCTTGCAGCGGATGACCTCGAAGTACCTGGACTCGTCGGTATCCGGGTCGTTGCAGTTCATTAACTGGAGCACTTCGCCTTCCGCAATCACGTTAGTGGCGTCGGCCATGACCTCCATGATGCGCAGGCGGCCCATGCCGACCATCATCTGGAAAGCCCGGGAATACAGGAAGTCGCCCACCAGCACGCTGGCCTCGTTGCCGAATACGGAATTCGCGGTGTCCCGGCCGCGGCGCAGGTCCGAACCGTCCACCACGTCGTCATGCAGCAGGGTGGCAGTGTGGATGAACTCGACAATGGCCGCGGCGGGTATGTGCTCGGCGCCCGGGTAGCCGCAGGCGCGCGCGGCGAGCAGCACCAGCAGCGGCCGCAGCCGCTTGCCCCCGCCGGCCACGATGTAATGCGCGACCTGGTTGACCAGCATGACGTCGCTGGCCAGGCTCGTGGCGATGCACTGGTCGAGATCCCGCAGGTCATCGGCGGCGAGATCGCGGATTTCCTCGAGCTCCAGCTGGCGGGCCGGCTCGGGGGGGTGCTCCCTGGAAAGTGGTGTCGGCATCGTCGCTCGCGGCGGGTGAAAGGGGGGCCACAGCCGGCCCCCGGAATGTCAGCTGCCGTATTATCGTGGATTTGGCGGGGGGCCGCAGCCCCCGACGCCTTGCGGTTGACACGTTTGACCGCGGCCCGCGAAGTCCATACAATACGCGGCTTTCCCCGGGCCAGTCCGGCTCGGGTGCGTGTTTATGGGAGCATCCATGTACGCCGTGATCGCCACTGGCGGAAAGCAGTATCGGGTCAGCGAAGGCGCTGTCCTGCGGGTGGAGAAACTCGACGCCGAGGAAGGCGCGAGTGTTGAGTTCGACCGGGTTCTCCTGGTCGGCGACGGTGAGACCGTCAGCGTCGGCAAGCCCTTCCTGGAAGGCGGCAAGGTGCAGGCCACGGTCATGTCGCAGGGCAAGGCCCGCAAGGTCGAGATCGTCAAGTTCCGCCGCCGCAAGAATTACCGGCGGACCAAGGGACACCGGCAGAATTTCACCCAGGTCAAGATTACCGGTATCGTCGCCGGCTGAGGCGCGACAGGTACCGCGGAGGTAACGCGAAATGGCACATAAAAAGGCAGGCGGCAGCACGCGTAACGGCCGCGATTCCCAGTCCAAGCGACTCGGGGTCAAGAAGTTTGGCGGCGAGCAGGTCATTGCCGGCAACATCATCATTCGGCAGCGGGGCACCAAGTTCCACCCGGGGGTGAACGTGGGTTGCGGCCGCGACTACACGCTGTTCGCCAAGGCGGACGGGCGGGTCTTGTTCGAGACCAAGGGACCCCACAACCGGAAATTTGTGAACGTCGTTTCCGACTGACCTTTCCGGCTGCTGTTATTGTTGAAGACCCCGGCACGGTCCGGGGTCTTCGCGTTTAGGGCCGCCGTGATGTTCGCGGGCGCGGCTACGGCGCGAATCGCGCGAGGGAGCTTCCAGCATGAAATTCGTCGACGAGGCGGTCATCACGGTCCAGGCGGGTGCGGGCGGCAACGGCTGCGTCAGCTTCCGGCGCGAGAAGTTCATTCCCTTCGGCGGGCCTGACGGCGGCGACGGCGGCCACGGCGGCAGCGTCTGGCTGGTGGCCGATGCCGGGCTGAATACCCTCGCGGACTTCAGGCGCCAGCGCCGTTTCCGCGCGGCCAACGGCGCCCCGGGCGCCGGCAGCAACTGCTCCGGAGCGGCAGGCGAGTCGGTGGCCATCGCGGTTCCGGTCGGCACGGTCGTGCACGAGGAAAGCACCGGAGAGATTCTCGGCGACCTGGTCGAGCCGGAGCAAAAGTTGCTGGTCGCACGCGGCGGGATCGCCGGGAAGGGCAACACGCACTTCAAGAGCAGCGTCAACCGCGCGCCCCGGAAGGCAACGCCCGGAACGCCCGGCGAGCTGCGCCACCTGCGCCTGGAGCTGCGGCTGCTGGCGGACGTCGGCCTGCTGGGCCTGCCCAATGCTGGCAAATCCACCTTGCTCCGTGCGGTCACCGCAGCCAAGCCCAAGGTGGGCGACTATCCCTTCACCACGCTGCACCCCCACCTCGGCGTAGTGGAGATGGAGGAGGGCAAGAATTTCGTCATTGCCGACATCCCTGGCCTGATCGAGGGCGCCGCCGAGGGCCACGGGCTGGGCACGCGTTTCCTTCGGCACCTGCAGCGCACACGGTTGCTGCTGCACATCGTGGATGCATCCTCGCACGATGGTGAGACGCCGCCGGAACAGGGTGCGCGGGACATCATCCACGAGCTCAAGGCCTACAGCGAGGAACTTGCCGCCTGGCCGCGCTGGCTGGTGATCAACAAGATCGACAAGTTGCCAATCGACGAAGGGCCGGAGATTGCCCAGCGGGTGGCGATCGCCATCGACTACAAGGGGCCGAAGTTCACGGTGTCGGGCATCACCGGCGAGGGGACCGACGAACTGGTGCGGGCGGTGGCGGCCTTTCTGGAAACCCAGGACAAGGCGCGCGTGGAAGCGATGGAGAAGCTGCAGGCCGCGGGCGTGTACGTGCCGCCCCGGAAGTAAGCCGGACCGGCGTTCCCAAGGCGCGTTCGCCATGAAAAAGCCGGCGCGAGGGCCGGCTTTTTCATGTCCACGTGCGCCCCTTGCGGGACGCAGTCGCGTCAGGCCTGGAGGCTCTTGATGCGCGCGTTCAGGCGGCTCTTGTGGCGGGCTGCCTTGTTCTTGTGGACGATGCCCTTGGTGACCATGGAGTCCAGCACCGGGACGGCAGCCAGGTAGCTGGCTTCCGCTGCGGCGCGGTCGCCGGACTCGATCGCCGTCGAGACCTTCTTCAGGTAGGTGCGCATCTTCGAGCGCATCGCCATGTTGTGGGCCCTGTTCTTGACGCTCTGACGAGCGCGCTTCTGGGCCGACTTGATGTTCGCCAAGGTACCGACTCCCGTTGAATCGAAGTGCGCGCAGGGCGTGCCGCCCGCTACGCGAAGCCGCATATCGTCCTTGACGGGCCCGGCGTTGTCAACCCGTCGGGCCGGGCTAGAGACGCGCCAGCCAGCGTTCCAGGGCCTCGACGTGCTCGGCTTCCTCCTCGGCGAACTCCTGCGCGAGCTCCTGGACCGCGGCGGACCGCGTCTGGCCGGCGATCGTGGCATAGAAATCGCAGGCCCGCCGTTCCGTGGCGAGCGCCATCTCCAGCGCGCCGCGCACCGTGAGCCGCTGCAGCTCGCCGGGCTGCGGCGTCTCGGGGCTGCGGCCGTCCGGCCAGCGGTATTCCTCCGGCGCGAGCTCGGGCACCCGGCCCGCTTCCCGGATGGCGCGTTCGCGCGCCTCACCGAGGTGCTGGTAGGAATAGCCGCCCAGTTGCCGGAACAGGGCCGCGACGCTGACGTTGGCGCGCTCCTCCATCTGCAGCGCCAGCCGGTCGTAGGTCTCGGCCGCGTCGGCCTCGAGGCGCACCGCGTGGGCGAGGAACAGCGCCACGTCGTCGATCATGCCCCGGCCCCGCCGCCGGTCCCCGGCATCAGCCGCGGCATGAGTTCCAGCGCCGCGAGCAGCAGTGCGAGAAACACCACGAAGAACACCACGGTGCGCCAGTAGCCCAGCTGAACGCCCGCCACGGCCTCCGCGCGGGTCACCAGGAAATGGGATACCAGGTAGATCGCCACCACCACCAGTCCGAGCAACAGGATTTCAAGCATCGCACGAGTCTCCGTCGGCGCCGCCGTTCAGGCCGCCTGGGGGCGGGCCAGCGGCAGGCTGCGCCGCAGTGTACCGCTCACGGCGACCAGGTAGATCACGCCGCCGGTGATGGCGATCAGGCCGCCCAGCCCCATTACCGACATGCCGAGGATCTGCGCCAGGCTTTCCAGCCCCTGGTCGGCGCCGGCCGTCTTGCGCTGCACCCCGTGGCCGCCCGAGAACGCCAGCCCCCCGACATGCATCAGCTGGCCGACGCCGTACACGCGCGGCATCAGCAGCGCCAGCTTCGGGCTGGGCGCGGCGAAGCCGAGTCGCGGCAGCAGGTACAGGCTGAGCGACATGAAGGCGAGAGTCACGGCGACGATGCAGCCGTGGTAATGGGCCGGCACCATGGTGTTGCTGGCGTCGATCATGAAGCCCAGCACGCCGCCGACGCCGAACAGCAGGATCGAGAACCACAGCGAAGATCGCATCGCCCGGTCCATCGTCGAGGCCGCCCGCGGGCTGTTGCGCCAGCCATGCAGCAGCGCCAGCGCGATGGGTCCGGCCGCGACGCCGCCGCCGGCCGCCATCAGCCAGATGAAGAAGGTGCGGTGGTGCGGCCCCGCCACGTCGTGCACGAGGTAAGCCCAGATCGCCAGGAAGGCCGGCGCGATCCCCGCCAGCAGCAGCAGGGTGACGAGCCGCGGCGTCAACGGCATGCGCACGCCGCTGGCTGCCGCCAGCCACAGCCAGCTGACCAGCAGCAGCTGGACCCAGGCGAACTGCAGCACGTGTCCGCTGCCCCAGAACAGCGCTTCGAAGTACTGCGGGCCGCTGAGATAGGACGGCATGGCGAGCAACGACCACACCAGGGCGCCGGCGGCCAGCAGGATCGCGATCGCCGAGGTATGGCTGCCGAAGCGGAGCACGCCGCCCGGCGCCAGCCGGGCGCCGGCAGGCAGCGGGTAAGCCAGCGACCTCGCGGCCATCAGCACCACCCCGAGCGCGAATAATGCCAGCCCCCAAAGGAACGCCGGGTTGTCGAGCACCGGCACGTAGTTGCTCATGATCGCCTGGCCGCCCTGGAAGGGGGCGAGGGCCATCAGCCCGGCGCCCGCAACGGCGATCACCAGTGCAGTCCATCCCAGCGTGGGCGCCCGCGCCGCCGTCGCCAGGCTCCAGATCATCGCGCCGCAGGCCGCGAACCAGACGAGCACCGAGAAGTCCACGTGCGCGACGATCGCGAGGTGGAAGAAGCCCTGCAATGGGAACAGCGCCTCGAGGCCGGGCGTGCGCGACAGCACGATCAGCACGACGTAGAGGCCGGATATCAGCAGCCCGGCGATACCGAGCATGAGCCAGGCCGCGGCGAGGCGGCGGCGGAAATCGTCGGGTACGTCGAGTCGGTAGCCGGTGGTTTTCATTTCTGGTTCTCCTGCGGCGCAGGGGCAGGATCGCGGCCGGACACCAGCCGCGCGTCCCCGTCGCCGATATCAAGCAGCGCCGATTCCCCGGCAGCGAGGCCAAGCCGGAAGCGTTGCACCGTGTCGAAACCCGTTTCGCGCGGCGTGTCCCGCAGCCGCAACTCGAGCTCGTAGTCGCCCGCTGGCAGGCTCCAGTGCGCCTGCAGATAGCTGCGCCCGCCGCGCGCCAGGCCGACCGGGCGGACCGCGGTGTCGAGCAACGGCTCGCCGTCCAGCAGCAGCTGGACCACCGCTTCGGCGCGCGCCCGCTCGCAGCGCTCGGCCACGCGCATGTTGGGCGGCAACGCCGCGACTTCCTCGGGGCTGAGCTGCACGCAGGGCTCGAGTCGTTCGGTGAGATGGGCCATGCTCAGCTTGAGCTCGCCATGCCCCTCCGCCAGCGGCGAGTAACTGGGCCACTGGGCGAACACGCCCGTCACCACGGCGAACAGCGTCCACGCAGCGGCCTGGCCGAGCAGTTGCAGGGGACGCGGCGCCTTCATGCGGACCACTCCTCGTCTTCCGTCGGGCCCTCCGCCGGCAGGGCCTCGAGACGTTGGCGGAACGACGCGATCGCGGCCGATAGCCCGGCGACGTCGACCGGCTTGTGCCAGCTGAGCAACACCCGCTCGCGCGGCACGCGGCTGCGCAGCTTGGGCATGCGCTCGCGGGCGACGCGCTGGCGCAACCAGCGGTCACCGTGGCGGAAATGGCAGTCGCCGGCATCGCAGCCGGCCAGGATCACGCCGTCCGCGCCGCCGGTCCGCAACAAGTAGTCGATCGCGGCGGGCGGCATCATGCCGGCGCAGGGCAGGCTGAGCGCCGCGACGTCGCGTTGCTCCGCCGCCGACACGTCCACGCTGTAGTCGCAGCCCACCAGCACGATCCGCGGTCCGGGTCCTCCGGCCCGCGCCGCGGCCGCCTCGAGACGGCGCTTGAAGTCGTTCATCGTGCAATACGGCAGCTCGATGCCCGTCAGCAGGGGCTGCTGCTTGCGGAACGGCGAGGAAGACGGACAGGAGCCGGTGCAGATGCCGCAGCTGACGCACAGCGCGGGATCCACCTTCGCTTCCAGCTCGAAGCGGCGGCCGTCTGTGCGCGGCACCATCTCGATTGCCCCGTAGGGGCAGTCTTCGGCGCAGAATTCGCAGCCGGTGCAGTCCGACAGGTGCACCACGGCAGGCGGCGGGTGCTTCATGGGCGGCAGCCAGGGCAGGGCGCAGAGAAACAGCGAGATGCCCCACAGCCCCGCCCAGACCGCGCCTTCGGAGCTCGCGTCCAGCAGCGGGTAGATCGCCAGGTAGTACCAGTCGAGCTGCAGCTCGAGTGGCACGCCGCCGAGGTCCGCGGGCGGGTGGCTGAGGGCGGGCGCGGCCAGCGACAACGCGAGCAGCGCTGCCAGGCTGCCGGCCATCAGCGTGCGCGGCGGGTTGATACGCGGCAGCCGCACGCGCAGCAAGTGAAACCACACACCGAGCACGAGCGCGAGCGGCAACCCGACCAGGTGAATGAAAGCCATGAGCGTGAAGAAGCGATCGTTCACTGTCTCGTTGCTGAGGAAGTTCCTCATCATCGGGTCGGAGAAGATCGGCAGCCAGTCGAGCAGCCGCGCGGTGGACACGGCCACGTATTGCGCCAGCTCGTCCCAGACCATCCAGTAGCCGGTGATGCCGAAGATGAACACCAGCCAAAGCAGCGGCACGCCGGTGAACCAGGAGTACCAGCGTACGCCGCGGTAGCGACCGCGCAGGAACTCGCGGCTCATGTGCAGGATCATGGTGATCACGGCCGCGTCGGAGGCGTAGCGATGCAGGCTGCGCATCACGCCGCCGGCGTACCATTGATCGTGGGTGATGCGCTCCAGTGACAGCCACGCGCCGCTGACGCTGGTGTCGTAGAACAGGAACAAGTAAATGCCGCTGACCAGGATAATCCAGAAGAAATAGATGGTGAGCGCGCCAAGGTGGTGGAACGGGTTGTGCTCCGCGGCGAAGGCGCGCGAGAAGGGCAGCTCGAAGCGCGCCAGCAGGCGCAGCACCCGGCTCGAGCCGTGGTAGCGACTGCTCATGCGAGGCGGCCCCGGCGCGCCTTGCGAAACTCGAGCAGCAGCCAGAGGATCGACGATCCGAGCACCAGCACGCCGATGAAAATACCGGCGAACAGCGAGTAATCGAAGTAGTAGCGGTCGCCCTGGGCGTCGTAGACCGTGCAGAACAGTCGTATGCGGTCGCCGATCTGGCCGAGCACGCCGGATTCCAAGACGGGCCGGTTGAAGACCAGGTCCTTCAGCGGCTCCACCAGCTGCGGAATCGGGAAGATTTCGCCATAAACCTGGCGCCAGACCTTGCCTTCCCGGTCGAGGACGGTCACCTGCACCGTGTGGTCATAGCCGCGCGGCGAAGGCTGGTAAACGAAACCTACCGCCTCGATCAATCGGGTCATGGTGACGGGGTCCGGAGTGCTCAGGAAATGCCAGTCCGGATCGTTGATGCCGTAGCGCCGTGCGTAGGCGGCCATCTGCGCGGGCGTGTCGACCGGCTGGTCGAATCCGACGGTGAGCACCGTGAAGCTGTCCTGGCCGAGCGCGCCGCGCGCGATGCGCGCCACCCGGTCCAGGTGCCGCGTGGCCACCTGGCAGGAATGCACGCAGGCGGTGAAGATCAGGCTCAGCAGCACCGGCTGGCCGCGAAACTCCTCGAGATTTCGCGGCGTGCCGTGCTGGTCGAAGAACTGCAGCGCGCCGACCTCGTTACCGAGCGCCGCCTGGCTCACTTCGATGGCGCGGCGTTCGACATCTGCATGTCCAGGCGATGCGCCCAGCAGGGCCGCGAGGGCGAGCAGCAGGGCCGGCAGGGGGCGCCGCCAGCGGCACATCGCTGGACTGGCGGCGCCCCGTTTCATACCAGGCCAAATGCAATGAACAGGCCCGCGAACAGCAGGCCGAGCTGGATCAAGGAGGCGAAGAACGCGGTCATGGCGACTTTCGGCTCCGGCCGGCGCACCAGGCGCCGGTGCGTGTGCACCAGCCATGCGCCGCCGAGCAGGGCTCCCGTCCACACGAAGGGATCACCCAGCATCCCGGCCAGCACCAGCGCGCTGCCCGCCAGCAGCATGGCATTGATCAGCGCCCAGCGGCTGGCGACCTCCACGCCGCGCACCACCGGCAGCATCGGGATGCCCGCGCGTCGGTAGTCTTCCACCAGCGCGATGGCGAGGCTCCAGAAGTGCGACGGCGTCCACAGGAACAGCACCACCGCGAGCGCCAGCGCCGTCGGCGTGGCCGCCCCGTCAAAGGCCGCGGCCCCGGCCAGCACCGCCCAGCTGCCCGACAGTCCGCCGATGACGATATTCCAGGGCGTGCGCCGCTTGAGCCAGAGCGTGTACACCACCGAGTAAGTCAGCGCACCGGCGAGCACGAAGGCGCCACTGGCCCAGCCGAATTGCCAGCCGGCGAGGCCCGAGCCGGCCAGCATCATCAGCAGGAACAGCGCCGGCCAATACATCGAAGCGCTGAGCCGCCCCGAGACGAACGGCCGCGCCCGCGTACGCTTCATCGTGGCGTCGATGTCGCGCTCGAAGTAGTGATTGCAGCCGGCCGCCCCGGACGAGGCCAGCAGCACGGCAAACGCGAGCAGCAGCGTGTCGCCGCCGTCCGGCCAGGCGCCCTGCGCAAGGATTGCCCCGGCCAGCGCGGCGAGCACGATCGCAAAGCCGATGCGCAGCTTGAACAGGCTGGCGCAAAGCTTCAGCACGCCGGGCCGCGCAAGCGCCGTCGGCAAGGCGACGGCGCCCTGCCCCGCGGGGGGCAGGGCGTCACGCCGGGCGTTCAACTGATCCTCCAGACCGTCGCGAGGTAGCCGTAGTTGATGAAGTAATACACCACGAAAATCACCAGCAGCAACATCGCCAGGATGAAGGTGCCGGGCGCCGCGAAGCCCCTGACGCCGATTGAGCCGTGGCTGCCGATCGCATCCGCCACTGCCCGCGGCAGGGGCGCCGGCCGACGCGTGCCGTACTCCGATACGGTGGTCTTCTTCTTGCCGAACAGGATGGTGCCGACAATGATTACGCCGAACAGCACGCCGCCGAGCACGGCGATCACGGCGCTGATGCCGTTGAGCGCCATCATGGTGTAGGCCGCGCCGGGGTAGGCCCACTCGAAGGCCGAGCCGGTGAACGCCATGTCCCAGTGGCGGCGCGAGACGCCCAACGTGCCGGCGCCCATCATGAAGAAGGCCTGCAGCGCTGTGCCGATGCCAAACAGGTAGGGCTGCCAACGGGCCAGCTTGGGCAGGAACAGCTCGCGCCGGAACAATACCGGCACCAGCCAGAACGACAGTGCCATGAACGCGAGCGTGGTGCCGAGGGCGACCGTGCCGTGGAAGTGGCCCGGGACATAGATGGTGTTGTGGACCAGGAAGTTGATTTGCTCCGCGCCCATCACCACGCCCGAGATGCCGCCGATGAAGCCGAAGCCGACCAGCGACAGGAACATCCCGGAGAACACCGGGTTGCCCCACGGCGCCTTGCGCAGCCATTCGAACAGTCCCTTGTTGAGTCCCTTCTGTCGCTGCGCGACCTCGATCGAGCCGGGCACCGTCAGGCCGTGCACCAGGCTGGCCAGCACCGCGAGGTACATGGCGTAGCTGGTGTTGAAGATCTTCCATTCCGTGCCCACGCCCGGATCGACCAGCAGGTGATGCGCCGAGGCGATCGAGATGAACAGGATGTAAAGGAAGAACGCCCCGCGGCTGACTTTCTCGGACATCGGCTTGGCGCCAAACACGATTGCCGCGATCGCATACCAGACGGAAACGTGCGCGGCGACGTTGATCTGCTGGGAGGAGTGCCCCATGCCCCACCAGACCAGCCGGTACATCAGGGGGTCGATGTGGCTGATGTAGCCGACCGACCACAGGAAAGTCGGGATCAGGATGATGGCGCCGCACGCGATGGTGAAAATCGCGATGATCGCCGCGGTCAGCGCGCCGAAGGTCACCAGCGGGACCGAGCCCTCGTAGGTGCGTTCCGCGCGCGCGATGACCAGCGTGCCGAGGAAGATGAAGCAGCCGATCAGTGCGCCCACCGCGAACAGGATCAGTCCGAGGTAGAAGTGCGGTGCGGCCGGCATCGGCACGTAGGAGGTCATCATGACGCTGGAGCCGCCCTGCAGGATGGACACGGCGGTCACCGCCGCGCCGATCACCATCAGTGCGAAGGCCAGCCAGCCGATGCGCGGCGTGGCCAGCCGCGAGCGCAGCAGCACCGCGGCGCAGAAGTACAGCAGGGCGATCTCGAAGAAGATCACCCACACCAGCAGCGTCACAATGCCGTGCCCCGTCAGCACCTGGTAGAACATCTGCGCATCGAGGATCTGCACCGCCGGCCAGCGCGTCAGGGCGACGAACAGGCCGAGCAGACCGCCGACCATCAGGAACACCACGGCGGCAACCGCGTTGGCCTTGATGAGGTTCTCGGCGGACTTGTGGAACACCAGGCCCGATTCCGGGCAGGTGCGGTAGAGTGGTTTCATTATTCTCTCCTCCCCGTATCAGGTCAGTCGACGACGTACATCTTGCCGAGCATGGCGTGGTGCAGGACCCCGCAGTACTCGTTGCAGATGAGGCCGTATTCGCCGGACATCGTCGGCGTGATCGTCAGCACCATGTCGTAGCCAGGCAGGACCTGGACGTTGATGTTGATC
>Ga0209498_1000334_pt1 | contig 28615 bp, 25 predicted proteins | sample WalLakDeSediment_FD_184131 | JGI IMG/M metagenome (GOLD analysis project Ga0209498, IMG submission 184131) | Lake sediment microbial communities from Walker lake, Nevada to study Microbial Dark Matter (Phase II) - Walker Lake 11/02/13 Deep... | ecosystem: Environmental > Aquatic > Freshwater >...
GTCACGCTGCCCACCGCGCAGGCCTGGCCCGCCGCGCCCACGGCCCAGCCCGCAACGGCCGTGATAGGCCCCAACACACCCCCACGCAGCAGCCTGCGGGAAAGCGCCGCCGAGGCCGTTGTGCTCAGCGTGCACAGCGGACCGGGTGAAGGGTACGCCGTTCTGCGGCAGCTTGAAGCAGCCCAGTCTGTCACCCTGCTGGGGCGCAATGAAACCGGGTCCTGGATCAACGTCCGTTTTAGCGACGGGCAGGAAGGATGGGTAAACGCTGCACAGACGGCCGTGGACTCAAGACACGCGACCGCAGACACGACGCCGGGCGCGCCTCCAACCGGCGCGTGGGGCACGGCCGTGGTCAACACCGGCGCCCTCAACGTGCGCAACGGCCCCAGCTTCGAGACCCCCTCCCTTACGGTCATTTACCAGGGCCAGTCAGTTATCATGCTGGGCCGCAACCGCAGCGCCACCTGGATTCAAATCCAGCTTGACAGCGGCCTGCAAGGCTGGGTAAACGCCACCCTCGTTACGCCCAACCTGCCGCTCACCAGCCTGCCGCTGGTCAATTAACCTATTCCACCGCTCGGCCGTCCGGCTTAACGTCGGCCGGCCGAGCGGCTGCTGCGCTTCCCTACACACAACACCCCACGTTACGGTATAATCAGCCCATGTCAATGCTAACCGCAAGCAACGTGGGGCAATCATTTGGCGCATACGACGTTTTCAGCGGCGTCAGCGCCAGCGTCCCCAATGACGGCAAAATCGGCCTGGTCGGCCCCAACGGCATCGGTAAAACCACGCTGCTGCTCATTCTGGCCGGCCTGGCGCAGCCAACCGCCGGCCATGTACACGTAGCGCGCGGCGCGCGCCTCGGTTATCTCTCCCAGGAATCGTCGGACGCGTTTGTGGGACGCGACCACTCCGTCTACACCGAAATGTTGGCCGTGTTTGACGACCTGCGCGCCGACGCCGCGCGGCTGCGCAAGATGGAACAGACCATGGCCGACGGCCAGCTAACCGACGACCTTCTGGAGCGCTACAGCACGCTGCAACAGCAGTTTGAACTGGCGGGCGGCTATGAATACGAAGTGCGCATCCAGCAAGCGCTTACCGGCCTGGGCTTTACGCCCCAAAACTGGGAGCAGCTTCTCAACCACCTGAGCGGCGGCCAAAAAACGCGCGCGCTGCTGGCGCGGCTGCTGCTGGAAAAACCTGACCTGCTCATCCTCGACGAGCCCACCAACCACCTGGACGTAGCGGCCATTGAGTGGCTGGAAGGCATGCTCAAAACCTGGGACGGCGCGCTGATCGTGGTCAGCCACGATCGCTATTTCCTCGACAGCGTGGTAAACACCATCTGGGAAATGAGCAGCACCGGCATCGAGAGCTACCGCGGCAATTACAGCGCTTACGTGGCGCAGCGGCAGGCGCGCTGGGAGCAAAAGCTGCAGGCGTTCGAGACCTTCATGGCCAACGCCGAGAAGGAATTGGACTATATACGGCGCAACATTGCCGGGCAGCGCACCCAAATGGCGCAAGGCAAGCTGAGCCGCCTGGCGCGCGAGGTGGAAGCAGTGCGCGTGGGAGGGCTCAACGTGCTGGGCGAACTCAACAGCAAAGGCTGGCTGCAAGTTTCGAATGCGCTGGATTTACGTCGTCCGGCGGCCACGGTTGGTGAGCTGCACGAGGCGCTGCACGCGCTCAGGCCGCCGGTGCAGCCCATCACGCTGAACGTGCGCCTGCGCGCCGCGCAGCGCAGCGGCAATATCGTGCTGCGCACTAGCGGCCTGACGGTGGGCTATCCGGGCGCGCCGCTCTTCGCCGCCGAAGACATTGAGCTGTGGCGGCAAGAAATCGCGGCGCTGATTGGCCCGAACGGCGCCGGCAAGACGACTTTTCTGCGCACGATTCTGGAGCAGCACCCGCCGCTGGCCGGCAGCGTACACCAGGGCGCCAGCTTGAAAATCGGTTATTTTGCGCAGTCGCACGAGGAATTGAACCCGGACAACAGCGTGCTGGATGAACTGCTGCGCCATAAACAAATGCTGCTGAGCGAGGCGCGCGCTTATCTGGCGCGCTTCCTCTTTCGCGGCGATGACGTGTTCAACAAGGTCGGCACGCTGAGCGGCGGCGAGCGCGCGCGCCTGGCGCTGGCTATTCTGGTGCTGCAGGATGCCAACTTACTGCTGCTGGACGAGCCGACAAATCATCTGGATATTCCGGCGCAGGAGACGCTGCAAGCGGCGCTGGAGGCGTTCTCAGGCACCATCTTGCTGGTGTCGCACGATCGCTACCTGGTTGACCGGCTGGCTACGCAAATTTGGGAGCTGCGCAACGGCCGTTTACAAGTGTACGCCGGCAGCTACCAGGTTTACCTGGCGCAGCGCAGCGCCGCCGCGGAGGCCCAGCGGGCCGCGCGGGTTCTGGAAGCCCAGTCAACCGCCGCCGCCGGCGACGCCGCCGCAGCCGATAACGGCGCGGGGCTTAGCAAAAACGAACTGCGCAAGCGCGCAGCGCGCCTGCAGCAGCTTGAAGACAATATTCACGCGGCGGAGGCCGCGCTAACGCAGTTTACCGAAGCGCTGCAGCTTGCCACCCAAAGCCAGGACGTGGACGCCATCCAGCGCATTAGCCAGGCATACGCGGCCAAAGAGCGCGAACTGGAAAGCCTGCTGGCGGATTGGGAAGTGGCCCATGAGTGACGTGATACGCCTTCCTAAAAAGGTAATTATTGGGCTGACGGGCAACATTGCGACCGGTAAGTCGGCCGTGATGCGGCTGGCGGCAGCGCGCGGCGCGCTAACGATTGACGCGGATCAGGTGGTGCACGCGCTGCTGGACATAGACACGGCCGTGCAGGCGACGATTGAGGCGACGTTTGGCAAGGGCATACGGGGAGAAGACGGCCGTATTGACCGCGCCGCCCTCGGTCAAATCGTCTTTAATGACCCGAACGCGCTGCGCCGCCTGGAGGAAATTGTGCATCCGGCCGTGCAGCAGCGCATCCTGGCGCACATCCAGGATAGCCCGGCCGAGGTGGTGATGATTGAGGCGATCAAGCTACTGGAAGGCAAGCTGCGCACCCTCTGCCACCAGATTTGGGTGACGCGCTGCCCGCGCGCGCGCCAGCTTGAGCGGCTGCAAATTTGCCGCGGGATGGACCGGGAAACGGCCGTAGCGCGCATCGACGCCCAGAATCCACAAAGCGAAAAGGTAGCGCAGGCCGACGTCGTCATCGACACCAACGGGCTGATGCGCGACACGCACGCCCAGTTCGAACTGGCGTGGGCGCGCCTGCCCGCGCCGGCTGCGGTGTCGTTCAAGCCTGGATCGGCCACGCCCCCCCGCCTGCCGCGCGCCGCGCACACCGCCGCGCCCGCGGCGGAGGCGCCCAGGACGGCGGCGCGTCCCGCAGGGCTAGCCGTGCGCCGCGCGCGCCTCTCTGACGCGCCGTCGATTTTGCTGCTAATCCAGCAAGCCACCCAGGGCGCGCAGCCGCTCAAGCGCGCCGACCTGCTGCTGGCGCTGGGGCAGCGCAGCTACTTCATCGGGCAGATCGGCAGCGCCATCAGCGCGGTCGTGGGCTGGCATATTGACAGCCTGGTCAGCCAGATCGAAGAGGTCTACCTCTATCCGCTGGAAGCCGGCGTCGTGACGGGCGCCGCCATCTTGGAGGAGATTGAGCGCTCGGCCCGGCAGCATATCTGCGACGCAAGCGTGGCCTTTCTGCCCGCCAACGCCGCCGATGCGCTGCGGCAGTTGTTCGCAGAGTATGGCTACGCGGCGGCGCCGCCGTCGGGGCTGCCGCGGATGGTGCAACAAATCATTGCCGAAAAAGAGCCGCCCACAGCGCTGACGCTGGTGAAGCTGCTGCGCTAAGGGATGACGAAATTAGAAGTTCGTAGTAATCTCGCGGCTGTAGTAAACAAACTGATTTTTAAGGAGTATAGTTTGCACATGCAATCAGTGAAAACCTGGATTGGCGAACATCCTAATTTGACAGCCTGGTTTGTGCTGGCCCTGGGCATGGTGGTAATCCTGCTCTTTGAGGCGCGCAGCGTGGGCCTCAACCCCAGCCAGTGGTTCTGGCTGGTGGTTATCACCGTGCTCGTCGCCGGCGCCTGCATCTGGATCGTGAGCTGGGGCGACGACGAAGAAGAAGCAGGCGCGCTCGAGGAAGAAACCAAAAACGCCTGACTAAGAAAGCTCCGCCCTTATGATAAATAGAGTCCCTCCCATACCCGTCGCGCCGCCCGAAATCATTGAAGCGCTGCGCAACGATATTAACGACCTTTTTGTGGTCTATGACACGACGCTGGATGCGCCGGAGAAAGGCCACGTACGTTTTCGCGGCCTGTTTCAGCAAGATCCCGCCGACTGCTATGACGATCTGCGCGCGCGCTTTGAACGGCACGGCTTCACGCCGCTGGTGCGGCCGGCAGGCGATCGGGTGGCGTTGATTGGGATTCCGACCGTCTTTGAGCCACAGGAGTCGAACCGCCTGATCAATTTGCTGCTGTTGATTATCACGCTGGCGTCTACACTGTACGTAGGCGCCACGTACGAAGGCGAAATCAGTTCGGCGCTGGACGTGCTGCGCGGCTGGCCGTTTAGCCTGAGCATCATGCTCATTTTGGGCGCGCACGAATTGGGCCACTACTTTGCGGCGCGTTACCATAACGTGCCGGTCTCGCTGCCCTATTTCATCCCGATGCCGCTGTCGATTATCGGCACGATGGGGGCGTTTATTCGCCTTAAAGCGCCGGTGAAGAACCGCCGCGCGCTGCTGGACGTGGGTGTAGCGGGGCCGCTGGCCGGCCTGCTGTTTGCGATTCCCCTGCTGCTGTATGGCCTGGCCACGTCCGAGGTGGGGCCGCTGCCGGTTGGCGGCTACGTTCTGGAAGGGAATTCGATTTTGTACGCGCTGATGAAGCTGGCGGTATTCGGCCGTTTTCTCCCCTCCGGCGGCATTGACGTCAGCCTGAATCAGGTGGCCTGGGCCGGCTGGGTGGGCCTGCTGGTGACGGGGCTGAACCTGATTCCGCTGGGGCAGCTAGACGGAGGGCACGTAGCTTACGTGCTCTTTGGCCAACGCGCGCGCCAATTTTTCTGGCCCATTGTAGTCGGCATGGCTGCACTGGTCTTGCTCACCGGGGCAACCACCTGGGTAATTTGGATTATGCTGCTCTTCTTTTTGGGGCGCACCTACGCCCAGCCGCTGGACGATATCACGCGGCTTGACCCGCGACGTCGCGCCATCGGCATTTTTACGCTGATCCTTTTCTTCCTGGTCTTTACGCCGATACCGCTGCAGGTGGTGATGCCGTAATTTGCCGGGCACAGCAGGCGCGGTGAAATTTGGCAGCGTTTAATAAGTTCGCTATAATTTGCTTCGCTCTGGCGCCATAGCTCAGTGGCAGAGCGGGGGACTCATAAGCCCTAGGTCGTTGGTTCAAATCCAACTGGCGCCACCAAAAAACAGCCGCTCAAATGAGCGGCTGTTTTTATTTCATGGAGCCTCTCCGGATCGAAAACAACGCGAGGCGTACGACGAAGCTGAGCACGGGCATCTTTGTGACCCGATCGGTCCTATCGCCCAGGTGAGCAGCACAGAATATATCCGCAGCTATATCCGGTGGCTATATCGCTACCTATTGTGCCAGGCGCGCAAATGCATCATAGTAGAAGGTGTCAACTCGCGTAACCGGGACAGGGGTAAGGAGTTCAACCAAGTCGAGGGGGCGCGCCTAAGCTGAGGTCGCATCCTGATCTTGGATGTACGGCAGGTGCGCAGCCGCATCTGAACGGCTGCTCACCTCCAATTTGCTGAGGATATTGTGCACGTGGTTCTTCACCGTGCCAACTTCAATGAAGAGGCGCTCCGCAATTTGCAGGTTGGTTAAACCGGCGTCAATAAGCTCAAGTACTTCAAGCTCACGCGGCGTCAGGGATTCGTACGCGGTGACGTCCAGAGATACACGTGAGGCCACCTGCGCCAGTTCGGCAATGTGCTCCATAAATGCAGCCGCCATCTGGGGCGAAATCAATGCCTGATCATCGTAGGCGGCGCGGATGTTGTCAAACATTTTGTCTATAGACACTTCCTGCAAGACGTAGCCGGACGCCCCGGCCATGACGTACTGCAAGATGATGTTTTTGGATTCAGGTACACCAAATACCAGCACTTTAACGTCAGGAGCTTCTGCGGCCACGCGCCCGGTCAATTCCAGCGCGCCGCTGGCTGGCAAGTCGGCCGAAACCAACACAATGTTACAGCCACAGGCCTTTAACTCGCGCAGCGCGCCAGCTACGGAGTGCGCTACGCCAACCACATTGATGTCTGGCTCTTCGCTCAGCACTGCCCGCAACAAACTTGAAATGAGCCGTGTGGCATGTACAACAAGAATCCGAATCATAGTGCAAATTATACGTGCGAATTGCCGGCGTTCCAAGCGCCCGGATATAGGACAAGAGCTAAAACAACAATACAAAAGGAGTGAATATCAAAATGGCTAAGTTTGTTAGTCTGTTTACGTCACAAAAAGAGGCCGGCGCGGCTGTTGAAGCGCTTAGCGCAGCCGAACTGAATGAAGATAAGCTGCACGTCATCGAAACATTGCCGGACCAAACCGCCACGAAAGGCGCTGCAGAGAGCGCCTCCCAGGACGTTTCCCCAATGCAACCACCTGCGCTGCCCATGTTCGCCAGCGCAAGCGGCTCATCCGGCGCGGTTCCGGCGATGATAGTGGACACTGCGGACTCGCTCCGCAATCTAAAGATGGAGCCCGCCGCCGAAACGTTTTTCCGTCGCGGCGTGCAAGATGGCGGCGTATTGGTGGTGGTCGAGGTAGCCGATGAGCATGCGGCAGAGATGGAGCGCATCCTGCAAGCCAACGGCGGCCTTTTCTACCAGGATTCCTAAAGCGCACAAATTTGGTGTAGGTTACGGCAAAACGGCCGTTTCCGGGCAAGAAACGGCCGTTCCAGATTAAAACACCGGCGCTATACGCACAGGCCGCGGCAGCTACACGCGCCGCCCGCGCTTGAGCGTGGCCTGCAACTGCTGCAATCCATCCCAATTTCCCTGCGCGCCGAGGGCTGCCTGTTCAGGCCAGGTGGCCGGGTCGGCAATCGCATAGCGGCGTCCGGCCGTGGTTAAAATTGCTTCCAGGCGCGCTACGGGCGTCGCCGCCAGGTCGGCCAGGTCCAGGATGCCGTCGGCGATGAGCAGACCGGCAATTTTCGGCCCGATGCCCTCAACTTTCTGCAAATCGTCGCGCTGCGGCGCTTTGGCCGTGGCGGCAGGTTGGGGCTGCGCAACAGGCGGCGTTAGGGACAACGGCCGTAACACCACCCCCAACGCGTCCACAAACCAATCAGCGCGTCCACAAAAACCAACAACCGCCTGCCCCTCCGGCGCAACAAACTCAAAATCATCCTCACCGACTGCTGACCCGTAGGTTTCTGATATCCGCCGGTTGGTATGGAAGCACAGTTGGTCAATAAACCAGCCGCAGCGCCCACTAATGCCGGTTAGATATTCATCCGCAGCCAGAGTAAAGACGTGGGGTTGGCCGCCCTGCCCGCCCAGCTTGAGCATGTAAACCTCATTGCCGCGCGCGTCTGCGTAGACAATCTGCAGCGCGTCAACGTAATATTCGGCAAAAACGTGAATTTCCTTGATGCGCGCGCCTATGGGAATGACGTAATTGGTAATCTCAATGCCGCCCAGCCCGCCTGCTGGACCAAGGTTGATATCTGCCATGGCTGTCCTCCTCAGGTAAGTTACAATAAATGCCGTCCACTCAGTTATACCGCTAAATACTCCGTAACGAAAGTTTTCAGAAGGAACTTCTTCTGTTACGGAGTAGTAAACGCGACTCTTTCAAGTGGAAGCCTTGGCAAACATAGCCATGCGTTTCTGCGCGCTGTATTTACTCCACCTCATTTTGCATGAAGTCGTTATTGAAGTTATTCATCACCACCGTTCCGCCGGCATTGTCGTGAATGTGCGTGTTGGTCACGATATTGCCCCCGCTGCTGCCCAGGTCAAGCCCCACGCCGCGGTTGTGGCGAATCTCGTTGCGCTGGGCAGGGCCGACCTCACCGCGCTGGTTGCGCCCAATCACGACGCCGTCGCTCAGCACGCGGATGCCTGTTCCCGGCGCGCCCCCGTGACACTCGATGATGTTGCCGAAAATCCAGGCGCGCGTGGTGGGCAAATTCTCACTGCGCGGCTCCACGTAGATGCCGCCAAAGGCCTGTTCGCTCAAGCCGCAGTTGCCGGCCGGCGCGTCGTCGTCGCCAATCACGTTGTTGGCAATCGTAACGTCATAAGCCGCCCCGCCTACGGTGATGGTCGCGTAGCCGGCGCCGGCGCCATAGAGGCGCAACCCGGCCAGCGTGACGTGGGCGCCCAGCACGTAAAAAACGCTGCCGGCAGTTCCGTTAGCGTTCACGTGGACTTCCTGGTTGGGCGTCGTACTGATAGTGAGGTTATTGGCGGTGAGGGGGGGCAACGGCCGTTGCAGGACGATCCGGTAATGGTCCGCGAAGGCAATCAACGCCGGGGTCGCGCTGCTGTTGGCCAGCGCAATCGCGCTGCGCAGCGGGCAATCATTGGGTACGGCCGTGTCACACGCCAGCAGTTCGGCCGGATCGTCGCCGCGGTCAACTAAAATGACGCCATCCGCCGCCTGACTTGCGCCGCTCACTGCCTGCGGCGCCAAACCGCTAGCCCCCGGATTGTAACCCACTTCCGGCGTGGATTCCGAAGTCGCCGTGCTCAACGTGGCAAACGCCAAAATCGAGAAGATGAGCAAAAGCAAAACCAGCAAAATGCGCATGGTAAACCCCCTTCCATCTCATGTGCGCCTGATCGGCCCACCGGACAACAGTTTTTTAACATACAGACAACGCCCAAGAGAAGCGTTGTGGGGATTACGACTGACAATATTACTATACAATTTTATGCGCACGGCCGTTGTGCCCCGCTTTACACCCGGCGCCCGAATCAAGGACGCCCCCCAGGCAACAAAAAGCGGCGCCGCCGTGTAAGCCGGCGGCGCCGCTGGAATGCGCGGGTTAAAGCAGGCCCCCACCGGGAGCCGGACGTTTTATTCCGTCCCCACTTCCGCTTTGTCACCCTTCGCAGATTTTAACCCGCCCAGATTGCCGATAGCGCCCAACAAATCCATGCCCGTCAACGCCTCCACCGTTGCCGGTACCTGGGCGATGATGTTGGCCACGTCCTGCGTGATACGCGAAGCGCCAGCGCCGGCGCCGCTATCGCCGCCCGTGCTTATCACCACAATGCGCTCCGTCTTCGCCAAAGGCTGCGCAATTGCCGCCGCCACCTCGGGCAGCTTGTCGAGCAACTGCTGCAAGATAGCCGCCTGGGTATATTCCTTCCAGGCGTCGGCCTTCTTTAACGTGGCTTCCGCTTCGGCCAGACCCTGCTGCCGGATGACTTCAGCCTCCGCCAGACCTTTCTGGCGCAAAATTTCGGCTTCAGCCAGACCTTTGGCCTTGGCCGCATCCGCCTCGGCATTACCGCGCTGGCGAATGGCCTCAGCTTCACCGGTAGCCTCGGTTTGCAGTTGGAATTGGCGCGCCTCGGCCAGCGTCTGCACCTTAAAGCGCTCCGCCTCGGCCGGCTTGCGCACCGTGGCGTCCAGCTCTTTTTCTGTGCGCAGCGCTTCTTGCTGCTGCACCTCGATCTGCTTCTGCTTGGCGATGACCTCGATCTGGACTTCCTCAGCTTTCACTTTCTGATTGGTAATATTTTGCTGCAAGGTGTATGCCAGGTCGGCCTCCGCCTTTTTACGATTGGATTCGCCCTGGTAAGCCGCCTGTTGAACCTCAAATTGTTTACGGCTCTCGGCGATGCGGGTTTCGGCCTCAAATTTGGCCGACTCGCCCTGCTGGCGCGCGCGGGCGCTTTCGATGGTGGCATCGCGCGCGGCCTCAGCCTCACCAATGGCGGCGTCGCGCTTCACCTGGGCGATGCGCGGCCGGCCCAGCGCCTCCAGGTACCCCTCCTGGTCGGAGATGTCCTTGATGACAAAGGAGACGATCTCCAGCCCCATGCTGGCCATGTCATCGCCGGAAACTTCCTGCACCTTTTGCGCAAAGGCTTCGCGATCGCGGTAGAGCTGCTCAACGGTCAGCGTACCGAGAATGGCGCGCAGGTGGCCGGCGGCCGTTTCGTGGGCCACGTGCTGGATTTGCTCCCGCGATTTGGAGAGAAATTGGATGGCGGCGGTGCGAATTGAGTTCTCATCGCTGCCGATTTTGACCTGCGCCACGCCATCCACCGTCACGGGCACACCCTGCACGGTAGGCACGTCGGGGGTGGTGATGTCGATGGTCATGATTTCCAGCGAAAGATGGTCAACGCGCTCCAACACGGGCCAAATAAAGGAACGACCACCGGTAACAATACGGAAGTTGCTCTCCATCTGGCCGACTTCGCGGTCACGGCGCCCTTCGCCACGGCCGGAAATGACCAGCACTTCGTTGGGGCCAACCTTTTTCATGCGGTTGGCGTAAACGAAGAGCAAGGCAAAAACGATAAATACAACAACAGGAATTAGAAAGGCTACGATTCCCTGCATAACACGTTATCCTCCAGACAAACAGCCATTGGTGAACGGCGCACAGGCGGCGTCCCAATAGGCTGCTGTCACCAATAAGTTGATAAACTTGATCAGGCTTCATCCAGAGGGCGGACAACGGCCACACGCCCCGTAACGCGCTCAATGCGCACAAATTGGCCGTTTTTAATTTGACGTCCCGTGGCGGAGCGGGCGCCCAACGTCACGCGGCCGCTGACGTTGTCGAATGCGATGGTGCCCAGGCCTGACCCCGGCACGGTGATGATTACCTCAGCTTCGCGCCCGGCGGCGTCGGTGGAGAGGCTATAATGGCTGGATTTGGTGGGCGACAGAACGTAAACGAAGAGCCCCTGGGCGACGGCGCCCACAACCAGCCCGACGCTGACGGACCAGAGCACGCTAGGGATGGTGTCCATATCGAGCCAAAGCCGCGTGACGAGGCCCGTGAGGCCGAAGAAGGCGCCAAACATCGCCAGGGCAAAGGGGCTAATATTGATAAAGTCAATCCCCGCATCAGCATCAGCGTCAAAGTCTAGCCCATTCCCTGCTTCAGCGCCCAGCAGGCTGAAGAGTGCAAAAATGAAGCTGACAAAGACGACGCTGGCATAGACCAGGTTCAACGTACCAGAGGACAAAAACTCTTGCACCATTTTCTTTTCCGCTATTTGATCGGTTCAGGTGTATAAAGGACGCCATACAGATTATACCCGGTCTTAGCGGCCCTTCCAATAATCAGCCTAAACTAAACTTCCAGATTGGTCCAATCTTTGAGATTGGTCCAATCTTTGAGATTGGAGCAATCTTACCAGGACAGATTGAAAGCTATACGCAAAATCGGCGCGCAAGGTTGCCGGTCCGTCAGGCGCAAAAAACGGGATAATTGAATTGGGGCTGAGAATGCGGCGGCGGCGCGCGCAGAATTTCTGGTGAGCGGACTATTTGTGTTATACTAAGGGGTCGAAAGTATAAGCTAAAAGTTCGGCTTTTGAGCAAAGCCAGACTTCTAAAAATGTAAGGAGCGTTGAGGGTTTATGGCCAAGAATCGTAAACGGCGGGCGGTGGTGAAAAATCCGCCCCATCAAGTTATGAAACATTCAAATGGTCCAAAGGGCATTAACTGGACCAAGGTAGCGGTGATCACGATCGGCGTTCTAATTACGCTGAGCATGATCTTGTCACTCTTTATTTTTCCGGGGTCGTTTTAGTCCACTGGCACATAAGAAGTTCAACTTTTCGGAAAAAGTTGAACTTCTGAAAACTTCTTCTAAAAACTTTTGTGACGATGTATTTAGGAGGGGACAGGCTGTCTTCCCGTAAGCAGCTGTAACCAACAATTGTAACGTGTGAAGCGGCACAGCAGGGCGACGGCCGTAACCGGCCGTCGCCTTTTAGCGTCGGCGCACCCACCACAATAGCGAAGTTCACAGTCTAACTGCCGCCGAACGCCAACCCGCAAACCTGCAAACTCACAAACCACAAGGATCACCCATGCCTGAAGGACCCGAAATTCACCGTGCGGCCGCCAGGGTCAGCGCCGCTGTTGCCGGTCGCGTGGCCAACGCGGTTTTCTTTGCGTTTGAGGCGCTAAAACCGTATGAAACCGAGCTCAGCGGTGTAGAGGTAGCAAAAGTCGAAGCGCGCGGGAAGGCAATGCTGGTGCACTTTGCCAACGGGCTGTCGATCTACAGCCATAACCAGCTCTACGGCCAGTGGATGGTGCGCGATGCCTACGATTACCCGCAGACGAAGCGCCAACTGCGCCTGGCGATTCACACCACGACGCATTCGGCGCTGCTGTACAGCGCCTCCGAGATCGAGGTGCTGCGCGACGGAGAGTTGGAAGCGCATCCTTATTTGAGCAAGCTGGGGCCGGATTTGTTGAACACGGCCGTTACCGTGGATCAAGTCATCGCGCAGTTCCACAACGACCGCTTCCGCCGCCGCCGTTTGAGCAGCCTGCTGCTGGACCAGAGCTTTCTGGCGGGCGTGGGCAACTATTTGCGCAGCGAGATCCTGTTTGTGGGGCGCACGCATCCCACACTGCGCCCAGATGATTGCAGCGACGCGCAGATTGAGGGCATGGCGCAAGCGGCCGTGCAGCTCGCGCGCCAGTCTTACGCCACGCAGGGCGTCACCAACGATTTGGCGCTGGTTGCAAAACTGCGGGAGCAGGGCGTTCCGCGCGGGCAGTACCGTTTTGGGGTTTTTGGACGTGAGAACCAGGCCTGCTACGCGTGCGGGACCCCGATTATTAAAGCGACCTGCGGCGGGCGGCGCTGCTATTACTGTCCGCGCTGCCAGCCGGTAGCGTAAGGAATCCCATGCTGATCATTCTATCACCGGCGCAAACGCTGGATTTTGAAAGCGCAACCACCACCCAAACCCACAGCGAGGGCGCGTTCACAGCAGAAGCCGCAGAGTTGATGGCGGGCCTGCAAGCTTTGTCCGTTGCGGATTTACAAGCGCTAATGGGCATTAGCGAGCCACTGGCAACGCTGAACGCGGCGCGCTTTGCAGCCTGGCGCCTGCCCCATACGCTGGAGAATGCCAGGCAGGCCGTGCTGGCTTTCAGCGGCAGCGTCTACGCGGGGCTGGGCGCGGCGGATTTTTCGGAGGCGGAGATGGCGTTTGCCCAACGCCACGCGCGCATTTTGTCGGGGCTATACGGGGCGCTACGGCCGTTGGACCTGATCCAACCCTATCGCCTGGAGATGCAAACGCCGCTGCCAACGGCCGTTGCTGACAATCTCTACGCCTTCTGGGCAAACAAGATCACGGACGCGCTCAACGCCGCGCTGGCGGAAGCTGAGACGGACGTACTGGTCAACCTGGCCTCCAACGAATATCTGCAAGCCGTGCAGCGGAAGCGGCTGCAGGGCAAACTGATTACCCCACAGTTTAAATCCCTGCGCAGCGGGAAGTATCGCGCGATTAGCTTTTACGCTAAAGAAGCGCGGGGCATGATGGCGCGCTATGCCATCAAACGGCAGTTGACGGCCGTTAACGACCTGCAGTATTTTACCGGGGGCGGCTACGCGTTCAACACAACTCTATCAACAGAAAGCGTCTGGACCTTCACCCGCGACGCGGATTAGGCCAACTTATCTCAGGTCAGAGGCGCGAACTCCCCTTGTAAGTAAACACTCAGGGTACTGCTGTTCAAAGAAAGACCGATTTTATTCAGCTCGCCCTGGATGTTTTGCTTGCGCAACTGGTCCGGCAGCGTGCTGCGAATGACTTCAGAAAGGTCAGCCAGTTCATGGCGCACGATGCGCGGCACGTTCATAGCGGTCAGCGCGGCTTTGGCTTTAATGTCAAAGCGGCGCGTTTTTTCAGCGATTTGCAGCGTTCCGTCCTTCACGCGCAGGCGCGCGTCGGGGCCCTCGAGATCATTAATGAGGGTATAGCTTAATTCCAGAAAGACAATCACAGGCTTGTGAATGTGGACAATAAAATCGACATGGGCTTCGCCATGTTCGATATTGACGCTCATTTCTACCACGTTGTGTACAATACCTACGTCGAAACCAGCCACCTTTTGCCGGCTAAAGAGCGTATACACAACGTTACGCAGAATAATTTCGAGTTCGCCATTGTTGATGGCGTCTTCAAAAACGCCTCGGGCAAGCAGATCGGCCGCAATACGCTCCTCAATAAACTCGGTCGAATAAAGCGTGGCTGTTGTGCGCTCGATTTGTTCGCGTATGCGCGCTTTATCAAATTGCTTGTCTGTCATGCTGTTAACATTGCTACCTTATCAAGTTGACGGGTCGTAGATGAACGCAAGTTTACCGAATAAGCGGCATGCTGGGTAGGGTTAGGGCAAATTTACTTAAGATAGTTTCTAATCGACTGTACGCTTTGCATCAGGTTGGTTATACTTCAAACCATGATGGTCACTACTTCGCCGCGCTGTACCTGGAAAGCATTAACGCTGAAATTACACAATCCATTTCGCGTCGCCTATGGCGTCAGCGCCACGCGCCAGGCTTTCTGGCTGCGGCTGGCGGAGGATGCCGGCTGGGGCGAAGGCACCATTCCCCCTTACTATGGCGTCAATACGGCCGACATGCTTGCTTTCTGGGAAACGGCCGCGCAGCGCGCTGACCCCTTCCCCGACGATCCTGTCAAAATTGCCGCCTGGGTGGGCAGCGAGGGCCCGGCGCCGGCGCGCTGCGCGCTAGACCTGGCCCTGCATGACCGGATCGGGCGCCAGCGCGGGCTGCCGCTGCACGCGCTGCTCGAGTTGCCCCGGCCGGCGCCAAAGACGACCTCGTTTACAATCGGCATGGACTCGCCCGACGAGATGGCGCGGCTGGCCGCCGCGGCGCTGCACTATCCCCTGCTCAAACTTAAACTCGGGTCAAGCGACGCGGACGAGGCGCGCGTGGCGGCCGTCCGCCGGGCACGGCCGGATGCGGAATTGTGCGTAGACGCCAACGGCGGCTGGTCGCTGGCCGAGGCGCTGCGCCTGATCCCCACGCTGCTGCCCTATGAGATCATCTTTGTGGAGCAGCCGGTGGCGAAGGGAGATATTGCCGGGATGGGTGAGGTGCAGGCGCATACGGCCGTGCCCGTGATTGCCGACGAGTCCGTGCAAACGCTGGCCGACATCGAACGGCTGGCGGCGGTGGGCGTGCAGGGCGTCAATCTCAAGCTGATGAAAGTAGGCGGCCTAGGGCCCGGTTTACAGATGCTGCGGCGGGCGCGGGAACTGGGGCTGCGCATCATGCTGGGCTGCATGGTGGAAACGTCCCTGGGCGTCACGGCTATGGCGCACCTGATGGGGTTGGCGGAGTGGCTGGATTTGGATGCGCCGCTGCTGATTGCCAATGACCCCTTTGCCGGCGTGATTTTTGATGATCAGTCGCGGCTAAACTTACCGGATCGACCCGGTATCGGCGCTCTTTTGCGCCAAAATCATAGCGCTTGAGGATTAGTTATTCATGGAACCTTTTTCAGCAGCGTCACATCATGACGTGCTTGTGCTTGTTATTCAAATTGCTGTTTTACTTTTAGCCGCTCGTGGACTGGGTGAAATAGCCCTCAGATTGGGACAGCCATCCGTTATTGGTGAAATTTTAGCCGGTATCATTTTAGGCCCGTCCTTGCTAAGCGGGTTTGTACCCATAGTTAACGAGTGGATTGTGCCCAACACGGCCGTGCAAGGGTATCTTCTAGAAGTCGTTAGCCTGATTGGGGCAATGTTCCTGCTGTTGATTACCGGACTGGAAACCGATCTGACGCTGATACGCCGCCACGCGCGTACGGCCATTGGCGTTTCCTTTGGTGGTATTACCATCACCTTTCTCTCCGGCTTCCTGCTCGGTCAGTTTTTGCCTGACTTTCTCCTGGCGGATAACAGCCAAAGACTCGTTTTCTCCCTCTTCATTGCGACCGCCATGTCCATCTCCGCCATTCCTGTCATTGCCAAAGTGCTGATGGATTTGAACCTGATGCGGCGTGACATCGGCCAGACTATCATTGCCGCAGGCATGAGCGACGACACCATCGGCTGGATCTTGCTCTCTGTCGTGGCTGGGATTGCCAGCGGCCAGGCCGTTACGGCCGGTTCCGTGCTGCAAACCGTCGGCAGCGTTCTGGCTTTTATGGCGCTCAGCTTTACGGCCGGACGCTGGTTGGTCAAGCGGCTGCTCGATTACGTGCAGGACGAGGTTGCCAGCCCGGATAGATTACTGACCCTGGTGGTGATCCTGATGTTTACCTGGGGCGCCATCACCCAGGCGCTTAACCTGGAAGCCGTGCTGGGCGCTTTTGTGATGGGCATCCTGTTTGGTCAGATGCCTCGCTTGCCGGAATCGGTACACCATAAGCTGGAGAGCATGGCGCTGGGTATCTTTTCGCCGATTTTCTTTGCCGTGGCCGGGTTAAAAGTCAACGTGCTCAATTTGCTGCAGCCTCAACTGCTGCTGATTGCGCTGGTTGTGATTTTAATTGCGACGCTGGGCAAAGTCATTGGCACCTACAGCGGCGCCCGCCTGATAGGGCGACGCGACCATTGGACCGCCCTGAGCTTTGGCGCCGGATTAAACGCCCGCGGGGCCATGGAAATCATTATTGCCACCATCGGCCTCAATCTCGGCATTCTCACCCAAGACATGTTCTCCATCATTGTGCTGATGGCCATGACCACTTCGTTGATGGCCCCGCCGGCGCTGCGCTGGGTACTAAAACGGGTGCAGCCGGAAGAACAGGAGCTTCAGCGGCTGCGCCAGGAGGATTTGGCGGCCGGGAGTCTCATCGCCAACATTCACCGCGTGCTGCTGCCCGTCAGGCGACGCGAGGAAAAAAGCGCCCCGGTTCAAACCGTTGAAGCCCATTTATTAGAAAAGTTGGGGCAGAAGACGGATCTGTCCGTTACGCTGCTCAATATCACCGCTCCAGGGGAGCGGACAAATGGCGCCGTGTTCCTGGATAATCTGGCAGACGTGTTTGCCCGACAAGAAGAACTGGTCAAAAAGGTAGTTGAAAGCAACAACCCGGCGCAGGCAATTTTAGATGAAGCACGCAAAGATTATGAGCTACTGCTTATGGGCGCATCGGAAACAAAGCGGGGATCAGAAATTCTTTTTACCCCGCTGGTGGATTTTCTGGTGCGCCTGGCCCCATGCCCAACCATTGTCGTTCATGGGCCGCGCGTGCAGGAAGACTGGCAGCCCCGCCGCATCCTCGTGCCGGTGAATGGAACACTGGCAGCCAAAAATGCGGCCGAATTAGGTTTCTTTCTGGCTGATCCGGAAGAAGATGAGGTGTTTATTTTGCACGTCGTCGCCGGCGAATATCATCTGGACGCGACCGGAGAATCAATCGAACGCCGCTTGGCCATCGGCCACGAGCTGGTGGAGGAGTTAAGAGAGCTAGGCGCCTCGCGCAACGTCAATACCAACACCAACGTGCACCAGGGCGTGAGTCCGGAGGCTGTTATTTTGGAGATGGCGGAGCGCGAACGGATGGATTTGATTATTTTGGGCACGGCCGTTCGCTCCGGCTCTGAACGGGTCTTTTTAGGACCACGGGTGGAACGCATCATGGCGGGCGCGCCCTGCCCGGTGGTGATCGTCAATGACTGAGGCAAGGAATAAAAAGATGATAGAAGCACAATTTACAGAAGCGCTGACCAGTATTGAAGCGACTTTTGATTCCAGAGTGCAGTTTTGCGCGCTAGAGGTAGGCGGGTTTGACGGCGAGCAGTGTACATTAGCGGGCCGCGTGCTGGATGAGCAAACGCTCACGGCCGTTTCCTACCAACTCTCCGCCCAATTTCCTACCGTCACCTTCGACGAGACGGCGGTGGAAATTCTGTCTCGGCCAACCGGGCCGCGCCTGACGGTCTGCACCAACCTGGCCGGCCTGCACCGCCGCCCTTCGCGCATCACGGAGATGCTGAGCGAACTGGTCAACGGGTGGGTGGTGGAACCGCTGTTTACGGAGCAGGGCTGGCATTTCGCGCGCCAGGAAGATGGCTACCTGGGCTGGATTAACGGCGCTTATCTGGCGGCCTGGCCACCGTTGGAACCTACGCATCTGGCCAGCCAGCCGGTCAGTTTGCTGCGGGCTGAGCCGCATGGGGGCGCGCCGCTGGTGAGCCGGGTGTTGGCGGGCACGGCCGTGACCGTGGAGACCCTCTCCGCTGGTTGGGCCCGGCTAACCCTGGCCGGGGGCATGGCAGGCTGGCTGCCGGCCTCCGACTTACGCGCCCTAACCGAACTGCCCCAGGATGAAAACGGCCGTCGCCGGCAAATGATGGTGGATGCGTACCAATACGTGGGCGTGCCCTACCGCTGGGGCGGCATTTCTGCCCTGGGCATTGACTGCTCCGGGCTGGCGCAGCTGCTGTACCGCCTGGTGGGCATCACTCTGCCGCGCGACGCGGACATGCAGCTTGCCGCCGGGCGGCTGGTAGAGCCCCCTTTCCAACCGGGCGATTTGCTCTTCTTTGGCAGCACGGGTGGACACCGGCGCATCACCCACGTGGCGGTGAGCGTGGGGGGCTGGCGGGTCATTCACTCTTCTGGGTCGCGCAACGGCGTATATGAAGATGACGTGCAGGCTGTGGCTTCCCTACATGAAAGCTTTGTAGGGGCATGTACCTATTTATAATCACATTCGGGCGCGCTTGCGAGCGCGAGGATTCAACATGTCGTTAAGGCCATCCCCCAGCAGGTTCCAGCCGATGCTGAAGAGGATCAGGGTCAGGGTAACCGGTACGAATGTCCACCAGTAATACAGTGGGTTGCCCCCAATGCCAATAACGTAATCCCGAGCGGTGACTAGAATGACGCCCCATACCACATTACCCCCAATGCCGATGAAAATGAAGGCCGAAGCCATGATCACCAGCCCGCCAACGTCTCGGGCAGCCAAGACGATGGCCGGCGCAATCGCGTTGGGCAGAAGATGGCGGAAGAGAATACGGCCGTGGCCGGCGCCTATAGATTCTGCGGCCTGGATGTACTCCGCGTGCTTAACCTGGCTGACGGTACTGTTGATGAGCCGGGTATAGGGCATCCATGAAAAGAGGGCCAAGGCAATCATAACTGGGTCAATTTGCCAGCGATATAGCATGACTTCCCAAGGGCGCAGCAGCTCGGGCAGCATGAAAGGGTTGTTAATCTGCTGGAAGAAGAGGCGGCGTATAAGCCACACACCCGCCACAGGAGGGAAGGTGAGGAAGGCGTCGGTGATGCCCAGGATGAACCGGTTGGTCAAACCTCCGGCATATCCGCTGATAGCACCCAGGGTGATGCCGATAACGGCCGTGGCCAGCGTTACCAGCAGCCCAAAACGCAGCGCCGACCGCGTGCCCCAGATCAATGAGAAATACACGTCCCAGCGATAGGAGGCATCCTGGCCAGGAATAAACCCAAACATGGGCAAATTCAGCACCTGGGGAACGGTTCCCAGAATATTTTCAGCCGAAGGAGGTTCCGGCAGTCGCTTAAAATCTTGCCCGGTGACGCGAAAATAAGAAGGGTTATCTGGGTCAGGTTGCGGAGCCAGAACAGGTGCGGCAAAGGCTACTCCCACGTAAAAGAAGATGATGACCAGAGCCAGGCGGTTCTCCCAGATGCTGAGGAAGCGGCGCAGGGTGAACATTAAGACAGCTCTCCTTCTCTGATTCGGGGATCAGCCATGGCTTTAAGCAAATCCAACACGACCATGATGGGCAGCACCAGCAGCACACTGTACACGGCGAAGCCCAGGGCCAGGGGCGTGTCTGGGGTAACCGCGCCAATGCCTTTGGTGATCAGTTCCGACAAACCCCGCATGTTAAAAATAACCTCAACAACGAAAACGCCGGTAATGAGGGCGGTGGCGGAGAGGCTACTGCTAGTGAGAGCGGGCAGTAGCACGTTGCGAAAAGCGTGCCGCCAGATGATGGAACGGTTGTGCAACCCACGCGAACGGGCAGCGGTGATGTACTCTTTATTGATTTCTTCCACCATTGCGGCACGGGTAACGCGGCCCAGGGTGGCCCAATGCGCCAGGCTGAGGGTGATGACGGGCATAGCTAAATGGCGTAGGGCGTTCAGCGTGACTTCGGGACGGCCGTTCAGCAACCCGTCTATGGTGAGAAAACCGGTATAAAAAGTGAAGGTCGGGCGGCGCAAAACAACGTCGAGAATGCTGCTGCGCCCCACAGGGAACCAGTATAAGCCAACGTAGAAAATTGACATCATCAACAGCCCTAAAATGAAAGGGGGGATCGAAGTGCCCAGAAAGGCGCAAAAGCGAAAGAGAGCGTCGGTGCGGCTGTGACGGCGCCATCCGGCGATGACGCCACTGATGAGGCCCAAAGGAATGAGCAGAAGTATGGAGTAAAAGGTAAGTTCGGCGGTGACGGGCGTGCGAATAAGCAGAAGTTGCAGCACGTCGGCATTGAAAGTTGGGGACCAACCCCAATCGCCACGCAGCATGTTGCGCAGCCAGTTAATGTACTGTACCGGGTAGGGTTGGTCCAGCCCGTGCTCGGCAATGATGCGATTGGTCATGGTTTCTATTTGTTTGGCGGATAGAATGCTCGGCTGGCGGGGTGGAAAGTAAAGAGCGGCTCGTTCTTCTGGGGGGGCAACCATCACAATGGCGTAGAGTACGGCCGTGATTATGAGAAGCGTGAGAGGAATCGCCAACAGCCGACGGAGGAGAAATTTTGCAAAAAGCATGGGAATTCCTATAGCTCTCTAGCCAGAAAGTTCGATACAGCGGTCAAGCTGCACCCGGGGTTGGCCGCTAAACCAGCATTCGACGGCGTGACGGCCGTTCCCATCCTCAGCCCGCATTAAAACCACGCTCCCCTCGGCCGCCTGGCGCGTAATTAGCGGCTCAGCGGCAAACCGTGCGCCCTGCTCAGCCAGCCAGGCGGACCATTCGGGGGTTACGACCGGCACACAGCCGCGGCAATCCTCGGGCAGAGGCGCGCGCGTTAATAAGTGGGCCAGGCCCGCGGTATAGGGCAGGCTGGCATCTTCACAAAAAGAAAGCTGCCCGTTAAGCAGGCGGCATTTAATCCACGTCCCGCTGTCGAAAAAAGCCATTACAATGACGGTGGAAGTAACCTGGTCAATGGCCGCCACGCTCAGCGTATACGGCCCGCTTAAACGATCGCGCACGGGGTTAAAGGCAGCGTAGTTCATGCCCTCTTCCAGCCCCAGGGCGAAAAGGTCTCCTTCGTGCGTGCGGGCAGCGTGGATTCCTTGCTGCATGGCTTGCAAAGTTGCGCCGTTGGGGTTGGGGTACATGCTGCCGGTGATGGCCCCGGCTGTGGCGGCGATGAGGAAGGACAGCAGAAACTTGATCCAGGCGAAAAAACCGGGGCGCTGCCCCCCCAGAAATTCACGGCCGATGCTTTGCAGCCGCGGATCCTGAAAAATGCTCAACAAAATCAGGGCCAGGATCATGAAAATGCCGCTCACCAGGTAGGCGGCAAAAGTTAACTCCGCCGGATGAGGAAATAGAGGCATTCCCCAAAAGCGGCGGTCGGCCAGCCAGAGCGCGGCCGTTTGCAGGGTTGAAGGCGTGTGGGCGATGATCGTGGTAATCAAGACGGCCGTTGCCGTCCAAAGCAGCACCGTCAGCCAGGCAATACGCCAGCGGGCCGTCAGCCAGCCCACCAGCGCGCAAAGCAGCAGCAGCAGCGCGCTGCTCAATGCCAGGCTGCCATAGGGCCGGTCCACGGGCAGATCGGCCAGGCGGAAAAACTCGGCGCCCCATGCCCCCACGGCAACGGCCGTGCCCAGCAGCAGCCCGTTCAATACTCCCAGCCAAACCAGCAGCCGCTCGTGGGCAGGCCGGTCACCCCAGGTTTCCAGATCGTTTGACCTGCTTATTGGGCTTTGCGGCGCCATATCCAGATTCCCCCCAGCAGAACAACCGCGCCGGCCAGGCCGGCGACCAGAACGTTGGAAAATGGTGAATTAGACTTCGCGGGTGTGGCGGATACTGGGATGGGGGTGGCCGCGGTTATGGCCGTGGCGGCTATAAGAGGCATCGTTTCATCTGGCCACAATGCCAGGTGGTTGACGCTTTCCTGGGTTAGCGGTGCGCCATCCCCTAAATTGTTTTCGCGCAGCAAAAAGGCGGCAATGGCCAGGTATTCTTCTTCGGGCAGCACGCCAGGGTACTCGTAAGGCATGGTCACGCGGATGTAGGCGTACATCTGTCCTGCGGTTTGGAAGCGGCGCAGGCTGTCGTCGCCAATGACGGCGGGCACGGTGCGGGGCAGCTTAAAGCCATCTTCGTACGGCCGTTCCCCATGACAGCCCGAATTCCAGCAAAACTGATCCTCTTCGGGATACTGCGCCCGCCATTCATCGGTCAGCCCCTGGCCCTGGTCACCGTGGCACGGCTGGCAGTTCAGCCAGTAGAGGTACGCGCCCTCGTCCGCCTGGGTGGGACTAGGCACGGTGGGCGGAGGGCCCAACCGATCAACCGTCGGCGTGGGCCGCACAGACTCTTGGGCCTGCACCGCGCGCCCCCACCCCAGCAGGCTGGTTAGAATAATGAGTAGGGGAAGAAACGTCCCAAGCCGCGACCTCTTTATCAATGCACTCGCCACTCGCTACCCGCCACTCGCTACCGCTTCCCCCGCATTTTCGGGTCCAAAATATCCCGCAGCGCATCTCCCACCAGGTTCCAGCCCAGCCCGTAGAGCAGCAGCGCCATGCCCGGATACACAATAATGTACCAATATTGATCCAGGCTCAAAATGAAAGATCGCGCAAAACTAACAATCTGTCCCCAGTCTGTATACCCTTCCTGCACGCCAATTCCCAGGAAACTCAGGGCGGCAAAGCTCAGCACAATAGCCCCCATATCCAAAGACAAAACCACCAGCGTGGGAAAAATCGCGTTGGGCAAAATGTGGCGCACGATCAGGTGCAAATCCGTGGCGCCGGCCGCCCGCGCTGCCTGCACGTAATCCCGCTCCTTCGTGGCCAAAATGTCGCCGCGCAGCAGGCGCGCATAGCCCGTCCAGCCAAACACAATCAGCGCAATGGAGGCAGGCCAGATGCTGCGCCCCATAATCGGCACCAGGATCGAGGCCAAAATCAGCGCCCCCACCAGGAAAGGAAAGGCAATGAAAATTTCCACCACCCGCATCAAAATTTCGTCAACCCAGCCGCCGTAGAAACCGGCCGTAGCGCCGATAATAATTCCAATCAGCGCCGATGAGAGCACCACAATGCCCCCAATTGTCAGGGCCGTGCGGCTGCCCCAAATGACGCCATAATAAATATCATACTGTCCGCTGGTAGTTCCCCACAAATGCACCCATTCCTCATGGCCTGTCAGCGGCGTGTACCAAAAGGGAATTGTGCCCGGCGCGCTTTTGCGCCACGCGGCGCCCGGCGGCTTGGGTTCCGGGCCAAAGCCGTCTCGGGGGATGAGGGTGGTGTCCCAATTAGCATCAGGAGGAGGGGCTAAGACCGGCGCAAAGGTAGCAACCAAAATGAACCCCAAAATAATCACCAGTCCGGATATGGAGAGGGGATTGGTCAGCACTCCTTTGATCAGGCGCGCCCACTCCGGACCAACCAGCCGCTCCAGCCACCTTTGTTCTTCCAGGTTTTGGTCATCCAGCGGAATTGCCACCGGCGAAATTGGGTTTGTACTTGCAGTCATCTACCTTCTTCTCCTTAGCCCAACCGCACCCGCGGATCCAGCACGGCGTACATGATATCCACCAGTAGATTCACAGACACAAAAAGAACGGCCGTAAACAAGGCATAAGCCAGCATCGTCATCACGTCCAGGCTTAGCGCCGCCGCCGCTGCCGCTGAGCCAAGCCCCGGAATGTTGAAAATCGTTTCCGTGATTACCACGCCATTGAGCAGACTAGCCACGGTGGTACCGGCAATAGTGGCCACGGGAATCAGCGCATTTTTGCGCACGTGCCGGTTGGTTACCACGCGCTCACTCAATCCTTTGGCGCGCGCTGTTGTCACGTAATCCTGCCGCAGCGCCTCCAGCATCGAAGAGCGCGTCACCTTCAATAGCAGCGCCCAAGAGAGGTAAGAGAGCGTAATTACCGGCAGCACCATGTGGCGCAGCGCATCCAGAAAAATATCAAAGCGCCGGTTCATGATCGAGTCTATGGTGAGCATATTGGTGTAGTTAGTAAACCCGCCGCGCCCCACCTCCAGGGCAAACTGGGTGGAAAGTCTCCCGGGGGGAAACCACCCCAATTTGGCGTAAAAGATGAGCAGCACCAGCAGGCCAAAAACAAAGGTAGGGAAAGAGTATCCCAAGATGGCAAAAATCCTGGCAAACTGGTCAATAGGTTTATTGTGGTGCAGGGCGGCTTGCATACCCAACCAAACGCCAATGGTGATGATGGGCACCATACTGACCAGGGCTAGTTCAATCGTAATGGGCAGCCTTCGTTTCAACAGGTCAATAACGGGTTCGCGCCCGGTGCGCGAAAAACCCAGGTCGCCACGCAGAATGCCGCCTATGGTGTTTCCTGTTTCTGGATCCTCCCTGCCTACCAGCCAGGACCAATACTGTTTGAAAAACGGATCGTCCAAACCATAACGCCTGATAACCGCGTCAATCTGCCCCTGGGTTTTGGGAAAATCGCGGATATAAAGCGCTGAACGTTCCACCGGTCCCAAAATTTGCATCATGGCAAAGATAAGCATAGAAACGCCAACCATAATTAGCGGCAAAATCAAAAGACGGCGAATGATGTAGGCAGTCATAGGCTGCTCCTCGTCAGGTAAATTACCTAATTGCCTTACAGGGGGGTATAGGCTGATCGCGCCTATACCCCCCGATTTGGTGGAGCCGGGCTTTTTTGCAAAGCCCGGCTTCTTATTCTAATCCATCAACAACGGTTATTGACCACTATCCAGCCCGTAAGCGTAGTAGAAAGCGCCAAATTCGGCTGAATTGTAGTACCAGTCCTGCACCCAGCGCTGCTCATAGCGCACGCCCGTGGCTTGGGCCAGGGTAACCTGGATAGCCTGCTCGTGGTGCAGCTGCTGCAGGGTAAAGTAGATCTGCTCGCGCTCGGCCGGATCGGCGGCCAACACGCCCGCAGTAACCAGTTCCTGGAACTGCGCTTTCAGGTCAGCGGGCAGCGCCTGGCGGCCGGCGTAGGTGCCTACGGTAAAGGGCTGCACCCAGTTGTGCGGGTCGTGAATGTCTTCAATCCAGCCGCTGGCCACCATGGGCAGCTGGCTGGCGCGGAAGGCGCGCAGCATGGTCGGCCACGGCAGCCCTACAATCTCCACCTGGTAAAGGGGGTTGATGGCGCGCAGCTCACTCTGCAGAATAGCGCCAATGGTCTGGCGGGTGGTGTTGCCCGTGTTGAAAGCGATCTGGAAACGGAAGCCGGTTTCGGGCAAAACGCCGTCCCAGGCCAGGGCCAGCTCTTCAGCGCACTTATCCGGGTCGTACTCATACATGGGGCCGTCAGGGTTGTAGCCCAGCATGTCCAGGATGATAGGCCCATTATTGCGCACGCCTTCGCCATTGAGCGCGTCGGCAATGTAGGCTTCGTAGTCGAAGCAGTAGTTCATGGCCCGGCGCACGTGGATGTCGGAGAAGAAATTCGGCGGAATACCGTTGCCGTCCAGTTGACCGCTGCCAGCATATGGATTGTTTTCGCCAACATCAAAAGTCATGAAGATGTCGGTGCGGCTGGTGCTGGGCAGGCCGCCCCATTTGCGCAGGGGGCCATCGGGATTATCTGCATTGGGGGTGCATTCAAAGGTGCGGAAGTCACAGAATTCACCCACGAAGGCGTCTGTCTGGGGGCGGTTGGCCACAGGGACAGAAACCACCTCCGCGTCGCCAGCCTGCAGCCGGGCAAAACGCGTGCCCCATTCGTCAACCAGCTCTACCTTGACGGTTTTAATGCGCGGCGAGCCGCTGGGGCCGCCGGCCCACAGGGGTTCGGTCGCCCAGTAGTCTTCATTGGCAATCAGGACGTACCCTTCACCGGGCGTCCAGCTTTCCAGGATGTAGGGGCCGGTGCCGTTGATGATGGCCGTCAGCTCATTATTTTCAGAACCGGGGGCATAGAAGTTTTGCCAGGTCTCGCAAGAGCCATCCCAGGCGCCGTTCTCAATGGCCCAATCTTTGTCCATGGCGGCGCCCCAGGTTTGCGCCAGGGTAGCGATAAAAGGACCCCAGGGCTGGGCCAGGTTAAAGGTCAGGGTACCGGCAGCATCGTCGGCGACCACGGCCGCTTTCACTTTCTCACAGATTGCCAGTAGCTCTTCGGCGGTGGCGTTGGCGCGCAGCCCCTCTGGGTCACCATAATACTCGCCCTCGGCGATTTCTTCGGTGACATCACCAGAGGCATAGCCCAGAATTGGCTCCAGCAGCAGCCACTGCGGGCCGTTGGGATCAGACTGCAGCAAACCGCGCTGGAAGGTGTATTCAAAGTCGCTGGGGGTCAGGTCATTGCCGTTGTGGAATTTGACGCCCTGGCGAATATTGAAGACGTAGGTTAAGCCATCCTCAGAAATGCCGCCGTTCTCCAGGCTGGGTACTTCCAGCGCCAGCAGAGGCACGTAAGTCGTGGGGTCGGTGTGGTTGTAGCGAATCAGCGTCTCCATGACGTTCATGATCAAATTCCCGCTGGCGGTGTCATAGGCCAGGTTGGGATCCATGGTGTCAATGTCGCCAAAAACCACTTCGGTATAGATGGTGGGGTTGGGGGCCACCATGGGCCGGGCGGCTTCTTCTGCCGCCGGTACTTCCACGGTCTCAATAACCACGCGGGTCACTTCAACCGTCTGGCCTTCAACTACCTGGGTTTCGGTAATAACGCGGGTGACTTCCACCGGCACTTCGCGCACAACCTCTACGGTTTCCGGTTGACAGGCAACCAGCACGGCCGCTATCACAAGCAGCACAACTAGCAATAGAGTAATTTTCCTGCTTTTCATTGTGAGTCTCCTCCTAAGATTTGAGTCTCTCCATTTAAACTGATTCAAATTTTTTTACCTGAAAACACTTCTCACGCCTTTTCCAGACGACATCACCTCCTCGTTGAAATCAGAGAAATTTTTCAGCATGGTGGCAAGCGACCATGTGTGGCATATTGCTCGTACCCAGGTTACGAAATTCCGGGTCCTCTTGACGGCACACCTCGGTGGCATATTGGCAGCGAGGATGAAAACGGCAGCCCGTGGGGGGATTCGCGGGGCTGGGCACGTCGCCTTCCAGAATAATACGCTTGCGCTTTTCTTCCTTTTCAGGATCTGGAACAGGGATAGCAGACAGCAAGGCCTGCGTGTAGGGATGCAAAGGGCGCTCGTAGATCGCATCCCGATGGCTCAATTCCACAATGCGTCCCAGGTACATCACCGCAACGCGATCGCTAATATAGCGCACCATCGACAGGTCGTGGGCAATAAACAGGTAGGTCAGTCCTAGTTCAGACTTTAAATCGTCGAGTAGATTGACAACCTGGGCCTGAATTGATACGTCGAGCGCGGAGATAGGCTCATCGGCGACAATGAAAGCGGGGTTGGTGGCCAGGGCGCGGGCAACGCCGATGCGCTGGCGCTGGCCGCCGGAAAATTCGTGCGGGTAGCGATTGACGAAGTAGGGGTTAAGCCCCACCAGCTTCAGCAGTTCCTGCACACGCTCGCGGCGGCTGGCGGCATTGCCGATGTTGTGAATAAAGAGAGGTTCGCCAATGATATTGCCGACCGTCATGCGCGGATTCAACGAGGAATAGGGGTCTTGAAAGATCATTTGCATGCGGCGTCGCTGCTTACGTAGTTCTGTGCGCCTCATCTTGGTCAGGTTTTGCCCATTGAGAAAGACTTCACCAGCCGTTGGCGTGAGCAGTTGCAGAATGGCGCGCCCGGCCGTGGACTTGCCGCAGCCGGATTCGCCCACCAATCCCAGCGTTTCCCCTTTAACAATGTCAAAGCTGACGCCATCGACGGCCTGCACAGCGCCTACCTGGCGCTGCAAGACGCCGCGACGAATGGGGAAATATTTTTTCAGGTTACGGACCTTGACCAACGGTTCATTGGCCGAGCCGTTTTGCTGAAGCGCACTTGGGCCGAAGCTGCCGTCGATCTGGCTCATACTGCTGCTCCTGTTTTCGTTTTTTGCTGCGCATCCTGCCGCGCCGCTTCCCAGCGCCAACAAGCTGAGTAATGGTGGGCGCTCACCAGCTTGAGGGGTGGATTCTCCTGCCAACAACGCTCAACAGCATAGCGGCAGCGCGGCGCAAAAGGACAAGAGTTTGGCTCTTTTAGTAAGTCAGGCGGGAGCCCTTCAATAGGGATGAGCCGCTGTTTAGTTACAGCGTCTATTTTGGGGAGGGATTCCAGCAAACCCAGGGTGTAAGGATGACTTGTGTCGCGGTAAAGATACTTGACCGGCGCCATCTCCACAACAAAGCCCGCGTACATGACGGCGACTTTTTCGACCAGGCCGGCAATGACGCCCAGATCGTGCGTGATCCAGATGACAGCCATGCCTAGTTTCTCTTTCAGCTTTTTGACCAA
>Ga0209498_1000335_pt1 | contig 28578 bp, 25 predicted proteins | sample WalLakDeSediment_FD_184131 | JGI IMG/M metagenome (GOLD analysis project Ga0209498, IMG submission 184131) | Lake sediment microbial communities from Walker lake, Nevada to study Microbial Dark Matter (Phase II) - Walker Lake 11/02/13 Deep... | ecosystem: Environmental > Aquatic > Freshwater >...
CGAGATTAAAAAGATATTAAAACAGGCTGGAGATGAATAATTGGAGGGGCGTGAAGATGGTGATATGCTGGGGGTGTCGATTAACAGGAGGGGCGGCCCAGCGGGCCGCCCCTCCCCACTACACTGGTTTTGCCAGTGAGTATCCCACACCTGCTTTGGTGAGGATAATCTTCGGCTTGCTGGGGTTCGCTTCGATTTTCTCTCTAAGGTAGCGGATATAAACCCTGAGACTATCCAGGGCCCTGGGGTAATCCTCACCCCATACAGTCTCAGCAAGGCGGGAATGAGTCACCACATGGCCTGCGTTTCTCATCAGGCACTCAATGATGCGGCCCTCTATGATGGTCAGGCTTATTTCCTTCCCACCGTGGGTGAGTTGGAATGTGGATGGTTCGAGGCGCAATGGCCCGCAGACAATGGGCGCCTCTTCGTCTGGAGGGGTTTGCTTGCGTAGCTGGACCTTTAACCGTGCCAGCAATTCCAATTGCTTGAAGGGCTTCACCAAGTAGTCGTCTGCCCCCCACTCAAGACCCTTGACCATATCGGACTCGTCTTCCCTGACGGTAAGGATGACAACGGGGACAGACGAGAAGAGGCGTATCTGCCGCAGTGCATCGAAGCCGCTGATGTCAGGAAGTCCCAGATCGAGGATTACGATATCAGGGGCTTCTGTCTCTGCCATCTCTATTCCCTCTTCACCCAGTCCGGTTGATATCAGTTGAACCTCGGGCCAGCGTAGCCGGAAGGTCAGGGAAACGGAGTCTACGATTTGCTGGTCATCTTCGATAATCAGCACTTTCCACAGTTTGGCTATCTTCTCCGGCTCTATTGCCTGCTTGTCAGCGGTTTCCAGAGGCAGTGAAAAGCCAAATGTTGAGCCTCTACCCGCATGGCTTCTCACCCATATCTGTCCTCCGTGAAGCTCCACCAGTGTCTTGCAGAGGGAAAGCCCCAGCCCCAGTCCGCTCAGGTTCTCCTCAGCCTCTTCAAGGCGTTGATAGGGCTCGAACAGCCGTTCCTGTTCCCTCTTGGGGATCCCACGGCCCGTATCCTGAACCTCAACTATGACAGAAGCGTCCTTTTTCCTGGCTCGCAGGGTGATACTTCCGCCCTTGGGGGTGAATTTGACGGCGTTGTTGAGGAGATTGGTCACAACCTGCTGCAGGCGGGTTGTATCAGCCTGAACCGTGGGGAGAGCGGGGGGCAGACGCAGGATTATGGATTGCCCACGCCCTAAAGCCAGCGGGGTCATGCTATCAGCAGCCTCTCGAAGCAGATGCGATAGGTCAACCGGTTCGCGTTTTAGCTGGAGCATACCTACCTCGCCCCTTGCCAGGTCGAGAAGTTCATCGATCCTGCTGTTGAGATTGGAAGCGCCCTGTCTGATGTTCTTGGCCAGGCTCAGCAGGGGTTCATCACGGACCTCGGAAATCAGCAGGTCACTTGAAGCCAGCACTGACGTGAGCGGGGTCTTCAGCTCATGAGCCAGCACTCTGGTGAATTCCACTCTTCTTTTCATTTCCTTTTCGATTTGCTCTCGCAAGTCCTTTTCCTGTTGGTACAGTGCTTGCAGCTTCTCCGCCGCCTGCTTGCGCTCGGTGATGTCCCGCATATTGGCGACAATACCTCCCACAGCAGGATTATGGAGCAGATTCTGGCCCACGACTTCAACAGTACGCAAGGAGCCATTTTTGTGCAAGACACGTACCTCCTCTTGTACTGTGGCACCTGGCTTTTGCATCAATTCAGCGAAGATGGCAGCTACTCTTGACCTGTCGTCGGAGTGAACGTGGTCAAACGGGTTTTTGCCAAGATATTCTTCTAATTCATATCCCATCAAACGTTCAAAGGATGGACCGAGGTAATGGATAGCCCCCTCGCCATCTATAATAGCGATGGCCTCCGTTGAGTTCTCGATGAGAGCCTTAAAATGCTCCTCCTTTTTTCTCAGATCTTCCTCCGCGCGCTTGCGCTCGGTGATATCTCTATCTGTACCTCTATAGCCTTTAAATACCCCTTCTTCATCGTAGAAGGGAATTCCATTCGTCTCCAGGACTACCAAATGCCCATCCCTGTGGCGATTTATATTCTCCAGTCTATGAATTGGGTCCCTTTTGGTAACTAGATCTTCGAAAATCTTACCTATTTTTTCCGCCTCTTCCCGGGGCATCAGATTAAAAGGTGTTTTTCCCAGTACCTCATTGACTTTGTAGCCTAGTAGTTGTTCAACGTTAGGACTGACATAGGTATATACGCCATTTTCATCGATCTCCCACACCCAGTCCGGAGTAGTTTCTGTTAAGTCTTTGAACTTGTGTTCTGATATCCGCAGCTTTTCTTCCGCCTGCTTGCGCTCGGTGATGTCGCGTGTTACCCCTACTGTCCCAATAATCTGGCCATCCGAATCACGTAGATAAGCTACCTCTGTCTCGATCCAGATTGTCGAACCGTCTTTGCAGTATACTTCCAACTCCAGCGGACGTTGCTTGATCAATTCATTTCGCTCACCATTATCTGCAGCCGCGTCCGGAGTAAAAGCTTTCAGGACAACTTCAAGAGAGGCGGGAGTTAAGATATCCTCAGGGCCAAGTGCCATCGCTTCCTCAACACTATAGCCTCTCTGCCGCATTATGGTGGGACTCAAATATGTATATCGTAAGTCCTTATCCGTGGTCCAGATTACATCTCTTATGTTCTCAACGATTGTGCGGTACTGCTCTTCCGACTGGCGCAACGCTTCCGCCGTCTGCTTGCGCTCGGTGATGTCGCGGAAATTGCAGACAATACCGGCAACTGCGGGATTATTAAGAAGGTTCTGGCCTGTTGCTTCAATGACGCGCCACGAGCCGTCCTTATGGGGATAGCGTATCTCGGTTTGCACAACATGATCTGGATTCCGCATCAATTCGGTGAAATCCTCGTATACTTTTGGCAGGTCGTTCGGATGAACGCGCTCAAACCCGCTTTCCCCGACTTGAACTCCCTCTTCATATCCCAGGATGCGCTGATATGATGGACTCTGGTAGCGGATAGTTCCGTCGGCATTCAGAACTGTGACGATGTCTAAGGAATTCTCGATAAGCGCTCGAAAGTACTCTTCCCTTTTCCTCAGTTCCTCCTCCGCCTGCTTGCGCTCGGTGACGTCTATGACGACCCCTCTCAAACCCGCTGGTTTGTCCCCCCGAATTATGGGGCTGGAGAATACTATAACGGGGAATGTGCTGCCGTCCTTCCTCAATAGTGTGTACTCATTACTGCCTAGCTTCTCTCCGCCCAATATCCTCTGGATATTTTTCTCACCCCTATCTCGATCTTCAGGAACAAATATCTTAAAGACGTTCAAACCTTTCTCGAGATCATCCGGAGTGTAACCGGTAGATTTAAATGCGTTGCGGTTGGCGAATGTGAAATTGCCCTTTCCATCGGTTTCAAAAACGATTTGAGGCAGCAGGTCAGCCAGCTCTCTGAATTTCCTTTCACTCTCTCGCAGGGCCTCTTCTGCCTGCTTCTGCTCGGTGATGTCCCGGGCAAAGATAGCTATTCGTGTTACCTTTCCACGTGCATCAAAAATCGGGTAGTAGGTGCTATCAAAGATTATTCCCGCCCGCTCATCCTCAAAGCGAGCGGGCATTCCTGAACTGATGACCTTTCTGGCTTGTGCTCTCCTGCCTTTGGCCACCTTAGGCGGGACAATGTCGTGAACACATACGCCAATGAGTTCGTCCCTGGACTTGCCAAATCTATCGGCCGCAACTCTATTCAGGTCAAGAATGATCCCCGCACGATCTATAAGAATTGCCGAATCGGGGGGGGCATTCAGTAGTGCTCGTCCTTTCTCCTCGCTCTCCAGCAGGGCCTCCTCTGCCCGCTTCTGCTCGGTGATGTCGCGGAATGAAGCCAGACCTGCCATTTTCCCCTGGTATTCGATTCTTGTCCCAACAGCGCTTGCCCATCTCTCTCTGCCATCTTTGGTTATTATCCGGAATTCGACAACCTGCCGCAGGTCTTTTTCGAACATATCCTCTGTGATGATCCTCAGTATCCGATCCCTGTCGTCGGGATGAATATAGTCAATTAGATTTACCTCAAGAGCTTCTTCGAGGGAATCAAATCCGTACATCTTCAGAGCTGTTTCGTTAACAAGGACAATTTTCATCATTTCGGCGTCAACAACCGCCGCACCATCGATCTGGCTGTCGAACAGAACTCGGTAATTACGCTCGCTCTCCTGGAGGGCTTGCTCTGCCTGCTTGCGCTCGGTGACGTCTCGTAAAATGCCGATCGCTGCTACTGGCATATTCCTGTCATCGTATATTATTGAACGGCTGTCGCTCATCCAACGATACCCCAGTTGTTTGTGATTCATGCGATATTCAATAGGGCCTGTCGCAGTTTGTTCCGGAGCACGCTCTATCAATTCGAGGATATTCTGCGAAAGCGTTTCCAGATCATCTGGGTGTACCAGTGTGCTTGCATGCTCAAATCCTGAAGCTATGAACTCTTCTGGCGTATATCCGAGCACTATTTCAGATGAGGGGCTTAAATAATCATATGTACCGGACTGGAGGTTCAGCCGGTATATCATATCGACGGAATTTTCAAGTATGGTAAGGAACTCTCTGGTAATCCTTTTTGCAGCTTCTTCTGCCCGTCTATGCTCGCCCATCTCAAACTTCAGTGCCTCGTTGGCCTTTTCAAGCTCCAGCGTTCGTTCCTTGACCCGCTTTTCCAGCTCGTCGTGAGCCGATCGCAGTGCCTCCTCGGCCTGCTTGCGCTCGGTGATGTCGCGGTAATTAGCAACAATACCCTTAATGGCCGGATTGTCGAGAAGGTTTTGGCCCACAACTTCAACAGTACGAAGCGAGCCGTCTTTGCGCCAAACACGTACCTCTTCACGGAGAATGACGCTTGGATCCTGGAGCAATCGAGCGAAGGCACTGGTTGCACGTTGCATATCATCCTGGTGAATGTACTCAAACCCGCTCTTGCCAATTTCCTCTTCTAGTCTATACCCCATCACACGTTCATATGAGGGACTTTCGTAGCGCGTAATTCCATCGGCATCTAGTATCGAGATGGCATCCGAGGAGTTCTCTATGAGTGCGTGGTAGTATTCTTCTTTGCGCTGTAGCTCCTCCTCGGCCTGCTTGCGCTCGCTAATGTCGCTGAGGACTCCTGTCAGGCCGATTATCGCGCCCTGCTCCCTCAATGGTGCGGCGCTAAAGCTGACCGGGATTTCATGTCCGTCTTTGTGTTTGACAGTGACCTCATCGCGCACATTCTTGCCAGAGAGGACCTCTTGCACCATTTTCTCCACTTTGGGCAGAGTTTCCGCGCTTAGCATATCAGCGAAGTGTTTGCTTGGGAGTTCTTCCTGCCTGTACCCGAACAGGGTGGCAAAAGACTCGTTAACGAATATAAACTTACCGGAACCATCTACCTGGTATATACCTTCGAGAGAAGTATCGACAATTGTTTTAAATGCCTCCTGACTTCCCCTTAGCGTCATACTTCTTTTCGCCATGTTTCGCCTCCTCACCGCCTGAAGGTGGTAATCGAAATATTCAGATAATCAGCTTGCCAAAGGTCCACTGGTAACCTTTCCGACCTGTTTTTACTCGGGTTTTGCTTCGCAGTCTGGCTTCTACCTTGACAGCACCGGTATTGCTAATGGTCGTTTCCCAGACGGTAACTGTTGTTTTTGTTAGGTGTAGGACAATCCCTGAAGATGATGCCCGAAACCTAATAATAACATAAAAGGGCAGTAGAGTGAGAATCTGTATAGAGACCATCTGCTGACGGTGACCATTTCGCGTAGCATTTCACGTGGGCTGAACTCACGGATTCTCGAGAGGTTTGTACCAGCCTATTCTGACTGCTATAATGGGGCGCGAATACGCTGAAGGTATAGCTCTGGGTATGTTAGCGAAGGTAAAGACTGCTGCGGTAGTGGGCCTTGAGGCTCAGGAGGTTGAGGTCGAGGTTTATATCTCGAGTGGTCTACCCTCGATGACTATCGTTGGACTGCCCGATACTGCGGTGCAGGAGGCCAGGGAAAGGGTTCGCGCCGCCATCAAGAACTCCGGATGCCAGTTCCCCACGAGGCGGGTAACGGTGAACCTTGCTCCTGCCGACCTCAAGAAGGCTGGCCCTGCCTATGATCTCCCTATTGCGGTTGGCATACTGCTGAGTTCGGAGCAGGTCTGGGCTGATACCGTTCAGATGCTTTTCCTGGGCGAGCTCTCGCTTGATGGTGGCCTGCGGCATACTCAGGGCATCATCTCTATGGTCGATCTGGCCAAGAAGAGAGGAATCACCACGGTTTTCGTTCCCGCCGCCGATGCCAGAGAGGCTTCCCTGGTGCAGGGCGTTGACATTATTCCTGTATCCTCCCTGTCCGAACTGGTCGGCCATCTCCGTGGCGAAGCGATTATACCCAGTCATATCGCTGAGGAGATCGTGGATGATGTGGGTAAAGCACCGTGGCCGACCACTGATCTCGCTCTCATTAAAGGACAGGAGCACGTGAAGCGGGCATTGGAGGTGGCTGCAGCCGGGGGTCATAACGTGATCATGAGCGGGCCGCCGGGAAGCGGCAAGACACTGCTTGCGCGGGCACTGCCTTCTATCCTGCCTCAGATGGGTATCGAAGAGGCCCTGGAGGTAACCAAGATCTATAGCGTGAGCGGGCTCCTTCCTCAAGATACGCCGCTCATCAGGCAGCGCCCGTTTCGGGCGCCGCACTATACTATATCCCATGCCGGTCTCGTGGGCGGCGGACGCTGGCCAAGGCCCGGTGAGATAAGCCTCAGCCATCGGGGTGTTCTTTTTCTTGATGAGCTTCCCGAATTCGGGCACGCTGACCTCGAGGTTCTGCGGCAGCCGTTGGAGGACAAGGTGGTGACAATCAGCCGTGCACAAGGCAGTGTAACCTTTCCCTCCAACTTCATGCTCGTAGCAGCTATGAATCCCTGTCCGTGCGGGTTTTTCGGCGATCCGGTTAAGGAATGCACCTGTTCCTCGATGATGGTCTCGCGATATCAGAAGCGCATAAGCGGGCCATTGCTTGACCGCATCGATATCTTCGTTGAAGTTCCACATGTCGACTATGAGAAACTCGCTGATGACCGGATGGGTGAGAGTTCGGAGATGGTGAGGCAGCGAGTTAATCAGGCGAGCTCGATTCAAAAGCAACGTCTTGAGGGGACCACGTTTGTTTGCAATTCCGACATGACTCCCCTTGAGGTGCGCGAGTTCTGCCAGGTGGAGCCCTCGGCGCAGAGTCTGCTGCAGGCGGCAATGAATCAACTGCATCTATCGGCACGCGCATTCCACCGTATCCTGAAGCTGGCTCGCACTATCGCTGACCTTGCCGGTGCCGAGACCATCGCCGCTAGCCATCTCGCCGAGGCATTGCAATATCGGCCCAGGGACCAGAGATAACCCTGCCTTATCCTTAAAGTTGAGGGAAGACATGCCCTATCTCTTCGACCATTTCGATGTGGTAAAGGACCTTCTGGCACTTCGACCCTTTGGCCTTTTCGCCGATGTCGATGGCACTATCGCTGAGATTGCGCCATCTCCCGCTGAGGCCCGTGTCTCTCCGGTCTGCAGGGATAGCCTGATCACGTTGGCTAAGCATCTGGCGGTAGTAGCGGCGGTCTCGGGGAGAACCGCTGTTGAGGCAAGGAGGATGGTGGGCATCGATGAGATGGTCTACATCGGCAATCACGGGTATGAGAAGTGGGCTGGTGGGGAGGTTGGGCTTGTACCCGGGGCCGAAGACTATCCCACGAAGATTACGGAGGTGCTCGACAAATTTGACAAACTTGTCTCAATCGACGGAATTATTGTTGAGAACAAGGGCCCTACCGCCTCCATCCACTACCGTCGCTGCCTGGATCATGAAGCTGCGTTACGGGCCGTTCTCTCGGCAGTGGAAGGGCTGGCTAGAGATGCCGATCTAAGAATCAGCCTGGGGAAGCTGGTGGTCGAGCTCAGACCACCGCTGGAAGTGAGCAAAGGGACTGCCGTGCGTTCCTTGATAGAGGAGCATCGCCTGAGTGGGGCAATTTGCCTGGGCGATGACCTCACCGATGTTGACACCTTCGTCGCTCTTCACAAGAAGGAGCCTCCTTTCAAAGGGCTGGCAATAGGGGTCATCGGGGAGGAAACACCGTCTCAGGTTGCGAAGGAAGCGGATTTCATCCTCAATGGGGTGACTGACGTGGAGCGGTTTCTCAAACAGGTAGTAGCAGAGGTAGTTGACAGGCCAATTGCCTGAGATCCTGGAATTGGTGGAAAAGCCACCTCGTGATATCTTCCTCTTCGATCGTTCTCTTCAGTGCCTCAGCCCTTCTTTTCCTCTCTGCCGGGTCCATCGTCAATGCTTCATGAAGCGCTCTAATGGTTCCCTCTATGTCTGCCGGTGCAACTGATACAACGTGCTCTCCCAGTTGCTCGTGGGCACCAGCGGACTCTGATAAGATCAGGACACTGTGATTGGCACTGATGATAGGCCCTTCCTTGGCCACCAGGTTCATGCCATCGATCACGGGGTTCACCAGGAGCACGTCACAGAGACGCATGCCCGCTATCGCCTGAGTATAGTTGTTCTCAAAGAACACCTTTATCGGCTGCCATTCCTCGTTTCCATACTTGGTGTTGATTGCCTCCACCAGGTCGAATATGTCCTGGGTGTATCTTTGGTACTGTTTTATCCCGGATCGGGAGGGTACCAAGAAGCATAGTAGCTTAACCCTGTTAGTGAACTCGGGATAGCGCTCCAGTAGGGTGTCGAAGGCTTTCAGGCCGCGGACGATATTCTTGCTGGGCTCGGCACGGTCGACTCTCACAATAGTCTGTGCCCCTAGGTGGGGGCGCAGCTTTCCCTCATAGTTCTGAACCCTGGGCGAGTGCGCGTGTCGCTGCAGCGAAACGACGTCCACGGATACGGGATAGGAAGCCACCCTGGTTTGATGTCCTCTCAGGGTCACGGTGTGGCTCTCGTAATTGACCTTGGCCTCACTGAGGAATACCTCGCAACTGTGCAGAAAATGGTGCACATCGCGTTTGGTTTGCAGTCCCACGATGTCGACCGCACAGAGGCTTTCCAGGATCGCCCTGCGTATCAGATCAGGGAAAAGGTGCCAGTAGTTGGCGGCGGGCCAGGGGATGTGAATGAAATGCTGCAGGATTGCCTGGGGCATCTGGTGGCGGATATAGCCACCGACGAGGTAAAGCTGGTAGTCGTGGATCATTATGAAGGGCGGCGTTTTGTCATTGGCTGCTTCGGCGATAGCAGCTTCGGCGAAACTGCGGTTAACCGCAGCGTATCCGTTCTCCCAGGCATCGTAGACCTTGGAATCGATGTTGGGGGTGTAGGGTGAATTCCACATGTAGTGCTGGAGGAACCAGAGCAGGGGATTGCAGACCATGTTGTAATACTTGTGGTAGACGTTTCTGGGATTGGTAACGAACCGGAGATACAGCCTTTGCCCCGGGAGCTGGACCTGGAAGCGTCCTTCCTGCTCGGCAGCGACACGGCGGTCACCCTCCCCCATAGCGCTCGCGATCCAGGTAAGCTCTACATATTTGCTGATGGCACTGAGAGCGGTTACAACTCCGCCACTGCCTCGATTCAGCTGCAGTGTTCCGTCTTTGCCGACACGATAATCAACAGGGCCCCGATTGCTGATCAGGATGAGCCGCCGTTCAGCCAGCAACTCCTGGCACAGCTCAATGAGGTGGCTACTGACTTGATTGTGCTTAGAGGGGGATTGCATGGCTGAAATTTAGCATAACCCCCTTATATTGTCAACCGAACGTGGCTCAGGCTGTTCAAATTGACATGCACCTGTAGTTGGTCTAAAATCGCGAAATGTAAAGTAGAGTCTTCGGAGTGAGCATGACTGGCGATGAACTCAGGGAGAAGTTCCTCCTTTTTTTTCAACAAAAGGGACACAAGATCGTTCCCGGCTCCTCGCTCATACCTGTGGGTGACCCCACCCTCCTTCTGACCAGCGCCGGCATGGTCCAGTTTAAGCCCTATTTTACAGGAGAGGCGGTTCCCCCCTCGCCGAGGCTGGCATCTTGTCAGAAGTGCTTCCGAACCAGCGACATAGAATCGGTGGGCAATCTCAAGCATCTCACCTTCTTCGAGATGCTGGGCAATTTCAGCATCGGAGATTACTTCAAGAAGGAGGCCATCGCCTGGGCCTGGGAGTTCGTCATCGACTGGCTCAAGCTCCCCGAGGAGAGGCTCTGGATTGCTATCTACCTTGACGATGACGAGTCCTTCCAGCACTGGCGGGACGTGGGTGTGAAGGCGGAACGCATATTGCGATTGGGTGAGGAGCACAATTTCTGGGGTCCCGCGGGAGAGACCGGGCCCTGCGGACCTTGCAGCGAGATCCACTACGATTTCGGTGAGGAGTACGGCTGCGGGCCTGATTGTTCACCGGCCTGCGATTGCGAGCGCTTCGTTGAGCTCTGGAACCTGGTGTTTACGGAGTACTACCAGGATGCTGAGGGCAAGCGTACGCCGCTGCCCAGGAAGAATATCGACACCGGTATGGGCCTGGAGCGCACAGTAGCCGTGCTTCAGGGAATGCGCTCTCCTTACGATACTGGCCTCTTTGCTCCCATCGTGCAGTGCGTCTCAGAGTTGACCGGGTGTAGATACGGGGAGGACGAGAAAACAGATCGGGCGATAAGGATCGTTGCCGAGCACAGCCGCGCGATAACCTTTCTCATTGCGGACGGCGTCATTCCTTCGAATGAAGGGCGGGGCTGTGTATTACGTCGAGAGCTTAGACGTGCTGCTCTCTTCGGCAAAAACCTGGGCGTAGAGAAGCCGTTTCTTACTGTGGTAGCGGAGGCGGCCATTAGCTTGATGGGACATGTCTATCCTGAACTGGTGGCAAACCGGGATATGGTTGTTAGGACGATCGATGCGGAGGAGGCGAGGTTCGCTGAGACACTCGGCGCTGGTCTTAAGATACTCGGTCAGATCATGAAACAAGCTAGGAGTGAGGCGGAGAAAACGATCTCTGGCGAGGATGTCTTCAGGCTTTGCGATACGTATGGATTCCCTCCGGAGTTGACGGCGGAGGTCGCTGCTGAAAACGGGCTGGCAGCGGATCTGGAGGGTTTTGAAAAGGAGATGGAGTGCCAGCGGGGGCGCGCGCGGGCAGCACACCAGTTCGTGCTGGGGGAGAGTGCAACAAGCATGAACTGTGCCTCGATGGCGCTGCCTTCAACTGAATTTGTCGGCTATAGGGATACTCGCTGCAAGGCGAGTGTAGTTGCCCTGGCTGTAGGTGGCAAGGCCCACGAAGTCATCGTTGAAGGGCAACAGGTCGAGGTGGCCCTGGACAGGACGCCTTTCTATGCAGAGATGGGCGGGCAGGTTGCTGATACAGGGGAGATCATCGGCAGGCGGGGTAAGATAGCTGTCAAGGATACCGTCCGGGCTACTGCGGACGTTGTGCTACATTGTGGGGAGATGGTGCAGGGGAGTATGCTCATTGGTGAGGAGATAACCGCGGTGGTTGACAAATCGCGCCGTCTCGATATCGCCCGTAACCATACAACTACCCATCTCCTTCATGCTGCCCTGCGTAAGGTTCTGGGCAAGCACGTTCGCCAGATGGGCTCGCTGGTGGCACAGGACCACTTCAGGTTCGATTTCTCGTTTGAGGCCCCGGTGCTCAAGGAGGAGTTGGGTGAGATACGGCGGATAGTTAATGACGGCATACGCCGGAACCTGCCGGTGACCAAGAAAGAGATACCCTATACCCAGGCTGTGGCTGAGGGCGCGATAGCCCTCTTCGGTGAGAAGTATGGGGATGTAGTCAGGGTGGTGAGAATTGGCGGTGCAAGGTCTCCGCTGAGCTACGAGGTCTGCGGGGGCACTCACGTCAACAGGACCGGCGATATCGGCTTTTTCCATATAATTAGCGAGGGCAGCATCGGGTCCGGAATGCGCCGCATCGAGGCAGTTACGGGGAGTGGGGCTGAGGCTGTGATCGAAGAGCGCGCTGCCGCTCTGGAAAAGGTGGCTCATCAGCTTCAGGTACCCACCGCCGAGGTGGAGGGCAAGCTGGAGGGCGTTCTCGCAGAGCTTGACTCCGAGCGAAAGCGTGCCAATACTCTGGAGCGGCGGTTATCCAAGGAGACGGCCGAGTCGATGCTCGCGCAAGTCGAGTCGGTCAACGGGGTCTCTGTGCTGGCGGCCAGTGTCGCAGCCTCGAATTTCGATGTCCTGCGCCATATGGGTGACGTGCTAAGGGAACGGCTGGGTAGCGCAGTGATCGTGTTGGGCGCTGTGTGGGATGACAGCCCCAACTTCCTGGCGATGGTGACCTCCGATCTTGTCTCTCGCGGGCTGAATGCAGGGGAGATTGTTAAAGAGGTAGCACGGGAGACGGGTGGCAGCGGTGGGGGGCGGCCTCAACTGGGGCAGGGTGGTGGCAAGGAAAAGGGCAGGATCGAACAGGCATTGAAGTTGGTCGCTAAACTGGTGAGGGAGAGGGTTTAGGGGATGCGTGCCCTGGGGCTAGATGTCGGGGAGAGGAGAATCGGGGTGGCGTTGAGCGATGCCGAGGGAATCTTAGCAGTCGCTTTAACAGTAATCGAGATGAAGTCAGATGATGATGCTCTGCGGCAGATTATCGCTCTTGCTCATGAGTATGAGGTGGAGCGTATAGTTGTCGGGCTACCTCTCTCGTTGGATGGCAGCTTGGGCCCACAGGCACAGAAAGTCCGGTCATTTACCGAATTACTAGAGGGGTGCACTGAGATCCCCGTGGTTATGTGGGACGAGCGTTACTCTACGGCTGACGCAGAACGGGTGTTGGTGGAAGCCGGGGTCAGGCGAGACAAGAGAAAGAAGCGCATTGACTCCGTGGCAGCAGCCTTTATTTTGCAAGGCTACCTTGACCGGGAGCGAAGCGATAAGTGATGGCTGAACGCTTGCCGGTAGCGTCGTGACTCCTGTCACGACGAAGGATTCGTTGCCACAGGAGTGGCAACGCTACATGGCCATTTGAGTTTTGAACATTCATTATTGTTTAGAGTTTAGGGATTTGTATTTGGAATTTCTTGGTCGAGAGAGCTAGCTGACGAGGTGCATTTTATGACAGGATTTGTTGGCCTGATCGGGCGTGGTTTGAAGCATTCTATCTCGCCGCTGTTTCAACAGGCCGCTTTTGACCACCTGGGCCTCGATATTCGCTATGAGGTATGGGAAACCGGGCAGAGCGAATTGCCTGCGGTAGTAGAGGGAATACGACAGCCTTCGAAGCTTGGTGCCAATGTTACTATTCCTTATAAAGAGGCTGTACTGTCGCTTCTGGATGTGGTCGACCGAGACGCTCAACGTATCGGCGCGGTGAACACCATCGTTAATAGGGAGGGCAAGCTCACCGGCTACAATACGGATAGCACTGGTTTTTTGAAAGCGCTGGAGCAAGAAGGCAGATTTAACCCGACGGGTAAAAGCGCGGTGCTACTGGGAGCGGGGGGAGTAGCGCGGGCAGCAAGTTACGCCCTTTTAGGTGCAGGTATAAAGTCGCTTGTAGTTACAGATATTATCACGGAGAAGGTGAATGAGTTGGTGTCGGACTTGGAGAGGAGTCTGGTTGGCAGGCGAGAACTGTATCCAGAGATAAGGGCACTTTATCAAGATGACCCTCAACTTGAGGATGTGGTGTCGGGCTGCGATCTTCTAGTCAACTGCACCCCGATGGGAATGAAGCACAGCGCCGCTGAAGGGCAATCTCCACTGAAGGCAAGCCTGATACCGAAACGAGCGCTGGTCTACGATGTGGTGTATAATCCGATTGAGACGCCGCTGCTCGCCGATGCCAAAAGGGCAGGGGCGAGCACCCTGGGCGGGCTTGCCATGCTTGTCTACCAGGGGGTAGTGTCATTCGAGCTGTGGACTGGCAGGGAAGCTCCAGTTGACATAATGATGAAGGTGGCGAGAGAGTCGCTGTTTTAAGCCGGTATGAGCTGGAGCCGGGTATGATGGACGAGTCGCAGACATCTCTATTGGGAAGTGAATATACGGCTGCCAAGTTAGCTGCTTTCTGCGCGGTTAGCCGTATGCTGAAGTACCTTGACATTGGTATACATTTTGTATACACTTATAGGTGTGGCAGATAATTGGAACTTAGTATAAGGTCTCTGCAGATTGATGACCATGTCTTGGATAAGATCGAGTCGAAGCACTGTATCTCCTTTACCGAAGTTGAGGAGGCCTGTCTATCTGATAGGCGTCATGTTAGAAGAGGCAGGGAAAGCCTGTACAAGGTCTTCGGTCAGACTGCGGCCGGACGCCATGTCTTGGTGGTGCTGGTAAACCTGGGTCGTGGTGACTGGAAGATCGTTACTTCCAGGCAGATGACCGATAGTGAAAGGCGATTGTATATCAAGGTAACTGGAGGCAGGTAAGATGGCCAATTTGGATAAGGAGATTGAGCGCATAGAGCAGGGTGATGCCTGGGATAAGGCTGATGAGGTCGTCCAGGTCGAGGTTAAAAAGCCCTTGGACAAGGTGATACCCGTGCGGCTTTCAGGGGAGAAGTGGGAGGAACTGAGGAAGGAAGCCCGTGAACTTGGCATCGGGCCGACGACCCTCGCCCGCATGTGGCTACTGGAGCGATTGCGCCAGGGGACAAAGGCGGGGGTTTGACCCCGGCAACTCATAGCCTTGATTGCGGTATAAACTGACGGTATTTCTGTTGTGCGAATCCCAGGCCAGTCTGACAGGAACCCTGGCCGCAAAATGCGGGTTAGAAGGTAAAGGCGTGTATGATCTAGAGCTTGGCGGAGGAGGAATGTTCTTCGCGAGTGTTCAGATATCAGCACTCGGTATTCAGCATTTTCAATTGGACACCGTGGGCGGTTGCCCACTAACTGATGACGAAAGTTGTGGGAGCATCCGACTAAGGGTAGATTGCCCGACGTCGGGCAACCTACCCAGTTAAAATAGTATAAGTCTATTTTCAGAGCAGATGCCTTGATGGATTTAGAATGAGGTAATGGTGGGTTTCGCCATGCTACACCCACCCTACTGGACTAATTGACTTGGTGGATGGGAGGTAGGTTTTTGTTTCGTTTTCTAACCGCTGGTGAATCCCACGGCAGGGGGCTGGTGGCCATCATCGAGGGGGTGCCCGCCGGGCTGGCTCTTGATGAGGACTACATAGCCTGTGACCTGGCACGTCGTCAGGCGGGATACGGCAGGGGAGCGCGCATGGAAATCGAGCGTGACCGTGCTGAGATACTCTCTGGGGTACGCCACGGGATCACCATGGGCAGTCCTATCTCCCTCCTTATCTGGAACCGTGATTGGGAGAACTGGACAGAGGTAATGAGTATCTCGCCAGTGGAGCAGGAGATCGAGCCCCTTACACGGCTCCGCCCCGGCCACGCTGACCTGGCGGGGGCCATCAAGTATAATCTTGACGATGTTCGTCCCATTCTGGAGCGGGCCAGTGCACGTGAGACGGCAAGCCGGGTCGCTGTGGGTGCTCTTGCCCGGAAGTTGCTCGCTGAGTTTGGCATAGAAATACATAGCCATACTGTTTGCATCGGAGGGCGCTGGAGTAAACAAATCGACCCTATCGACTGGGCCAAGGTGGAAAACTCGCCTGTTCGCTGCGCCGATAGCGAGGCTGAAAAGGCCATGATTTCCGCCATCGATGAATCCAGGGAGGCGGGGGACAGCGTGGGAGGGGTTTTCGAGGCCATCGCCAGCGGCGTACCTATCGGCTTGGGGAGCCATGTCCAGTGGGACCGCAGGCTCGATGGCAGGGTAGCGCAGGCGATGACGAGCATAAACGCGGTAAAGGGCGTGGAGATCGGGGCGGGATTTGCCGTTGCAGACCTTCCAGGCTCACAGGTTCACGATGCAATCCAGACCAGTGCCGAGCGTCAGTGGCGGCATGCTTCAAACCGGGCTGGGGGGATTGAGGGTGGCATAAGCAACGGCGAGCCGATAATCGTCCGCGCTGCAGTAAAGCCGATTCCAACCCTGGCCAAGCCCATGCCGTCGGCTGATTTGCGAACCGGCGAAGCGGTTGAGGCTCATTTCGAACGAAGCGACGTCTGTGTGGTCCCCGCAGCGGGGGTTATCGGGGAGGCGATGCTGGCTATAGTCCTTGCTGAAGTGGTGTTGGAGAAGTTCGGTGGCGACCATATTGCCGAGACTTTGCGTAATTATCGAAGCTATCTAGAATCAACAGGGCCCAGAAGAAAACATGATTAGCCTCGGCTTCCACTGCCATCAAGTCGATGCACTTGAGGAAATAATAGTAGGCAATGGCCTTAAACACGGCGAGTTCTATAACCTTCCTGCCGATGATCTCCCCAGGCTTATGCAGTTGATTGAGCATCATAAGCTTGACTGGAGCATCCATACTCCTTTGACCCGGCTTGACTGGTATCCGCAGCCTCCGACATGGTCCTTCCTTTGCGATGTGGACAATGACAACAGGGAATTGACCATGAAAATGATCACCTTGACTATGGATCAGGCAGAGGAATACGGGGCTGAATACGTGGTAGTTCACTTCCCGTCACCGGCTTCGGATGAGAGCGACGAGAAGCTTGAAACGATCGCCTGGAGGAGTTGCGAACGCCTGGCCGAACTCAGCTTCAAGAAGAATATCCCTATTCATATAGAGGGAGTGGGGCAGAGCCGTCTGATCAATGCTGAGTTTCTCAAGGCGGCGCTCAAGGAATTCTCTCCTCTGAGTTATTGCTTCGACACCGCTCACGCAAACCTGGCAGCCATGTATAACGGCTTAGATCTATATGAACTCGAAGTGGAGCTATTACCATACCTGGGCTCGATTCATCTTTGGAATACCCGCAGCCGCGATGATTATCTCGCTTTTCGCCATATCCCTGTCCATCCCAGCCAGAGCGCTGAAGATGGCTGGGTTGACATCGCGCGGGTGCTACGGGCGTTGGACTCTGATAGGAACTCTCTTTCCATTATCTTTGAAAGTGAGCCCTTCTATCCTGAGTCTCTGGGAAACTATGATTATCGAGAAGGGGTAAAGTGGGTGAAGGAACTGCTGGAAACATCATCCTGACCGGCTTCTCCTATACTGGCAAAACGAAGGTCGGGCAGGAGGTAGCCAGGAATCTGGGCTGGGGATTCGTCGATATCGACGAGGAGATAGTAAAGCTATGCGGCAAACCGGTTGCCGATATATTCGCCCGGGATGGTGAGGATCGGTTTCGCGAACTTGAAAGTCAAGTGCTGGAGAGGGCGTGCCGGGAGAAGGAGGTAGTCATCTCTACCGGGGGTGGTGCCATTATGGACGCCGCCAACCGGGAGTTGATGATGGACAGCGGCGTGGTTGTTTGCCTCGAAGCGAAGCCAGCAACCATATATCAACGGTTGCTTGAAGATACTAAGGATAGCTCTGACCAGGAGGTTCGGCCACTACTCGCAGGATCAGAGCCGCTGAAGCGCATCGGGTGGCTTAAAGGATTTCGCCAACCTTATTATGCGCTGTCGGATTGGACGGTGCACACAGACAGTTTGACTGTCGAGCAAGCGGCGGACGAGGTGATTCGTGGCTGGAGGTATGGGGGGCGCGAGAAAATGGGGAAGGTTGACCTCCCCTCTCTGCCTGATGCAAGGGAGTCGGATGCCCCTTATTGTGAGCAGCAGGGCGCTGCCTGCGTGGTGACTACAGCGACGGAAAGCTACCCGGTGTTTGTCGGCTGGGGGTTCCTCGATCAGTTGGGGAGGCGGATGCGGAACGCCGGACTCCAGGGCAGGGCCTATATTGTGAGCGATGACCAGGTTTTCCCTTTATATGGGGACAGGGTGAAGAAGATTCTGGAGGAAGCCGGATTCAAAGTGAGCACTTTGGTAGTGCCTGATGGGGAACGGAGCAAATCATTTGAGACGGCAGTCAGCCTCTATGACTTGCTTGTAGAACATCGCGCGGAGCGTAGCGATTGCATTGTTGCCTTGGGTGGTGGGGTGGTGGGAGACCTCGCGGGGTTTGTAGCTTCTACTTTCCTTCGTGGTTTGCCCCTGGTTCAGGTTCCTACTAGCCTGGTTGGTATGGTCGATGCCGCTATCGGTGGTAAGGTAGCGGTTAATCACCCCGAGGGCAAGAACCTGATCGGAGCCTTTTATCAGCCCCGGCTGGTTCTTGCCGATATCCAGACGCTGACCACTCTGCCGCGGCGGGAGTTGATCTCAGGTTGGGCAGAGGTGATAAAGCATGCTATGATTCGCGACCCGCGTCTGCTGGAACTCTTGGAGGAACAATCCCAGGAGCTGCTTGATATGAAGGAGGATATCACAGCCGATGTGGTGGCGCTGAGCGCTGCCATTAAAGCCAAGATTGTAAGCGAGGACGAGAAAGAGCGGGGGATTCGGATTATTTTAAACTACGGTCACACTGTTGCTCATGGTCTGGAGGCAGCGACGGGCTACGAACGTTTTCTGCATGGAGAGGCGGTAGCTATCGGGATGGTGGGGGCAGCCATGATCAGCCAGCATCTTGGCTTGCTGCCCCAGGCGGTGGTGCAGCGGCAGGGGGAACTGCTGCGAAAATTCGACCTGCCTACGGGCTGCTCCGGTGTCGATATTGGGAAAGTCCTACAGGCTATGGAGCTTGATAAAAAGGTGAGGGGGGAGAGGGTGAGGTGGGTATTGCTTACTGATATCGGGCAGCCAGTGATTCGTGATGATGTGCCCAATGAAGTGGTGGAGAGTGTGATCAGGGAACTGTTGCAAAGTTAGACGATGAGGTTATATGACAGGATAGTTGCGTGGCTGCAGCGCCTTGTTAGCCGGCTTACTGCTTCGGAGATCGCGACCGGTGTAGCTTTAGCTACCTTAGTGGGGGTTGCTGCTGGGCTGGGAGCGGTGGTCTTAAGGTAGAGGACATAGCCACGAAGTCCCCAATTGTAGCTTCCCCTGATCAGTATCTGCACGAGGTCATGCTCAAGCTTGGGGCTAAGGATGTGGGACGTATCCCAGTGGTTGATCGCGAGGATCGTAGCAAACTGTTGGGAGTATTGCGGCGACATGATATTATAGGAGCGTATAGACGAAAGCTCGAGGGGAGTACCAGACGTGAGAGAGGCTACTGAGGTCGCAGAGGCCACATTCGCGAGCGAAATAGCTGGGGAACCGCAGGGCAAGGGAATCATCGACTACATAACCTTGCTGAAACCGCGTGAGACGAGTTTGCTGGCTTTCATCGGGATTTGCTCCGCGATAATTGCCGGGCAAGGCAGCGCTCCCTGGGATGTGCTTTTGCTCGCCTTGGTAGCGATCACACTGGGAAGCGCTGGCGCTAACGGCATAACCAATTACCTTGACCAGGATGTCGATGCCAGGATGAGAAGAACCCATCTACGGTCGCTGCCTGCGAAGCGGATAGTTCCTGCCAGAAGGGCGCTGGCATGGAGTGTCTTTTTGGTTCTTGTTGCTCTAACCGTGGCCTGGTTCCTGCATCCACTTTGCTTCGTCTTCGGTCTCAGCGGTACCGTTGCGGCCTCGGTATTTCGCAAAAGGGTGATGTGTGTTATTCAGGGCGGGATCGCAGGGTGTGCGCCGGTGCTCATCGGCTATGTGGCTGTCACCCACCAACTGGATATAACCATACTCTTTCTCTGCATTCTTATCGTTGTTTGGATACCCCTGCATGTTTGGAGCGTTATGGTCGCTAACCGTGAGGATTATCTCCAGGCCGGGGTCGTGTATTTCCCTGTCACCTGGAAGGCTGAGGATGCCATAAAGGTATTGATGCTCTTGTCGGTTATGCTCTATGCGGCCTCTATTGCTCTCTGGGTAGTGGGCGACTTCGGTTGGCTCTATTTCGCGGTGGCGAACGTCCTGGGCATCATCATGGTCTGCGCCAACTACAATCTCCTCAAAAGCGATGCCTCCCGGGACGCATGGAAGGTTTATAAGCTTTCCGCTTTTCCTTATCTTGGAGTGATGTTCACCGTTCTCTGTTTAAATTTCTGGATATAGTTTTTGATGAGCCAGCTCTTCCGGTTAGCGAAGATGTGCTCCGAAACTGGGGCTCGTGCTGGGACTCTGATCACCCCTCACGGATCAGTGCCGACGCCTCTTTTCATGCCAGTGGGAAGCCAGGGGACAGTTAAGACCCTGACGCCTCACGACCTTGAATCATTGGGCGTGGGGATGGTTTTGGCCAATGCTTATCATCTCTATCTCAGGCCCGGGGTGGAGGTCATCAGGAGGTTGGGGGGATTACACAGGTTTATGGCCTGGGATGGGCCTATTCTCACCGATAGCGGTGGTTTTCAGGTGTTCAGCCTGGGACACCTTCGCCACATCGGCGACGAGGGTGCCTTGTTCCGCTCGCACATCGATGGCAGCGAGCACTTTCTTACCCCTGAGCTAGCCATTGAAGTTCAGGAGGAACTCGGGGCCGACATTATAATGGTGTTGGATGAATGCCCTCCCTATGGCGATGATTTTCAGGCCATCCGGCGAGCTATGGCGCGCAGCCATCTCTGGGCTGAGAGGTGCCAGCGAGCGCATGGGAAGGAAGGGCAAGCGCTTTTCGGTATTATACATGGGGGCACCCACGCCGAACTGCGGCGACAGTCGGCGGAATTTCTTACATCGTTGGATTTCCCCGGGTATGCCATTGGTGGCCTGAGCCTGGGGGAACCGAAGGAACTGATGCATTCCATGCTCGATGAAACGGTTCCCCTTATCCCCCGGGATAGACCGCGCTACTTGATGGGTGTGGGATCGCCAGAAGACCTGGTGGAGTGTGTTGCACATGGGATTGACATGTTCGATAGCGCCCTGCCTACCAGGCTGGGACGTAATGGCGCATTTTTCAGTAAGAACCGCCGCCTCAATATAGGGAATGCTTGCTTCAGGGAAGAAGACGGGCCGGTCGACCCTGACTGCGACTGCTACACATGCCGTAATTTCTCCGCTGCTTATCTTCACCACCTCTTCAAGTGCCAGGAGCTTCTAGCCTATCGATTGGCCACGCTCCATAACCTGAGTTTTATCACGAGATTGATGGAGCGGGTAAGGCAATCCATTCTTGACGATACCTTTCCCACATTCAGAGAAACCTTTCTCCAGCGCTATCAGCCCACCGATGCTGATGTCAGGGCGGAGCAGAAGCAGAAGTGGCTGGAGTCGCGTCTGGGCAAACAGCTTCTTGATTGACGCGTTTACATTCAGTTGGCGCGCGGAAGTTCTGTCCCTTTACACACTGTTTCTGTTTTGCTAAACTCTGGCTAGGAATACAAGCCGTTTCCAGAAGGCCAGGAAGGGGTTCAAAATGGGGAAAAGAGATTTTAGACACAGAGAGACGAAGAAGCCCAAGAAAGGGGCCAAGAAGCCGTCAGTCTCCGAACTGTTGCCCACTCCTACCACTGTTCAGGTGGTCAAGAAGAAGAAAGAGAAGAGCCCTGAGGAAGAAGAGTAGATCAACAGCAGCCTATCGGCAGCTATATGAAGCGGGCAAGCTACGGAAGAGAGTGGAACAGGCCCTGGCGCTGCTGGAGGATTGCCATCTCTGTCCTCGCGGATGTGGGGTTAACCGCTTGGAGGGGGAGGTGGGTAAGTGTCGTACTGGAAGGCAAGCGCTGGTTTCGAGCTCCGGGCCACATTTTGGAGAGGAGGCGTCGCTGGTTGGGAGTGGTGGTTCGGGAACTATATTCTTTACCTATTGCAACCTCAGGTGCTGTTTCTGCCAGAACTACACTATTAGTCAAATGGGCGAAGGGCATGTAGTAACGAGCGAGGAACTGGCGGGGATGATGCTCTCTCTGGAACGGAGGGGTTGCCACAATATCAACTTTGTTAGCCCGACTCATGTCGTGCCCCAGGTTCTCGAGGCACTCGAGATCGCGGCAAAGGCTGGCCTCTCTGTCCCCCTGGTCTACAACAGCGGGGGTTACGACTCGGTAGAGACCCTCAAGCTTCTCGATGGAGTTGTCGACATCTATATGCCCGACATGAAGTACTCTGATGAGGAAACCGCCCGGCGCTTCTCCGGCATAAAGGATTACCCGGAAACGAACCGAGCAGCAGCGAAGGAGATGCATCACCAGGTGGGGGATTTGGAGTTGGATGGCCATGGTGTCGCCATTCGAGGCTTGCTGGTGCGCCATCTCGTCTTGCCCCAAGGCCTGGCGGGGACTCCTGACGTTTGCTGCTTTCTGAGCCAGGAAATCTCGCCCAATACTTATCTCAATGTAATGGCCCAGTATCATCCCTGCTATAAGGCCTTCGATGTCCCCGAACTGGCGCGGTCTCTTTCCGGTGAGGAGTTCACTGAGGCGGTAAGAATTGCCCACCATCACGGACTTCACCGTCTGGACCGCATTGAGTCTCGCTCCTTCGCCAGGATTCTCAAGGTTTGCTAGTGTACCTGTGGAGTTAGTAGAATGCCTGAAAATACAGCTTTCTTGGCTACTGTGTATGGTCGCGTTCAGGGTGTCAATTTCCGTCTCTTTGTGGTGAGATGTGCCAGGGAGATGCAGCTAAAGGGCTACGTCAGGAATCTATTGGACGATGGGGCACTTGAGGTGTATGTGGAAGGCGGGAAAGAACAACTCGACGAGTTGCTTGGTCATATCTATCACGGCCCATCCCGGGCCGAAGTGGACCGGGTGGATGTGAGGTGGTCAGAATATAGCGGCAACTTCAAGAGCTTTGAGGTTCGGCGTTAGGTTCCTCCGCATCCACCGAGGTGGTAGGCCTCAATCCATAGTATCTGTCGTTGTCGATTATTCGTTTTAACTTGGGGATGGAGAGGTCTCTGAGGCCACTGGTGTCGGTCAACCGCTGTTCCAGGCTGTCCTGTATCTGCGCCAGGGTGAGGGGGTTGTTGCCGTTGGCGAGAAAGAGGCGAAAGATCATCTCCATCAACGGCGCATTTGGGTTGAAAAACCCCTCCCATTTAGAGCAACACTGCTTCAGGGTGTTCAATAGAGCGGTTTCTGACTTCGGTATTTTCTTTTTTTGAGACGAGGGACATAAGCGGCTTGTGGCGAGCAATGCGAAGGAATGCCCCTGCTCCTGGTACCAGTTCAAATCTATGGAATAGCTACACTGTGCCTCGCCGTTATCCCTATCGTTCTCCATCGTCATTATTTGACCTCCCTTTTTCAGCTTTAATTTCCCCGATCAAGCGAAGGTATTCCGTCGTTACCCCTGCGGCCTGTGAAGCCTCGCAATCCACCTCGTAGGGCGAACCGACGAAGATCTTGCCATAGTCCTCGATATCCCCCTGGAGGGGGTCGTCGGCACTTGTTAGTTTCTTGCGACCGTCGACTATCCCTAGGTCGAAAGGTAGTGTGAAGTACAGGTCGGCAGCCATGTTGTCGACGTCTGGATGTCGCGCAACCCCGCTCAAGGCTTTCATCTCGCGCTGATACTTGGTGGTAGGTAGCAAACCCAGAAGATTCTTGATGCTAAAATCGCCTTCTTCTGCTATTACCTTGAATGGGGCAATCGTTATCAGAAAATCGCAGGATAATATCACGTTGGGCACCCAGAATGTGGGGATGGCGAATGGCCTGGGGAGAGGGTTTTCCACTGCTACAGGGACGCATTGGTTGACATCGAGCAACATCGTGTGTGGGAAATCATAGCCCAGTTCCTGGTAAATCGAATGTATCGTTTCAGGACCTGCGCTTTTTTCGAGGAGGACGATGTCAGCACTGCTGATCCGCCTGATGCCAGCGATAACCGCCCCTACTGTCTCACGGCTGGTGGTTATCGGATGAGGCTGGGAGCAGCGGGCGCTGGGCTTGATCAGAACCCGGCGGGCAAATGCCACCTCTCTTGGTGGTTCGAAGACGAAATCGGCTGCCTCAAAAATCATTATCCATCTTTCTTTCTGACCGAGATATCAATACCAGTGGCTTGCGGAATCCTCTTGAGCGACGAGACCATGCCAAATAATACGTTGCTGAAGAGGCCATGGACAAAGTCATTCAGCGGAACTGGCTGCCCGTTGACAAAGAGGGAAACCGTCTGCCTCTCCTCTTTGCTGAGATATCGTTTTTCGATCAGATCAACCAGTCCTGATGCATCGTCTGCGGCGTATTGGGGAATATTGCGCTCCAGTTCTCCGTCGGTAACGATGGCCAGAAGTTCGTCCTGCTCGCAAATCAGGTCCTCTCCAAATTCCTTACGGTGAACCTCGATCTTGGTTGCTTTGTCCTGCTTAAATCCCTCAGCGAGTATGATGTCGAAATCCGAGCCGATTAACCGGGACAGCTCAGCCAGGGTACTATCGTGGTCAACCTTTCTCATAAGAACGAACTCATGGGGCGAGCTGATAACTACGGCATCGCTTCCTGCTTGGGCGTGGTGCCAGGAGTCTTTTCCCTCCTGGTCAAGGTCGATGTCGTGAGCGCTGTGCTTGACGGTGGCTACCCGGTAGCCCCGGGTCTTGAACTCCGCCACCAACTTCTGCATGACATATGTCTTGCCTACGCCCTTCTTGCCAACAATACATACTATTGGAATCATATCCAGCTCCCTATCTGCTTCTTGGACTAGATGTCCACGTTCCAATCCAACATCTGTACCACAACGGTGTCTCCCACGGAGACGGCAGGTACATCTTCGGGGACAATCATGAGACCGTTGGCTTGAGCCATCGAGGTTAGGATTCCTGAGCCCTGCGGCCCCACGAGGCGGGCATGGTATTCCTGCTCTTGCTTGCTCACGAGCACCCGGGCGAAAATACGGCGTCCATCCGTATTCTTAACGTGGCTTTCGCTCTTGGCGTGGATAGTAGCCTTCTCGAAATCCTTCCTGCCCAGCATCTTGAGGATGGCTGGCCGGGCGAACTGCTCGAAGGTTATCATTGAGCTTACTGGATTTCCGGGTAGTCCTAAGTGGGGGATCATCCTTTTACCCACTCGCAGTTGCCCGAAGGCCAGCGGCTTGCCCGGCTTCATGCGTACTGTCCAGAAGGTCACCTCTCCGTGCTTGGCGAGAACATCCTTGACCACGTCGTAGTCTCCCATTGATACGCCTGCCGAGGTGATGATCAGGTCGGCATCACGGGCCTCTTTTAACTTTTCCTCCAGCGCCTGGACATTATCACGGGCGATGCCCAGTATCTGGGGAATCCCACCGTAACGAGTAACTTGGGCAGCGAGGCTGTAGGTATTGCTGGTATAGATCTTGCCCAGCGGCAGGGGCGTGCCCACATCCACAAGCTCGTCGCCTGTGGCCAGGATTGCTACCAGAGGGCGCCGGATGACAGGGACCACCTGCCGTCCCAGCGAGGCCAGAACGCCAACCTCCTGAGGGCGAATCACCGTGCCCTTCCTCAAAACCAGGCTGCCGCTGGAGATATCCTCCCCAGCTCGCCTGATGTTCAGCCTCTTTTCAACCTCGCGTAGAACCCCGATCTCCGTCAGGGGCTCGTTCTGTGCCTTGCGTATCTCCTCGTCGGTATCCTCGAACTGGACTACGGCGTCCGTGCCTTTTGGTATGGGTGCGCCGGTCATGATTCGGATGGCGGTGCCGGACATAACCTCCTCTTTTGTCAAATAACCCGCCGCTACCTCTCCGGTGACTCGAAGAACGTTGGGGGAGGAATGCGTGGCGCCCACCGTGCTCTGGGCCTGCACCGCGTAGCCGTCCATCGCTGAGTTGTCCATACCGGGTATGTTGATAGTTGAGTGTATATCCTCAGCTATGACCTGTCCCAAGCTGTCCAGGAGTTCTTCATCCTCAGCTTCGAGGACATCGAAGTGGCTCAGTACTTTCTCCAGGGCTTCGTCAACAGAGATCATATCTCAGCATTCCTATTTTGGCCCAACAGTTCATTTACGCTGTTTTCCTGTCATTTCCAGTGCCTGCGATTGGCATGGTTCCCGGGGGTGATGTCTCGTGATGCCAGAAGCTGCGCTTTCTCCAGATCGGCTTTCGTATTGATATTGAAGAAGCTCAAATGCTCGGGGTCGAATCTATCTATCTCGTCTTTCTCCACATACCTTACGCTCACTGAATCAAGCAAGTCACTGATCTTGAGACTGCCCCCCTTAATCAGGCTTTCCATTGAGGGCAAGCAGTTCTTGGTGTAGACCGCGTGTAATGGCTCTTTATAGTCATCTATCCTGGGCATGATGACATCGAAACCAGGGGAAAGATCGATCATGTACCTCAGCAGGTCCAGGTTAAGAAAGGGCATGTCGCAGGCTACAGCCAAGTTATGGAAGTTGGACGAGTGCACCAATCCGGTATAGATACCTACAAGGGGGCCTTTTCCTGGATATAGGTCCATCACCGTTTTAGCTTCGGCATATGAGGAGAAGGTTGACTTCGATTGTCTATTTGAAATCACGATCAGAATTTCAGTGCTGAGTAAGCTCAGATTGCCGATGGTGCGCTCGATTAGGCTCTCTCCGGCAACTTCCTCTGTATGCTTCTCTTTACCCAGGCGGGAGCCGCGGCCACCGGCGAGGACAATCGATGTCGTGTTCAAGGTGAAGGAGCCTGTTCCTCTAATCCTCAGCTTTATATACTTATTGTATCATTTCAGTCAACGAAATGTAAGACATCCAATCGTATTGGGATTCATGGATCGGGAGGGGCGCAAAGCGACCGTGGGACGAAAGACGAAACCAGCAGCGCAAACGAGCAACGGATGACTCTTGAAACGTAGGAGGGTGGATTTCAGGCATTGGAATTCTGAACTTATTAAGTGCTTAGAACGGGTGTTTAGAATTTCCGCGGATGTACGGTACTCCTATTCTTTCTGCCAGCCGCCTTCTCCGATGAGGGGGACAAATCGGCAGGGGCCCAGGTTGATGCTTACCACTCTCCCCTTGCTCTTGACCACTTTTATCAGGTCCTGCTCAAATGGGGTGCCGACGGGGATTACCAGTCTTCCCCCGACAGCAAGTTGATCAAGGAGTTCATGAGCCACACTGGGCGCGCCGGCGGTGACTATTATAGCATCGTACGGGGCTCCCTTTGGCCACCCGAGAGTTTCCCCGGCAAGGTGGACCTCAACATTCCTGTAGCCCAGCAGTGCCAGCACTTTCTTTGCTCCGTTGACCAGCTTCTGATGGCGCTCCACAGAGACCACTCGCTGCGCCAGTTCGGCGAGGATGGCCGCCTGGTAGCCGCTGCCGGTCCCCACTTCCAGTACCTTCTCATTATCTTTGAGCTCCAGCGCCTCGGTCATAACACCGACGATTAATGGCTGGGAGATCGTCTGCTCCATCTCGATGGGCAGGGGCACGTTCTCGTAGGCCGCGTGCTGGCTTGAGGCAGGCACAAACATCTCCCTGGGTACGCGGCCCATCACATCAAGCACCTTCTGGTCCCTGATCTCGTGGGCCAGTTGCCGCATCAGCTTCGCTCGGGCGGATGACATGTCCATGGTCACAACCACTGAACCTTTCAGGGGGGTTCCAAAGCTCGTTGGTGCTCTTTTCTGAATATACCATAGACCGCCTGAACAGTCTAGGAATAGCACATAACTCATTGACGCGCCTCGTGGCTGATGCTAGAATCCTAGCAAGAAGGTTAGAATCACGATCGGTGGGTAGGTGGGCTTCTTCTGGCCCAATTGGCTACAGAGGATAGATCGCTTTGAGCAGAACCTGTACGACTTTCCCTGCTAATTTGCTTGCCGCGTTGATTGTTGCATTTGCCACGCTTGCGATATCCTACTGCGATATATATGTAATATCGCAAGGTGTAAATAGTATAATACTTCGGCAAACGTGATGGAAAGGAGAAAGGAGGGATACTATGAACTTGAAATTGTACTTTGATACCACAATAAAACCGATAAATGCTCCTGCTAACGATGGGTTTGACCGTGCCCTCTCGCTTCTCAAGTCTTTGGGGGAAAAGGGTGTCGAATGGGAGATGGTTGATACGAGTCGGTTGAACGCAGAGCAGCTAATGGCTGCATATTTCGACTGTACCCTACGACCTTCTATTTGCAATAAGTACAGGGTGAGCCAAGTCTTCGGTAGTAGGAATCGTAGTGGCTATTTGTTTGGAAGGGGGGTTCCAGCACTCGTTGTGTACGGATGGCCGACAGAATTACCTGAGGACGTATATCCTCATGAGGAAAGAGGGCGCATCTTTACAATTAAGGAATACCTTGGAAGTCTTCTAGGACGGGCCCAATAAGGGACTATCTGCCATTCTTCCGCATTTTAAAACTAAGGAGTAAAGCTATTTAGATTTTAGGTAAAACTCACTCTGCTCGCTGTGGATGTTATCATCCACAGCCTTCATAACAACTTACGAAAATCGCCGGTCTTCATGTATTTGCCCTCAATGTCTTGAAGATAGAATCTGGCACGGATCTATGTAATTCACCCCCCACCTAACCCCTACCTTCAAGGGAGAGGGAGTAGGGGTGCCCCAATGAGTTATCCCTATTAATAGAATCACGGATTTGGGTGACAGCTATCCCTCCGTGTCAACTCACATAAGAATGTTACCGGAGGTGGGTTGCTCACTCATTTAGAAATGTTACCGAAGGAGTGCCACCTCCTCTCGTTTAGTTGCATTGGCGGGGTTCGGGTGTT
>Ga0209498_1000336_pt1 | contig 28548 bp, 26 predicted proteins | sample WalLakDeSediment_FD_184131 | JGI IMG/M metagenome (GOLD analysis project Ga0209498, IMG submission 184131) | Lake sediment microbial communities from Walker lake, Nevada to study Microbial Dark Matter (Phase II) - Walker Lake 11/02/13 Deep... | ecosystem: Environmental > Aquatic > Freshwater >...
CCGCCGCCGCCAAGGGCTCGAGCCCGTGCGCTACTGGCACCCCAGCCTCGAGCCCATCCTCGCGAAGTCCTACGGCGTCCTCCTCTTCCAGGAGGACGTGTTGCGCATCGCCGTCCACTTCGCCGGCATGAGCTGGATCGAGGCCGACCGCTTCCGCAAGCGGGTGTCGGGGTTCCGCGACCTGGCCGACATCGAGCCCGACCGCCAGAACTTCGTCGCTGGCGCGCGCCAGACCCGTCGCGCCACCGATGCCGAGGCCAACACCGTGTTCGACGCCATCAAGGCCTACCAGGGCTACGGCTTCGCCGAGTCGCACGCCTGGGCGTTCGCCCTCCATGCCTACGCATCCGCGTGGTTGCGCGTTCACCACCCGGCCGCCTACATGGCCGCCATCCTCACCGAAGAACCCGGCATGTGGTCGCCGTCGACCAAGCGTCAGGAGGCGCGCGCCTGGGGCGTGCCCTTCCTGCCGATCGACATCGATCGCTCCGGCGTCCATTACCGCGTCGAGCGGGTGGCCGACGGGCGCTGGGGAATCCGTCCGCCGCTCACCGCCATCAAGCACATCTCGACCGGCCTGGCTCGTACGATCATGTGCGAACGCCTGGAGCGCGGGCCGTACGCGGGTGTCCCACAGGCGATGCGTCGCGTCACGGCTCCCGTCGACACCTGGGAGGCGCTCGCTCGCGCCGGGGCCTTCGATACCACCACACCGCGACGCGACGCACTGTACCTAGCCCGCGCTGCCGCAGCGCACCCGGCGCCACCAGGCCAGGAGGGCCTGTTCGAACCGCCCGCCGACGTTCCAGCCTTCGAGGCGCTGGCGCAAGGCGAGCAGTACGCGTGGGACCATGCAGTCGCGCGCTTCTCCAGCCTGGAGCTCCACGCACTCGACCTCGTCCGTGATCAACTCCGCGAGTTGGGCGCCATAACGTTATGGCAGCTGCGTCGCGCCGCCCGCAAGAGCCGCCAGCGCACCGCCGGGCTTGTCGTGGGCCGCCAGCGGCCCGGTACTGCCAAGGGGTTCGCCTTCTTCGTGCTCGAGGACGGCCCGACCCGAGGGCAGTTGATCATCTCGCCCGACCTGTGGGAGCGCCACCGCGTCATCCTGCGCGACGCATCGGTCCTGGTCGCGGACGTCGTGGTGGAGGACACCGGTTACCAGCTATCGCTGCGTGCCGAGCGCCTGTTCGCCCTGCCGGCGCCCATCAGCGTGCGGGGCTACCACTACGGGTGAGGGCCAACGGCCGGGGTCTCCGCTCACGGCCGACAGGGGAGGCGCCCTCGCGCCACCTAGTGATGACCACCGGGCAGCGGCGCTCCCCCGCCATAACGTTATGGCAGCCGCGCCCACAGGCGAGGCGCCGACCGCGAACCGCCGGTCGGCGCCGTTCTCAACACATCACGGTGCGCATGCGCATCCCCGTCTTGCTTCGGGACGCTTCGCCCCGCGCGCTCCGCGGTTGCGCTTCAGGCCTGCAGTTCCACCAGCGCGGCTGCGACTTCCTCGGCGTGCTCATCGGGCTTCACCTTCGGCCACGCCTTCGCGACTTTCCCCTCGGGATCGATGAGGTAGGTGATCCGCTGCACACCCATGTAGGTCTTGCCGTACATGCTCTTCTCGACCCACGCGCCGTAGGCCTCCAGCATCGACTTGTCCGGATCCACGAGCAGCGGGAAGTTGAGGTCGAACTTGCGCGCAAACTTCTGGTGCGCCTGTGCACCATCCGCCGAAACGCCCCACACGAGCGCGTTCAGGCCCTGGAAGCGGGGAAGGTCGTCGCGAAATGCGCAGGCCTCCTTCGTGCATCCAGGGGTGTCGTCCCTGGGGTAGAAGTACACCACCACCCAGCGGCCGCGAGCATCCGCCAGCGAGCGGACATCACCCTCCTGGTCCTGCAAGCTGAAATCGGGCGCGATCTGACCCACTTCGAGCATCGTCGACCTCCAAAGCGCAAGCGTACGCCCCCCCCAAACGCAGCACTGTAGCCGCGGCCAACGTCCCGCGGGGCCAAGGTTCGAGCACCAGCATGCCGCTCTGTGGGTGGGGGAGAGCAGCCGCTCTCCCGAGCCACCGAGTCACCATGCCAGGGCCCCGCTCTTGCCGCCGCTGCGGCCAGCATTATCGTATCCGACGCCTTCACGCGCGTGCGCGCGCTTCTGAGAAGAGCCCACACCGGCGGCGGTGACCGTGCATCGAGCCCCCTTGGCAGGGTAGGGGAGACCCCTACCCGCCAGCCGAGTGGCCGGCGACCGCGCCCGAGCCTCAGGCCCCCGCGAAGGAGAGCCCGTCGACCCGCAGCCCCGGCGCGGCGATCATCCCGAAGCCACCGCCCGGTCGCCACTCGACCTCGTCCCCCACAGCCTGCACGCGCTCGAGCAGATCGAACAGGTTGAAGCTGAGCGCGAAGTTCTCAACTGGCCGGCTCTCGCCGCCGGCGACCCGCAGACCCAGGCCCTGGAGCGAGACGTCGCCCGTGATCGGGTTCGCGCCGGCGTGGACCCCCATGAGGTCGGTGACGATCACCCCATCGTCGAGCGTCAACCCCGACCCGGCCTCGAGGACCAGGTTGGACGGCCCCACGCCCAGCGTCGAGGCGTAGCTGCGCAGCGCATGCCCAGTGTTGGGCTGGCCGGTGCGGCGCGCCGTATCGCTGTTGTGCAGGAAGGAGCACAGGACCCCACCCTCGATCAGCGGCGTCCGCCGGGCCGGCGTCCCCTCGGCATCGAACGGCCGGCTCGCGAGGCCTCCCGCGAGGGTCGGGTCATCGACGAGGGTGATGGACGCGCTGGCAATCCGGTCGCCGAGCCGCCCGGCTAGGCGCGACTTGCCCTCGGCCACCGACTTGCCGGAAAGGCTGAACAGGAGGAGCCGCAGCAGCGTCGCCGTCACATCGGGCTCGAAGACTGCGGCGTAGCGCCCGGTGCCCAGCGGCGCCGCACCGAGGTGCCGGCCGACGCGCTCGAGGATGCGCTGCGAGGTGCGGCTGGGATCGAGCGCATGGAACTCCTTGCCGACGTCGAGGTCCCACCCCTGCTTCACGCTGTCGCCCTGGCGCATGACCGGGCTGGCCATCAACATCGCGAAGCCGTTGCGGTAGCCGCCGTCGACGCCGCGGGTCGAACCGAGCACGGCCTCGGTCTCGGTCTCGACGTAGCGGGCGAGGTACAGCACGTCCACCCGCGGATCGGCCACCAGGGCCCCCTCGAGGGCGACGACGGCCGCGCCCTTGGCCTCGACGGCCGCTGACAGGCCTTCGCCGAGGAGGTCGGACCGCCCGAGGGCGCCGCCGGTGGGCAATTCGGCGCCACGAGGCGGCTGCAGACCCGCATTCTCAATCGCCTCGTCGAGCATCCAGTCGAGGCTGGTCGCATCGAGCGCCTCACTCGAGGCATAGCCGACCCGGCCACCCGTGACGACGCGGACGCCCACGCCCCCCTGGTTGGCATGGCTGATCTCGTCGACGCGTCCGCCCGACGCCGCCAACGTGAGCTCGCGCTTCGAGGTCGCGAGCACCTCGGCGTCGACGCCGCGGTCGGTCGCACGCCGCAGCACGTGGTCCTTGGCGCGTTCGAAGTTCATGCCTCGCCTCCCACGACGATCCGTGTGACGCGGACGTGGGGTTGGCCCACCTCCGTGGGGATGGAACCGCTGAGGCTGCCACACATGCCGGGCTCGGTCGTCAAGTCGCGTGCGACCGCGTCCACCAGCTGGATCGTCTCGGGGCCCTTGCCCACCAGCATGGCCCCGCGGACGGGCTCCGCGACCTCGCCATCCCGGATCATGTAGCCCTCCTTGACCGCGAAGTTGTACTCGCCCGAGCCCGGCATCACCTGACCGCCGCCCAACGCCTTCGCGTAGAGACCGAGCTCGACGCCCGCGAAGAGGTCGCCGGGATCTTCGGCGTCTCCCGGGAGGATGAAGGTGTTGCGCATGCGCGAGGTGGGGGCGAAGGTGTAGTTCTCGCGCCGCCCGGAGCCCGTGCGGGCGTAGCCGGTCTTGAGCGAACCCCAGCGGTCGACCATGTACGAGGTGAGCACGCCGCGGTCGATGAGCACCGTGCGCTCAGTGGGCATGCCCTCGTCGTCGAACTCCGAGGAGCCCCAACCGTGCGGTGTGGTGCCGTCGTCGACGTAGGTGACGTGCGGCGATGCGACCTGCTCGCCGAGCTTGTCGGTGAGCACCGAGGCGCGTCTGGCCACCGACGTGGTCTCGACCAGGTGGCCGAGCGCCTCGTGGAAGATCACGCCGCCGAAACCGTTGCCGAGGACGACGGGCATGGTTCCCGCGGGGGCGGGACGCGCCCACAGGTTGACCAGCGCCTGGCGCGCGGCGTGCTCGCCGATCGCCGCCGGGTCGACGCGTTCGAAGAGCTCCAGGCCGACCGACAGGCCGGGGCCGTGGTGACCCGTCTGGGTCTGGTCGCCGTCGCTGGCGATGACGACGGCAGCGCAGCGGGTGCGGACCCGACGGTCGTCCACCCAGGCGCCCTCGCTGTTGGCGACGGTCACGTCCTGCTCCCACTCGAGGAGCCGTGCCTCCACCTGCCGCACGGCCGGGTCGATGCGTGCGCCTGCATCCAGTTCACGCAGGCGATCGAGCCTCCAGGCCTTCGGCAGCGCGTCGAACGCCACGGACGGCGCGTGCAGGCCAGTGGCAGCCCGCTTGCGTAGATCGAGCCCGCCACCGCCGGCAGCGTCGACAGCGCCTCCCTGACCCCGCAGGCGCACGAGTGTCTGCGTCAGCTCGGCCAGCGCGGCGTCATCGAGGTCGTTGGTGTACGCATAGACGACGTCGGTGCCGAAGAAGAGCCGCAGCCCCGCACCCTGCTCGATCGCGCTGACGGCCTCCTCGACCTCACCGTCGATGGTGCGCAGCGTTCGGCGACGCCAACGCTCGACGTAGATCTCGGCGAAGTCGGCGCCCCCGCGGCGGGCGGTGTTCAGAACGGACTCGGCGGTCGCAGGTCGTAGCATGCCCGAACCTAGCATGGGCCAAGAGCGTCGGTCAGGGCCACACGCCGGGACACCCTGCCGGCAGCGTGCCGTGCCCGATCAAGACGCGTCGAGGAGGTCGAGCAGCTCGTCGAGCAGCGTGCCGACACGCTTGAGACGCTCCTCGGACAGACGTGCGAGCGATCGACGCTGCAACAGCCGCCGCGCCGCATGGATGCGATCGAGGACCTCGTCGTCCAGGCGCCGCTCGACCTTCCGATCGGCGCGCACCTCGGTGATCCGCCGACGGATCTGACTGAGGCTCAGGCGGTCGCGGACCGCCTCGTCGAGCAGGCGCCGACGGTCCGCGGGGTCGTCGACCCGGGCAAGGGCCTGCGCCTTGGTGAAGTCGAGCTGGCCCCGCCGAACGGCCTCGAGGAGCTCGTCGGGGAAGCTGAGGATGGGAACGCGGTTGACCAGGAACGACGCGGGCGTGAAGCGGCCGAGGCGCTCGAAGAGGTCGACCGCCACGCGCTTCTGGTCATCGCTGAAGCGCGCCTGCGGCGCACGCCCACGGCTCTGCTGCACGTGCTCGTTGATCAGGGCCAGGGCACCCGCGCGGTCGAGCTCGAGGCTGAGCTCGAGGAGCTGGAGCACGGCCTCGGTCTCCTCGACGGCGTTGAGGTCCTCGCGCTGGAGGTTCTCCATGATGGAGATCTCCAGGGCCTCGCGGTCGTCGATGTCGAGGACGATCGCGGGCACGTGGCTGAGGCCCGCGTCGCGTGCCGCGCGGGTCCGCCGTTCGCCGGCGATCAGCTCGTAGCCGGCGTCGACGCGGCGCACGAGGACCGGTTCCAGGACACCGCGCTCGCGGATGGACGCCGTCAGGGTCGCTAGTGCCACGGGGTCCATGAACTGGCGTGGCTGGCGCTCCGGGTAGACGATGTCGTCGAGCCGGATGCCGCCGGCACCCGCGCTGGCCGGGCCTTCCGTGTCGCTCTGGCCCAGGTCGCCGAGGATCGCCTCGAAGACCGCGGCCCGGTCGAGGTCGCCGCGCCGCTTGCGGGCGCTCATGCGCTCATCCCCAGCGCCGCCAGCAACTCCTGCGTCACCCTGCGAACCTCGCGGTCGGCCTCGCTCCCCGGAGCGTACAGCGGGATCGGCAGCCCCTCGACCTGCGCGTCGCTGTAGATCGCGGGGCGGCTGGCGAGCGGCGAGGAGATCGGCGCCACGGCCGGGAGCTGGGCCGCGATGATCTCGTGGCTCTCGCGGTCGTGGCGGGTGCGCCGATCGTGCTGCGTCAGCACGAACAGCGCGATGTTCAGATCCCGCGCCGCCTTCTTGTACTCGCGCACCATCTTGACGACCGTCGGGATCCCGTCGAGGCCCTTGCGGTTGGTGGGCAGCGGCACGACGACGCGATCGGAGGCGACGACCGCCAGCGCCGAGAGCTGGCCGAGGCTCGGCGGCGGGTCGATCAGCACGAAGTCGTAGCCGTGGAGCTTGCGGACCGCATCGCGCAGCCGCAGCACGCCCAGGAAGACCGTGAGGATCTCGCGCTCGATGATGGCGATGTTGAGGTGGGCGGGGATGAGGTCCATCCCGTGCACCTGCACCGGCGGCGGCAGACGCAGATCGGACTCCTCGCCGTTCGCGACGTCATCGCCGTCTTGTCCGGGGTCGCCGATGATCGCGGGGTAGACCGTCCGATCGAGGTCGACGTCGTCGTCGACGCCGAGCCACTTCGTCAGGTTCGCTTGGGGGTCCATGTCGATCAGCAGCACCCGCCGCCCGCCCTCGGCCAAGACGTAGCCGACGTCGCGCACTGTGCTCGTCTTGGCGACACCGCCGGCGTGGTTGAAGAACGTGAGCACCATCATGGAACCGACCCCCACGTGGAACTCCCGAACGACCCGGGACCCACGGTGCGCGCATCATACCCGGCGCACGCGCGCCCGCGACAAGGACCTAGGCAGCGTTGCCGGTCGCCCACTCGGGCGCGCTGTAGGACGCGGTCACGCCGATCGGCATCCGCCACGCCATAACGTTATGGCGTGGCGGATGCCCCGATCGCAAGGCCGAGCGGACCGGAATCGGCCCGGTTCCCCAGTTGTCCCACTTGCGGGGCCGTCAAGGGCGCCCAGCCTAGCCCAGTCCCGCGGTTCCCCCACTTCGCCACGCCGCGGGTGGCCGCTTGACGAGCGGCGCCCAAGAGCGTGCTGCACGCATTGTCGTCGAGTATGGTTGGCGACCGTGCCGTCCGCCTCGACGCGCCGCCCACGGGCATCGGCGGCCGCTCGGCGGATGTGCCCCTCTGACGAGCGCAGCGCCCCAGAAGAGCGCGCGCACCGAAGCGGGGAGGTCGCGGGACTCGCTACGCTCATGGAGCACCAGTGCGCACGCATAGGCTTTGCTTCCCAAACATCCCTTCTCGCTTTCGGGTGACCCCTTCACGGCGTCCGATGGTGGTGGTTCGCTTGCCCCCAACGCCAACGACCGGGGAGTCTAGGGGACTGTCGCGCCTGGTCGAAAGTCCCCCAAGATTCCCGTTTCGCATCGCTCCGGTGAAGGAGGGGGACCGGGCCCGCGGCGATGCCAGGGTCGGGGCCGAGTCGTGGACCCAGTCAGCGCCGTCCATGCTCCGTCGCCGCGCCGACCGACGGACGGCGTGGATCTCGAACGGGAAAGCTGCGGGGCCCACCGGGCGAATGGGAAACCTGAGGGACGACCTTCTGGAGCCGATGGGTCCTGGTCGTGAACCACGAACGGGTTCCGGCTTCCGGGCTGGGGACCGGGGACCAGTTCCTCCGATCCTCGTTACAACAGCCGGTGGCCGGCGATTGCCGGCCACCGGTTCGTGTTGCTTGAGTTTCTCAGTACTTCCTTTATCATTACCTTTAGGCGAGCGGCGTGAACAGCGCACAGGACGGCCCTGAGGACGGTGAAGTGGGAAGCAGACGGGACCGTCGCGGGAGTGATGGGGGACCCTCGCGTGAGCGAGGCGGGACCGTTGCGGGGAAGTTGGGGGACCATACGGGGAGAGCGGGGGACCGAAGTGGGGAAGTTGGGGGACTCAGTCTCCCGATGTGCCGCGGCATGTGGTGAACATTGACACAGCGTTCCCCGCACGCGTATGGTTCCATGAATGCCGTGAGGGAGACGATGGACCGCGAACCGCTGGAGGCCGATGGGGTCTCCGTAACTGCGCCTGTTGAGGCCGTGGAGCGTGGCGCGGACCTGGTGACGCCGGCCGGTGTCGGTAGCAAGGGCGCTCGAGGACCCCAGGAGCGCGCCAGGGTAGGCCGCAGTAGCCCCAAGGCCGCCGCCAAGGCAACGCCGCGGCGCGCGATCGAGCGTCGTTCGGGCGCCCGTGTCTCGGTCACCCAGGCCAACCCGCTCGCCCTGTCGCGCCAGGAGATGGGGCTGCTGACCAAGCGCTTGCTGGTGCTGGCGCTGTCCGACATCACCCGCGACGACCACGACCTCGAACCGATCCGCATCACCGCGTGGGAGTACGCCCAGATCTTCAACATCCGCGGTAAGAGCATCTACAACCGCATCGAGGATTCGGCGCGCGAGTTGCTCGAGCAGACGGTGCAGGTCAAGGAAGCCAACGGCGATTGGGTCATGTTCCAGTGGGTCAGCGAGGCGCGCTACGACAGCGGCCGCGACAGCAAGGACAAGCTCGCCTGCATCGAACTGAAGATCCACGACAAGCTCAAGCCGTACCTCCTGCAGCTCCGCCGCGACTTCAGCATCATCCCGACCGACCAGCTCCTCAGCTTCGAGTCGTTCAACAGCATGCGGCTGTTCGAGGTCCTCTACACCGCCAGCTACGGCGGTGAGAAGCGGCACCTCGAGTTCGACGTCGACGACCTCAAGGTTCGTCTGGGGCTCGATGGGAAGTACGAGCGCTTCAAGGACTTCATGTACGTCCTCGACAGGGCGCGCGACGAGTTTTCGCGCTACACGTCGCTCACCTTCACCTACGAGGGCCGCAAGATCGGGCGCAAGTACCAGCACGTATCGATCCTGATCGAGAAGAACGACGTCTTCCAGCCGCGCGTGCGGCTGCCCGAGAGCATCGCCCGGCGGGTCAAGCGCGAGGGCGACGGCGAGGCGAAGCTGCGAGCGCTGCAGGCCGCCGACGACCTGCGCGACATCGGCTGGGCTCTCGACCCGGACGCCAGCGTCAAACAGTTCGGCGCCCAGCGCGTCATCGACATCGTGCGCTACGCGCGCACGCTGCAGCGCAAGGCTGAGCAGACCGGCAGGCCGATCGCCAACCTCGCCGGCTTCGCGCACAGCCTGCTGCAGCAGGGGATCGAGCCGCCGCGAGGCGAGGTGGGCGAGGCCGCCGACGCGCGGCTCACCCGCGAGGCGCTGCGTGGCGTCGTCGCGGGGCTGCAGGAGGCGTTCCAGCAGCAGCGCCGCGAGCGCGGCCGCACCGCCTGGCAGTCGATGAGCGAGGACCAGCGGCAGCTGGTGCGTACGCTGATGCAGGCGACGCTGCACAAGTTCACCCTCGAACGCATCGAGCGCGACGGCTGGCAGGGGAGCCTCTACGAGCTGAGTCGCCTCGACGTGCTGGCCACCCACGGCTTCGTCACCCTGCCGCCCCAGCTGCAGGACGTCGTCGCCTTCGTCGACCACGGCGACCAGCTAGCCGAGTACCTGCCCGAGGACCGGCGGCGCCTGCTCGACGAGTTGCGAGAGGCTGCAGCGTGAAGCGCGCCCGACGGCGGGGGAGGGCCTGAGCGTGTGCGGTCGCTACACCCTCTACCACGACGAGCAGGACCTCACCGAGCTCTTCGAGCTCGAAGCCTTCACGTGGGCACCGCGCTACAACATCGCGCCGACGCAGGTCGTGCCCATCGTGCGCGAACGGCCGGATGGGGTGCGCGAACGGCGCGACGCCCGCTGGGGCCTCGTGCCCGCCTGGGTGAAGGAGCCGGCCGCCTTCAAGGCCCTGCTGTTCAATGCCCGCGCCGAGACCGTGGGTGAGAAGCCGTCGTTCCGCGATGCGGCGCGCTCGGCCCGCTGCATCGTCCCCGCCAGCGGCTTCTTCGAGTGGCGCGCCGAGGACGGCGGCAAGCGGCCGTACTACGTCCACCGCCGCGACGGCGCCCCGATGGCCTTCGCCGGCTTGTACGCCGAGCGCCCACGCGGCGAGCCGGCCTACAGCGCGACCGTGCTGACCACCGAACCCAACGAGCTGATGGCGACCCTGCACGACCGCATGCCGGTGGTCCTCGAGCGCGCGCAGCTCGCCCGCTGGCTCGACCCGCGGAGGCGCGACGTGGCGGAGTTCGCCGACTTGCTGCGCCCCTGCGCCAGCGAGCTGCTCGCGGCCTACCCGGTCGACCGCGCCGTCGGCAACGCGCGCGTCGACGAGGCACGGCTGGTGCAGCGGGTGTAGCCGCGCGGCCCGTTCACGCCACCACGATTGCGAGCCAGGCCGCTCCCAGCGCCAGGGTGAGCAGCGTGATCGGCAGGCCCACCCGCAGGTAGTCCCAGAACCCGACGGTTACACCGAGCTTGCTGGCGCTCTCCGCGACGATGAGGTTCGCCACCGACCCGACCAGGGTGAGGTTACCCGCCAGGGTGCTGGCCATGGCGAGCACGAGGTAGCCGGCCCGCCCGGCGCCCGCCTCCGCCACCAGCGGCGCGAGGAGCATGACCGCGGGGACGTTGGAGAACAGGTTGCTGGCGATCGCCGTGATGGCCGCCAGCGAGGCGAAGTCGTGTGCCCAGCCCGCGCCGAGCGCCGCGAGCGCGATGCCCGTCACCCCGGTGTGCCCGAGCGCGCCGACGACCACGAAGAGGCCAGCGAACAGCGTGAGCAGTGACAGGTCGACGCGGGCGAGGATGCGCCGACCTGTCGCGCCGGCGGTGAGCAGCACGCCGGCGCCGACAACCAGTGCGGTGGTCGCCACCGGCGCGCCGGCCAGGAAGGCCACCAGCAGCGCCACCGCCCACCCGACGGCCAGCGCCAGCGGCCTCCGCGGCATCGGCGCGGCGTCGGGTGGCGCGGCCAGGAGTCGGCGGCCCGCGATGTCCCGCCGGTGCACCAGCGCGATCGTTGCGAGCACTACCCCCAACCCAACCAGGGCCACCGGGCCGAGAGCGACGAGGAACGGCACGTAGCCGATGCCGCCCTGGACGCTGACGATCAGGTTCTGCGGGTTCCCGGTGACGGTCGCCACGCTGCCGACGTTCGCCGCGGTCGCCAGTGCCAGCAGGTAAGGCAGCGGGGCGACGCCGAGGTGGCGCGTCAGCTGCACCACCAAGGGCGTGAGCATCAGCACGATGGTGTCGTTGAGGAACAGCGCCGACAGGGCTCCGGCGGCGAACACCAGCGCGGCGAGCAGCGTGAAGGGGCGGCCGGCGCGCCGGGTGGCCCAGCGCATCAGGGCGCGGAAGGCGCCTGCCTCTGCCAGCGCCTCGTTGAGCAGCATCAGGCCGAAGAGCAGCACCACGACCTCGGCGTCGATCAGTGCGACCGCCTCGCGCAGGTCGACGACGCCCGTCGCCAGCAGCACCGCCGCACCGACCAACGCGAAGCCGGCGCGGTCGAGCGGCACGAACGGCAGGCGGCCGAATGCGACCCCGGCCAGGGTCACGGCGGCGACGACGATCGCAGCGGCCTGCGTGGGATCGAGGGCGACCATGCGGCGCCGAGGCTACCGCAGCGCGCGGGCGATCGTGCCGCCGACGCTGAATGTGGTCCGCCTCACGCTATACCGTAAATAATGGGGTAACCTGGTTCTCAAGCCCAACTGCCCCGGAGGACCTGATGACGCCCTTGCTCCTGCTCGCCGCCTTCCTCGCCGTCGTCGTTGCCGGTGGCACGCTCGTCTTCGTCTACGACGCGGTCGAGGCGGCCGTTGGCAGCGTGCGCGACCGGCGCTCGGCCCGGCCGCGGCGGCCAGCGCGGCCGGGCGCGCCGACCGCGCCCGTGGTCGTCTGGCGCCACCTACACTGAGGGCATGCCGTCATCCCGCCCGGGCAAACCGCCTCCCGCCGACGTTCAGCAGCGGCTCCTGGAGCTGCGCCGCCAGATCGCGCACCACGACCGCCTCTACCACCAGCTTGATGCCCCCGAGATCAGCGACGAGGCCTATGACGCCCTGTGGCACGAGCTGCGCGACCTCGAGGCCCACCACCCCGAGCTCGTCGACCCCGACAGCCCCAGTCAGCGCATCGGCGGCGCGCCCGTGCCTGGGCTGGCTTCGGCCGCACACCTTGCGCCGATGCGGAGCCTCGACTCCTCGGCCAGGGATGAGGTGTTCCGGCAGTTCGACGCCCGCGTCCGCCGCGCGGTCGGTGACGAGGCCGCGGTCGTCTACTCGGTCGAGCCCAAGATCGACGGCCTCTCCGTCGAACTCGTCTACGAGGCAGGCCGCTTCGCCCGCGCGGTCACCCGCGGCGACGGCCTCGTCGGTGAGGTCATCACCCACAACGTCCGCACGATTCGTTCGCTGCCGCTCCAGCTCGACGGCGGCCGCCGGTCCGTGCCGCCGCTGCTGTCGGTGCGCGGCGAGGTGTACCTGACCCTCAAAGCCTTCGACGACGTCAACGAGCGCTTGATCCAGCAGGGCAAGACGCCGTTCGCCAGCCCCCGCAACCTCGCCGCCGGCACCGTGCGCCAGCTCGATCCCGCCCTGGCCGCGGAGCGGCCGCTCACGGTCTTCGCCTACGACGTGCTCGAGGCCGGGGCCGGCGACGACGGCCACGGCGCCCTGACGCGCCACCAGGAGGTCCTGGAGGCCCTCGCGGACTGGGGCCTGCCCACCAACCCCGAGAACCGCTTCGTCGACAGCGCGGACGGCGTCTGGACCGCTTTCGAGGAGTTCGCCGCGCGCCGTGATGCCCTCGCCTACGAGGTCGACGGCCTGGTGGTCAAGCTCGACGACCTCGCCGCCCGCCGCCGCCTCGGCGACACCGCGCACCACCCGCGCTGGGCCTTCGCGATCAAGTTCCCGCCGCGCAAGGAGGTCAGCCAGGTCCTGCGCATCGTCGCCAGCGTCGGCCGCACGGGCGTGGTCACGCCGGTCGCGCTGCTGCGGCCGGTCAACATCGGCGGGGTCACGGTCGGCCGCGCCAACCTGCACAACCGCGAGGACCTGAGTCGCAAGGACATCCGCGAGGGCGACACCGTGCGTGTCGAGCGTGCCGGCGACGTCATCCCGCAGGTGGTAGAGCGGCTCGAGGGGCCGCCTGGTGTGGCGCGCGGCGTGCCGTTCCGCATGCCCGAGAACTGCCCCAGTTGCGCGACGCCGCTGATCGACCGAGGTCCCTATACCGTCTGCCCCAACGCCTTCGGCTGCCCCGCGCAGGCCGTCGCGCGCCTCGTCCACCTCGGAAGCCGCATCGCGCTCGACGTCGAGGGCCTAGGCGAGGTCACCGCCAGGTTGCTCGTCGAGGCCGGCCTGGTGCGCGAGCTGCCCGACCTGTTCGACCTGACGGCGGCCGACTTCGTCGCCCTCGAGGGCTTCGCCGAGGTCTCGGCGACCAACCTCGAGGCCGCCGTCCGGAAGGCCGCCCGGACCACTCTGCCGCGCTTCCTGGTCGCCCTCGGGGTCCCCGAGGTCGGGCCTGCCGTGGCGCGCGCGCTGGCCGAACGCTTCGGCACGGTCGCGGCACTGCGCGCCGCCGACGCGGCCACCCTGGAGGCCGTCCGCGGCATCGGCGGCGTCATGGCCGCCGCCATCGCCAGCTTCTTCGCCGATGGGCACAACGCGCGCGTCCTCGACCGGTTGCTCGACGGCCGCGTCGAGGTGGAGCCCTACGAGGCCGTCGCGCCCGCGTCGGACGCCCTGGCGGGGGAGACCGTGGTCTTCACCGGTGCCTTGGCCGGCTTCACGCGCGGCGCGGCCGAGGCGCTGGTCGCGCGCCTTGGCGGTCGCTCGGCCGGCAGCGTGTCGCAGCGCACGACCCTGCTCGTGGCTGGCGCCGACGCCGGCTCGAAGCTCGACAAGGCCGTCGCCCTCGGTGTGCCGGTGGTGGACGAGGCCGGGTTCCTCGCCTTCCTCGAGGGGCGCGGCGTCGACCCGGGCGCGCTGCAGGAGGAACCCACATGAACCACCAGGCCACGGACCTCGCGGCGCGTCGACCCGGGCGGTGCCCGTGAGCGCCCGCCGCTTCGCCAACGCGGCGGTGGCGGCCCGTCTCGCGCGTCTCGCCGACCTGCTCGAGATCGAGGGCGCCAACGCCTTCCGCGTGCGTGCCTACCGGTCTGCAGCTGAGACGATCGACGCCCACTCCGAGTCGATCGCCGACATGCTCGCCCGCGGCGGTGACCTGACCGAGCTCAAAGGCGTCGGCAAGGACCTGGCGGCGGCGATCGCGGCGCTTTTCGACCAGGGCGAGATCCCGGCGCTGCGTGAGATCGCTGCGCGGGTGCCCAGCGGCCTGCTCGACGTCGTGCGGGTGCCCGGGGTCGGCCCGAAGCGCGCGGCAACGCTGTGGCGCGAACTCGGCGTGACCTCACTGGACGACCTCGACCGCGTCGCGCGAGGGGGCCGCGTCGCCGCGCTCAGCGGGTTCGGCGAGAAGACCCAGGCCAAGGTGCTCGCGGGCGTGGCGCAGGTCCGTCGCCAGAGTGGGCGCATGCGCCTAAGCGACGCCGAGGCGGCCGTCGCGCCGCTGCTCGACGCACTGCGCGGGGTCGAGGGCGTCGAGCGGGTCGAGGTCGCCGGCAGCCTGCGGCGGGGCCGCGCCACTGTCGGGGACGTCGATCTGCTGGCCGTCACGGCCGTGCCTGAAGGCACGGCCGTGCCTGAAGGCGCGGGCGCGCCCGCCGGCGCGGGTACACCCGCCGCCGCGATGGCGGCACTTCGCGAACACCCCGACGTCGCCGAGGTGCTCGGCAGTGGCGACACCAAGACCAGCGTCAGGCTCGAGGGCGACCTGCAGGTCGACCTGCGGGTGGTGCCGAGCGCCTCCTTCGGGGCGGCCTGGCAGTACTTCACCGGCTCGAAGGCGCACAACGTCGCGCTCCGGCAGCGCGCCGTCGACCGCGGCCTCCGGCTCTCCGAGTACGGCCTCTTCCGCGGCGGTGAGGGTGACCACCCGGAGCGCGGCGAGCGGCTCGCCGGCGCGGACGAGGCCGGCGTCTACCGTGCGCTCGGCCTTGCCTGGGTGCCGCCCGAACTGCGCGAGGACCGCGGTGAGCTCGCCGCGGCCGCCGAGGGGCGGCTCCCGCGCCTACTCGAGCTCGGCGACCTCCGCGGCGACCTGCACATGCACTCCACCTGGTCCGACGGCAGCGCAGATGTCCGCGCGATGCGCGCCGCCTGCGCCGAGCGCGGTTACGCGTACATGGCGATCACGGACCACTCGCAGGCACTCCGCATGACCGGCGGCCTCGACGCCGCGAAGCTCGCGCGCCAATGGACCGAACTCGACGAGATCCTCGCCGAGGACGACGAGCGGGCGGCGGGCGAGCGCGGAGGAGCGGGCATGCCGCTTCCCGCGCTGCTGCGCGGGCTCGAGGTCGACATCCTCAAAGACGGCCGCCTCGACTTGGGTGACGAGTGGTTGGCGCGCCTCGACATCGTGATCGTGAGCGTCCACAGCCACCTCGACCTCCCCCAGGCGCAGCAGACCGAGCGGGTCGTCCGTGCGCTGCAGCACCCAGAGGTCAACGTTCTCGCGCACCCCACCGGCCGCCTCCTCGGCGGCCGCAAGGGTATGGACCTCGACCTCGATGCCGTCTTCCAGGCCGCCGCCGCCCACGGTGTGGCGGTCGAGTGCAACGCCTCGCCGTACCGCCTCGACCTCGGCGACGTGGAGCTGATGCGCGCCGTTGCCGCCGGCTGCGCCGTGGCGATCGACACCGATGCCCACGCCGTGGCCGGCCTCCAGGACATGCGTTTCGGCGTGGCCACCGCGCGCCGGGCGTGGCTGGGGCGCGACCAGGTCGTGAACGCCGGCTCGCTGGAGCGGGTGCGGGCGTTCCTGGCGAAGCGAGCCGCGGCCGGCACCACCTGACCCGCCCGTCACGTATCGTGGCGGCGTGGTGAACGCGTGATCCGGATCCGAGTCGGGGCCGTCGTCCTGGCCGCGCTGGTCGCGTCGTGGGCCGGCGCCTGGTCGCTGGGTGGCACCCCCTTCGCCGCCATCGTCGATGACCTCCTGCGCCGCTTCCATGCGCAGGAGCAGGTCTGCCAGGTGGCGCTGGCGCCGGCACAGATGTGCTTCGTGGTCGAACCCGGGCGCGCGGCGCAGCTCGCGGAGGCACTCGAGGCGTTCCTTGCCCAGGGGCCCGATGCGATGGTGCGCGGCAGTTGGTCTTCGGCCAACGGGGCCCACCGCGTCGCCATCACCCTGACCGATGCCTCGTGGGGCGCTCTCGAGTTGTGGTTGACCGAGCTGCCCGATCATCGCGTCGAGGGTCGCTTCCAGCATCTGCCCAAGCGACGGTGGTGAGGTCGTTGCCACGCCCACGCCGCGCGGGCCAGCATGGGGACATGGCACGGCGACCCACCCCCTACGCGGCAGGCGACCTGCGCGGCGCGCCGGGTGCGGACGCCGTGCAGTCCGACCTCTTCTCTGGGACGCAGGTGGTACAGCGCACCCTGCCGAGGACCGGCACGCGCGTTCGACTGCGGCTCGCCCCCCTGGGTGGGGGCAGAGTCCGCGTGGTCGAGGCGGTGCGCCGCGCCGCGGGCGGTGGCCGCTACGAGCCATGGCCTGAGGAGGAGGGCCGGGAGACGGAGCTCGAGCGGTTGCAGCTCGGGGTCGGGTACGCGGAGCTGTTCGGCGGCTGAGCGATCGCCGGTTACGTCGCTCGGGTACCTGGCACGGCACCGCCGCTCGGGGTATACCAGGGGTCGAAGCCCCGTCGGTGACGCGCTCCGCGCGCGCCTTCGGGGAGGCGGGCGCCACGTGAATGGCTGACGTTGCGTGAGCCGGGTCATGTTGCTGCCGCCCGCACGGCGGGCTAGCCAACCGTGCGGGCGCACGAGGAGGTTCGATGACGGTCCCGACGGCGCTGATGCGTGCCGCTGCAGGCGGTGCCGAGCACGTGTTCCGTCGCCTGGGAACCCCGAGTCCTAGGCGGCAACGGCCGTGCTGAGCGCCCTGTTGCTGGCCTTCGGGGTCGCGCTGGCGGCGCCGTGGTTGACCGGCCGGCTGGGCCGGTCGGCGGGTTGGGTGCTGGCCCTCCTCCCTGCGGGGCTCACCGCCTACTTCGTCAGCCTGGCGCCGCGGGTGGCCGCGGGCGAGCCGCTCGTGCAAAGCGTGCCGTGGGTCCCGCAGTTGGGCGTCGAGCTCGCGTTCCGCGTCGACGGCCTGTCGCTGTTGTTCGGCCTGCTGATCGCAGGGATCGGCACCTTCGTCGCGATCTACGCGGGTGGCTACCTGGCGGGCGACCGGCAGCTGCCGCGCTTCTACCTGCTGCTGTTCGCGTTCATGGCCGCGATGCTGGGCGTCGTCACGAGCGACGACCTGATCGTCCTGTTCGTCTTCTGGGAGCTGACCAGCATCACCTCGTTCTTCCTGATCGGCTACAAGCACGAGTCCGTGGAGAGCCGCACCAACGCCCTCCAGGGGCTCTTCGTCACCGCCGGCGGCGGCCTGGCGATGCTGGCCGGGTTCGTCTTGCTGGGCTCGATGGCCGGCACCTACCGCATCAGCGAGCTGCTGGCGGCACCGGGCCTGCTCGTCGAGCACCCGGCATACCCGTTGGCACTGGCGCTGGTCGCGCTGGGCGCCTTCACGAAGTCCGCCCAGTGGCCGTTCCACTTCTGGTTGCCGAACGCCATGGCCGCGCCGACGCCCGTGTCGTCGTACCTGCACTCCGCCACCATGGTGAAGGCGGGCGTGTACCTGCTCGCTCGCCTCGCTCCCGGCCTCGGCGGCACCCCGCAGTGGTTCTGGCTGCTCACGCTCGTGGGTGGCGCCACGGTGCTGGCCGCCGCGGCGCTGACGCTGATGCAGCGCGACAGCAAGCGGCTGTTGGCCTACTCGACGCTGGTCGCCCTCGGCACCCTGGTGCTCTTGATCGGCGTGGGCACGCCCGTGGCGATCAAGGCGATGGTGGTCTTCCTCTTCGCCCACGCGCTGTACAAGGCGCCGCTGTTCATGGTGGCTGGCTCCGTCGATCACGAGGCCGGCAGTCGCGACGTGACGCGGCTGGCGGGCCTCGGGCGCTCGATGCCGTGGACCTGGCTGGCCGCTGGGGTCGCCGGCGTCAGCGCCGCCGGCCTGCCGCCGATGCTCGGGTTCGTCGGTAAGGAGCTCGCCTACGAGGGCCTCTACGGCGCGCCGTGGCTGCTGGCAGGGCTGATCGCAGCCGGCGCCGTGCTGGTGTTGGTGGTGGTGCTGGTCGCCTGGGTGCCCTTCGCGGGGCGCACCGTTCAGGCGCCCAAGGCGCCGCACGAGGCGCCGCCCTCGATGCTCGTCGGGCCGCTCCTGCTCGCGGCCCTCGGGCTGCTGTTCGGCCTGGCGCCTGGGCTCGTGCAGGACGGCCTCATGCGGCCGGCGGCGGCAGCGGTCCTCGGCGCGCCGTACGCGTTCGATCTCTACCTGTGGCACGGAGTCACGCTGGCGCTCGGCCTGTCGCTGCTCACCGTGTCGCTCGGCGCCGTGCTCGTTGCCACCTGGCGTCGCTGGCAGCCCGCGCTTCTGGCGCGTTTCGGCGGCGTTCGCATCGGGCCGGTCGCCGTGTACGAGGGCGGCTGGCGTAGGCTCCTGCGCTTCGCCGAGGTCCAGACCCGCTTCGTCCAGTCGGACGACCTGCGCCACCACCTGACGATCATCGTCACGTACACCGTAGCGTTGACCGGCGGCGTGGCGCTGTGGCGCGGCGGCTTGGCGAGCATGGTGTGGGCGCCGGCGGGTGGGTACCTCCACGAGTTCCTCTACTTCGCCGTCATCCTGTTGGCGACCGCCACCGTGGTCCGCTCGCACTCGCGGCTGGTGGTGATCACCTCGCTCGGCGTCGTCGGCTTCGGGGTCGCCTTCGTGTTCGTGCTGTTCGCAGCGCCCGATCTCGCGATCACCCAGTTCCTCGTCGATACGCTGGTGGTCATCATCGCGGCGCTCGTGCTGATCCGGCTGCCGTCGAGCGCGCTGCGGGCCGAAGGCGGCCGTGATACCCGCTGGCTGTCGGGGATCGTCGCGATCGCCGGCGGCGCCCTGATCACCGGCTTGCTGCTCGCCGTCACCGCCCTGCCGTTCGATGGCGCCCTCACCAGCTTCTTCGAGGCCAACAGCTACCCGGCCGCGCGGGGCCGCAACATCGTCAACGTCATCCTGGTCGACTTCCGCGCGATCGACACCCTCGCCGAGGTCGTCGTCCTGGCCGTCGCCGCCGCTGGCGTCGGGGCGCTCCTGCGCCGCCGCCTCGGTAGCGGCGCCGCAAGTGCCCCCGCCGCCCGCGCCGCCGCCCCCGCTCCGGGCGCCCCAGCCACCCCTGCCGCCCGGCGGGACTCCGACGGCGGTGCCCGGTGAACAGCCTCATCCTGCGGACCACGACGCGGCCGATCATCGTGGTGCTGCTTCTGATCAGCATCTTCCTGCTGCTGCGAGGCCACGACCTGCCCGGCGGCGGCTTCATCGGGGGCCTGGTGGCGGCCGCGGCGGCGGCCCTGTACGCGATCGCCTTCGGTGCCGACGCGGCGGCCAGGCTGCTGCGCGTCCGCCCGGAACTGCTGGTTGGCTGGGGGATGGCGGCGACCGTCGTCGCGGGCCTGCTGGGGATGGTCGCCGGTCGCGAGTTCCTGACCGGCCTGTGGTGGGTGATCGCCGTCGGCGACCAGGAGCTGAAGCTCAGCACACCGCTCCTGTTCGACGTCGGGGTGTACCTCGTGGTCGTCGGCGTGATCCTGCGCTTCGTGCTGTCGCTGGAGGAGCGCTGACGTGGAGGCCTACCTCGCCGTCGTCGTGGGCGCCGTGTTCGCCGGGGGCTTCTACCTCGTCATGCGGCGCAACCTGTTGCGCTTCGTCTTCGGCCTGATCCTGCTGTCGAGCGGTGTCAACCTGCTCGTCTTCACCACCGGCAGGGTCTCGCGTGGCGCGCCGCCGATCATCCCCGCCGGCGCCTCGGTGCCTGTCGGTGAGGTCGCCAACGCGTTGCCGCAGGCCCTGATCCTGACGGCGATCGTCATCGGCTTCGGTCTGACGGTGTTCGCGATGGTGCTGCTGCTGCGCCTTTACGAGCGATTGGGGACGCTGCGCACCGATCAGCTGACGGAGCGCCTCGGGGCCCCGCAGCCCGTGCCCGGCCTGCCCGACGAGGAGGCGCCGGCGTGAACGCGCTGCTCGTCGCCCCCGTGGTGTGGCCCCTCGCAACTGCCGCGGTCCTCGTGCTGCTGCAAGGCCGGCTGCCGGCCCAGCGGGCGCTGTCCACGGCCTCGGCAGCAGCCCAACTCGTCCTGGCGGCCGTCCTGTTGGCCCTGGTGGCGACCGAGGGCATCCTGGTCGTGCAGTTCGGCGGCTGGGACGCACCGTTCGGGATCAGCTTCGTCGCCGACCACCTGGCCGCGGTCATGGTCCTGGTCAACGGCATCATGGGGTCTGCGGTCGCGGTGTACGCGCTTCGCGACATCGACCCCGACCGCGAGCGCCTCGGCTACCACCCCATGTTCCACGTGCTCCTGGCGGGCGTGAACGGAGCTTTCCTCACCGGCGACCTGTTCAACCTCTACGTCTGGTTCGAGCTGCTGTTGATCGCCAGCTTCGTGCTGCTCACGCTCGGCAACCGCCGCGAGCAGCTCGAGGGAGGCGTCAAGTACGTCGCCGCCAACCTGGTCGCGTCCATGCTGCTGCTGACCGGCATCGGCCTCGTCTACGGGGCCACGGGCACCCTCAACATGGCTGACCTCGCGCTGAAGCTCCCGCTCGTTCCCGTCGGCCTCGCCACGACGCTCGCGATGCTCTTCCTGGTGGCGTTCGGCATCAAGGCGGCGGTCTTCCCGCTGTTCTTCTGGTTGCCGGCCTCGTACCACACGCCGCCGGTGGCCGTGTCGGCGCTGTTCGGCGGCATGCTGACCAAGGTGGGCGTGTACGCGCTGCTGCGCGGCTTCACGCTGCTGTTCGTCGCCGACGTGGCCGTGACGCACGGCTTGCTCGCCTGGATCGCGGGCATCACCATGGTCACCGGTGTCCTCGGGGCCGCGGCACAGACCGAGTTCCGCAAGATCCTTTCGTTCCACATCGTCAGCCAGATCGGCTACATGGTCATGGGCCTGGCGTTCTTCACGCCCCTCGGGCTCGGCGGCGCCGTCTTCTACATGGTCCACAACATCTTCGCCAAGGCGAATCTCTTCTTGATCGCCGGCATCGCCCGCTGGTACGGCGGCAGCTTCGAGCTCAAGAAGCTCGGCGGCCTCTACCGCCATCGGCCGCTGCTGGCGGTGCTGTTCGTGATCGCCGCCTTCTCGCTGGCGGGTTTCCCGCCACTGTCGGGGTTCTGGGCGAAGTTCGTGGTCATCCGCGCGGGCTTCGAGGTCCAGGCATGGCCGCTCGTGGCGGTCTCGCTGTTCGTCGGCCTGCTGACGCTGTACTCGATGACCAAGATCTGGTTGGCCGCGTTCTGGTCGCCGGTGCCGGAAGGCGTCGCGCTGCGCGCCGGTCCCGCGCCCACGCTGCTCTACCTCCCGGTCATCGCGCTGGCGCTGCTGACCCTGGCGATGGGCTTCGCCAGTGCGCCGTTCTTCACGCTCGCGGAGCGCATCGGGGCCGAACTGACCGATCCGACCGGCTACGTCCGGGCCGTCCTCGGCGAGGCCGCCGCCGCCGCGTTCGTCGCCCAGGGGGGTGCGCGATGAGCCTGCTGGGACTGCACCTGGGGATGGCCGTCCTGTGGGCGATGGCGACCGGTAGCCTGACGTTCGCGAGCCTGCTGATGGGGGTCTTCGTCGGGGGTGGCGTGCTGCACCTGCTCGGCCCGGTGCTCGGCGACCCGCGCTACGGCATCCGTTTCTACCGCGCCATCGCGCTGGCGTTCTTCTTCCTCTGGGAGCTGTTCGCCTCGGGGGTGCGCGTCGCGATCGACGTGCTGCGCCCGACCCTCAACCTGACGCCGGCCGTGATCGCCGTGCCGCTCGAACTGCGCAACGAGGCCGCCATCGTGCTTTTGGCCAACATGGTGTCCCTGACGCCCGGCACGCTGTCGATCGATCTCTCGGAGGACCGCTCGTGCCTGTACGTCCACACGATGTACGGCGAGGACCCGGTCGAGACGCGGCGTGCGATCAAGCACGACTTCGAGCAGCGCATCCAGGAGGTGTTCCGTTGATCCTGTTCGAGGGGCCCTGGACGTTCCTCAGCGTGGTGACGCTGGTGACGATGATCACGGTTGCCGTCTCCATCCTGGTGGCCTCCCTGCGCGTCATGCGCGGGCCGAGCCTGCCCGACAGGGTGGTGGCCCTCGATCTCGTGGGATTGCTCGCGGTGTCGGTGATCTCGGTGATGGCGATCGCGACCCAGCAGCCCGTGCTGCTCGACGCAGCGATCGCCCTGGCGCTGATCGCGTTCCTCAGCACGGTCGCCTTCGCGCGCTTCATCGAGTGGCAGGGGGATAAGGCCGAGTGAACTGGACCGAGATCATCGCTGGGTTGCTGCTGCTGGCGGGCGCCGCCTTCGTTCTCGTCTCGGCGATCGGCGTCGTGCGCTTCCCGGACGTGTACATGCGCATGCACGCCGCCACCAAGGCGGGCACCCTGGGCGCCGGTCTCATGCTGGGCGCCGCGTCGATCGTGTTCGGCGACCTCGGCATCACCGTTCGCTCGTTCGTGGTGTTCTTCTTCCTGCTGCTCACGGCGCCGGTCGCGGCGCACGTGCTGGGGCGTGCCGCGTACTACGCCGGCGTGCCGCGCTGGGAGCGGACTCGGCTCGACGAGCTCGCAGGGCGCTACGACGAGGCCGACGCCACGCCGGGCGAGACCGCGCGGCCGGCAGCCCGCGGTGACGACATCCCTTACCCATGACCTGCCCGGCGACGCGCAAGCGCGTCTGGTAGCCTGGGTGTCGAGCGCGGCGGCATCGGCGTGGACACCCGTACCCGGTCCTCGACCCCGCCTCCGCGCCGGGAGGTCGCCGCCGTGACCGTCGCTCGCCACCGCTACCTCGACCACGTCCGCAGCGAACTCGAGGGCATCGAGCGCGAGGGTCTCACCAAGCGCGAGCGCGAGATCGTCGGCCAGCAGCAGGCCGAGGTCACCCTCGTCGACGGCCGCACCGTCCTCAACCTGTGCGCCAACAACTACCTGGGCCTCGCCAACCACCCCGACGTGATGGCGGCCGCCAAGCGCGGCATCGACGAGCACGGCTTCGGGACCGCCTCGGTGCGCTTCATCTGCGGCACCCAGGACCAGCACCGCGAGCTCGAGCGGCGCATCGCCGCCTTCCTCGGCACCGAGGACGCGATCCTGTACTCCAGCTGCTTCGACGCCAACACCGGCCTGTTCGAGACGCTGCTCGGCGCCGACGACGCGATCGTCAGCGACGCCCTGAACCACGCCTCGATCATCGACGGCGTGCGGCTGTGCAAGGCCCGGCGCTTCCGCTACGCCAACGCGGACCTCGCCGATCTCGAGACGCAGCTTGCCGCGGCGGCGGACGCCCGCTTCCGGCTGGTCGTCACCGACGGGGTCTTCAGCATGGACGGGGTCGTGGCGCCGCTCGCGGGCATCTGCGACCTCGCCGAGCGCCACGATGCGCTCGTGATGGTCGACGACTCGCACGCCGTCGGCTTCATGGGCGAGCGCGGCCGCGGCACGCACGAGCACGCGGGCGTGATGCAGCGCGTCGACCTGATCACCGGCACGCTGGGCAAGGCGCTCGGCGGGGCCAGCGGCGGGTACACCGCCGGACCCGCGGCGATCGTCGAGCTGCTGCGCCAGCGCTCGCGCCCCTACCTGTTCAGCAACGCGCTGGCGCCCTCGGTGGTGGCGGCGTCACTCGCGGTGCTCGACCTGCTCGAGCGCGGCGACGACCTGCGCGCCCGGGTGCACGCCAACGCGGCGTACTTTCGCGAGCGGATGACGGCCGCCGGCTTCACGCTGGCGGGCGCCGGCCACCCGATCGTGCCGGTGATGATCGGCGACGCGGCTTTGGCGAACCGCGTGTCCGCGCGCCTGCTCGAGGAGGGCGTATACGTCGTCGGGTTCTCCTTCCCGGTCGTGCCCCGCGGGCAGGCGCGCATCCGCACGCAGATGTCGGCGGCGCACACCCGTGTGCAGCTCGACCGCGCCATCGACGCCTTCGTCAAGGTCGGCCGCGAGTTCGGCCTGATCGCCTAGGAGGGACCGTGTTCAGCCTCGCCAAGCTCGAGCCCCGGGAAGGGATCTGGGCGTTCGACGCCCCGGAGCCGACCGTCGGTCCCAACGACGTGCTCATCGGCATCCGCAAGACGTCGATCTGCGGCACCGACGTGCACATCTACGAGTGGGACGCGTGGGCGCGGCGCACCGTGCCGGTGCCGATGGTCACAGGGCACGAGTACATGGGTGTCGTCGAGGCTGTTGGCAGCGAGGTGCGCGGCGTCGAGGTCGGCGACCGCGTCTCCGGGGAGGGCCACCTGACGTGCGGCCACTGCCGCAACTGCCGCGCGGGGCGCAGGCACCTGTGCCGGAACACCGTCGGGGTCGGCGTGAACGTGCCGGGGGCCTTCGTCGAGCGCTTCGTCCTGCCGGCCAGCAACGTGTTCAAGCTGCCCGACGAGTTGCCCGACCGGTTCGCTGCCATCCTCGATCCGTTCGGCAACGCGGTGCACACGGCGCTCTCGTTCGACCTGGTCGGGGAGGACGTCCTGATCACCGGCGGCGGCCCCATCGGCTGCATGGCCGCCGCGGTGTGCCGCTTCGTCGGCGCCCGACACGTGGTCGTCACCGACGTCAATCCGTACCGCCTCGAGCTCGCGGGCCGCATGGGCGCGACGCTGGCGATCGACCCGACCGCGGTGGGCTTCGACCTGTCGGACGTAATGGCCGACCTGGGCATGACCGAGGGCTTCGACGTGGGGCTTGAGATGTCGGGCGCGCCCGCGGCGCTGCGGCAGCTGCTCGGTGCGATGAACTACGGCGGTCACGTGGCGCTGCTCGGCGTGCCGAGCGTCGAGGTGGCGATCGACTGGAACGTCGTCATCTTCAAAGGCCTGTTCCTCAAGGGCATCTACGGCCGCGAGATGTTCGAGACCTGGTACAAGATGGCCGGCCTGATCACCTCCGGCCTCGACCTGTCTCCGATCGTCACCCACGAGTTGCCCATCGCCCGCTTCCAAGAAGGCTTCGACCTGATGCGTTCGGGGATGTGCGGCAAGGTGGTGCTCGACTGGGCCTAAGCGCGCACGCGGTACGCGCGACGGTAGCCGCGGCCATGGTCGTCCGGCCGATCGACCACGGTATCGTTATCGCCTGATGCGTGCGATTGCAGGGGCGATGGGCGAGTCCTCCGCGGCACGTGAGCGCGTGCTGGACGTCGCGGAGACCCTGTTCACCGAGCGCGGCCTGGCGCGCGTGACCATGCGTGAGATCGCCGACGCGGCGGGCATGCGCCAAGCATCGCTCTACCACCACGCGCCCGGGGGCAAGTCGCAGCTCTACCGCGAGGTGTTCGAGCGGATGATCGCGCACCACCGCTCGGGGCTCGAGCGCGCCCTGGCAGCGGCCGGGCCGCGCCTGCGGGCTCGTTTGCGCGCGGTCGCCGACTGGTACGTCGGCCAGGCGCCGATGAACTTCCTGCGGATGATGACCTCCGACATGCCCGCCCTCGGCGACGCCGAGGCGGCCGCGCTGGCCGGCCCCGCCTACGCCGCGCTGATGGAGCCGATCACCGAGGCCTTCCGCGAGGCAATGGCGGTCGGAGAGGCGCGGGCGCTCGATCCCGACCTGTTGGCCGGGTCGCTGCTAGCGATCCTCGACGCGGTCGCGTTCGCCGAGGAGCGCGGCTATGGGGAGCACGACCAGCGGGCGATGGCGCACACGATGATCGACGTGCTGGTCGACGGCCTGGCCGTCGCCGACGCGCGCCCAGGGTGAGGCCGGCCTGGGCCGCGGCGCCCGTCAGCCGTCGTCGCTGATGTCGACCGGCGCGTCCGGGGCCGTGCCGGCCAGCACGCCCAGGAGGCGCGCGGCCAGCCGCGGAGGGTAGACGGTGTCGGCCGTTGCCAGCAACGCGGGCAGCGGCCACCAGCGGTGGTCGAGCAGAACCTCGCGCTCGTACGGGTCGAGCGCTGCAGGCGCGACGGGCGGCTCGGCCGTGGCCACGCGCCCGAGCCGGTAGTGCTCGACGAAGCGGCGCACGCGCCCCTGGTAGTGCAGATCCACCGTCCGGCGCCACAGCCAGGGGCCCCACGCCACGCCGACGATGCCGGTCTCCTCGCGCAGTTCGCGTTCGAGGCCCGTCTCCGGTGTCTCGCTGGGTGCCAGGCCGCCGCCGGGCGCGATCCACACCGGTGCGCGGTGGGGGAGGCCGCCGGGTCGATGCACGGTCGGGTCGAGGTACGACTGCAGCAGCAGCCGGTCGTCGACGTCGAGCACGAGCGCGCGCACCGTCGACCGCACCTCGGGGGTGGGAGCCTCGGTCATGCCGAGGGCGGGCGCGGCGCGCTCAGCGTTCGCCGACGTAGCAGCCAAGGGCGGCGAACGCGGCGTTGAAGCCGTCGGTCGGCACCCGGTAGGCCATCGCCGGGCCCTCGCCGGAGCGCGGTGTCAGGGTGATGGTCACGTCGATCACGCCCCGGAGGAAGCGAACCAGCCGGTCCTCGACGTCGTCGCCATCGAGCTGGGCGGCGCCGAACTGATTGCGGGTGGCGGTCGTCCGCAGGAAGTCGATGTTGCCGGAGCGGAACGCGACGTCGTAGGCGGGTGCGCCGAGTGCGTAGTCGCCGACCTCGATCTCGACGCCGTTCGGCGCGTCGAGCGCGCAGTACACGGCCAACACCCCGAGTTCGCCCTCGGCCACCATGCCGTCGCTGCCGTCGAAGGTCCAGGCGCCGATGACCCGCCGCTCTCCGGCGTCGTCGACGCCTGGCTGGGCGAAGGGATCGGTGCTCGGCACCGCGTCGGCGAACGGGTCGGGTGCCTCCGCCTGGGTCGTGCCGCAGCGCAGCGTGGCCAGCGCCGCAGCGAAGCCGCGGACGTCGTACTGGAAGGTGCGCTCGTGCACGCCGGCCACCGGGTCGGCACGGATGCGCAGGGCGAGGTTTGCGGCCGAAGCCAAGCCGGCGAAGAGGGCCTCGTTGGAGCCGAAGTACGCGACGGCCTCGGACACGAAGAACCCATCCGTCAGGAACCAGGTCTGCGTCAGGATCGGCCCCTGGTCGAAGCGCACGAGCACGTCGACGTCGATGCCCTGGGCGCCGATCGGGTAGGTCCCCGTGGGCGCGACCCAGGCCGCGATCTCATACCCACGCGGTGCTTCAACATCGCAGCCGACGACCAGGAGGGCGTCCTCCGGGTCGAGGTCGCCGGGCGCCTGGAAGGCGGACACCCGCATGGAGCCGAGGCCGGTGTAGCTGTAGAGGTCGAAGTCGCTCTCGACCTGCCACGCGCCTGTGCCGTGGGCGAATCCGGCACCGAGGGCGAGGCAGAGCGAGAACGCGATGACCAGTCGTCGGCGCATGGGGTCTCCTGGCGGCGCGGCCGCGGTGGCGATGGCGATGGCGCAAGCCTACAGGACGAGCGCACGCTACGCCGCGGGGCGGGCCACGCGGTACCCTCGGTGCATGGTGTCGGCATGTCACTGCCCCCGGATGACGGCGTGAGCCGGGGGGTCGGCTCGTCGTGGTTGGCCCCGATGATGGCCTTCTTCGGCGGCGCGGTCCTCGTCAGCCTGGTGGGGGGCCCGCTGCTCGTCGGCCTGCTGGTTGGCGGGGCGGCCGCGCTCGCATGGCGGCCGCTGCGGCGCGACCCGCCGTGGACGGCGCGCGGGCGCGCAGCCTGGCGGTCCCGCGCGGCGCTCGCCACCGAAGCCGTCCGGGCGTCGGGGCTGGTGTGGCGGCACTGGCGGCGTGGTGCGGCTGCGGCGCCCGCATGGCGCGAGCATGTCGTCGATCCCGCCGACGCGCGCGCGGCGGCGCGCTTCGACGCCGCCTTCCGCGTCCGCTGCGAGGTCGTCGGCGAGCGCTTCCAGGTGTGGCACTCGACCGACACCGGGCGGGCCTACGAGGTGGCGCCGCGTGACGCTCCGGCGGCCGCCGCGCCCGGCGACGAGGGCTGGCTGACGTTCGAGGGGGGGCGCGCGCGGGTCGGCCCGTGGACCGACCCCGCCGCCGCGCCCGAGCGTCTTCTCAACTAGATCGGCGGCTGCGGTTCTCTCGCAGCGACAGGGCGTTCATCGTCGCCATCCCGGTCTTCCAACCGCAGGGGCGGCGCCCACCAGGTGACGATCCACGCCAGCGTCGCGAGCGCTCCCGAGACCTGGAACACCAGCGTGATGCCGCGCCCGAGGCCGGCCCGCCAGGCGTCGACCACCGCGGTGAAGGCCGCCGCGCCGATGCGCGGCCGCACCGCTGCCTCGGCTGCCTCGGCCGCCGCCGGGTCGGTCAACAGATCGGGGCTGGCGACGGTGGCGACGACGGCGGCGGGCAGGCCGGCCACCAGCGGGGCAACGTCGTTCGCGAACGTCTGGGCCGCCTGCTGGGCCATCAGCGCGCCGAAC
>Ga0209498_1000337_pt1 | contig 28483 bp, 32 predicted proteins | sample WalLakDeSediment_FD_184131 | JGI IMG/M metagenome (GOLD analysis project Ga0209498, IMG submission 184131) | Lake sediment microbial communities from Walker lake, Nevada to study Microbial Dark Matter (Phase II) - Walker Lake 11/02/13 Deep... | ecosystem: Environmental > Aquatic > Freshwater >...
CTTTGGCTGGCAGAGAGGAACTCCGGGCGTCGGATCTTCAGCGTCGAGTCAGAGCATCCCTGTTTCCTGGTCCTCTCCGAGACCTTTCATCCCCACTGGCAAGCCCGGGTGGATCATGTGCCAACACCGATTTTCAGAACCAATGGAGCGTTCATGGGCATTGAGATCCAGCAAGGCGCGCGTCGAGTGGAGGTTCGGTTTCTACCCCCTTGGATGTTCCCAAGCATCCTTGCCTCCCTGTCCTTGACATTCATCCTCTCTATCGCTTGGTGTCTCCTGGCCCTCCGAGAACGTGATCCAAGGCGGACGACAGATCCGACAGACTGTATGGCTTGTGAATGAACCCACTGCAATCGATCCCCTGAAGTCGCCGCGAGAACTCCTCTTCATCCCACCCGCTCACCAGGAATATCGGGATTTGAGGACAAATCTCTCGAAGCGCCTGGAAGGTCTGTATCCCATCCATCTTCGGCATGCTGAGATCCAAAAGGACGCAAACGACGACATCCGCGTGATTCTGGAGCGTTCGTATCGCGGCAGGACCACTCGAGGCTGTAAGCGTATCGAATCCCACTACCTGGAGGATACGCTTTCCGGCGGAGAGAACGAACGGGTCGTCATCCACAAGAAGAATTGTGCCACGTCTTCCGCCCTTCTCCGCATGAGATGCTGTTCTTCGCGAGCGGCCCGCTTGATCTTGTGTTGGGAACGAAGAGATGCACATCACAATCAACCCCCTTTTAGGTACACTCCAGTATTTTTATCTTAGCACAAGTCACGGCAGAATTCGAGTCATGTGCCAACCTTTCTCCCGAATCAATTCGTCCAATGCTTCGGAACGAACCAAATAGAGGACCGTCAAGGTACGCTTTGGGTCCAAAGGCATCTCCACCACGCGAGCGTCCGGCGGCAGATCAGACCCTCCCTGAATTGGAACGAACAACCTGGAAATGTCCTTGGCGTTGTACCTGACCTCTCCGGGTCTGCCATCATGGATTCTTGGGTGTCGAACCACCCATTCCACCTGACGATCCACCAGGTACTCCTTGGTCGCGATCCTCTGATGCCCAGGCCTCCTACGGAAAGCAACGCCGTGTCGCGCCACCCACCGATCGTTCAGTCCCAGCATGTCCACAGATTCAAGCCGCGAATAATAGGGAATTGCCCCGGCCGCAGCCACGGCCAAGGTCATGTCTTTCACCGTTTTCAATTCCTTGCCAAGGAATTTACCCACACCCACAAGGTCCTGATCCGGTCCATATAGCTGGTCCATCAGACGTGCCGTGGTATCAATCCCCAGGTTGCGCGTGGACACACCGAATGTCATGCGGTGATGCAAAGAACCCATGACAACGAGGAGGATCCACGCGGCTTTCCCAAACTTCCCTGCCCTCATGTTCAGAATCAACCAGGAGACAAGAAGGCTGAGAAAGGGGAAAACAGGCACCATGAAACGGAATTCCATGAAATCCCCTCCCACATAGAGGATATAGAGGAACCAGGAGAGGATCACAATCCCGAACAGCCAAATCAAGGGAAACCCTTTCCTGAATAGATGTCCCGCCATGGCCACCCCCAGAAAGGGAAAGGGAATGAGCCAATAGGAAAGGAAGTAAAGATAAATGTAATACATGCCTCGCGAGAAACACACCATTCGTTGTCCCATGACCTTGGCATAAAAGGTGTTGGGAAGCAGCTCTCCGTACATGGAAAGCTTCCACGCCGACCAGCCCGCCACGATGACGAGAAACGGCAACCCCAGGGAAATGAGACAGAGAATCGTTCTGCCTCTTGGCTGATTCGTCCCAAGAACCCATACACCAAGAGCGAATCCCACCCAGACGCAACAAAGGACCGAATCCAACCGCGTCAGCACCGCGAGGGCGGAGGACAAGGAAGCCCCGAGCAACCAGGGAATACGCAACCGTTTCGAGCGGAAGGTCTTCTCCGCGAACAGGAAGAGCGAGAGAAACAGAAAGGTCTGAAGCTGCGTCTCCATGCCGCTTGTGGCATAGGCACTGAACGTGTAGTGGGTCCCTGCAAGGAACACAGGCACCAAACCTTTCCAGGCCCCATCCAACAAGAAAGTTCCCAGTTTCCAGATGAACCACAACGAGCCCGCGAACAATGCCAATCCCAGGGTATAAGAGGCGTTCACCGGGTTCATTCCCAGTCGATGGGCAACTCCCATGAGGACAGTCCACAGGAAGTTGGTATATCCTTCCACGGCCTCGCCCTCGTTCCAGACCAACCCCTTGCCCTCGGCCCAATGGCGAGCGTAACGAAAGGAGATGAACGCGTCGTCCTGAATGAAACGGTTCGACCAGGCGAGGAAGATCAGGGCCAGTGCCAGAATCGCGAAGAACAGCCCGGCGAGTGGCTCTTTTCCGCCACCTGTCCTGGAAATGTCCATGCATTTCTCCTCTTGCATTTCATCTCTATCGCTAGTCCGCGTCGAGAGATATGTTTCTGCTGTAAGCCACCAGATCGTACTCGCGAAGGAAAAGCGTGTACGAGAAACCTGGAGGCGTCCATCTCTTCTTGATCTCCAGGCTCGTTTCCTCCAGGCGCCAATCCCCTCCCAAAGCCTCCATGACATGTCGCCCATGAACGGGTTCCACGAACAGGAGGGACACCTTCCTGGCTTCCTCCGGACGAATGGTCTTGAGATAGCGGGGCAGAATCACCTCTTCCGCTCTCGTACGAACCGCATAATACCCGGCCCAATCGCAGTACACCCAATCCTCGGGATCCACGTATCTTTCCACGAACCGTTCCACCCTGAGGTGATCCCGAAGTTGCCAACGGAACAGAAGGGTCCAAATCGTGACCATGGGGAACCCCGGCAAGCAGGCCAAAGCCAGCAGGCAAAGGATGCCTCGTCGAAGGGGCCGCGAGAGTCGATCCCAGCGAGACGAACAAAGCAAAGAGAACCACCCCACGCACAAGGGCAAATACACCATCCATCCATAGTAGATCGGAAACTTCCCCAAAAGAAAAAGAGCAGGAGGCACTGTGAGACACAAGGCCATACTGAAGTGAAAAGGGTCCCGAACGCGGATCAAGCCTCTTCTCCATACATGAATCCAGAGCCCCAGAGACCCCGCGAGAAGAAGTATCAAACTCGGATCCTTGAGTCCCCCGAAAAGGTACCTGATTCGGAGCCATCCAACCCCTTTGCCCCGGTCAGCCGCGAAGGAATGCTGCCCCAGAGTGGACGCCACGAAATCCTCCCATTGACCGAATCCATGATAAAAAATGATCAACGCAAGGCTCCCCAGAAGTACTCCCTTCAGAACCGACACTACATCGACCCAGCGGGACCGTCCCATAAAAACCAACACCCATGCCATGACCAGAACGACATAGGGCAGCAACTGAAGCCCTGCCCAGGGAAGAAGAGATCCGATGAGACAAAGGGATACCCATCTCCACACATCCCGTTTCACGGAAAAGGAGAGGAAGCAAAGGCAGGACAGTAAGATGGTGATCCCATCCGGTCGGGCTGACCTGTAACTGAATGCCACACCGTAGCCGCATAGCATCGTCCATACCATCCCCAGGCGTATCCTGTGGTTATCGACCCACCCTAAACGTATCGTACCCCTCCACAAGCAAAGGATCGCCAACAGGTAGAGGAGGTAATTGAGGCTTCGCACAGCCAAGGGACTGATTCCCAGGCAAAGGATCCAAGGAACCAGCAGAAGGGAGTGGAGCGGCACATTGCCCGCCCAAAAATCCTCCCGAACCTGGCCTGGCCACGCCGACGAGGTAAACCCTTGTCCCATCACCCAGCGTATCGCCGGATCGCTGTAGGAAACCTCGTCCATATGTACAATAGGACACCTGGATCCGGTCAGGGCGTTTCCGGCCAAGAAAAGACACGCCAACATGCAGAATCCGGTCCATTCGCGACATCCCACAGTCTCACTCCATGTATCCCAGGTTCTTCAGATTTTGAATTTCTTGTGCTCCCAGGGCTTGGCTTTCGGCCTCAGTTATACCCAGGATGAATTGAATCCGCTCGGATCGGACCTGGTGAAGATCAAGCAACTTCCTGGCCGTTCGCTCCACCTCGGATCTTTGTCCAACAAGCGATTGGGTCTCTTCAGGATCCTGGGACAGATCAAAAAGCCTGGCCCGGGATCCATCCAAACCCTCCATATATTTCCAATGGTCCCATTGCACTGAGATTTGATCCGGCCCTTTGACCAGTCCCGTGCTGATCACCGCAACGCTCTCCGCATCCATCTCCCGAATCTCCTCTTGCAATGGGAGTCGTGACGCGACAGAGGGTCCTTCTCCAATGCCACACCACGAGAGAAGGGTGGGAGCGATTCCTTCCAGGGACACCAAGGCATGGATTCTTCCCCTGTGCCGCGCTCCGGGCCATCGAACGATCAAGGGCAAGCGGAGCAATTCCCAATGCAGGGAATGGCCGTGTTCGAATCCCCCATGTTCCCAGAACTCTTCCCCATGATCACTCGTAAGAAGGAACAAGGCGTCGTGAAACAATCCCAACGCGCGCATTTCTTCCAACACCATGCCCAGGCAACGATCCACATGCCTGACCTCTGCCAGATAGAGTTGTCGAACCCATTCCCTTTGGTCCAAATCCAAAGGATTTCCTGCTCCTTCGCTGGCCCGCCACTGTGCCATGGAAAACGCGTAGCCCATTCCCAAGGGAGGAAGCTGCCCTCGAAGCTCGCTCACCGGCGGCGCATAGGGAAGATGGGGATCGAAGTAGTGGATCCAAAGGAAGAAAGGGGATTTCCGATTCCGCTTGAGCCAACGCCTCGCGGCGTGCGTGACATCTTCGGTCAGGGTGTCGGTCCGAAACCTTTCAGGGAAACAGGTCTTGAGCATCTTGCCCCCGAGGGAGAGTCCTATCGGAGAATGGCTGAAGTGAATGTATTCCTCGAACCCTTGCGCTAGACCTGTGGCTGGACCCAGGATGGGATTGGCCACCAAGGCAGCCGTTTTATAGCCAGCATCTCTCATGGCTTCGGCCACGGTGGGTAAAGATCGAGGCATACGGGCTCCGGCGTGTACGGCCAGATGGACCGATGGGGACAGGCCTGTCAACAGAGTAGCCAAAGACGGCGTGGTCCAGGGCGCTGGGGCAAGGGCGTTCATATACAACAAGCCTTCCTCGGCCAGGGAATCCATGTGCGGAGTTTCTGTTCTCTCTTCTCCATAACAGGACACCGCGTCCCTTCTCAAGGAATCCACGGTGATGAGCAAAACAGGAGATGGACCGGGCCCTCGCCGCACATCCTTCTCCTTTGTGGACCATGACATCCACAGCCAAGGTATCGCCAGGACTATACCCCAGACCAGAAACAGACGAGTGAATCTTCCTCGATCCCGGCCGACCCGCGACAGGTATGTCAAGAAACCCAGCAAGGCAAGAATATAGAGCAAGGAAGCCCACAATCCGGCGGAGGTCTCCGGAGAAACACGCGGAACACCTCGAAGGAGGGATGTCCCCCAGGCATCCGCCAGGAAGAGAGACGAGACGAGCCACAAGAAGGCCTTTGGCTCCGAACGTCGCTTTCGAAAACCACCCACTCGCCAGATCCACCATCCGATCACCAGGCAAGAGGCCATCAAGACGATCGCCAGTTGAATCACGTGTTCTCTGGACATATAAAAATGAGTAAGTCGATTGAACGTGGCAAGGCGAAGAAAGACGAAAAGCAAGCCGGCGACACCCCATCCGGCCTCCTCCCAACTTCCCAGACCGCATCGCGTCATAATCCGTCCCAAGGGAAGGAACAGAAGCGCGGCCAAGACAAGAAGCAGCATCCACGTCATGGCGGCAGCCCAGGGAAGCAAGGGCAACGAAGCCGGCCCGGAAAGCGTGGCCACAAAGGGCTCCGATGTGTCCCAGACAGCCACGCAAGCCAGGAAAAGAATGGTTTTCAAGAAAGGAATGCGTTTCATGCTTTCCTCCATCTTACCTCATACGGACCCTCTTCGGTCCTCGCCCCGCCACCCATTCTCCGGGTCTGGTTCGGATTCACTGAAAGTATTTCTTTTTGCAACCAACGCAAAGTGAGATATATTTGTCTTATGAGAAGGATTGCCGGAAAGTCTTTGCTTCTGTGGTCTTGTTTTCTATTGCTTCTGGCCTATCAGTCTACAGGCATCCTTCCCTATTGTGCCTTTGAATGCGACGGCACAGCCATAGCGTGTGGATCCATGCAATTGTCCATGGCAGGATGGGATCCTCCAGTCCTGTGGTACCGGTACGACGCGCAGCCTGGCACCTATGCCATAGCCAGAATGCTTCACTCCAGCCTGGGGTGGGACACACTGGCCAGCCTTTCTTTGCTTGGGGCAATGGCTGCCGCGTCTTTCGCTCTTTTCGCCGCGGCCCTTGTACATCGTATCACTCGCCTTTCTTATCCAGCAGCGGGTCTGGTCGTGCTTTCCTTTCAGGAAGTGGCCACAGCGGCCTATTACGTCAACAGCAATGTGTTCGCTGGCGGGTTCGCGATCCCGGCGCTCTACTTGGCCACCCGGGCAGAGGAATCCCGGTCCCCCTGGGCCATAACTTTGTGGGTCGGTCTTCTTTTAGGCCTTGCTGGATGGATGAGAAGCGACGTGGCTCTCATAGCCCCCACTTGCCTGTTCCTCTTCCACCGAAGCTCATGGCGAAATGCGGCGATTCACACGGCGTTGGCCGGCATCTGCGCGCTGATGGTCTTTCAGATCCTCTTCCACTGGAGCGGGGGCCGTCTCTCCAACTTGATCGGATTCACGCAAGGACACATGGTGTTCGAGTCCGTGGGCACACCCAACCTGGGGATTCCCTGGTTGGGATCCACAGACATCAAGAGCCACATTGCTTTTTTCAGCGCCTTGAATCTGCTGTGGATCTTCTGGGGAGTCGCTCGGTTGATTTGCTCTGGCTCCTGGAGAATACTGGCCTTCTGCCTGGCAGGCTTCCTTCCCCTCTATGGGATCTACTTCGGCCATCTCACCACCCCCAAGTACCTGTATTACACCGTTCCCTTTTTGGCATGTCTGGCGGGAACAGGGATTCTGGCGATCTGGAACGCGTCCCGGCCCTGGAGGAGAGCCGGCGTGGCTTTGAGCCTGTTGCTGCTGGTCGGGCAGTATGGTCTCGGTCTACGTGTCTCGTTCCGATCCAAACCTTGGGTGAAGGATCCTCCCCTGGTTCTCGTGAGGATCTTCTCCACCGGAGAACGTGGGGGAAGGATTTCCAAAGCGTCCCTGGTGCTGGGTTCCGGATCCATTGTGAATACGGATGACGAACACCGGTTGCCTTCAGGAAGCCTGTTCTTTCCTTCGGCCTGGCGCTATCAAAAGACCCTCCAGAACCGATCCTTCGGGAAATTGGAAGACTACCTGGAAACGCTGCCAAGCGAAAGGATCAGCCTGATCACAGGAGCGAGCCGTGGCTGGCGTATTCTCATGTATCTTCTTCTCAAAAACGGTTACACTTGTATCGACGCGGAAGAGAACCATCTTCCCTTTCCGGAACCACCGTTGTACAGATCCAACTGGCATAGACATGATCGCATAGTGGAACTCGTATATCGGGACTGCGGGGGAAGGACCTGGGAAGATCTGAATGCGGCGCTCTCCATGGACCTGCGGGGCCACAAGATCTACGTTGTGGATCGCGGTTGGGAAGAAACCATGTTCATGGAACACGCGGAGCCCGCCCGAAAGATCTGTGGTTTTACCGACATCTACATGCTGGCCGCTTATGATCTCATGGAGAGCCCGGTCGTCGAGACTCAAGAAATACTTCTGGAAAGGCAGGTGGACAGATGAATCTCTCGGAAGATCGCCAAAAGATGCTTCTCGCCGTCATGGCTGGACTCGTCGTACTGTTTGCCACGATATGGGTGGCTTCCAGAAAGGTCTCCCAACACAAGGAAATGGAACCTATGCCTTTGGATCTATCTCCAGAAATGGATTTTCTGGTCCAGATGGAAGAGCAGGTACCCGGGGTCTCGGTGGCACTTGAAGCGGTACCAGGAAGACCCTGGAACATGCCACCGTTTCAGACCCTGATCCAGGACGAGGATCTGGCCCATTCCCTTCAGGAAGAGCTGTCCAAAGCAGTTCCTTTGGCCCAGGACAAATACGTGGCCACCTCTACCTTGTGGATCCTGACCATCCGGGAGGATGGAAAGGATAGAATGCGGGCCCAACTTCTGCCTCGCCTTCAACCCATCCCTTTTCGAGAGAGAGAAGCAGAGTCTTTTCATCGAATGGGATTGGCCATCCAAAAGGAAGAAACCGTTTATCTGGCAGAACAGAATCTGGAGACCTTATTGAAAGATCTGGTTCGCGCCTGGTTCCGGGAGGCACATGCACCTCGATCACCCCTCTCTCCTTTGGAGAAAGAGAAAGCTCGACTGGCCCGAAAGGAATACGATCTGCTCTGGCCATCCGAGGAGTGAAAGGTCCATGGCTTCATGGAGCCTCCATGCGAAAAACCCTGTATCCGCCGTCCCTTCCTATCTCCAGGAAAGAGAGACCGGCCCAAGTGGGGTCTTTTTTCAAACGCAGGGCTCCCTGCCGTGTCCGCATCACCAGGTAGAAACGCCCCTTCGGCTTCAACGTCCGCAATCCTCCGCGAATCAGACAAAGGACCGCGTCCAGACCGGCCCGAATCGGAGGATTGAGCGCGACACCATCGAAAACATGATCACGCAAGGCGTCCGCGCCTTCCCCGCAATGGATGCGTCCCTTCACTCGATTTACCCGTAGATTCTTTCGCGCCAACCTCAAGGCCTTGAAATTGACGTCACAATAATACGCATCATGGCACCAACCCAGACGAGACAGCGCGATCCCCACGGCCCCATACCCGCACCCCAGATCAAGAAAGGAAGCGCAAGGCTCTTCTCGGGTCATATGCTTCACCAGCCATCGCGTGCCCGAATCCACTCGGTCCTTGGAGAAGATCCCGGCCGCCGTATAAAACGAGAGACACCCGCCTGCCAAGTCCCATTGGATCCGTTTCGTGTCTTCCAGAGGCTCCCAGTTCTTGCAGTAGTAATGGTTCATCCTTGCCTCGATTCGATCCCAACGCGAGTTCACACCGAATCAACCTCTCTTCCATGGGAAGCGTTTCTTTCCTCGGGAAACGACGGACACAACGTCACGGATCGACGATTCATCAGCTTCACGATGTCGACAAGCCGGTGCCACCTTGGCCACGAAGTCTGATCGTCTCCGCCCCAGGGGATGGAAAGGGGCCGACCAGATCCATATTCGTAAATATTCTATAGCCTAAGCCACAGCGACACAGGACGTCCAGAGCATACCAGCACGTCTTCAAAGGACCGGTCGAAGGTAAGGTATTGACACCCAGGGGTTCGAGCGGATATATTACCTCTAGTGCGTTGGCGATGGAAGATGGACAGGACACATTGGAAGAAAGGAATTCCATGTTGTCGCGTCTCAAGATCATCGCTCTCCTATGGGTCACGATTACTCTCCAGATTTGCCGGGGAGATATGATCTGGTCGCAACCCGTGCGAGTGGATTATGAAGGGGATGTGGGACAATACGCATCCTTGGTCCTGGAGAGCCAGGGACAGCCCAGGATCGCCTACTACGATGCGACCAACGAGGCTCTGAAATACGCGTATCGTCAATCCGACGGGACATGGTTCACCACCTTCGTGGACCGAACCAGTAATGTGGGACAATACGCGTCTTTGGCGCTGGGAAGGGATGGATGGCCCAGGATCGCCTACTACGACGCGACCAACGGAAACCTGAAATACGCGGCGTTCAACGGATCGACCTGGCAGATCGTAACCGTGGACAACGCGGGAGAAGTGGGCAGCCATTGTTCGCTGGCCCTGGATGCTCATGACCTGCCGCATATCGCCTATCATGACGCGACCCATACCTATCTGAAACACGCCGCGTTCAGCGGCACGCGATGGAACATTCGGCAGGTGGACGCGACGGGTCTGATCTCCTATCAAGGCAGATACACCTCCATCGCCATCAATCCCACCAACAATCAACCTCATATCACCTATGCGGATTATTTGACCGGCCAAACCCGACATGCCTGGACCAATGGTTTTTTCTGGCGTTATGAATTGGTTTATGGTTCCGGGTATACCGGATATTACACCTCGCTTCAAATGGGACAGACAGGGATGGGGCATGTGAGTTTCTGCGATCCAGTGAACGGAATCCTCTACTATGCCAACAAACCGGGCAATAATTGGTCCATTTTTACCGTCAGCTCCGGGAACTACTCCCTCACCGGCTATTACAGTTCCATTGCTCTGGATATCTATGATCGTCCTTCCATTGCCTACTGTCACTATGATATTGCAGGGCCCAGGATTCGTTTTGCCTATGATCACGGGTACGGTTGGGTCTTCCATGACGCGCTTCCTTCCGGGTTGTACTACCCAACACACACTTCCCTGAAAGTGGATCCTTTTGGCAATCCCAGGATCGCCTACGCGGACGGTCTTTTGCGGCGGTCCCTGTATTACGTGGAAGGCAGGGTCCCGCCACCACCCGTGGGATGGGCTCGAGTAGAATCGGATCAGCCCCTAGCCGGGTTGGAGATCTACGGCAATTCGAACAAGGGAGGAATCGCGGCGGTTCCCATGCTCACGGAAGCCACGACCAGGGCTGTTCTACCTCATTTCCACTGTGACGCCTTGTGGTATACCGGGCTGGCCATGGTCAACCCGGACAGGTCCAATCCGGCTCAGGTTCAACTCACCGCGTACTCCAACGCAGGGACCCTGCTGGGACAGGCGACCGTTCCCATGGTCCCGGGGGAAAAGAAGAGTTTCTCGGTAGATCAACTCCCGGGCTTCACCGGAAAGGGCTGGATCCTCCTGGAATCGAACAGGCCTGTCATGGCACAAGAGGTATACGGCAACCGGGTCAAAGGTGGACTGGCCGCGGTGGAAGCGTGTCCTTTGGGTCAATTCCTTTACCTCCCTCACTTCAGGACCAACAAGGACTGGTGGACAGGAATCGCCATCGCGAATCCTGGGAATGAGGATGTCTTCGTGGTACTGGATGCCTACGCAGAAAACGGAAGCGCTTTGGGACACAAGGAAATCTTTGTTCCTGCCAAGGGCAAGACTGCCGGCACCATAGAAGATTTTTTCGGACTGGCGGACTCGGCCGGGTGGGTAGAAATCGGCGCGTTCTCCCCGGTGGCGGCGCTCTATGTGTTCGGCAACAGGAACAAGACCCCGGCCCAGTTCGCGGCCCTTTCCGCCGCACAGGTGGCCCAGGAACTCTACGCGCCTGTATTTCTGGACAGTGCGCGATGGTGGACCTCCTTCGCCATCGCCAATCCCACGCACTTCCCGGTGAACACCGTTTTGTCCGCTTACAACCAGGCGGGACAGCTCGTGAATCAGGCGAACCGTGTCATCCCCCCTCGAGGACGGATGGCTGCCATGCTGAAAGACATCTTCCCGGCAGCCACGCCGGGCACAGGCTGGGTACATCTGAAAGGAGACGGCAATCTGGCTGCCATCCAGATGATAGGATTACAGGATGGTTCGAATGCCGGATTGGCAGGACTGGGGTTCACCAGGACCCCATCCAGGGTATTGTACGCGGCTCACTATCATAGCGATGCCACATGGTGGACCCTTTTCGCCCTGGCTAACCCCACGAATCATGCGGCGTCCAGCCAGATCTATGGATACGACGTCCAGGGCCGCTGGGTCAACTACTCGGATCGCACCCTTCCGCCTCTGGGAGCCTTGGTTCGTTACGTGGGCGATTTGTTTCTCGGACGATAGGGATGTTGTGGGATCCAAGGGGGCTGTGGTACCTTGAAGATTATATGTGGCAAGACTTACGTCCTGGTCCAGGTGTTTCCACGGAGGAATAGTCATGCGAATCTTCTTTTCTCGAATCACCATGCTCTGCTTGTTGGCTGGATGGATGGCGAGCGAGGCTTCTGCCGCTCTGCCCACCTTTGACTCCACCAGTGCCACCATCGACAACAAATATCTTCGTTTCGATCAGATGCCGGCCGTTGAGAATTTCAGTGGATGGGGTCCCAACGCCCTTGGCGATGTCATGACGTATTATGACGAAGGCACGGAGATCGTCCAGGTCCCTGACTGGAATCAGGGGGTGTTTGTCCCGGTGGATTGTCGTAAGATTCGCATTTCCGACGGCAATCCGGCCAAGGATATCACCACCTATTTTGCCCAGGCCGTGACGGACAACGTGTATTTCGTTCGTATCCTGGCCGACATAGACAACGACGGGGAGATGGACGACATCCGTTTCCCGTATGTAGGCGATCCAGATCATCTTCCACTCTACATGCCTGCCCATGTCTCCGCCATCGGCTCCATCGACAGCATGACGATGTTGGGATATACCATCGCTCGCGAGGTCGTTGGATTCGATTGCTGCCCAGTGACCTTGTTGACCGGGTGGGGGGATGGAACCTACACAAACAATTTGAAGGTGAAATCCACCAGAACCGGAAGCGGCATGGAACCAGACATCGGCTACGAATATTATCATCCGAGCACAGACACCTCGTCCGGGGGATTGATTAGAAATACGGATGAAGAGGAGGACGATGGTTTCGATCGGGGCGATCTTCCCCCCACGCCCACCCCTACGCCTACGGCCACGCCCACGGCCACGCCTACGCCCACGGCCACGCCTTACATGTCGCCCACGCCCACGCCCACCCCGGTATGGACCAACAACGGCTGGGTCATTGCGGATGCCGGAAGTTCCTCCATCTCGGGACTTCTCATGTATGGCAAGGACGATCCCATCAAGGGTGGCATAGCTGGCCTTCCCGCCTCCGTGGAAGCGGCGAGAACCCATTACCTGGTGCATTTCGCTTCAGACTCCACCTGGTTCACCGGGATCGCGGTCGCCAATCCCAACACCTCGATTCCGGCCAACGTGACGGTCACCGCCTATGATGGCAACGGGCTGACCATTGGAAGCCCGGCCAACTGGGTTGTGCCGGCTAAAGGAAAAGTGGCTCAAACCTTCAGTGGAGCTTTCCCGGGACAATCCGGAACCGGCTGGATCCAGGTGAACAGCCCGGACGTGGATGTCCTTGCCTTTGATGTCTATGGAAACACCACCAACGGTTCATTGGCCGCGCTTCCAAGCTCCCAATTGGCCGAGCACCTCGTGCTTCCACATTTCGTGGCCAACAACGCCTGGTGGACCGGGGTGGCCATTGTCAATCCAGGGAGCGAACCGTCCATGATCACGCTCAGAGCCTACCAGGCCAATGGAACCTTGATCGAACAAAAGGGAATCATCTTGCAGCCTAGGGCCAAGATCTTGAGCATGGTGCAGATCCTCCTTCCCCTTACAAACGGCAAGGATGGATGGATTGAAATCAAAACCTCTTCCGGGGCGCCGGTGGGCGCCTGCCTGGTCTTTGGGAGCAAAGGAACTTCCCCGGTCAAGCTGGCGGCTCTTTCCGCCGTCCCCGCATCTTATACCATGAACTTCTCCGCTTTTCTCAGCAATGCCCAGTGGTGGACCGGGATTGCCATGGTCAATCCCTCGGACACCACCGCGGCCAATATCACGATGAAGGCCTATGCGCCTGACGGCACCCTGATCGATACGGCCTATCCTGTACTTCCCAGCCGGAACAAGACACTAGGGTTCATGAACAACCTGTTCACCCTGGGAGGACACGCCATGGGATGGGTAGAAGCCTCCTCGGATCAACCCATCGTGGGCCTGCAAATCCTGAACGCCAATGATCCGGCGAACAAAGCCCTGGGCATAACGGGCGTGGAAGCCCAACCGTCAGGAAACAAGACCTATATGACCCACTATGCCTTGAACCACCCATGGTGGACGCTCATCGCGGTAGCCAACTTGAATGCCTCCAGCTCGACAGACGTGCACTTCGAAGCCTATGGGAACAACGGAAATCTCGCGGCGGTAAGCGACTGGCAGGTTTCATCCAAGGGACGAATCTACCAGCAATTGAAATCGCTTTTCGGCATTGGAGGGTAGCCCCATGAAACGCCTCGTTATCCCGATCCTAACATGGAGTCTCCTATTGACTGGAGGGGCCGTTTCTCTTCCCACCTTCAGCTCATCGAGCGCAAACATCACCAACAAGTATCTTCGTTTCGACCAGCTTCTCGCCACAGAAATCTATTCCGGATGGGGTCCAGCAGCCACAGGAGAGACCCAGACCTACTACAACGAGGGCCAAGAAACGCTTAACATTATCGACTATCAAACCATGAAGTTTATTGCGGTGAACTGCAGAAAGATTCGTGTCTCTGACGGCAATGCGGCGGACGATGTGACCACATGGTTCGCGCAGGACACCTTGGGGGACGTTTATATCATCCAGATCATGGCGGATTTTGATGGGGACGGGCTTTTGGACACGATACGCTTCCCCACATTTCAGAATCCAACTCACATTCCCCTATACATGCCAGCCAATGCCACCCTAGGCGTCTTCGATGAAACCTCCATGATGGGCTACACCATGACCCGAGAGGTGGTAGGAGTGAATTGCTGTCCCGTGACGTTGATCACCGGCTGGGGAGAAGGAACCTACACTGGCAACCTCAAGGTCAAATCCACCACCTCAGGTGGCGGAACCAATGTGGGATACGAATACTATCATCCCAGCACGACCGCAGATTCAGGAGGTCTCATTCGGACCACCAATCAGACAGAAACCAGCGGATACGACCGAGGGCAAATTCCTCCCACGGCCACGCCCACACCCACGGGTTGGACCGCCACGCCAACCTTCACGCCGACCATCACCCCCACGCCGACCATCACCCCCACGCCGACCATCACCCCCACGCCGACGGATACGCCTCCTCCCACGGATACACCCACACCCACACCCACGCCCACGCCTACACCTACACCTACACCTACGCCCACGACAACCCCAACCCCGTCCCCCACCCCCATGCCCCTGGGCATCGAGAGAACAGGATGGGTTCAAGCCGTATCCGAGGGGCCCAATTTTCAATTCGCGGGAGCGGAGATCTTTGGTAACGCGGTGAACAAGGGCATCGCGGGTCTTCCGGTGGGAATCGTTCCGCAGACCACATCCTATTTGACCCACTTTGCGAGCGATTCGGTGTGGTGGACGGGTTTCACCCTGCTCAATCCTCAAGCTGTCACAGCCAACTACACTGTGACCTTCTATGACAATACGGGATCCGCGACAGACCAACTCGCAGGACAATCGCTTCAACCCCGAGAAAAGACATCCTTTTTGGCCTCTTGGTTCAATCTTCCTGCATCCGGTGCCGGCTGGATGAAGGTGAACTCGGATATTCCCATCCACGCCATTCTCTCCTACGGGAGAAAGCCAGGAGCCGGGGGAGGACTTGGCGCGTTGCCAGCGTCCCCGGTAGCTCAGAGGTTGATCCTCTCGCACTACGCGGAGGACGAGCATTGGCGCTCCGGTTTCGCTGTGCTCAACGTTACAGGTCAGACCTCGACCGTAACCTTGACCGCCATGAGACACGATGGTGTCGAGCTCCAGTCCAAAACCGTTCCCCTGGCTGCCTACGAGAAGAAATCCAGCTTCCTCTCCTCTTTCTTTACCGTGGACCTCACCGGACATGGTTGGCTGGAGATGACCTCTCCAGTGCAAATTGCGGGCATGGGACATTTCTCAGCGAAATCGGGTCTTCCCCTGCGCTTCGCTGTGCTTCCTGCGGTACCACCTTCCACGATCTTATACTATCCCACCTTCCGCACGGATTCCGGGTGGTGGACCGGGTTGGCTTTCGCCAACCTCTCACACACCTCCATCTCGCGGGTTCGCTTGGAGGCGTACGATACCTCGGGCAACTCCTTGGGTTCCAAGATCTACTACCTGGTGCCAAGACAAAAGATCTCGGGCATGGTGGGATCCTTCTTCCCCCTGGGTACGACGAAGAGAGGCTGGTTCCAGGCCACAGCTGAAACAGGACAGATCGCAGGGCTTCAAATGATGGGACTCAATGATCCTGATATGTACGGAGAAGGATTGGCCGGGATGACCGCCATGAATCAGACAGGATGTCCCATTTTCTTTCCCCATTATCAAGACGACAACATATTTTACAATCCTTCGCAAACCGGACAATGGTGGACTTTGTTGTCCCTGGTTAACTCGAGCCCTTCGGCGGAGGGTACCTTCTCGCTCAGAGCCTATTCCAATGATGGAACGCTCGGAACCCTCTATTATGGAACCATGAAAGCCAAGGGGTGCTTCTCCAATTTCGTGCACAATCTTTTCTACTTCAAGCCTTGATGTTTGGACCACGATGTGAAAAGACGACTCGCCCGGTTTCTGGACAGAAGGACAAGGCAAAACCCCACGGAATCAGCACCGGCGGTCTCGTTGGCCTCTCGATCCACGGATCCTGAAATTCACGAACACATGGAGACCGTGCCTGGAATCCTCCTGGATGTGTTGAGTTTACAACATGGTTTAAAGGGAAAACGCGTCCTGGAAGTAGGATGCGGTCCCGGATTGACCGCGTTGGGACTGGCTCAAAAAGCCTGCCCGAATCTGCTCGCCGCTTTTGATCTGCAATTTCATATGCGAGAAACCCTGAATCAGCTTGGATCCCATCCCTTACCCCAGGCGTTGCCCACGTGTCTGCACTATATATTGACCGACGCGTCCAATTTGGGTTTTAGAGATGAATCCTTCGATTTGGTCTATGCCTGGTCGGTTTTCGAGCATCTAAAGGAACCCAACACCGTATTGTCCGAGATTCAAAGAGTATTGATGCCTCAAGGCCAACTGTATATCCAGATCGCTCCGCTATACTACTCGGCCTTCGGACACCACTGTTGGGAACATGTCAGTGAACCTTTCTCCCACCTGAAATGGGATCAGGAAACCTTTCGGAACGCTGTTTTCTCGAGCTGTTCCCCACAGGAACGGATCCAACGAGATTGGCAGACCTATGAGGGACTCAACCGATTGACTGTAGGTTCTCTGCAGAAGATGCTTCTACAGTCCGGATGGATCCTGGAAAGGATCGTTCTTCAATGTGACGATCTGAAACATACCCATCTGGCAGGCCCGTTATCCCACGTCCCTCTGCAAGATCTGGCCTGCGTCCAAATCAACCTGGTCGCCAGAAAACCCTGAAACATACACGAGTAAATATTCAGTGAACCGAATGTGAGGCAACAGGATGTCTACCAGTGACCTGGAGTGGCTGAAGGCAACTGACTCCCCCAGGAGATCCGTCTCGTTCCTGGGTTTCCAGTGTGTTCCATTCGAATCCAGAGCGACCTCGGGGGAACAAGAGCGGGCCCCATCCGTTCGGCCCATTCAATCACCAAAACCCCACCACCGTCCCAGATCTCTTCCATGGCCAAACCTGGAATTTCCCCCTCGGACAATCGATATAAATCCACATGATATAGATCCAGACGTCCCTTATACAGATGCACAAGTGAAAAACTGGGACTTCGTACCCGAGCGTGTTCCTCGACGTTCAATCCTTGGGCGATCCCTCTGGTAAGACACGTCTTCCCCGCTCCAAGACTCCCCACGAGAAGTACGGATTCACCCAAATCCAGGACTTCGCCGACGCGATTCCCCAATTGCCGCGTCCGTGCTTCGGACCCACTCTCTATGCAGCCTTCAGAAATTTCCGCGATACTCATCGAATCGGCATGGCCTCGTGATCACGATCGCCACACATCACGCTATGAAGAAGGAACATCAGCCTTGGTCGTGTAGTCCATGATTTCCACGACCGCCATTTCAGCGTTATCGCCCTTTCGCAATCCGGATCTCGTAATTCGAAGATACCCTCCCTGCCTGTTGGCCAGATTGGGCGCGATTTCGTCGCAAAGCTTCTTGACCAGACTTCGATCCACCAGTTTTCGGGCAATCAATCGCCTAGACGTGACATCTCCCACTTTGGCCGATGTTACCAAGGGTTCGAAAAAACCCTTCAACGCCTTGGCCTTGCTCATAGTGGTCTGCATCTTGCCGTGGACAATCAGTGCTCTCGACAGGTTCATGAAAAGCGCTTTTCGATGAGAAACAACTCTCCCAAGCTTGTTAGTCCTCTTTCGGTGTCGCATTGTCTTGCAGGTCCTTTCTCTTCTGTTCCAGTGCTTTCACCGTGGACTCGCTCATAGGCATGCCAAAGTCGAGTCCCATGCTATCCAGCAATTCATGCAGCTCCAGAAGGGACTTCTTGCCAAAATTCTTGAATTTGAGCATATCGGACTCGGTCCTTTGCACCAAGTCCCCCACAAGAAAGATCTGGGAAGATTTGAGACAATTGGCCGCTCTGACGGAAAGCTCAAACTCTGAAAGATTCCGCAACAGATTTTCATCCACATCGCCGTTGCCCAGCGCATCCTGGGTTCCTTCCGTATCCTTCTTGCCGCAAACAGCAAAGGTTTGGAAGTGATCGATGAGGATTTTCGATGCCGCACGAAGCGCCGCATCCGGCGTAATGGAAGCATCCGTCCTCAGTTCCAGCGTGAGCTTGTCGTAATCCGTCCTCTGTCCCACTCGAGTTTCCTCGACCAAGAAATTCGCCTGTACTACCGGCGAAAAGATTGCGTCCACTGGGATGACTCCAATGGGTTGATTGCTTGTCCTCAAAAGCTCCGCGGGAACATATCCCTTTCCCCTATCGATTACAAGCTCCATGTTCAAATGTCCACCGGCATCCACCGTAGCGATTTTGATCCCTGGATTCAGAATTTGCACTCCAGAGTCCGCCTCGATATCTGCGGCAGTCACCACACAAGGTCCCTTCTTCTCGATACGAACCGTCTTCCGTTCATCACCCGAAAAGCGAATACGAATCTGTTTCAACTGAAAAATGATGTCAGTAACATCCTCTTTCACCTTTGGAATACTGGTGAATTCGTGCTGCACTCCATCGATTTTAGCGGAAACAATAGCCGCACCGGGCAGCGAAGACAAGAGCACGCGCCTGAGTGAGTTGCCCAGGGTTACGCCAAAGCCTCTTTCCAAAGGTTCAGCGATAAAACGCCCATAAGCGTTCGTGCAAACCGATTCGTCCAATTCGACACTCTTGGGCATGACGTGTTCAACGCCATTCATTATGGCCCCCTTGCCGTGAATAGAGGAACGTCCCACCTGCCTGAGACGCCAACCCAACCAAAGACCACATACCTAGCGTGTGTACAGGTCCACTACCAACTGAATCTTCACAGGAACATCGATCTGCTCACCAAGGGGCAGGGCGCTGACCTGCCCTTCAAATCGAGTAGGATCTACTGTCAACCAGGTAGGCATTCCTCTCGATTCCGCCGTGTCAAGAGCCTCCTTGACGGAAAGATGCTCTCGGCTTCCTTCAGCGATTGCGATTACATCCTTCGATTTAACCATATAAGAGGGAATATCTACCTTGGATCCATTCACGGTAATATGCCCATGATTCACCAGTTGTCTTGCAATCCCTCTCGATACGGCAAAACCCAATCTAAAAACCACATTGTCGAGTCGCCTCTCGAGAAGAGACAAAAGGTTGTCTCCCGCAATACCCTTTTGTCTTTCCGCAATAGCAAAGTAACGTCTAAACTGGCGCTCATAAACTCCATACATACGTTTCAGTTTTTGCTTCTCTCTCAACTGAATGCCATATTCGCTCTTTTGTTGGCGCCGCTTTCCTTTTCGCGCCTTCCTAGGATGGTGCTGACTCTTTTCAATCGAACACTTGGGGCCAAAGCACTTGAACCCTTTCAAGAAGAGTTTCTCGCCCTCTGTTCGACACAGTTTACACTTCGCACCTGTATACCTTGCCATTCTTATATACCCTCTCCGCTAACCCGCCATCATTACGGGCACAACTAGACTCTGCGTCTCTTTTTAGGACGACAACCATTGTGAGGTATACGAGTCTGATCCTTGATCATATTGACCTGCAAACCAATGGCCTGAAGGGCCCGAATGGCAGCTTCTCGACCCGCCCCCGGTCCCTTGACAAAAACATTGACTTCTCTCAATCCACTCGCTTCCATGGCCTTCTTGCCCGCAGCCTCTGCCGCCAATTGCGCGGCAAAAGGCGTGCTCTTCCTGGACCCCTTGAAACCCGCCATCCCGGAGGTACTCCACCCGATCACGTTTCCCTGTTTGTCCGTGATGCTGATAATGGTATTGTTAAAGGTAGCCAGGATATGTACATCGCCCTGAGCCACCGGGGCTCGCACCTTCTTCTTGCCCGTATGCTTTCCTTTACGGCCCTTCCCCAACGGATCACCTCCTAAAGTGGGACTATTTCTTTCGTCTTACTCCAACGGTTCTTCTGGGTCCTCTACGCGATCTCGCGTTCGTATGTGTTCTTTGTCCTCGGGTCGGCAAACCCATACGATGCCTTAATCCCCGATAGCTTCCAATTTCCATCAAACGCTGTATATTTCTGGCCACCTGGCTTCGAAGTTCGCCTTCCAAGATACAATTCTTTTCTATCACGGATCGGATTCGATTCTCATCCTCCGTGGACAAGGCATGAACTTTGATGGTAGGGTCTACCCCTGCTTCGTCGAGGACCTTCTCAGCCGTGCTTTTTCCAATACCATAGATATACGTCAAGCCGATTACGATCGACTTCTCCTTCGGCAAATCGATACCGGCCATGCGTGCCATGATCCATACCCCTTTCCGAGACCGATGTACTGGCTTCTCTCACCCTTGACGCTGTTTGTGTCTGGGCTCTTCCTTACAGATGACTCGCACAACGCCTTTTCTTCTCACAATCCTGCACTTGTCGCATCGTTTTTTTACGGAGGCTCGTACTTTCATGATCATCCTCCTTCGAGATGAACTTATCTATATCGAAACGTGATTCTGGCCCTGGTCAGATCGTACGGTGACAACTCCACTTTCACCTTGTCGCCAGGAAGAATCCGAATGAAATGCATCCTCATCTTCCCTGAGATATGACCCAGAACCTCATGGCCATTGTCGAGTTTTACCCTGAACATGCCATTGGGAAGGGGTTCGGAGATCACACCCTCACTTTTAATGGCTTCCTCTTTTTTCAAGATCGTTTCTCCATATCCCTGCTTGACCCTTCATCCATTGCAGCAAAAACGTGATGTCAACTCTGGTGGAAAGAACGTCAAAATCTCGGGTCCTTCTTCTTCCACCAGCACCATGTGTTCGTAATGAGCGGAAGGTCTCCCATCCTTGGTTCTCGCGGACCATCCATCACGATCTATTGTCACTTCATACCTGCCCAAAGCAGTCATAGGCTCAATGGCCAGGACCATGCCAGCGTCCATAACAGGTCCGCGGTGAGGTTTACCAAAATTCGGCACTTCCGGAGCCTCGTGAAGCTGTCTTCCAATGCCATGCCCCACGAAGTCCCTTACCACACTGTATCCTGCTCTTTCCACGCATTTCTGTATCGCATGGGAAACATCTCCCAGCCTGCAACCAGGCTGAATCTTTTTGATCCCCTTGTAAAGGGACGAAAAGGTCACCTCCAACAGACGATTCAATTCCAAGCCAGGATCTCCCACGGGAAACGTCGCAGCCACATCGCCGAAATAACCATCATAACACAAACCCACATCAAGACTCACGATGTCCCCTTCCTTCAGCACTTGGGAGGGGGATGGAATCCCATGGACCACAACATCGTTCAAGGAGACACAACTCGCGTTAGGAAAATTCCTGTATCCCTTGAAGGCCGAAGTGGCTTCCTGCCTCTCTATGGCATTCTCCACGGCCCGATCGATTTCGGCCGTGTTCACACCAGGCATCACAAAAGCAGCCGCTTCGGCAAGCACCATACTCACTCTGCGCGCCGCCTCTCGCATGCCTCTTCGTTCTTCATTCGCCCTGCAAACCATGTCAATCCCTCAGATTCTCAAACCATCGCAGACAGACTGAAATATCTCCTCATCGGAACCATTGGCGTCCACTTCGATCAACATTCCCTTCTGTCGCAGGTGGGCCTCCAGAGGACGCACGCCATTCGAATAGGCGTGGAGCCGTCTAACCACGTTTTCCTTTTGATCCTCCTTGGACTGGAAGAGCTGTCCTCCGCATTCACCACACGTACCCTCGTCCCGTGGAGGATCGAAAAATTCATTGTATTCCTTGCCGCACCCATCGCAGATCCGGCGTCCTGAAATTCTCTTGATCACCATCTCCTGACTCACCATAAGATTGACCGCGCAACGGAAAGCCCACCGCCTCATTTTCATGATGGACATGAAACGATTTGCCTGAGAAACGCTCAAGGGAAATCCATCCAGGATGAAACCTTCCTTGCAGTCAGGTTTCAAGAGACGATGCTCCACCAGATCCACCAGCAATTCATCAGGAACCGGCTGGCCTCGTTCCACATAATATTGAGCCTTTTGTCCCAGTTTGCTTCCTTCTTGGGCGGACTGCTCCACGATCTTTTCCACAACGACACAGGGAACACCTATCTTGGACGAGAGCATGGGTCCCAAAATATACTTATTGGAACCTGGAGGTCCCATAAGCACCAATCTCATGGTCTTTCTCCTCTGTCCAGTCCCCTCACTTGCGCCCTCGCAGCTTCCCTTTTTTCAGGAATCCTTCGTAATGTCTCATCTGAAGATGTGATTCAATCTGCTTCATGGTATCCAGCGCCACACCCACCAGGATCAATAGAGATGTGCCTCCAAAGTAGAAGGTGACATTGAACAACCGCATAAAGATGGTTGGCACCACAGCGATGATAGCCAAAAACATCGCTCCCGGAAGGGTAATTCTCGTCATAACCTTGTCCAGATAAATGGCTGTGGAGCGTCCTGGCCTCGTTCCAGGAATGAAACTGCCATACTTCTTCATGTTGTCAGCCACATCCACAGGATTGAAGATGATCGCCGTGTAGAAGTAACAGAAAAACACGATCAATCCCATATATAAGAGTTCATAGATAACCTGTCCAGGAGACAGGTAACTGGCGATCTTCATCACCGCATTCAAACGAACCATTTGTCCAATGGTAGCAGGAAACATGATGAGAGATTGAGCGAAAATGATGGGAAGAACCCCTGCCTGATTCACCCTCAAAGGAAGATAAGAACTGGACCCGGAGTATACCTGTCTCCCACGAACCACCCTGGCGCGTTGCACGGGAATCCGTCTTTGCGCCTGCGTGACAAGAACCACGGCGGCCGTAGTCGCAACCATCAACCCCAACAATAAAGAGATTTCAAACCATTTTGCCTCTTGCCTTGGCATCATGCTGTAGCGCTGCCACGTGGTGAGCACATCCGCCGGGATTCTATCCGCTATCCCGAAAAAGATGATCAAGGAGATACCATTGCCAATCCCTCTCTCGGTCATCTGCTCTCCCAACCACATTAAAAACGCGGTTCCTGTGACCAAGGTAACCACGGCCATCAACGTAAAGCTCATCCCGGGCATTGGAACGATCTCACGGCCAGAGAAATTCTGGGGATTGGAAAGCCATACCGTGATACCGAAGGCTTGCAGTGTACTCAGAGCAATGGTGCCATACCGGGTATATCGTTGAATCTTTCTTCGTCCCTCTTCTCCCCCTTCCTTCACCATCTGTTCAAAACGAGGCACGATCGTGGTCAGAAGCTGGAAGATGATGGATGAACTGATGTAAGGCATGATCCCCAAGGCAAATACTGTAGCTCGCCCCAGAGCTCCACCGGAAAACACATTGAACAAGCCCAGAAGAGTTCCCTTGGCCGTCTCCTGGAAATAATCCTGCAAGGCCTGACTGGAGACACCCGGAATGGGTACATTGCAGCCAATCCGAAAGACAATGATCATCCCCAAAGTGAATAAAATCCTCTTCCTCAATTCGGGAATGTGATATATGTTACGAATGACCTTGATCACGCCTCTAGCTCCGGTCCGTTCTCCCCGTTATGGATATCCATGTCCATGGTCACGATGTCCACATGCCCCCCAGCCTCTTCGATAGCACAGATAGCGCTCGCAGAGAAAGCGTGCGCGCGTACGATGAGGGATCGAGTCAGTTGACCATCTCCCAAGATCTTGATCGGCCTTTGCAAGGATCCAACCAACCCTCGATCCCGTAGTTCCTTTGGACCTACAGTCGCATCGACATCGAAGGCATTCAAATCTTTCACGTTCACCACAAGGTAGGGTACTTTGAAATGGGAACACATATTGGCTTTGTGTCCTCGGCCCATGCCTCTCTTGGGCAACCGACGATACAGAGGCATCTGGCCTCCCTGGAATCCTGGTCGAATACTGCTTCCACTTCGACTTTTCTGTCCATTCATGCCTCTGCAGCAAGTCTTGCCCATACCGGAAGATCTGCCCCGTCCAACTCTTTTCGTTCCACGATTGGCGCCTTTGGGCGCATGTATGGTATCGATCCTCATGCTTCACCTACTCCTCGGATGCGCTTTCGTTCCTCGACGAAACATCACCAGGCTCCTGGTCCTGGTCCTGCTCCTGGTCATGGTCATCCCTTTTTCCGACCCGTTCTTCGACCTTCCGCGTCTTCGTGTCCATATCTTCTGAATCTGTCTCCTTGTGTCCCTGGATCGATTGGGTCGCAATCGTCTCATGGGTCGCCTTGACGTGATCCAGGCCTCGCAGCGCTCTTATTAGATCCGGATTGTCCATTTTGTCCAGGGCCTGTAAGGTCGCGCGCATGACATTGATGGGATTGGTAGACCCCAAACACTTGGTCACAACGTCTCGAATCCCGGCACATTCCATGATGGAACGCACCACGTTGCCGGCCACAATTCCTGTACCTGGAGACGCGGGCTTGAGCATCACCCTGGCTCCACCAAAGCGAACCCAGATAATATGAGGAACCGTGGTTCCCACCCTGGGAATCTCTTTCAAGTTTTTCTTCGCTCTGCTGGAAGCTTTACGAATGGCATCAGAAATCTCCTGGGCCTTTCCAACAGCTCCACCCACTCTGCCATCCCGATCGCCTACAACCACAGCGGCATTGAAGCGGAAGTTGCGACCACCTTTAACCACTTTGGCGACTCGGTTGACACCGACCACCTCTTCCATGAACTCCTCAGCTTCTGCGTCACTGCGAGACACTTCCAAAGCAATTCCTCCTCAACCTAGAACTTGAGTCCAATCGACCGAGCACCCTCGGCCACCGCTTTGATTCGACCATGGTACTGAAAGCCATTTCTATCGAACACGATCTCTTGCATGCCCTTTTCGATGGCAATTTCACCAAGACCTTTGCCCACTTGATTCGCGATCTCAATTCCCTTTCCCGTCAATGATTTTTCCAAACTGGAATGTGAGACCACAGTTCTCCCGTTCTCGTCATCAATGAGTTGGGCATAGATATGTTTATTGCTACGAAACACGCAGAGCCTAGGCTTTTGCGCCGTACCCCTGACCTTCCTGGCAATCCTCTTCTTTTTCCTGAGTCGCCGCTCATCCCTTGTCAGCCTAGCCACTTATACCCCTGCCTTTCCCGGTTTGATCTTGACTCGTTCACCGCTATACCGAATACCCTTGCCTTTGTACGGCTCCGGTGGCCGAACTCGTCGGATCTTCGCGGCCGTTTCACCGACCTTCTGCTTGTCGATCCCACGTACGGCGATTTGGGTGTCTCGTATCACCTCCAATTCAACATCTTCAGGGGAATTGAAATGAACGGGATGGGAATAGCCCACGGTGAGAACCACGGCTTTGCCTTCTTGCCTCGCCCTGTATCCAAGGCCTTCGATCTGAAGCAATTTCTCGAAACCCTTGCTGACGCCTTCTACCATATTGGAAAGAACAGCTCGAACCGTGCCATGGAGGGACCGTTCGACACTTCCGTCCCCGGGACGTCTTACCTGGATCTCTCCATCGCTCACCTCGGCCGTAATCGGAAAAGGAATCTGGAACTGAAGGGTCCCTTTCGGCCCCTTCACTGTGGCTTCTGCGCCCACAATGGAAACCTTGACTTCAGAAGGAACTTCTATCGGTTTTCGACCTACTCTAGACACTAGGCTCACCTCACCAGACGTGGCACAGAACCTCTCCGCCCACGTTTTCTCTTCTACATTCACTGTCAGTTAAAACGCCCTTGGGCGTGGACAGAATCGCGACTCCAAGCCCATTCCTAACCACTGGCAAGGACTTGGCTCCAACGTAAACACGCTTTCCGGGCTTGCTCACTCGACACAAACCTTGGATGACCTTTCCCTGTCTTCCCACATACCTGAGCTTGGCTCGCAAGGTATCCACGGGTGTTGCCTCCACGCGCTCATACTTCTCCACGTATCCTTCTCTCACCAACGCTCGGAGAAGATCCTCCTTGAGCTTGGAAAAGGGCATGTCCACGTGAGAACGTTTCACCGTATTGGCATTCCTAATTCTGGTCAATGTATCCGCAACTGTATCCGTCATTGACACGTCCACTTACCTCCAATGTTACCAACTAGCCTTGGTCACACCTGGCACCCAACCTTGCAAGGACAACGATCTAAAACATACCCTGCAAAGCTGAAAACGACGCATGTAACCCCTAGATCTGCCACAACGGCGACAACGATTACGCTGTCTTACCTTATACTTTGGTGTCCGCTGAGACCGAACGACCAAACCAGTTCTTGCCATAATTTACTCCCTGCTCAGTTCACGTTCGAAGCCATCAAAGGCATGCCCAAGGATCTCAGGAGTTGTTCGGACACCTCATCCGTACTCCCTTGGATTACGATGGTCACACCCAAGCCGCGCATCGCATCCACTTTGTCGTATGGAATCTCCGGGAAAACCGTTTGCTCGGAAAGGCCCAAAGTGTAATTGCCCCGTCCATCGAATCCTCTCAAGCTCAACCCTCTGAAATCTCGGATTCGTGGTATGGCGACATGAATGAGCCTTTCCAGGAATTCATACATTCTCTTGCCACGAAGCGTAACAACACAACCCACCGGCTGTCCTTCTCGAATCGAAAAACCTGCGATCGATCTCTTGGCACGACGAATCACGGCCTTCTGTCCCGTGATCTTTCCCAATTCATCGCAAGCGGCCTCCAATACCTTCGCGTCTTTGCTGGCCTGCCCCACTCCCATGCTCACAACGACTTTTGCGATACGAGGAACGGCCATAGGGCTCCGATATCCATACAATTGCGTGAGACGAGGCGCCGTTTTCTCTTTGTATTCTTTCATTAGCTCAGACATTATCTACCCCGGTCCATGATCTCGCCACATTGTTTACACACACGAACTCTACCCCCAGAATCCAACACCTTCTTGCCCACGCGCGTGGCCTTGTCACACTTGGGACAAACCACCATCACATTGGACACATGAAGCGTTGCCTCCCGCTCCACGATACCACCAGGGGTCTCCTGGCTCGTCTTACGCATGTGGCGTTTCACCTTGTTTATGCCTTCCACCAGCAGTCGATTCTTTGCGGGCAATGAGCTGAGAACCTCTCCCCTCTTGCCGCGATCCTTTCCCTGGATCACCAGCACCGTATCTCCTTTGGTAACCTTCATCTTGATCTCCTACCTGCCTAAACTATTTCCGATGCCAGAGAGCAAACCTTCAGAAAATTCCGTTCTCTCAATTCCATGGGAATAGGACCGAAGATACGATTTCCCACGGGATTGTTCTGGGTATCGACCAGCACCGCCGCGTTATGATCAAAGCGAATGGTAGAACCGTCCTTTCGCTTGTATTCCTTCCTGGTCCTAACCACGACCGCTTTTACCACCTGTCCCTTTTTTACTTCACTCCTGGGTACGGCATCCTTCACCGATGCCACAATGATATCCCCTATGCGAGCATACCGCCGTTTGGTGCCTCCCAGAACGCGAATGCACTGAATCTCACGTGCTCCACAGTTGTCCACGACCTTGAGTCTCGACTGCTGGGCGATCATGTCGACGATCCTCCTGTATTTGGCGCCAGGATCTCAACCACGCGCCAACATTTCAGTCGGCTCAACGGCCGCGTTTCCTCGATCAGCACCTGATCTCCCACGTTACATTGATTCTTCTCATCGTGAGCCTTGAACCGATTCGTTCTCTTGATGGTCTTTCCGTATCGCCTATCCTTGGTCACTCGCTCTACGCTCACGACCACCGTCTTGTCCATGGCGTTGCTTGCCACTCTGCCCGTGAGACGTTTTCTCATGCCTTCTTTCCTTCCAATTGTCTCTGACGCTGAATCGTCTTCGCCCTGGCAACATTCTTACGAATCTCACCCTTCTGGGCCGGATTGGCTTCCGCGCCTCTTCCGGCCGCAAAGCGCGCCCGGAATTGATCTTCCTGCAGATCCACAATCTTTCTCCCCAACTCCTCGTCACTCAGTTCACGAAACTCTTCCGCCTTCATTGAGACGCCTCCTCATGGAGACTCAAGAACTTGGTCTTGATCGGCAATTTGTGTTGGGCCAAACGCATGGCCTCCTTGGCCAGACGGGGATCGACTCCCTCCAGTTCAAATAGAATACGCCCAGGCTTGACCACCGCGACCCACCCTTCAGGATTGCCCTTGCCCTTTCCCATACGGGTTTCCGC
>Ga0209498_1000338_pt1 | contig 28470 bp, 25 predicted proteins | sample WalLakDeSediment_FD_184131 | JGI IMG/M metagenome (GOLD analysis project Ga0209498, IMG submission 184131) | Lake sediment microbial communities from Walker lake, Nevada to study Microbial Dark Matter (Phase II) - Walker Lake 11/02/13 Deep... | ecosystem: Environmental > Aquatic > Freshwater >...
CTGTCGGCAATATCGGTAGTGTTAAAACATAGAAATTTTGATATTCAATTTTGACTTAAGGAAAACCTATCGGTAAAGACAAGATCGATTTTTTTTACCCCACCCACCTAGCCGGACTCTCCCTTTTTAAAACCGCTCTCGTATCCAGATATATTAACCTGTCTTTATAAAAACCAAGTTTCATAATACCCGTTTTAGCTTCTTGGTTTTATTCACACCCACACCTTTTGAGTTCATAGCCGAATTTATTTATGTTTATCAGCAGAATAATTGGACGATTGTTCAAGATATTTTGCTGTCGCGTGATTGACCTCTTAATAGGGGTTATTGAGCAATGCGGTAAATAAGTAGTTATGCCTCACCCTAAACGAACAGGACAAAATATGAACCATACGAACAAAATTGGACTATTTATATTGCTTGTTTCATTGTTAACAAGTTGCAACGGACAGACAAAATCCAACAATCAAAATCCGAATGTATCTAAAACTGATACAAAAAAAATTGTAGGTGGTGGATGTGACGGTTGTGAATTAATGTTTGTGGATATGCCCACAACAATTTCATCTATAGATACAAGTGCAGGTTGGACGGATAAAGGACAAAAGCTTTTAGTGACTGGTACTGTTTACGAAATTGACGGTAAAACACCTGCACCAAATGTGATTATTTACTATTGGCAAACAGACAACAATGGTTACTATTCACTCAAGCAAGGAATGAGTGAAGAAGCCAAACGTCACGGATATATTCGTGGTTGGCTTAAAACTGATGGAAACGGAAAATATTCCCTATACACAATACGACCAGCACCCTATCCTAATGAAAAATTGCCAGCACATATTCATTTATCCATTAAAGAACCCGACATTGAAGATGAATACTACGTTGATGAAATTAATTTTGATGATGATAAACTTCTGATACCACACTTCAAGAAATACCCACAGGAAAATCGCGGTGGAAGCGGTGTGGTTAGGGTTTTACTCAAAGACGATTTACAAATAGCAGAACACGACATAGTTTTAGGACTGAATATCCCAAACTATCCAAAGAAACTTGATGCGGAAGTTCTTTCAAGCTTAAATATAGGTGAAGACCAACCATCATTCATTCCATTTCACGCTTTCGGTCCGGATAAAGGAACGAGAACTTGCCCCGTTTGTAAATATGGTCGCTATCACGGCATCATTTATTTTGTTGGAAACAATCCAAATTGGGAAGAAATAAAACTATGGCTTACTTTTTTAGAGAAAGAAAGTATAGCGAGAGAAAAGTATTTGAAAGCCTATTTTGTTTATGGCAATTCAAAAGATTTCAACAAAAATAACAGACAGCAAGAATTGGAAAATATTGGTACTGAATTAGGCTTGAAAAAAACTGCTTTGACTTTCGTTCAGTCATTCAAAGACACTGAAAGCGAAGCAAACTTGAACAAGATTAACCCAAATGTTGAAAACACTTTTATTCTTTACAAACATAGAAGCATTATAGACAAGTATATTAATTTAAAACCAACTGATGAAAACTTTAAACTTTTGTCAAAAACATTGGATAAAACCAAAGGCGACTATTTTGATTTGCCAGAACCCAAACACGAATAAAAAAAGGGCGAAGGCATAACAGCACCTACACGCAAGTGGGGGGCTTGGGCATTTTAGGAAAGGAAAGTGCTTAATCAAAGTTCAGTACTTTTTTGAAAGTTCAGTGCTAAAACTCCCCACCTGCGTGTAGCTGCAAAACGTTATTTCTGAAATTCTCTCTGATAAAATATATAATCTGTCCTTGCAGGCTCACCGCCTGATTTTTTAACCAACAGTGCAATTTGTGCTCTATGATATGTTGAGTGATTAACCACATGCACAATAATATCTTTAATTGTGTTCGCGAATTTTTCACCCTTCATGTTTGAATATTCTATTCTTCTTTCAAAGTCTTTTTCCTTAAGACCTTCAAGTAAATTTATCCACGCTTCAGTTATAGGGGTTGACTGTGAAGTCCATTCTTCCTGCATTAATTTCTGCCAGGGATCGGTTAGAATGTCTTTGCCAAGAATTCTATTCAGCCAGATCTTTTTTGCGGAGATTATATGTGAAAGAAGTTCTACTGATTTTCTATTCTTCTTTTTAAGGTTTATTATTGATTCGGTAGTTTGTCTGGTCGCCCAATCGCTGTATTTAAATAGGTGGATGAAATGATCTTTGAACATTTTTATTGCTCTATTTTATTGTTGTTTCTTTGTGATAATTTCCATCTGCAATTTCTATTGCCGTCAGGTAAACGAGTTTAACAATTTTCTCAATCAAATCTGCGTTCAAAGTTTCCGGTGTGTCTGTTGGAAGGTGCAGATGCTCATAGCTGTACTTCGAAACAAAATACAATCCGGGGATTTCTGCATCATAAAAAGGAGTTAAGTCTGCACCGCCACCGCTCCACGTGTCTTCAACCATAAGATTAAAATTTTCTTTGTCTATTCTTCTTACAAGGTTCCATAATTCCGGAGAGCTTTTTCCATTACCAACCTGTATGCTGTCACCCGAACCAATGCTGTCAAGATTAAACATTGCAACTATCTTCTCTGAATCGATCTTAAGATTCTCTACAAAATATTTTGAACCGAATAGTCCCTGTTCCTCGCTTGCAAAAAGTACAAACAGAATACTTCTTTTTGGTTTTTGAGAATCAAGAGAGAAAGCCTTTGCCAATTCTATAATTGCAGCTGAACCCGAGGCGTTATCATTTGCACCCGGAAAAACAAGTCCTGCCTGGGAACCAACATGGTCAAGATGAGCACCCAATATTAAATATTCATCCTTTAAATCCGGATCGCTTCCCTCAAGAAGTCCGATAACATTCATGGTTTTTGCGGATTTTTCATATTGTGCATTTACTACTATTTCAGCTTTACTTTTAATTATAAATGAGAAGTGGGATTTCGCATCATCAATTTTAGCTTGACATTCGCTGATTGAAAAACCAGAACCATCCAGTAAAACATTAGCAGCGTCAATTGAAATGTGAAGCTGTGGAAATTCCTCAAGCTGTTCGCCTTCACCATGCATCACGCTTCCAATCAGCGGTTGTGGTTTCGTATCGTTTGGACGGGAAACAAAAAGAATTCCCTTCGCTCCATGATTATGAGCAATGTGTGATTTTTCTCTTGGATATTCATTTCCCCAGGATTCGTCATTTATTTTCCAGGATGGGTTTTGTTTGAACACCATTACGATTTTGTCTTTCACATTTATCTTTTCATAATCATCATAACCGAGATCCGGTCTGGAAATTCCATAACCGCAGAATGCGACCGGCAGAGTCATATTGCCTGCGCCGGTGAATCCTCTTAACACAAAATCCTTGCCGAGAATGTAAGGATGGCTCTTGTTGTTCAATATTGAATTGAAAACAGCCGGTGTATCAATTTTATTGTATTCAACATTCAGGTATTGAAAGAATCCTTCGTCGCCCGCTGGCAGCAAGCCAATCTTTGCAAATCTTTCTGAAGCAAAGTTTGCTGCCTTGTTGTAACCTTCGCTGCCGGGAAGCCTCCCATCAAATTCTACAGAGGCAAGAATCTTAACTGTTCGTAAAAGTTCATCACTCCTAATGCTTTCTAATCCGGAATCCACTGTCTGCGGAATTATCTTAACAGAAAATAATATTATGAGAAATATGATGGATAACTTTTTCATTGTGCTCTTAACATGTGTTTATTGTACTACGGGGTTTTTCGTTTGTTCAATTTAATAAAAAAGGGACTGGCATCGTCCCTTTTAAAATAGAATCTTGGCAATGATTATTCTTCTGCTTCTTCGCCTTCTTCTTCGGGCACAACCTTAGCTATGTCGGCAATCGAATCGCCATCTTTCAGCCTGATTACTCTAACGCCCTGAGTTGCTCTTCCCATTACGCGAATGTCTTTCATGCTCTGCCGGATAACCATTCCCTTTGTTGATATGATTACCAGTTCATCATTATCATTTACTTCCATCAGCGCTATCATTTTTCCAATCTTGTCGCTCGTCTTTACTGTGATCACACCCTTTCCGCCACGATGAGTTATTCTGTAATCATTTACGTCTGATCTTTTGCCGTATCCTTTTTCAGTAACAACAAGCACGCTCATTCCCTGGCGTTTAATAACAAGAAGCCCAACAGCTTTATCCCCTTTTCCCAGACGAACTCCCCGTACTCCGGTTGCTGTTCTGCCCATGTCACGTGCGTCTTTTTCATTAAATCTCACGGCAAATCCATTGCGCGTTCCAATCATGATATCGTTTGTTCCGTCCGTCATTTTAACTTCTATCAGTCTGTCATTCTTCTTCAGATTGATGGCATTTATTCCGCCCTTACGAACATTACCATAAGCAGAGAGAACAGTTTTCTTTACTGTTCCTAGCTCTGTAGCCATAATAAGATATTGATCGTCGCTGAATTCTTTTACGGCAACAAATGCTGTTATAGATTCTTCTTTTTCTTTCTGAAGAATATTTAAGATAGATCTGCCGCGGGCTGCTCTTCCACCTTCGGGAATTTCATGAACTTTAAGCCAATAAACTCTTCCTTTATCTGTGAAGAAGAGAATATACTGATGTGTTGAGGCGATGAACATATGTTCAATAAAGTCATCTTCTTTTGTTCCTGCGCCGGTAACACCCTTACCACCTCTGCCTTGCTTTCTATACCCGCTTACCGGAAATCTTTTTATGAATCCGCTGTGTGTAATGGTTACAACAACATCTTCCTCGGCAATAATATCTTCCAATGAAAAGTCTTCGTAATCATAAACGATTTCTGTTCTTCTGTCATCCGCATATTTTTTCTTCAGCTCAAGAAGTTCGTTAGTGATAATTATTCTTCTCTGTTCTTCACTTTTCAGAATTCCCTTAAGTCTCTCGATCAGCTTTATGGTTTCTTTATATTCGTCTTCTATCTTTTGTCTTTCGAGTCCCGTTAAGCGCTGCAGCCTCATATCGAGAATGGCTTTAGCCTGAATCTCGCTCAGCTTGAATTTCTTAATCAGGTTCTGCTTGGCAGTCTCAACGTCTTTTGATTTTTTTATTGTCTGAATAACTGCATCAATATTATCGAGAGCAATTATATATCCTTCGAGAATGTGTGCACGTTTCTCGGCTGCATCGAGTTCAAATTTTGTTCTGCGTATCAGAACGTCCATTCGGTGCTTAAGGAAGTGCTCAAGCATCTCTTTAAGGTTGAGAACTTTAGGAACGCCGTGAACCAGCGCAAGCATTATCACACCAAATGTTGTTTGCATTTGGGTGTGAACAAATAGCTGATTAAGCACAATCGGCGGTTGGGCATCTTTCTTCAATTCGATTACAACTCTTAAACCATCTCTGTCCGATTCGTCCCGAATATTGCTGATGTCGTTTATCTTTCCGGCTCGAACAAGATCGGCTATTTTCTCAATGAGATTAGCTTTGTTAACCTGGTATGGAAGTTCAGTTATAATAATGTGTTCTCTGCCGCTTTTCTGGGTTTCAATGTTGGCTTTCGCACGAACAATAATTCTTCCTCTTCCTGTCAGGAAGGCTTCCTTCACACCTGCATAACCATATATTATTCCGGCAGTTGGAAAGTCCGGCGCGATGATATTCTTCATCAGCTTTTCAATTGTAATCGCCGGGTTTTTTATGAGGTTTATTAATCCATCCACAACTTCACCAAGATTATGCGGCGGAATGTTTGTTGCCATTCCAACGGCGATACCGCTTGATCCATTAATCAAAAGATTTGGAAGGTAGGAGGGCATCACTGTGGGTTCTTGTAATGAATCATCAAAGTTAGGAACAAAGTCTACGGTATTTTTATCAAGGTCCCGAAGCATCTCTTCCGAAATTCTTGCAAGCCGAGCTTCTGTGTATCGCATTGCCGCGGGCGAATCGCCATCTACAGAACCAAAGTTTCCCTGACCATCAACAAGTGGATAACGCAGTGAAAAATCCTGCACCATCCTAACCATGGAATCATATACTGCCGTGTCACCATGAGGATGGTATTTACCAAGCACTTCTCCCACAATTCTTGCTGACTTTTTGTAAGGTTTATTGTGAGCCATTCCCAGATCATGCATACCATAAAGGACTCTGCGATGAACGGGCTTCAGCCCATCTCTTACGTCAGGTAATGCGCGTGCAACGATTACTGACATTGCGTAATCTATGTAAGAGGATTTCATTTCCTCTTCGAGAGTAATGGGTACTATTTTTTCAAAAATTGTTGCCATAGGTGTTTGCTATTTCTTTTTCTTTGTTATTTGCTTTCTAATTTCTTCCAAGAATTCTAAATCCGCAATATCTTTTTTACGTCCAGCAGCTTTTTTCATTTTAATCAAATGCTCAAGTGAAGGAACAAAGACTTTTATTTTTTCAATTTCAACTTCTTTCTTAGCCTTCCAAACCTCTGCGAACTTAACTCCTTTAACAAAGGGATGTATGTCGGTATTAAGTGGATACTGACGAAAAAGCGTCTTCTTTTTAATCAGTTCCTCTAAAGAAAGATCATCTAGCCCCAAATAACCAAATTCAGACATTGCTTTTATTAAACGCTCCGCGTTGTTTTTGGTAGGGTTAAAGAATATATCTATATCCATTGTGTTTCGCATATAACCATATGCAGGAAATGCCACCGCACCAATTATTACAAACTTAACTTTATGATCTACAAAAGATTGCAGGAGATTTCTGATATTCATTTTTCTTTACATGTTCTATTGTTTGTTTTAGCAGATGTAACATAATCCTATATCTTTGCTTTTCCGTCAAGCTCAGGTTAAACTCTATCTCAAACTCCATCTCTTTTGCCGGATCATCTTTTTCAAGCTGGAGTATTTTTGTTTTTCTTTTCGACATTATTTCTTTCCATTAAATATCAAGGTTTGCATACTTAGCATGCTTTTCTATGAATGCTTTTCTCGGTTCCACATCGTCACCCATCAGGGTTTCAAAAATTTTGTCAGCATTGGCTGCGCTTTCTAAAGTAACCTGGAGAATTGTTCTTGTTTCAGGATTCATCGTCGTACTCCAGAGCTGTTCGGGATTCATTTCTCCCAGGCCTTTGTAGCGTGAAATTACAACGCCCTTAATTTCTTTTTCTTCCGTTGCTACACTTTCTGCCGACTCTTCTAACTTCTCTTCTGTTTTCTTTTTCTCTTTACCATCTACCTTTAATCTTTTTAGTATTTGATCTCTTTCATTCTCGTCGTAAGCATAAAATTCTTCTTTTCCTTTTTTAATTTTGTAGAGTGGGGGTTGAGCAATATAAACTTTACCCGCCGTAATTAAGTCTTTCATGTGTCGATAAAGAAACGTAAGGAGAAGTGTTCTGATATGACTTCCATCCACATCGGCGTCTGTCATTAAAATTATTTTACCATATCTTGCCTGTGAGTGATCAAACTCGGCACCAAGTCCGGCTCCTATTGCCGATATCATCGCTCTTATTTCGTTGTTCTCTAAAATCTTGTTCAACTTTGCTTTTTCCACATTAAGAATTTTCCCTCTTAGCGGAAGTATTGCTTGAAATTTTCTGTCTCTTCCTTGCTTTGCTGAACCTCCTGCAGAGTCACCCTCAACAATATAAATTTCACAGTGTTCCGGATCGGTAATGCTGCAGTCTGCTAATTTTCCGGGAAGGTTCATATTATCAAGAGCATTTTTTCTTCTTGCAAGATCCCGTGCTTTTCTGGCAGCTTCTCTTGCTTCGGCAGCACGCATGCATTTCTCAATTATCTTTTTTCCAACCGGCGGATTCTCTTCAAGAAACTCAGCAAGCTTTTCACCAACAAGCATTTCTACTGCTGATTTTGTCTCGCTGTTTCCAAGCTTTGTTTTCGTTTGTCCTTCAAACTGTGGCTCAGCAACCCTTACTGATAATACGCCTGTCAAGCCCTCTCTGAAATCATCTCCGGTTAGGGTAATCTTCCCTTCTTTTATAAGATTGTTTTTATATGCATAGTTATTGAGCGTTCTGGTTAAGGCAGTTTTAAATCCAACCAAATGTGTTCCGCCCTCATGAGTGTTAATATTATTAACATAAGAGAAAATATTTTCTGAATAGCCGTCTGTATACTGGAAGGCAATTTCAACAGGTGTGTTGTCTTTTTCACCTTCTATATAAACCGTCTTATGAAGCGCCTGCCTTGAAGCATCAAGATATTTGACAAACTCAATCAGCCCGCCTTTAAAATGGAATGAAACCTCTTCGCCGCCATTTCTTTCATCTTTAATATTTATTGTGATGTTTTTATTTAGATATGCAAGCTCCCTCATTCTCTCGGTTAAAATATCAAACCTAAACTCCGTTACTTTAAATATTTCGGGGTCGGGAAAGAATGTTACTGTCGTTCCTCGCTCCCCTCGTTTTGTCTTGCCAATTTCCTTTACGGGTTTTACCGGGAAACCTCTTCTGTATTCCTGAAAATATATTTTGCCTTCTCTTTTAACCTCTACCTTGAGCCATTCGGATAGAGCATTAACAACCGATACACCAACACCATGTAATCCGCCAGAAACTTTATAAGAACTTTTATCAAACTTGCCGCCAGCATGCAAAACCGTCATTACAACTTCTAAAGCAGAGCGTTTCTCAACGGGGTGTATATCTACGGGAATGCCTCTTCCATTATCGGAAACCGTAACAGAGCCGTCTTTATTTATTTGAACATCTATCCTGTCACAGTAACCCACCATCGCTTCGTCTATGCTGTTATCAACAACCTCGTTGACAAGATGGTGAAGTCCCCGGCTGCTTACATCTCCGATATACATTGCTGGTCTTTTACGAACAGCCTCAAGTCCTTTAAGAACATTTATGTTTTTCGCGCTGTAATCTGTTATCTTTTTTTCTTTGGGCATTGTTTATCCGATAAATCTTATTTGATTGATTCTTTGTTCATTAAAATATTTATTTATTTTTTCTATCATCTCTGATTCCATAAATTTTAATTCGTTTCTCCATGCTGCATTTTCTACCTTTAGTTTTAAAATTTTCTTGTCGCATGATTGCGGAGTAACAACCTTTTTAAGATTTGGAAACACAACAAAAAAATGAACGACAACATCGGATGATGCAACAAAATCCCGAACCCCCGCCAGCGATCTCTCTTTATTAAAAACATCTTTGATTGACCTGAAACCACTACTCATAAGTAATGCTTCCATCCATAGATATTTTTATAACTCTATCTTCTTCCCCTACTTTTAAATGTGAAATATTTCCGAAATCCGTGAGTGTTATTAATGCCTGTCCAACTGTTGAGAGGTGTTTGCTGATAGAGGCGGCTCTTTCGGCATCCAGCTCGCCAAAAACATCATCTAAAAGAAAAATTGGTGATGTTCCTGTTTTGTCTTTGAGATAAAAATATTCGGCAAATCTTAACATTGTTTGAAATGTTTTGTGTTGTCCCTGTGAGCCATAGTGTTTCAATTTTAGTCCATCAATTTCAAAAATGAAGTCGTCTCTGTGTGGACCAACAAGGTTTGTTCCTCTCCTTATTTCATCTTCTGCTAACATTTCCAGCCGTCTCTCAAAGCACTCCGAAAGGTTTCCGGAACAATTCCCATCCAGATAATAATATTTAATTTTTGGCTTTTCTCTGTTTGAAAGAATTTCATAATAAGAGCTGCTAATGTAAGGTTCAAACTCAGAAACAAAATTCTTCCTGTGTTCTATTATCTCTGCTCCAGATATAACCAGTTTCTCATTCCATGCCTCAAGCTCCCGGTTTTCTTTCTTGTTGCTTTCTCTTAACCGGTTCAATAAATAGGTTCGATGCTTTAGGGTTTTATTATATTCTATCAGGTTCGCCAAATAAGTTTTGCTTGACTGTGATATTACAGAATCTACAAATTTTCTTCTTTCTGCGGGAAAGCCCTGTGTTATTGAGTGATCAGCCGGAGAAAGTAAAACGACCGGAAATTTTCCGATTACATCGGAAAACTTAAAAATTTGTTTGTCGCTCAATCTATATGCTTTTTTATTCTCCGTTAATGAATAATTAATCTGAACAAAATTATCGGTTGCTTCGGTAAAATATCCCTGAATGCTTAAACCGTTCTCACCTAACTTAACTGCCTCCGCGTCAGATGATGTAACACAGCTTTTTGTAGTACAAAGGTAATAAATAGCCTCAAGAACTGTTGTTTTTCCAACACCGTTTCCTCCGACTATATAATTCAGCTTTTTTGCAAAATCAATTTTTGTGTCGGTGTGTTTTCTTATGTTCCTTAGGTTTATTGAGGAAAGATACATCTCAAGTATTTAAACGAACCGGCATTAACAGAAGCATCAAATCCTCTCCCTCTTTCTTTTTACCGGGTTCAATTATACAAGCTTTTGTTGGGGAGTGTAGTTTAAATAATGCTTCTTCATCATCAATATGAGTTAAAATATCGTTTACATATTGCGTATTGAAACCGATGTCCATATTTTCTCCGCTGTATTCACAAGGGATATTCTCTACCGCATCCGAACCCATGTCTACATCTTCTGCAGATACAACAATTTTATTTTTACTGATGGAAAACTTTACTTGCTTTGAGCTTGATGAAGAGAATAATAACATTCTTTTTATTGCAGAATGAAGTTCGTGCCTTTTAACTCTTAGAATGTTCTCGTTCTCAAGAGGAATGACACTACTGTAAGCCGGATATTTCTCTGCAATAAGCCTGGAGCTAAACTCAACATCGCCTATAAAAAATGAAATGTGGGACTTTCCGGGATAAATTTTTACATCTGTTTCGCCTAAAAGTTTTGATAGAACAGATATGGCTCGTTCGGGAACTATATATTGCTCCTCAGTATCAGATTTAAAGTTTTTATATATTAATCTTACTAACCTGTGACCATCTGTAGTAACAAATTTTAAACCCTCGTTCGTAAACTCGAATAGTGTTCCTGTCATTGCCGGTCTCATATCCTCTCTGCTCATAGCAAAAGAAGTTTGATCGAGTGCTCGCTTTAAATCTTTACCATTGACAATCAACTCTTTGCTTTTTGAAACAGCCGGTGACTCTGGAAAATCATCAGAAGGAGAGAAGCTAATGTTATATACTCCATTTTCAGTTGTAAGCTTTAATTTGCCTGAGCTATCAACTGTAAAGTTAATCTGAACATCATCCATAGACCTGACTACATCATATATCAGCCGTGCAGGAACAACCAGGCTCTGGTTTTCGCCCGCAGCAACATTGATTGAAGATTTCAAGGATATTTCCAGATCGGTTGCATAGATAATTAGTTGTCCTGACTTTATTTCAAAAAGGAAATTTTCCAGAATTGGCATCGGGGTCCTGCTGGGAACAGCGGGGATAATTTTTGAAAGGGTTTTTTCTAGTATTTTACTGTTTACTTTAAATTCCATTAAAATGCTCTCCTATTAAAGCACAGAAAAATACTAAAAATGGAAGGTAATAACAACGACATAGGCGCATATAAATGCGCCTATTATAAAAATTTTTTACAAGTTATTTTGGTTGAACTTTACGGGAATATAGGATTTCTTTCGTCATCCAAATTGTCAGAGGAAACAACACTTGCATAAATTGTATAGCTACCCTCTTCATCAAAAACACTTGTGTATATAACTAATACTTTTGTTCCTGCTCTGAGTTTAAAAGTTCCAGATATTTCTCCCTCTGCACTAAAACCTGTTGCACCTGCAGGAACAGAAAAAATAGTTTCATACTCATATTCACCTGCTAGAATTTCTTCAAGCTGAACTATTGAACCAGCGGGAACATCAATTTTCTCTCCTCGGAAGTTAAGAAAAACATCTCCTGCTGCCATATTCTGAAATGTTACTCTGTTAATAGGTCCATCAGAGCAGCCTATAAAACTAACTACGAGCAAGATTATCGAAAGAAGAAATAACTTGTTTTTCATGTCTTTTCTCTAGGTTATTTTAAAATTTCATTTATGCTTAAAGCAAAAAATAGACCAAAAAAGCTAATACATCAATCAGAATTAGGAATTCATTTTAGCAATAAATCCTGAAAGTTAACAATCTAATAATAATATAGATCTATTTTTTTACTTATTTAATAGTAATAATTACCATGTTAGTATGTTAATTATACAGTAAACCATTAAATACTAATGGTTTAAACTCAGATATCATAAAGAAGCAATGTGTATTACTTCTTAATAAAAACATTTAAGAAACTATAAAGAAACAACCGCAAACTTATCCACAATATATGATTCACTTAATAACAATTTATGAAGATAATTCAATCTTGCTTTTTAATTCATCTAAAATGTTAAAAAAAGAAGGTTCGTTTTTTTTGTATTCCTCAACAGCATTACAAGAATGAATAACAGTTGAATGGTCTCTACCCCCAAAATGGAGACCAATTGTCTTTAAAGATGATAGTGTTAATTCCTTTGCAAGATACATTGCAATTTGCCTGGCAAGAACGATTTCCTTCTTGCGTGTCTTGTCTCTGATTTTATTTTCGGCAACCCCCAGATGTTCACAAACTACTTTTGTTATTTTCTCGATAGTAAACGTACTTGTTTTTTTTTCTGTTGCAATTTCTTTGACCGTTTTTTTTGCAAGCTCAAAGGAAATTTCTTTCGAACTCAGAGAGACGCTAGCGAGCAGTTTTATAAGACAACCTTCAAGTTCACGTATATTGGAGGTAATATTTGATGCGATGTATTCAAGAATGTCATTTGAAACAAGCATACCGTAGGTTTCAGCTTTTCTTTTTAGAATGGCTATTCTGGTTTCAAGTTCAGGAGGCTGAATGTCCGCTGTTAAACCCCACTGAAATCGGGAAACTAACCTTTCATCCAAACCCTTAAGTTCCTTTGGCGGCTTGTCGCTGCTTAGTATTATCTGCTTTCTCGACTGATGAAGAGTATTGAAAATATGAAAGAACAGATCTTGGGTTTTTTCTTTGCCAATTAAAAATTGTATGTCATCAATTATTAAAACATCCATACCTCTATAAAAGTTTGAAAACTCGTTTACTCTGTTTGACTGAATGGATTCAACAAATTCTACTGTAAAAATATCTGAAGACAAGTAAATAACTTTTTTATCCGGAAAATTATTTACAATTTGATTTCCAATTGCCTGGATGAGATGTGTTTTACCTAAGCCGACGCCACCATATAGAAAAAGAGGATTAAAAGAAGTTCCTCCCGGATTATCACTTATTGCCACGGCAGCAGCTCTCGCCAGTTGATTACCCTCTCCCTTGATGAAATTGTCAAACGTATATCTTGGATTTAAATTTGATTCAATGGAATGCTTTGGTTTGGGTTTATCTGTATGATTTGTTTGTGGAACAGAATTTTCGGATGAGCTAACAGTACTTTCAACATATGACAAATCCTCAGTAATGATATAAGTTAACTTTGCATCCTTTCCTAAAACATCTGTAATAGATTTGTTTATAAGTCCATTAAAGTGCTCGTCTATCCATTCCCAAAAAAACTGACTTGGTATTTGCACCTTTAATGTTGAGTTATTAAGCTCAACAGGCTTTATTGGCAAAAACCAGGTATTATACGTCATCATGGAAACGTTTTCCTTTATTTTTAAAAGGCAAGATTTCCAAACATTTACTGGATCATTGATTGTTAATTTTTCTGTAATTTCTAACTCTTCCATAAACTTATCCACAGGATTGGGATTCACATAGGGCTCTATTATTAAGCCCGAATTATTGATTTACTAAGAAAGCCAAAAACATTTAAACAACTTATCAACATCAGCCGACGGTGTGCAAGCCTCGACAAACAAGGGACTTAGGGGTTTTAATGTAAAAAGTTTACACACGGTGAAGGCAAGCAAGAGAAAGATTCGCCAAATCTTTTATGTGGAACGTTTCCACAACACGCGATAACTCACAAGTTATCAACGGCTGAAATTGCGTGCCATTTAGCCAAAAAATAACATAATAGAATATGCTTACCAAATTAATTATTGATGTTTCTTTCTTTAGTTGCTGTGTAAATCAGCAACCGAATAAAAATCTTGATAATGAAAGCAATAGAGTATATTTTTGGGCTCTTTTTTAATGAAATTGGAGAAGTAAAATGAAAAGGACATATCAGCCCAGCAATAGGAAGAGAAAAAATAAGCATGGGTTTAGAGAGAGAATGAGAACCAAAGATGGGAGAAACGTGCTTGCCAGAAGAAGAGCAAAAGGAAGAAAAAAATTAACGGTTAGTGACGAAAAGTAAAATTTAACATGGCTGATAAAGTTAGTACACTTTACAGCAAAATTAGAAAGAGCGAATTTGTCTTGGTATATTTAAAAGGGCAAAGACTTCTCGATGAAAATAAGATTATATCAGCAAAGTTTTTACTAATTCCTGAAAAAGATCAACACAGAATAAAGATAGCAATAACCGTTTCATCAAAAGCAGGAAAAAGCGTCTGGAGAAACAGATTTAGAAGGCTTATTAGTTCGTCTTTATGGTTAGAGAAGGAAAAACTCAAACATATAAAGGACAGCTTAAAATCCGATTTACTAATAGTTCTTTCTCCATACAAAATTAATCAGGTTAACAGAAAAAAAACAGAACTTGCAGAAATACGAAATGCTGTTGCCAGCATTATAATGAAAATTAATTTTTCTATAAATAACCGGTGAAGAAAAGTTTCGTTAAGAATGACAATCAACAAACCAAATATTAGAGTTACATAAGCTTGGATCGAAATACAACAATAGCATTTATTCTAATCGGCGCAATACTTGTTGTTTGGTTATATATAAACACACCCGAAAGAACAGAACCCCCGCAAAAAGGACAAGATACTACGGCTGTTGAAAAAAGCACCGAGGACAGTCTGAAAAAAACCCAGGAAGAAAAAAGTATAAAGCCGCCAGAGAACGAAGTACCGGAAGCAGCACCGCTTGGTACATTTACAAGTGCGGTTACAGACTCAGGAAGAATAGTTACGATTGAAACAGATCTCGCTATTTATGAACTATCAACAAAGGGAGGAAATTTCCATAAAGTATTCTTAAAGAAGTTTAATAATTGGTATTCTGCAGGAGCCGACGATGATGTAAAATATTACTCCAAATCAGCACAACTAATAAATTACAGCCTAAGCAACGCATATAGCATTTCTTTTATAAGCAACGAAGGCAAAGCCGTTAACACCTCCCGGCTTAATTTTTCAACAAGACCGGAAAGCAAGCATACACTTACAGGAACGGATACGCTGATTATAAATTTTAGAATGGATCTCGGTTCAGATAAAGCGATTGAAAAAAATTATGTCTTTAGTGCAGGGTCGTACTTTATTAAAAGCGAGATTGTTTTTACCGGTTTCCGCGGACTGATTACAGATAACACCTATGATATCGCCTGGGAATCCGGAATCAGGTTTGTAGAAAGGAACAGCGTTAATGAAGCTGGCTTTTCAAGCGCAGATGTTTATTACGGCGATGAAAAAGTTGTTATAGATGCACCGGGCGACGGTGAGAAAATTAGCAGAGACTTTAACGGAAGAGTTGATTGGCTGGCAGTAAGGAACAAATACTTCGCCGCCATTATGATTCCTTCTGATCCAACACAAATAGAGGGGGCATATATTGAAGGCCAAACATTTCCGACGAAGGATCTTGGACTTAAGGAAATTTACAGCGTCCGGCTAGTTGTTCCCTTTAAAGGAGCGGATGTTGAAAGAAGATCGGTTGGTCTCTACATAGGTCCGGTTGATTATGACTTACTTAAAGAAATTAGTTTGAATCTTACGGCACTGGTAGATTTTGGAACCTTTTTTGGATTGGAGTTTATCGTTAGACCAATTGCAGAGTATTTGCTATTACCCCTTCTTAAATTTTTAAATATGTTCATTCCTAACTATGGTTTTGTAATCGTTGTCTTTTCATTAATAATTAAGATAGCTGTATACCCGCTGACCCGCAAGAGTTTCCAATCAATGAAAAAAATGCAGATGCTTCAGCCAAAAATAACGGAGCTGAAAGAGAAATTTAAAGACGATCCGCAGAAGATTAATAAGGAAACGATGAAGCTTTATCAAACCTATGGAGTTAATCCTGCCGGAGGCTGTTTACCGATATTACTTCAGATGCCCATCTTCATTGCTTTGTGGGGACTTTTCCAGGCCGCAACCGAGCTTCGTCAACAGCCGTTTATTTTTTGGATCAAAGATCTTTCTAATCCGGACGTTATTTATGATTTAGGCTTTAAACTTCCATTGTTTGGAATTCAGGAAATAAGCGGGCTAGCTCTTCTTATGGGAATAACAACATTCTTCCAGCAAAAGATGACAATAAAAGATCCAAAGCAGCAAGCGCTTGTTTATATGATGCCAATAATGCTGACCATTTTATTTATGACGTTCCCCTCGGGACTTAATTTATATTATTTTATGTTCAATGTTTTCTCAATTGCTCAGCAATATTATATTAACCAGAAAAAAGATGATGTTGAGTTAGTTCCCGTTGATCCATCGAAGAGAAAAAGAGGCTTTATGCAGAGAATGATGGAAGCCGCCGATCAGCAGGCAAAGCATCAGCAAAAGGGGAAAAAGTAAAAACATAAATAGTATACTTCTAAAGTCACACCTTCTTTAATATCCTTTTCATAACTTTGAACCGTGAACTTTTATAAGTTAATATTAATTCTGATTACTATATCTCTACTTGCTCCTCTTAACGCACAGGAAGTAAAAACCATCTCTTTAAAGACAAAAACCACATCTCTTCCATTCGGATTAATACAAAAAGTTCCAGAAAACGATTTAACAATTGGACTTGCTATGAGTGGGGGAGGTGCTCGTGGACTAGCTCAGATAGGAGTTCTAAAAGCTCTTGAAGAAGCCGGAATACAAATAAGCTCGATTGCCGGAACCAGTATTGGAAGCATTGTTGGCGGCGCCTATGCTGCCGGATATTCGATTGAAGAACTGGACTCTATAGTATCTAATACCAACTGGGACAAACTGCTTTCAATTAATGACCCATCTGAGAGAAGAGAGCTTTTTATTGATCAAAAAATTAGTGAAGACAGGTCTCTGTTTACGCTGCGACTGGATGGCTTTGCACCTGTTTTACCAACTTCGTTTAACGAAGGATTAAGACTATCAAATTACCTGGCCATGCTTTGCTTGTCAGCACCGGTAGTTGCCGAAGAGCAGTTCGATGAGCTTCTGATTAAATATAGAGCGGTGTGTACAAACCTTGTAGACGGAAATCCAGTGATCTTATCCGGCGGTTCGCTTGCTCGCGCAATGAGAGCAAGCTCAAGTGTTTCTTTTCTTCTTGCGCCCGTTGTTATTGATTCATTAACACTTGTAGACGGGGGACTTGTTTATAATATCCCCGTTAGCATTGTCAGGCAAATGGGCGCTGATTTTGTTATTGCCGTTAATACTACGAGCAATCTGCGGGAAGAAAAAGAACTTGAACTTCCCTGGAATATTGCCGACCAAACGGTTAGCATTCCGATGAAAAGACTGGAACAAGAAGAATTGGAAAAAGCCAACTTTCATTTACAACCAGATATAGATGATTGGGCATCAACAGACTTTAAAGACATAGACTCTTTGATTATGGCAGGCTATTATTATACAAAAGGTAAAACAGAACAACTATTACAACAAATAGATTCTTTAGCTCAGAGAAAAAACGGCATTGATACTTACTGGATCAGAAATGTTATGGCATCACCCGATGCACAAGAATTTGAAAAATCTCTTCTACAAAAATATTCATTGATGGACTCTGTGTCCAGCAATGTGATATACAGAGATATGATTAAGCTTTATAATTCGGGAATATTTGACTCTTTATCTGTTAAAGTTGAAAATGTAAATGACTCAACAAGGATTAAATTCGTTTATGCATTAAATCCACCAGTTAAAGATGTTGAGGTAATTTCTAACGGACTGATGAATGATGATAGTATAAATAAATTGGCAGGTTCTTTAAGGGGAAAACCTTTTTCGGGCAAAACAATATTCGATGCCGTAAGAAATCAAATTGTAAATTATAAAAGAAAAGGATACATACTCTTCAGACTAAAAGATCACAGTTTTGATATATTGACAGGCAAACTAACCCTTGAGTTTGATGCCGGAACGGTTTCGAAGATTAATATTAATAGTGAAACGAGTAAAACAGTAATTGATAGAGAATTTAACATCAATACTGGTGAAGCTTTAAATTATTCTTCTCTTGAACGTGGTCTGATAAATCTTAGAGCAACAGGATTATTCGATGATATTGCCTTAACAATAAATCAAAGCAATTCAGAAACGGTTCTTAATCTTGATGTAAACGAAAAAATATCAAGTTTGTTAAAAGTCGGATTTTTAGTTGATAATACATATAATGCTCAGCTGGGAATAGACGTAAGAGATGTTAACCTGTTTTATACAGGAACAGAACTTGGACTCTTCCTATTCGGCGGAGCGAGTAACAGAGCCTATATTCTTGAACATATATCATATAGAATCCTTGACACATATCTCACATACAAGCTAAGCGCTTATTATAAATTCAACGATATAGATGTATATACGCGAACACCCTCTGAAACCGGCAATACATTCAGCAGTGATTATATCGGAAAATACAGACAGATTTTTTATGGAGGCGCTCTTTCTGTTGGAGCCCAGCTCGAAAAATTTGGCAAGCTGATCTTTACAGGCAAGTATCAATTTGATGAAATAAAAAACAAGGAAGGAAATGTTGTTGCTCCTTATGAAACCAAAATAGTTGCACTAAGAATCGGCGGGATTGTCGATGATCAGAACAAATATCCTTATCCCGAAGACGGCTTATACTTTAATGGTTTTTATGAAACCGCCCAAAGCTTTTTAGGTGGCGATGCTGGCTACCTCGCGGTTGGTGCAGACCTTAGATATTATCTCAAACTTAATCTGCGAAACATAATTTCTCCGGGAATACAAATTGGTTTTGGAGATAAAACACTTCCTCTCAGCGAGCAGTTTACGCTTGGCGGATTATATTCCTTCTTTGGTGCCCACCAAAACGAGTTCCGGGGCAGACAGATTTTTCTTACTTCGCTAATGTATCAGTATAAATTTCCGTTTAAAATATTTTTTGATACATATACATGGTTTAGATACGATATTGGTTCTACCTGGGCAGAACAGGAACAAATAAGATTTAAAGATTTACGACACGGAATCGGTGGCGCAATTTCTTTTGATACCCCAATAGGTCCCGCAGATTTTGCGCTTGGCAGAAGTTTTATAATCAGTCAGGGGTTAACAGAAGATTCTTTCGTATGGGGAGATGTTTTATTTTACTTTTCAATCGGGCACGCAGTTAATTTTTAGCGCTGATGCATGTCGCTGTAGGATGTCGCAATCAAACTTTTTTTTGAAATAAGAAGAAGGTTAAGATAGTAATTACACTGTTCCAGTAATTTTTCGTTTCCAATAGTTCCATCTTTGTCAATTGCCTCTATCTCGACAAATGTTCCCAGCCCCACAACGCTATCCAAATGAAACTTAACATTATCAATAAAATAAATCTCCCTGTGTTTATCTACGACAGCCAGCACCCCAAGCGACTTTTTCAGAATTTCTTTCAGGCGATGGTCAGGATTGTATTTGTATAATATTACAAGCGACTGTTTGGGCTCGCTTTTATTTTCTCTTTCATAATAAATAAGGTGGTTTTCAATATTTCCCTCTCTTAATTTTAAACGGCCCGAATCAACTTTAAAATATGTATCAACTTGATGATCAACGCCTATAAAATCCGCATTGTTTGTTTTTAGTATTTCTCTGATCCCGTCTGGTTCGGCAGTTTTGGCTTTTATTTCAATGTTAATGTGTGGCAATGCGGATAGTGTCAATAATTGAAATAATTAAATTGGTCTAAAATTTTATGGCAGCTTACGATTTTCCACGGCTAACTTATAAAGCTCTAAATACTTCTCGGCAGATCGCGTCCAGCTAAAATCTAACTTCATACCATTCGTTTGAATTTTCTTCCAGATATCCTTATGCTTAAAAACATTAACAGCCCTTTCCACAGATTTGTAAAGCGCAAATCCGGAATAATCATAAAATGAAAATCCATTTCCATCTTTGAATCCATAATGATTTTGTTCGTCCCAGTCTTTAACCGTGTCTGCAAGGCCGCCTGTTTTTCTTACAATCGGCACCGTTCCATATTTCAAGCTGTAAATCTGATTCAGCCCGCAAGGCTCATATCTTGATGGCATCAAAAACATATCCGCACCCGCCTCAATCAAATGCGATAGCTCATTATTATAACCGATGTATGTGCCGACTTTACCGGGAAACAGATTTGAAAGCGTGCGGAATAATTCTTCAAACCGGTCCTCGCCGTTTCCAAGGATTATCCATTGTGCATCAAGGCTCATCAGCTCATTTATTGAGTCGGCGAAAATATCAAAGCCTTTTTGAACAACCATTCTTGATACAATTCCTATAAGCGGAACGTTTTCATCTGGTTTAATTCCGAAGTGCTTAAGAAGGTAGCTTTTGTTTAGATATTTTCCGCTCAGATCATTTATGGTATAATGATAAGGTAGATGTTTGTCTGTTTCAGGATTCCAGATATTGTAATCTACACCATTGAGTATTCCGTATAAATCATCTTTCCTTTTTTCTAGCGTTGCTTCAAGTCCGGCACCATATTCCGGAGTTAAAATTTCATGAGAATAAGTATTGCTTACAGTATTAATAATATCAGCGAAGGATATTCCGGCTTTCATAAAAGAAACGCCGCCGTCTTGTTGAATAGGTCCGCCAGGGTAGAACAAACTTTCCCGAATCTCTGCACTGAATAAAACAGATTTAGAAAACAATCCTTGATAACCGATGTTGTGAATTGTAAAAAGTGTTGCCGTATGATCGAAAAGTCTGTCCCAACTATAATTATCTTTTATAAAGAGAGGAAGCAAACCTGTTTGCCAGTCGTTGCAGTTGATCACATCAGGAGCCCATTGCAGTCTTTGCAATGTTTCAATAACTGCTTTTGAAAATAGAATAAACCTTTCATCTTCATCAGGGTCGTTTGTATAAATTATATGACGATAGAAGTAATGCGGGCAGTCAACAAAATATACATCTATGTCTGTATTGGGAAGCTTACTTTGATAAATGTGAACCGAGCGGATGACACCATTAATCCTGATTGGCATTTCGCTAATGTCCCAGTTATACTTTAAACCATGCCGGTTCTCGTCAATCAGAGAATATTTTGGGATGAAAATTTTAACCTCGCAGCCAAGCTTTGCTAGCTCGGCAGGCAGAGAACCTGCAACATCGGCTAGACCGCCCGTCTTAGCGTATGGAACACACTCAGTAGTAACAAAAGCTATTTTCATTTTTCAGCCTTCAATATAATCTTTTGATGTGGATGTAATAAAAACATTTATTTTCTTATATGAATAATAAGGCATAAAGAATTAAATTTCATTCAGATATAACAAAAATTTTAGAGAGCGGTGATGAAAAAAACAATTAATGGTCTTTCAGTTTATTTGTCTGGAAATAATGAATCTAAGACAATACTGTTTGTTCATGGATTTCCATTTGATCACACTATGTGGCAGAAACAGGTTGATGAGCTTAGTAAAGATTATTTGTGCATTTCTTATGATATTCGTGGACTCGGGGAATCTCCCGCTGGTGACGGACAATATACAATGGAATCTTTTATTGACGATCTTGAAATGATACTTGATGAGCTAAAACTTGACAAGCCAATCCTGTGCGGGCTGTCAATGGGCGGATATATATCTCTGCGTGCTTTAGAAAGAATAAAGGAAAAATTTTCTGCGGCAATTTTATGTGATACAAAATCAGAAGCAGATAATAATGAAGGCAAACTCAAACGTGCGGCGGGAATAAAACGAATTATTAAAGAAGGCCTCGCCCCGTTTGCGAAAGATTTTATCACCAATTGTTTTGGCGATGACTTCAAGCAAAGTAGAAAAGAGGAGCTTCAAAAGATTATAGAAAAATCATCACAATTTAATCCGGTTGGAGTAAAGGGCAGTCTGCTTGCAATGTTAAGCCGGACCGATACCACAATAAGCTTGAGCAACATAAAACTTCCGACACTGATTATTTGCGGCGAGCAGGATGCTTTAACACCACCATCTGTAATGAAGGATATGTTTCACAGGATTAATAAAGCAGACTTTGTTGAGATACCAAAAGCGGGACATATGGCACCAATTGAAAATCCTCAAATGGTTAATAAAGCGATCAGAGATTTTTTGGTTAAAAATAATCTTTGAAAATATCAGACAGCGCTATTATCAAGTAATTATAAAAACATGCACCAACATCAGCACTCCGGAATTTTTGAAATACTCTTAGGTTCTCTTGCAGATACGTACCTGATGATTCCTGTTCTTTTTGTTCTGTATTTTATTCTTGAATACTTCTCTCACACAAAGCAGCTTGATCTTATATCAAAGTTAAAAATTTCCGGTCCGCTTGGTCCTCTTGCGGGAACTCTTCTCGGAATAATTCCCCAATGCGGAATGTCGGTCTTTGTAACAACCATGTTTCTTTCCAGAAGAGTAACACTAGGAACACTCGTTGCAACTTATCTTGCCACATCCGACGAAGCGTTGCCGATTCTGATTGCTCATCTCGAACAATCAGAAATGATATTCTATATAATCGGATTAAAACTTATAATTGGAGTTGTTTCCGGTTATGCCGTTGATTTACTGATTGGTAACAAGCTTTATGATGGACCGCTACCCGAAGTAAAATCCTCGCACGCAGTTGAAATAACACACGAGCTCGAACAAACAAAATACAAAGAAATTGCAATTCACACCTTAAAGCGAACACTGAGAATATATTTCTGGGTTTTATTAATTACTGTTGCGATTTCATTTGTTCTGTTTTTTTCAGACTCAGAGCAACTTATAAAATCTATTCAGGCCCATCCCAACATTCAGATTATTGCAGCCGCAATCTTTGGTTTGATTCCAAATTGTGCGGCATCAATTGCAATTGCAGAGGCATTTTTGCACACGGGGCTTTCTGTTGGGGCAACAGTTGCCGGATTAAGTACGGGTGCCGGTTTTGGCCCGATTGTTTTATTTAAAGACGGAAAACTTAGCACGGCTCTTCAGGCACTTCTGATTTGTCTTGCTGCTTCGATTATTTGGGGATATTTGATAAATTATTTAGTGTAGTTTACTCCCTGGCTTTCTCACAGTCTATAATTACGAAGGGGATTGTCAATTTTAAAACTTCAGTGATTGATGCAGCGTGATTTAATCTTTGAACCAGCTCTGCGAAAAAGTCTTTTTGCTTTTCCTCAGGAATTAATTCTTTCCAGCTATCAATGAAAGCTAGCTTTATAAGGAAGTGATTAAACATTGCGGTTCCGTCAACAAAGCGATATGCAAATTCATCGTGTGAGATTTCATTGATAACATATCCGCTTTCATTCAACAACTGAACGAACTCTTCCACTGGCTTACGCTTTTTATAAACATGCTTTTTCATTGATTCGATTTCAGTAAGCATCTTTCTTTCGCGAAGTAATTCTTCAAACACAGAGTAAAACTCCCGCATCGTTTTGTCTGTGTTGTAGGTGAACACAAGCTGTGAGCCAATTTTAGAAATTCTTCTACACTCATTCAGGACCGCGTTGATATCGCCGACGTTATTAATCCCGTTGTTGCTGAAAATTAGATCAACAGAATTGTCGGGCAAGGGAATGTTCTCTGCAACGCCAGTGAATATTTCAACATTGTTTATTCCATAAATCTTAATTTTTGTTTTGATTCTCTCAACCGCGGCTTCCCACGGATCTATTCCGTAAAGTTTGCAAGTGTTGCCGAGTCTCATTGCAACCTCAAGCAGAGGAAATCCCAAACCCGAGCCAATATCAAGCGCAGTAATATTTTTTCTGTAATTAATTTTATCGAGGAGCTTTAATCCAAACGGAGCCGACCACAGCGGAAGCTCATCAATTACAGAAACAGTTTCTTTATCGTTGAGATCGTAGTTTGTCTTTAAGTAATTGTTCATAAAATTATTTGTCCGTTTTGTTCTTTAATTATTTCACCGTACAGACCACGAATGTCATTCCGGCGAATCGCCGAAGGCGAAGAGTCCGGAATCTGAGGAGCGGCTCCATTCGTTTGATTCTGGATTCACTTCACTCGCCAGAATGACAAAGCGATTCAACCTACTTGTTAATTGCGTCAAGATATTTTTTAATGTAGCTGTCAATTTGTTTGAGCTTATACTGCATAATGTAACGCGGATGCTCAAGCACAGTAATCTTCTTAAAAAATTTATGTTCTTCGTTGATTGGTAAAAAGTAGTCTGCATTTCTCTTTCCAAGAAGAATAGCGTAATCTCTTCTTCCACCAAATTTAATTTGTTTCCGGATATTCTGAACCATATCTAATCTGAGCAAGTCAGAAAGAGATTTTTCATCGTAGTAATTATAATTCTTTTTGTTTTTAATTATTGCGAAGGGATAGAGCGCAGTTAGAAAAGCTTGTGAGAAAAATTTTTCCGCGCCGCCAAACCTTTCGACAACCGTATAAACAAATTTACTTGAAAGCTCTTTTCTATCTCCGAACGTATTTTCAATTCTGCAATATTCTCTAAGCGCAACCGGATCGGTAAAGGCAATTCCTGTTAACCCGCCGCCAAATCTTCCGGGATTTATACCGAAGATAAATAGACGTTCATTTTGATCGTTATAGAATTTTATAGAGAAATTTTTAACAATTTCTTTTACATCATCTTTTTCGTATGGGTTTATCACTTGAACACCGGAACTTTTTATGTTTGGTGCTTTGAGATTGCAAAAGTATTTGGTTGCCTTGGATGAAAAACTCATTTTTTATTTAATGAAAGAACACAGAATAATCCACAAACCCTCCATCCTTATAATTGAACTTTGCGCTGAAGAACTTTTCTTCAAACAACCAGGGAATAAAAATTTTGTCTCCGTCCCATAAGCCAATCTCAGTTAATTTTTCATTTGGTATCCATTCAAGTTTACCTTCGGGGGAATCAATTAGCTCTCCTTCATAATCATCAGATGTGAAAAGAAAAACATACCAATCATCCTTACCGTCAAACAAAGGAAACGTTATAAATCCTTTCATCTTAACAGAGTTAACTTTTAATCCGCTTTCTTCTTCAATCTCTCTTATTGCACATTCTTCGGGTGATTCGCCCGGCTCAAATTTTCCGCCAAGCCCGTTCCATTTTCCTTCGTGATAATCATTTTGCTTTTTATTGCGATAGATCATCAACGTGGAATTGTTCTTTTTATCGATCACATAACAGAGGGTTGCGAGTTTCATTAATCACCTTAAATTAATTGATTTGCTGTCCCAAAATAATGCTTTGAAGAAAATATGTATTTGCAGATTAATTAGGAAATTTTATTTTAAGATGCAATAAAAAATTCATTTGTTTATAAAAATATTATTGCAAATATTAAATTGTATTTTTGAAAACAACTTGGAAAAACTAACCTAAATGTGGGAGATATGTTCGATGGAATTAAATGAGAAAGAATTATTAGAAGCCTTGTCTGATAATCAATTTATTAATCTGCAGCCAAAGCAAGATGAGGAGGTATATTCTCTTTTTGCTGCAAAGCGTAAAAAGAAGGACGAGGACGATGATGATATTGATGATGAAGAAGATGATTTTTATGAAGAAGAAGAAGAGGAAGATAATCCATTTGAAATAGAGCCCTCGGAGGAAGATTTAATAGAAGACGAATTGCCCGATGATGACGATGATTTATTCGAGGAAGACGAAGATTCGCTTCATTAGTGATCAGGATCCGAGAAACTGATTTCCTAATAAATAGTTTTTTACATAGTCGGCAACACCATCTTCAAGACTTTTAATTGGGATGTTGTAGCCGGCTTTTTTTATTTTATCCATTTTTGCTTCAGTGAAGTACTGATATTTGTTCTTCAGATGTTCGGGCAAATCAACGTATTCTATATTAACAGGTTTGTTCAGCGCTTTGAATATCGACGCAACAAGATCATTCCACGCTCTAGACTTTCCGGTACCAAGATTGAATAAACCGGTTATATTTGGTTTGTCAAGAAAGTATAACGTCATTTCAACGGCATCTTTTATATAAACGAAATCCCGGAGCTGCTCGCCATCTTTATATTTTGGATTTAGAGACTTAAACAATTTTACTTTTCCCGTATCACGAATCTGCTCAAATGCTTTATGTACAACCGAGCGCATATCTACTTTGTGATATTCGTTTGGACCATAAACGTTGAAATATTTCAATCCCACAATTTTCTCAAATGCCCCATTCCGTTTTGACCAAAGATCAAATAATTGTTTTGAATAGCCGTACATATTTAGTGGTCGTAAAGATTCAAGTTTATTTTCATCGTCATCAAAACCAAGAGAACCGTCGCCGTATGTTGCAGCCGAAGAGGCATAGATAAATCTTATGTTTTTCTCGAGACAAAACTTTGCAAGTTCTTTTGTGTACAAGTAATTATTTGAGAAGAGATGATCGGCATCCTTTTCTGTTGTGGATGAATTCGCTCCCATATGAATTATAGAACTAATTTCGAAAGGAATGTCTCGCTCAAGTATCATCGAAATGAAATCATCTTTATGAACAAAGTCTTCATACTTTAACGGAACAAGATTTCTCCATTTATCATCTGTTCCAAGCTCATCAACTATGATAATCTTGTTTTTACTAATTTGATTCAGTTTCCAGACAATCGCACTTCCGATGAATCCCGCACCGCCAGTTACTACTATCATTTCTTGAAATCCTTTGATTTTTGACGAACGAATTTAGCTATAATTGCCCGTGATTGAAAGGAATTGAGATAATGCTTTAGTCATACCTTACGTTAATCGTATTGACATAGAATCAATAATTCATATATTTGAAGCGGATTTTATTAGTTCTTTTGAGCCAAAGGCTCATCAGCCTCTGGCTGATAAATACTTAATTCTTATCAAGAACGGCGTAGGGAACAGGCCCGCTGATGCCGTAGCAGCCGGTCCCGAATTATCGGGATGTCGGGTGCTAAATCCTGCTCCGCCTCAGGCGGAGAAAGATGAGATGAAGATTAGTTTTATACCTCTTCGTCTCATCTGAAGAGGTTTTTTCATTTTAAATATTCATCCTGAATTTATTTCGGGATCTGTTAAAGAATTTTGTTAAAATTTTAATAGATGTTATCTAATAATTCTGAACCATATGTTTTTTACATAATGTTGAGGTAATAAGGTTAAAGAGTTTGTGGTGATTATATGTTACTAAGGTTGTCAAAGGACTCATCTGGAGATTCGGTTCATAAGGACTTCCACACTAAGAGTAGTCAAAACTTTATCAGTATTTCTAACCTTAGTAACAACCAAACTTCTAATGGCATAACCTTATTACCTTATTCGATGTATCGACCGGTTTTAACAAACGAATTTTAGAAGAAATTTCTTCATAGAAACTCTTTGAAAAAATTTCTTTGGTAAGAATCTTAAAATATGAAGAAGGTGCTGAAATAAATTCAGTATTATAAAACTTATGAAACTAACAGTTGAAGCATTCAAAAAAATATTAGAAGAGAGAATCCTGGTTATTGATGGCGCAATGGGCACGATGATTCAGCGCCACAAATTATCAGAAAAAGATTTTCGGGGCGAACGATTTAAAGATCATCCTCATGACCTTAAAGGAAACAACGATCTTCTTTCAATTACTCAGCCGGAAATTATTAAAGCGATTCACCGCGCCTATTTTGAAGCCGGTGCCGATATTATTGAGACAAATACTTTTAATGGAACATCAATATCTCAGGCAGATTATTATGCAGAGCATCTTGCTTACGAAATAAATTTTGAGTCAGCAAAAATTGCAAAAGAAGTTGCTGCAGAATTCAAGAAGAAAAATCCAGATAAACCAAGGTTTGTTGCAGGCGCACTTGGACCAACAAACAAAACACTTTCACTTTCTCCAAATGTAAATGATCCCGGCTATAGGGCAGTTACTTTTGATGAGATGGTAAACGCGTATTACGAGCAAACCCGCGGATTGGTTGATGGCGGCGTTGATATAATTTTAATCGAAACAATTTTTGACACTCTAAATGCAAAAGCTTCAATTATCGCCGTTCAAAAATATCTGGACGAAAAAGGAATTGATCTTCCTTTAATGATTTCCGGAACGATTGTTGACCAAAGCGGAAGAACGTTATCAGGACAAACAGTCGAAGCCTTTTACGTTTCTATCTCTCACGCAAAAAATCTGGTAAGCGTTGGATTAAACTGTGCGCTTGGTGCAAAACAAATGCGTCCTTTTGTAGAAGATTTATCGAATGTTTCAGACAAATTCATTTCAGTTTACCCTAATGCCGGTTTGCCCAACGAAATGGGCGGTTATGATGAAACTCCGCAAACCATGGCAAGCGTGCTTGAGGATTTTCTCGCGAGCGGATTTGTGA
>Ga0209498_1000339_pt1 | contig 28469 bp, 20 predicted proteins | sample WalLakDeSediment_FD_184131 | JGI IMG/M metagenome (GOLD analysis project Ga0209498, IMG submission 184131) | Lake sediment microbial communities from Walker lake, Nevada to study Microbial Dark Matter (Phase II) - Walker Lake 11/02/13 Deep... | ecosystem: Environmental > Aquatic > Freshwater >...
CCAAGCGGTGCCCCGGCTAACGAGCCTACCGTTGCTGCTCCTGCACCAACCTTTGACGCTGCCAACGTAATATCCCTGCACAGCCAACCTTACACCGATGTACCTGTTGACACATGGCATACTGCCTGGTCGCAAGCAGCATACGAAGAAGTAATGATTAACGGAAGGCCAACCAAGAAATACAGCAACCTCGATTTCGCAGGCATTGAAACCGTTGCCAACCAGATTGACATCACAGGTATGACCCACTTCCACATACACGTGTGGTCGCCAGATTTTACCTTGTTCCGCGTTAAACTCGTTGACTTTGGACCCGGAGGTAATACCGAGCACGAAGTTCCTTTCACCGGTTTGGCCCAAGGCGAATGGGTAAGCCTGAGTATTCCTTTAACCGACTTCGTTAACCTTCAAGGGAGAGAAAACATTGCCCAACTTATCCTTTCTGGTCAACCCGTAGGAGCAACTACTGTTTACGTTGACAACGTATTGTTTTACAATGATTCAGGCCCGGTATCAGGAATTAATGCTCCCATCGATTTTGAAGATGGCGGATTCGGAGCAGACTGGACATGGACCGTGTTCGAAAACGCCACCAACCCTGCATTGGAAATTATTGCAAACCCTGATCAGTCAGGAGCAAATACCTCAGCCACAGTTGCCAAATTCACTGCCCTTCAAGGCGGACAGCCCTGGGCTGGTGTTGAATCTTTGGAAGGCAATTTAGGAGCCTTCACGTGGGATGAAACCAACAGTACCGTCAAAATAATGGTTTGGAAATCGGTTATCAGCGACGTGGGCATTAAATTTGATGCCGGTGCTAGTCCAAACGACTGGTCGGCAGGAGAAATCAAGGTGGCTAACACCGTGGTAAACGAATGGGAAGAATTGACCTTCGATTTTTCAAATTCACCCAATCCACCTGCTGAATTCAGTGGTCTGAAAAGAATTGCAATTTTCCCCGACTTTACTGCCAGGACCCAGGATAATATCGTTTACTTCGACAATATCTCATTCCACCCAAGCGGTGCCCCGGCTAACGAGCCTACCGTTGCTGCTCCTGCACCAACCTTTGACGCTGCCAACGTAATATCCCTGCACAGCCAACCTTACACCGATGTACCTGTTGACACATGGCGCACTGACTGGTCGCAAGCAGCATATGAAGAAGTTATGATTAACGGAAGGCCAACCAAGAAATACAGCAACCTCGATTTCGTAGGCATTGAAACCGTTGCCAACCAGATTGACATCACGGGTATGACTCATTTCCACATGCACGTGTGGTCGCCAGACTTTACTGTGTTTAAGGTAAAACTTGTTGATATCGGCCCTGACGGTGCGTTCGGCGGTGGCGACGACACCGAACACGAACTGGAGTTTAGCGCTTTACCTCAAGGCGAATGGGTAAGTTTGAACATTCCTTTGGCTGACTTCACCAGCCTCCAAAACAGGCAAAACATTGCACAATTAATTCTTGCTGGACAACCCACGGGAGCAACCACGGTTTTCGTTGACAACGTATTGTTTTACAATGACTCAGGTCAAGCAGGAGGCCCCAATGCTCCCATCGATTTTGAAGAAGGCGGATTCGGTGCTGACTGGACCTGGACCGTGTTTGAAAACGCTACCAACCCTGCATTGGAAATCATTGCCAATCCTGATCCTTCAGGGGCAAATACTTCAGCCACAGTGGCCGAATTCACTGCCCTTGAGGCTGGTAATCCCTGGGCTGGTGTTGAATCATTACAAGGTGATTTAGGCGAGTTTTACTGGGATGAAACCAACAGCATCGTCAAGATAATGGTTTGGAAATCAGTTATCAGCGACGTAGGAATCAAGTTCGATACAGGTGAATCCCCCAACGACTGGTCAGCCGGAGAAATTAAAGTCGCAAATACCGTAACAGGTGAATGGGAAGAACTAACGTTCAACTTTTCAGGCTCAGAAAACCCACCTGCTGAATTCGGAGGTTTTAAAAGGATTATCATTTTCCCCGACTATGATCTGGACGGCAGGGAACAGGACAATGTCGTTTACTTCGATAACATTACCTTTTCCGCGGCAAGTGGCGGCGATGCACCCCCAGTGCCTTCAGGTTTGGTTGTTTCAAACATGATCGGTGATAACCCGGTTGGAGATGGAGAATTATTCCTTGCATGCGGCCCCAATCAGGTTGGTGGAGCTGTTGTTTACAAACTGTTCTATTCAAAAACTGCCGAGGCTCCTGCCGACCCCACTGCAGCAACCGAATATACTTTTGGTTCGACTGCCGGGGATGGTGATGGAATTGGTGCTTTTGGTTTTGTGCTCGGAGGACTTGAGCCTGGCACCAGCTATACTGCCTGGTTGTATCAGTATAATACTGTTGAAGATTTATTATCTCCCGGCGCTGCAACTGGTAGTGCAATTTCAGGCGGTGGTAGCACCACACCCGATGCCCCAACCGTAGCGGCCCCCACCCCCACCATCGATGCAGCCAATGTGATTTCGCTCTTCAGCGATGCTTACACTGATGTCCCGGTGGATACCTGGAGAACCTCTTGGTCAGTAGCAGCTTACGAAGAGGTAACCATTGATGGTAATCCCACCAAGAAATACACAAACCTAGACTATGTGGGTATTGAAACTGTGGCCAACCAGATTGACATCACTGGCATGACACATTTTCACCTGCATGTTTGGTCTCCAAATGCTACACTATTCCGTGTGAAGCTTGTTGACTTTGGCCCTGATGCTGGTTATGGTGGTGGCGACGACACCGAGCACGAAGTTCCATTCCCCGACTTAACTCAGGGTGAATGGGTGAGCCTGGATATTCCTTTGACTGACTTCGTTAACCTTGCAGGAAGGCAGAATATCGCGCAGTTAATTTTATCAGGCCAGCCAACCGGCGCACTCACAGTTTATGTTGACAATGTGTTCTTCTACACTACCGGAACCAACGTAAATGAACTTGATGCCGCTCAAAACCAGGTAAGGGTATATCCCAACCCTGTCAGATCGGGTGAATCTGTCTCTTTAAGCACCGAAGTAAAACAAGTCGATGTATTTGACCTCAGCGGAAGAATGATCATGTCTTCAAACGCTTCCGTTATAAATACAGCTGGCATGAACCGCGGTGTTTATTTCGTAAGAATTCACACTTTAGATGGTGGCTTACAAACCCAAAAGCTAATTGTGAATTAAAATTAAATTTTATTTCTAATGAGCCGTCCGTAAAACGACGGCTCATTTTTTTTATATTGCATAATGTTTAATAAACACTGCAACTGCCTTGAAATCCTTGTCAAATTATTTTTTTCTGCTTTTTTTTGCCGCATTTACCGCCTTGGGGCAAAACTTGCCTGAAAAAGGGGTGCCTCACCTCGAGAACTTTTCTCCTGCCAAGTTCGACAATAAAGGCAAAATATGGGACATTGAATCTGCGCCCAACGGCATTGTTTATATGGCCGCCGACCGGGGGTTGCTCGAATATGATGGAAAAACATGGAACAGTTACAGGGGAAGCACAGGTTTTACCCGCTCGCTGAAAATAAAAAATGATTCGATCATCTTTACTGGTTCAGACCTGGATTTTGGAATATGGAGAAAAAATGAATACCAGGCCTTTGAATACACCTCTTTGTACCCTTTCCAGCAGGACCTTGCTGAATTGAATGAAGAATTCTGGAGAGTTCACCAGTCAGAAGAAAACATGCTCTTTGTTTCCTCTCAAAACATTTACGTATTCAAAAACGACCAATTAACCAAAATAACAGCCCCCAACAAATTCAACGGGAGCTTTGCCGTAAATGATTCGTTGTATTTTGCAGATGAAACAGCCGGCTTGTTTATTTTAAAAGATTTATCACTCAGGCAGGTGTTTTCCTTTCCTCTCGGCCAACGATTCGCCATTTCTGGCATTTATCATGATGGCAACGATAAGGTTATTATCACGAGGGATTCGGGCCTGTTTCGTTATTCGGAAGGCAATCTCACCCCTGTACAAAATGCCTTTTCTGAAACCATAAAAACTGCAAATGTTTTTAGTTTTGAACGCATTGAAAATACTCACCTGGCTTTTGGAACCGTGCTCAGAGGTTTATTGGTCACTGACCTAACGGGAAAGATTATTCATCAAATTAACAAAAACAAGGGTTTACAAAACAACACTATCTTAAGCCTGCATTACAGCCCTTCTGGAAAACTCTGGCTGGGAATGGATTACGGAATTTCGGTCATTGACCTCAATAACAACTACACGTATTTTGTTGATTACCGGGGAGATTTTGGCACCGGCCATACCGCGTTGCTCAGAAACGACATTTTCTACCTTGGAACAAACCAGGGTCTTTACCAAACACGCTGGGAAGACCTTAACAATGATGCGGAGTTTTCGCGCTTTGAACTAGTACCTGGATCAGAAGGACAGGTCTGGACCCTTGCCGACATTGAAAATTCGCTGCTCATTGGCCACGACAAGGGTTTGTTCACCCTAGGGGAAAACACCCTGCAAAAAATCAGCAACCAGCAGGGCGTCTGGACCATTTTGCCCTTCAAGGATTACTTACTGACAGGGAATTACAATGGCATCTCTATTTTTGAGAAATCGGACGACAGCTGGGTTTTTCTGAAGAAAATGGAGCTCATCCTGGGTTCGTGCAATCAACTCCTCATCGAAAAGGACGATATTTTATGGGTAAACATTCCAAATTTTGGATTGATCAGGGCCCGGCTCGACAATGATTTTTTCCCTTACGAAAGGGTGATTTTCCCTGAGAAGGATTTTGAAGGCAGCAACCCATGGCTCTTTAAGGATGAAGAGGGGATACACCTCATTACCAGCAAATTTCAGTATACTTATAATGCCAGCAGCAATGATTTTTTGCGCGACACGATAGATCTTCTCTATCCGGGCATTGAAGCCCTGCTGCCCGGTTTTTATAAACCCGTTGCACTAACCCACGACTACGAATTTTTTCCGGTTTACAATGGTTTTGCGCTGAATTATCTCCATTATGCTGAAGAAATGACAGCACCCTTCCCCAATCCGGTTTTGCGCAAGATACAAGCCTTTAACAATGATGAAAAGGCCCTGTTCTTCCCGGGAGCTGTAATCCCATCAAGGTTTAACAATCTGAGCGTTGAATTTGTGGCTCCGAACCAAAGTGAAGTATTGTATCAATACCTGTTAAGTGGCAAAGAAAACTGGAGCAACTGGTCCCCAGATAATTATTTTGATTTCTTCAACTTAAAATACGGAGATTATTCGCTTCTTGTCAGAGCAAAGATAAACGGCAAAATTACCGAAGCCAGTGAAGTGTCATTCAAGATTGCTACCCCATGGTACCACTTATGGTATGCCAATGTTTTTTATATTTCATTATTGATCCTGGCCATCTATTTCTATCGCAAATGGCAAAAAGTTACCCTGAAGAAGCAAAAGAAAAAAATGCTTATCAAGGAGCAGAATTCGCTGCGTCAGCAAGCTGAAAAACACCGGCAAGAGATCATCATTTTAGAGCAGGAGCGGCTTAAACATGAATATGATTTGCTAAAGCAGCAATTAAGAAGCAAGACCATTGAATTGGCAAATAAAGCCAAGGATAATGATGATAAGAATCGCATACTTCTTTCCCTGAAAGAGAAATTTAATTCGGTGCAAAAAGATCCGTGCAAATCAAAAATGAACGAAATTCGAAGGATGTTGGATTCTTATCTGAATATTGAAGATAATACCTTTGAAATTCAAATGGACGAACTGCACCAGGAGTTTTTCAAGAAACTGAAAGATCAGTTTCCTGCCCTTTCAATACACGATTTGCGTTTGTGCGCGTATCTGAAAATTGGCTTGAACTCAAAGGAAATTGCCGAAATCCTTAACATACTCCCTTCCAGCGCTTTTATCAGCCGTTCGCGCCTGAGAAAGAAACTCAACCTGAAAGCCGAAGAGGACCTTCACGACTTCCTGAACTCAATATAATAGCCCGATAAAGACCAGAAAAGCAGCCTGGAAAAGCCGCTTTTTACTAAGCATGTAAAAGCCACGGGTATTATGCGTATCTTTGCCACGCCGAAAAAACAAAATCAACAAACGGCACAAAGACCCAGAATGATTGGGCAGGTTTAAACGTTAATAAAGGACTGCCAAAGCAGTCGATGCGACAGGTTACAATCTGTCAGTACCTCCGGAATACCATTCCCCACCATTAAAAGTTTAAACAAAAAGCATTCTTTTTCATCAGACCGGTGAATTAGAACCTTTATAATTTATTCCGGTCTGAATATGATTTTACTAAAATGACTTTTGAAAATTTAAATTTAATTGAGCCCATCCTCAGGGCTGTAAAAAACGAGGGTTATACCACCCCCACACCCATTCAGGCAGAGGCCATTCCATTGGTGCTAAACCGCAGAGATATTTTGGGTTGCGCCCAAACCGGCACCGGAAAAACGGCGGCCTTCGCCATCCCCATGATTCAGCTGCTTTCGCAAGAAAGGAATGCCAACCCCGGGAAACGTGCCATCAGAGCCCTGATCCTCACTCCTACCCGCGAGCTGGCCATACAGATTGACGAAAGCTTTGCTTCCTATGGCCGGCATACCAGCCTGAGGCACCATGTCATCTTTGGTGGCGTGAACCAAAACAGCCAGGTTACTGCCCTGCGAAACGGCCTGGATATCCTGGTGGCCACACCCGGCCGCCTGCTCGACCTGATGAATCAGCGCCATGTAAACCTCGACAGCATCCAGTTTTTTGTGCTTGATGAAGCCGACCGCATGCTCGACATGGGTTTCGTAAACGACGTAAAAAAAGTGCTCGCACGCCTGCCACGAAAAAGGCAGTCGTTGTTCTTCTCGGCTACCATGCCGCCCGCCATTATTCAGCTGGCCGACACCATACTGGTAAACCCGGCCAAGGTATCGGTAACCCCGGTTTCAAGTACCGTGGACGCCATAAACCAGTCGGTTTATTTTGTGGATAAGAAAAACAAGAAGAACCTGCTCATCGAAGTATTGAAAGGCGACACCATCGACAGGGCGCTGGTATTTACCCGCACCAAACATGGCGCCGACAAGGTATCTAGAGACCTCAGCCGTGCAGGTATCCTGGCAGAGGCCATCCACGGCAACAAGTCGCAAAACGCCCGTCAGAAGGCGCTGAGCAACTTCAAATCGAGGCAAACCAGGGTGCTCGTTGCAACGGATATCGCCGCAAGGGGCATCGACATCGACGACCTCTCGCATGTGATCAACTTTGAGCTGCCCAATATGCCCGAATCATACGTGCACCGCATTGGACGAACCGGCAGGGCCGGCGCCAATGGCTCTGCCATCGCCTTTTGCGATGCTGAAGAGAAAGAGTACCTGCGCGACATTCAGCGCCTCATTGGGCAAAAGATCCCTGAAAAGGACAACCTGCTTTTCCCTTTGATGAACCATACCGTAACCAAAGCCGCTCCCCAGCAAAACCGCTCCCAAAGGAGCAATGGAAACCGCAACGGATACGGCAGGAGCTACAGCAACGGCAGGTAAATACTAAGAGACTACCAAAAAACCGGGTTGCATAGTAAGCTGACAGGCTTGCTAAAACTGAAGCTGCTGAAAAGCAGACCTGAGAAGTGAATTAACCTTGGTTTTTTGTTCATCAGGGCTTCGTTTATTTTTTGGTTTTTTACTCTGGTTTTCGTGGGACTTGTGGGAGCTTTATGACCTGGTTGCCCGGGTCCTAAGAGTCCCACGAATCGGCCAATTTAAAATTTCTTACTTCTTCTTATTTCTTTCTTCATTAGGGATAAGGTTCTGGAATTATGATTTTTTCACCCCCCTGCTTGCAAAGAATGAAGGCAAATACTTGTCAATGAGCTGTTGGTCTCCCCAATAATCTTCGTAAAAATCGGTGATTAAGAAACCGGCGCTTAGCTGCCCGCCGATTTGGTCGGTGAGGCTATGGCCAAATTCCAGAGCCTCCTGGTTTTTAATCAGTTCATCTAATTTTTCTTTCGGCAAGGAGTGCAGGTCTGAATATGGTTGTGTATAAACCAGTTTAAAAGGTTGCTCGTCCTGTGCTAATTGAAAAGTAACGGGGTTAATCAAGCCGGTCATTAATATTCCATTGGGTTTCAGTACACGAAAACATTCTTCCCAGATCGGCTTTAAGCTTTCGGCAAATACTACAGAGCAAGGGTTGAAAACCAGATCAAACGAATCATCAGGAAACACGCCCAGGTCTTTCATGTCTCCCTGAACCGTTTTGATATTCAGATTGAATTCCTTACTGAGTTTTCTGTCCTGGTTTAATTGGTTTTCAGAATTGTCGAAAATAGTTACCTCTGCGCCCAAAGCGGCCAGAATCGGACCTTGTTGTCCGCCACCCGATGCCAATCCCAATATTTTTTGCCCTTTAAATTCCGGGAACCAACTATGCGGGACAGGCTGAACCGGGGTTAAAACAATGGCCCAGTTTCCGTTTTTTGCATTCTCAATCTCTTCTTTGGAAACGGGAATTGACCAGCGTATTCTTTCCGTAACATATTTATCCCAGGCGTTTTTGTTATGATCGGGTATGTTCATCTAATTAGGGATAAGGGGTTAAGGTTAAGTGATTAGGGGCTGTGTCCGCTTATCATCGGATTGTCAGTTTCGCGTTGTTCCCGCAGGTGCGGGATTGTCAAAAAGGTTTGGGGCTGCGTCCGCTCACCAGAGGATTCAATATTCAATTGTTAAGCTAATTTATTTATCATACCTCTGAAAATTATTCCGTGAAGAGGCAGTACTGAATACCAGTAAATTCTTCCGAATAACCCCTTGGGGCGAAATGTTGCGGTTTGAATAAGGTTATTATCCTTTATTTGAAATTCCAGCCATGCTTCTCCGGGTAGTTTCATTTCGGCAAATAATAATAAGCGCTTCTCTGCTTTGCTGGCATACAGCACCCGCCAGAAATCCAGGGTATCTCCGGCCCGAATGTCATTAATATTCGTCCGGCCTCGCCTTAAACCTACGCCCCCAAAAACCTTATCAATGAATCCCCTAAATTTCCAAAGCCAGTTTGCATAATACCAGCCCGTTTTGCCTCCAATCCGCCATATTTTTTCAATGCATGCATCGGGGTCTGAAATTTGCCTCTTACGGATGTCTTTATAACACCCAAACTCAGGAACCTTTATATAATCAGAAATTTTAAAGTTCAACCTTCCGCTAACTGTTGAGTCTTTCCAACTTGAAACAATCTCATTTTGTTCTATCTTCTTAAATGCCTGATTTACACATTCTTTAAATGGCAATGGATCCAGATTCAGTAATTTGTTTATTTCATTATCCTTGGCTATTACCTCCACTTTCATACTGTCGACCAGCGAAGTAGCAAGTTTGTATGATGTAGATGTAATAAAATACAGCCAATAAGAAGATATTTTGGGGGTCATTACTGGCACCGTCCAGATATATCTTTTCAATCCGCGCACGGCAGCAAACTCTAATAGCATCTCCTTGTAGGTAAGAATTTCATTACCAGCAATATCATAGCTATTATTGAATGTCTTTTCTTTATTCAGAATGCCGGTTAAGATTTTTATTACATCTGAAATCCCAATGGGCTGACATTTGGTTTTTAACCATTTCGGGGCTATCATAATGGGTAATTTTTCAACCAAATCGCGAATGATCTCAAAGGAAGCACTTCCTGAACCTATTATTATTCCTGCCCGAACGGTAGTAAGGGCATATCTTCCCTTGCTTAGTTCCAACTCTACATTTTTCCTGGAATTAAGGTGTTTGGATAGTGTCTGAGAATTAACAATGCCACTGAGATAAATTACTTGTTTTACATTCGTTTTATTCAGTTCCTCCCTGAAGTTAATGGCAGAATTTTTCTCCAGTTCGGCATAGTTTTTTGAAGTTGACATGGAATGAACCAGATAATAGGCGAAATCAATATCTCTCGGAATATTACTGAGTGTTTCGGCCTTGTTTAAATCAACTTCTATTACTTCAATTTTTCCTTTTAATAATTCCTCTGGATGAAATTTATTCTTATCCCTCACACAACAAACTACATAAAAGCCATTATTAACTAAGACAGGTAATAATCTTTTCCCAATGTATCCTGTTGCCCCTGTTAATAGTACTTTCATAAAGGTTTAAGGTTTAATGTTTGGGGTTGAAGGCTGTGTCCGCTCACCAGCGGATTCAATTTTCAATGTTCAATGTTCAATTCCCTCATCCCTAATGCAACGCACACTAAAGCCTGCTCCCTTATCGCCGTATCCCCTGTCAACGCCATAGTATCCGTGGTACATATACCAGCCATAACCGGCTTCTTTAGAAATCTCGGAAGAAGACCAGAACAGGGCGTTGGCGCCTTTGGTAACAAAGGTGCCACTGGCGTGGCGATTGCCTGCGGGCAGGGCCCCGAAGCCAACCTGATCCGTTCCATAATTTACTGAAAAAGTTTCCCAGCGCGGATGTTCCACGGTGTCAAATTCTCCGCCTAAAGGGGAGCCAACCTGCCGTCGCGATTTGAGCTTGTTGCCCATCTGTTCACCAACATAATCGGTCAGGTACTGCCAGTCCTCTTGTTTAGGCACGCGCCATCTGGCAGGACAAAGACCGTTGGGATTGGTTACCGCATACCAGTTGTACAAGGCCCCGTAGCTTGCTCCGTTCAATTCATCATTGCCATACCAAGCGTAAGCACCTTGGGTGTTTTCTTGCCAGGCGGCCATGTTTTCACCGGGATAATCTATGGGTTCACCGTTACTGTAGGTTGTGGTTTTCAGGTTTACGGCCATCCATTCCTGTTCGCCGATAATAACCGTATGGTAGGTATTGCCATCCACATCGGTTACCGGGGTACCGGGGGTTACTGTCTGCTCTATGTTAGCATCCGTGGCCTCATCTGAAGATTGCCCCCTGTCAGAAGCGCACGAAACGCTTAGTAATCCGACCAGTAAAAAAACAATTAAATAATGGAGTTTTTTCATGTTAAAAAGTTTGGTTGATATAAAATTACAATGTTTTTGATACAAACGAAGAATGGAATTGGTTGGGGGCGTGTCTCGCACTTGCGAAACCGTATGGGTTGTCAGGTTTTCAGGGTCCAGTTTATTGGAGGCTATTGGTATTTTGAAATGTTACTAATTCTTTGATTACTGTTTTAATCATAAATTCCAACGCTTTTCCCCTGTATGAAAAATCGTTAAATGTTCCAATAACATACGATTCAGTTAGGGGATGAAAAAACATAAATGCACCGGTAACACCCACACAACCCCAGCAATTATATTTGGAGGGCAGAATAAGAGGAATGGTCACAGGCTTCCATACAGAGTAACCATATCGGAAACCAACCGTCGGAAACCCCATCCAAATGTCATCCATAATCATCCTTGTCAGGGTTTCCTTTTTAATTATCTCCCGGTTTACTAAGCCTTTCATAAAAGCCAGATAATCTGCCAACGGCGCGACCACACTGCCCCCTGCATAATCTATTTGATGAATGCCTTCAATTGACATAAGGTTATTTCCCTCGATATACAGTTGGGCGGCCGGATATCCGGCTGCTGTTTTGGGTTTCGAGAAACCAAACATGTACGCATTGCTCATACCCCGAGGCTCAAAGATAAATTCATGCATAGCCTGATGAAATGCTTTGCCGGTTATTTTCTCAATAATTAAACCTAAGAGGTAGTAATTAGTGTCTGTGTAAAAATGTCTTTTACCAGGAACAGCGACCGGTTTTAAATTTTCTTTGCCCCAAATAATTGCTTCTTTCGGTGTTGTCCTGAACGCAGGATCATTAATAAATATCTTCCAAAAATGATAAAAAACGTCATTTAAGCCAGATGTTTGCATTAGCAAATGCCTGACCGTTATTTGATCTGAGTAATCTTTACCTTTGAAAACATGTATCCGATTCATTAAATCGCCATCAAGGTATTTGCCTATATTATCATTAAAATCAAGCAATCCTTTTTCATAGAGAATGCCAGTAATGGTGGCTGTAAACAGCTTTCCTACACTGGCTAAATGATTTGGCTGATTGATGTCAGCTTTAAAATCTCCCGTTTTCCCTTCAGCAATGTTTAAGTCAACCTTAAGCTTTTCTGAATGGACAAGCAAATAGGCATTTTTGACTTTTTTATCCTTTTGAACCTGTTTTCTGAATAAGAACTCAATTTTTTCTTGAATAGCTTTTTCCTTCATTTTTTCCTTTTCCTGGATATTAAAAAATATGGAGCGGTTTCCAAAGTACTCACTGATTCTTTTATATGCCGAATAAATACCAGCCCTATATGCAAATCTAAGAATTATTTGGGTTTTGGGGTTTCTGATTTCCAGTTTTTGTTCGCATCCGTACACCGAATGTTCCCTCTCGGACAGTTTTTTATAAATGCGACTTTTTTATATAATTTCACAACAAATTGATTATTAAATTCCTACAACAACTGGCACAAAATTCGATTAGTTCGGTTGGTTCTTTTTTTGCAGAACCAAAAGTTTTTATCATATATTTGAAATAAGAAGACCTTATGACTGACAATAATAAACGTGCCGAATACATTGAAGAAGTAGGCCTCTTTTTCGAGACCCTGGGGCTTACCCGCATGGCTGGACGCATACAGGGCTACCTGATGGTGAATGAAAAGGAAATGGTTTGCTTCGATGAGCTAGTGGAGTCGCTGCAGGCATCGAAAAGCTCCATCAGCACCAACCTGAAATCGCTGCAGCAAATACAGTTTGTAAAGCCCATTACCCTTCCGGGCGACCGCAAAACCTATTACTGCCTCTCGCCCGATTTGAACTGGTCGCAGTATTACGAGCAGCGCATTAAGGCCATGGATGCCATGATAAACCTTTTTGGCCGCGGGCTCGAGCTTCGCTCAAACAAAGACGACAAGCCATCGCAGTGGCTGGCCCAAACCCTGGAGTTCTATGAATGGCTTACCGGTGAAATTTCTATCGTGCTTAAACGCTGGGAAGAGTACCGGTTAAACAAGGAAAAAAATAAAAAATAAAAAACAACAAATAACCAACCCAAAAACCAAATTACCATGCAAACAAGTTTTTTAAGATTCGTCCTATTTCTCTCTGCAACATTTTTTTTCTTTTTTGATGCTATGGCACAAGATCCACGCGAGATCATAAGGCGGGTGGAAGACAACATGCGCGGCGATGCCTCATACACCGAGATGACCATGACCACCGTAAGGCCCCGCTTCACCCGCGAGGTCTCAATGAAATCGTGGAGCCTGGGCGAGGACTACGCCCTGATACTGGTCACCGCCCCTGCCCGCGACCAGGGCACCGCCTTTTTGAAGCGCGGCCGTGAAATATGGAACTTTGTGCCCAGCATCGACCGCACCGTGAAAATGCCACCTTCAATGATGGCACAGTCATGGATGGGATCCGACTTCTCTAACGACGACCTGGTACGTGGAAACTCCACCGTCGATGACTACACCCACCGCCTGCTGCGTTCAGAAACCATGAACGGCCACGATTGCTGGGTGCTTGAGCTGAAGCCAAAACCTGACACGCCCGTGGTGTACGATAAAGTGATCTATTGGGTGTCGAAGCAGTATTACCTTCCGGTGAAGGTGGAGAACTACGATGAGTTTGGCGACCTGGCCAGCACCATCAACTTCCGCGAGATCAAGCGCATGGGCGGCCGCGACTTCCCCACCGTTATGGAAGTGATACCGGTTACACGCGGCGAACAAAGAACCATACTCACCACCACCAAGGCCGACTTCGGCATAAAACTCACTCAAGGTTTCTTTACCCTGCAAAACCTGACCAACATCAGGTAGGGCCAATGCAATTCATTTATTAACCAGAAAAAAATTTCACGCATGAAGATGTTGATAATATTGGCCTGGCGCAACCTGTGGCGTAACAAGAAACGCTCGCTGATCACTATCAGCTCGGTGCTGTTCGCTGTATTTCTGGCCATCATGTTCGATTCGATGGAGCGCGGCTCATACGAGCGCATGATCGACAGCATGGTGAAGTACAGCACCGGTTACATTCAGATACAGGATGTGCTTTACGAAGAAGAGCCTTCTATTGACAACAGCCTGCTTTTCGATCAGGATATTGAAGCCCTGCTTGCAAAGCATGCCGATAGAATTGACTACTACGTGCCCCGCATACAGAACTTTGCCCTGGCGGCCACCGAAAGCCAAACCAGGGGAAGCTACGTAATGGGCATAGATCCAGAGTTCGAATCGAAGCTCAACGACCTGCGCGACGACCTTATTGAAGGGGAATTCCTCACCAGCAACGATCAGGACATTATGCTTGCCGATGGCCTCGCCGGCATTCTTGGTGTAAGTGTTGGTGATTCAATTGTACTGCTGGGCCAAGGCTTCCAGGGCTCCACCGCGGCAGGCCTCTACCGAATCAAAGGCATTGTTGAGCTCAAAATGCCCGAAATGAGCAACAGCACCATTTACATGTCGCTGCCGGCCGCACAATGGTTTTACATGGCCAACGACCGCCTTACTTCCCTCATTGTAATGCCCCGCAACCCCCGCCACACCAGCCAGCTAGCCAGCGACCTCAGGGCAGGTATTGACAAGGAGTGGTATGCCGTGCTCACCTGGGAGCAAATGCTCAAAGACCTGCTTGCACTGATGAAATTCGACTTGGCAGGCTCAATGGTTATGATGGGCATTCTTTACATAGTGATCGCCTTCGGCTTGTTCGGCACCATACTTACCATGATGATTGAGCGCCAGCGCGAGTTCGGCATGCTCATTTCGCTGGGCATGAAGCGTTCGCGCCTGGCTGCGGTAGTATTTATGGAGTCCATTTTCATTTCCCTTTCGGGGATCATTGCCGGCATAATGCTTTCAATACCCATTGTGCTGTATTTCTATTACAACCCCATTCCCCTTTCGGGGGAAATGGCCGAAACCATCGCCGAATATGGCTTTGAAGCGGTGCTGCCTTTCTCGGCAACGCCCGCCCTATTTGTAAAACAGGCCAGGATAGTGCTCGTTCTGGCATTTGTGGTGGGCCTGTACCCCATAAAAAAGGTTTTCCAACTCGATATTATGAAAGTTAAAAGATAGCACCATGAAGACATTGTTGAAAATTTCGTGGAGAAACATCTGGCGCAACCCCAAGCGAAGCCTTGTAATGATCTTTGCCATTATCATAGGGCTTTGGGCGGGCATTTTCGTCAGCTCACTCATGTTCGGGCTGCTGCAGGCACGCTTCGAAACAAGCATTGAGCAGCAGTTTTCTCACATTCAGATACATCATCCCGAATTCATCAAGGATCGTCAACTGAAGTACGGCATTGCCCAATGGGAGTCGCTCAGCCGCGAGCTGGCATCTGACCCCATGGTTAAGGCCTTTTCAGGAAGGACTATGGCCAATGGCATGCTGGCAACGGCTACCTTGACCCGCGGCGTCAATATTATTGGCGTAGATCCCGAATCCGAAGCACTGACTATCAGACTTGATGGCAACATCATTGAAGGCACCTACTTTGAAGAAGGTGGCCGCAACCCTATTCTGGTTGGCAGGGCACTGGCCGAAAAAACCAAGCTGCAGGAACGCTCACGTTTGGTGCTGACGTTTCAGAACCTCGATGGTGAGCTTATTTCGGCATCGTTCAGGGTGGCAGGCATTTTTCAAACGGCCAACAACATGCTCGACGAAATGAATGTTTACGTTCTGCAGAGCGATCTGAACGGATATGTGGGGCAAGAAATGGTCATCAACGAGATAGCCTTGCTGGCAAATGACACTGACCGCCTCAATGAGATCAGGGATACATACCTGGCCTCATACCCCGGGCTGACCATCAGAACCTGGGCTGAGCTCTCACCTGAACTCAGCTACATACAGGAGTTGGGACAAACCATGCTGCTAGTAATACTGATCATCATCCTTTTTGCCCTGGCTTTCGGGCTGGTAAATACCATGCTCATGTCGGTTTACGAGCGCATACCCGAGCTGGGTATGCTTATGGCCGTGGGCATGAACCGCCGCAGAATCTTCGGCATGATAATGTTCGAAACAGCCTTCCTCACTTTCCTGGGCGCCTTTGGCGGAATGATCCTGGGCGTCATCTCAAACATGATCACCGGCCGCACCGGTCTCGACTTGGCCGTGGTGGGCGGCGAAAGCCTTAAAGATTTCGGCTACCCAACAATTGTTTATCCAAACCTTGGGCCCGAGTTTTATATAATGCTTACCGGGTTGGTAATCATTATGGTGTTCATCACCGCCATTTTCCCCGCCGTAAAGGCGCTCCGGCTAAAACCGGCCGAAGCCGTCCGTAAGGAATAAAGCATGCATTGTAAAACCACGAAAAAATTTATCACCATGACTATCATAAAAACAGAAAAACTTACCAAAGTTTATGACGCCAACTCATTACCGGTCAGGGCACTTAACAATGTTGACCTTGAGTTTGAGCAGGGCGAGTTCACTGCCATAGTGGGCCCATCGGGCAGCGGAAAGACCACCTTCCTGAACATGATCGGGGGCCTCGACAAGCCCACCGAAGGCAAAATTACCATCAACGATACGGAAATTACCAGAATGTCCGATTCAAAACTGATTGATTTCCGCCTGCACAATATCGGGTTCGTGTTTCAGTCCTACAACCTTTTGCCGGTGCTTACGGCCAAGGAAAACGTTTCATTTATCATGCTTTTGCAAAAAACCGACCCCAAAAAGATGGAAGCCCGTGCCATGGAGCTCTTGAAGCAGGTGGGCCTGGAAGACAAGGTAGATGTGCGGCCTTCGAAGCTCAGCGGCGGACAGCAGCAGCGCGTGGCAGTGGCCAGGGCGCTGGCATCAAAGCCCAGGTTTATCCTTGCCGACGAGCCCACTGCCAACCTCGATACCGAATCGGCCTTTAACCTGCTCGACATCATGGCAAGACTCAACAAGGAAGAAAACGTGACGCTGATCTTCTCCACCCACGACCAGCGCGTGATTGAGCGTGCACGCAGGGTCGTCACCCTGGTAGATGGCGCCGTGGCTAAGGATGAAAGGCGTTGAATTATGAACAAGCCAGCCTGCCGGTTTACCCGCCTGTGGAGGGCCGGCAGGGATCAACGATTTGTGATTTACGATTAAATAAAAAAATTGCTTAGCACGAACTCCCCCTTTGAATCCCTTCTTCAGGAATCAGCGAAGCTAACGGGGTTGGGGGAGGTCGTTGATTAACGATTTCAGATTAACGATTTTTGATTTAAAAGAACCATGAACAACAAGTCATTATTTTTCATTTTTCTCTTTTCATTTTTAATTGTTAAAGGGCTTGGCGCACAGGATCCCGGTTCCGGAGCCAGCCACTTCTTCCTGAAAGGCTACATCAAGGAAATGCCCTCGGTGATGATCAACCGTGACTTTTCGGAAACACAGTTCAGCAACATGATTCATAACCGGCTGAACTTCCGATGGAATGTGACTTCGGGCCTGAACCTCGTGGCCGAAGGCCGTAACCGACTGTATTACAACTCACTTCTCAAGGATTTTCCGCAATTTGCCGACCTTATGGGTCAGGATGACGGCCTGATAGACCTTTCTTGGGTATGGCTGTCGGATGGCGGCTGGATGGGACACAGCATGATCGACAGGCTTTACCTCGACTGGCAGCAGGGCAGCTGGCGGGTCCGGGCAGGGCGGCAGCGCATCAACTGGGGCATCAACCTGGTGTCGAACCCCAACGACCTGTTCAACACCTATTCGTTTTTCGACTTCGACTATCCCGAGCGGCCGGGAGCCGATGCGGTGCGTGTTCAATACTTCGGCGGCGACCTTTCGCGCATGGAGCTGGCCTACAGCCCGGCCCGGGAAGCCCGCCAAAGCGTGGCGGCCATGCTCTACGGCTTTAATGTAAGCAACTACGACATACAGGCCATTGCCGGTTACTTCCGCCACCGCGCCGCCCTGGGTCTCGGCTGGGCCGGACATATCGGCGGCGCCGGCTTCAAGGGCGAAGGCACCTGGTTTTACCACCTGGAAGATATCCCCGGAAGGGAAAGAAGCACTTTGGTGGCAGCCATTGGCGCCGACTATATGTTTGCCGGTGGAACCTTTGCAGTAGCCGAAGTACTATATAACGGCGGCTACCAGCCACTGGATGGCAACTTCTTCATGATCACCCAGCCCCTCAGGCCCGACAATATCATGTTCTCTGAATTTGCCATAACCCTGAGCGCCAGTCATGCCATCTCCCCGGTATTAAATGGCGGGCTCTCACTGATGGGATTGCCCGACATAAAGGCTTTCTTCGTGTCGCCCAATATCAAATACTCTGTGTCTACCAACCTCGACCTCGAATTTGTGGCCCAGATCTTCGCCGGCGGCAAAGCCTCCATCTTTGAGCAGGCGGGGTCTTCATGGTTTGCTTCTTTGCAATACTCTTTTTAGGGTTTCAGGAACATGGAACCCGCTGAAAGAGAAAATCCGAAATTTAGAGCCCACCCCTACCCTCCTTATGAATAGGGATGGCAAGATAAAGTAGTAGCCTGAAGTGAATTTTAAAAAGAATTTGACAACCTTCGTAAATTAAATTCAATTAAATGTCTTAAATTTAATCATTAATTACCTCCCGCCCTGCCCTTGTTAATGGGCAACAAAAATTTCATCGCCATGAAAAATTTGCAAATCCCCGAAAAGGGACGGGAGCCCTCAGACATCCTGAAAGAACTTGAAGAACGCCGCGGAGCAGACATCCATTGGAAGGATGGCAGAACATGGAGCCTTGTATATTACATGAACGAGGAACATCAGGACCTGCTTCAAAAGGCTTACACCACCTATTTTTCAGAAAACTACCTGAATGCCTTTGCTTTTCCCAGCCTGAAGCAGATGGAAAGCGAGATTCTTTCCATGGTAGCAAAAATGCTGAACAAGCCCGATGCCGTTGGAACCTTGAGTTCTGGTGGTACCGAAAGCATCATTCTTGCCATGGCCACTTACAGGGACTGGGCCCGCAAAAAAAACAAGGGCAATCATGGAAGTGAAATCCTGGCCACAGCCACAGTGCATCCGGCGTTTGAGAAAGCCGCCCATTTATTGGGATTGAAACTGGCAAGGGTGCCAGTAAATGAAAATGCCGAAATTGATGTTAACGCCCTCAGCCGAATGATCAGCCAAAAGACCCTGGTGGTTGTGGTAGGTGCTCCCAGCTATCCATATGGCATTGTCGATCCTGTTGAAGAAGTAGCAAAGGTTACCTTGGCTCACAAGCTTCCTTTGCATGTAGATGCCTGTGTGGGAGGCTTTATCCTTCCCTGGGCTGAAAAACTAGGTTACTGGACAACGCCATGGGATTTTCGTGTGCCGGGTGTAACCTCCATTTCACTCGACATCCATAAATTCGGCTTTAGCGCCAAGGGTGCTTCGCTGATCATGTACCGCAGCATGGAGTACCTGCGAAACCAGTTCTTCATTTCCACAGAGTTCCGGGGCGGTGTGTTTGTTTCGCCAACCATTTTGGGCACCCGTCCGGGCGGAGCCATAGCCGCCGCCTGGGCAACCATTCAGCACCTTGGGCAGGAAGGATATATTGAAAATACACGAAAGCTGATTGAAGGGAAAAAACGGCTGCAGGCATTTTTTGAATCCCTCCCGGAGTTTGAATTGATCGGTGAACCAAAACTAAACCTATTGGCTTACCGGACCAAAGGAAACAAGCCCGATATTTTTGTGATTGCCGATTTTTTGGAAGACCGCGGCTGGCTGGTCGACCGCCAGCAATTGCCTGCCTGCATCCACCTTACCGTGTTGCCCAGCAACCTGCCAGTCATTGACAATTACACGCAGGATGTAAGAGATGCCCTTGAATTTGCCCTGGCCAATCCAAAAGCCGAAGCCAAAGGCAATGCAGCCATGTATGGCATGATGGCCAGGATTCCCTTCCGGGGAATGGTGGAAAAGAACCTCATAAAACTTTTCGAAAAACTTTACCAGCCCGCAGTCGAAGAAGAACCGGCCAAGCTTTCAAACGATTCGAAATGGTTGGGCAGGCTGAATCGTTTGCTGGCAAGGTCAGGCAGGCTGTTTTCGGGGAGAGTTTAAAAGTTCCAAACAAAGGAAAATGAAAACGGGAATGATAGTCGGAAGTCCGAAGTCCGAAGTCCGAAGACGGAACCCTGCTTCGCCGACGGGCAGGCTTGAACCCCAAATCCGCTGGTGAGCGAACACAGCCTTGAACTTTGAACCTTAAATCCGCTGGTAAGCGGACACGCCCCAAACCTTGAACCTTAAATCCGCTGGTAAGCGGACACAGCCTTGAACTTTGAACCTCAAACCTTGAACCCTGACTGCCGTCAGGCAGGCTTGAACCCCAAACCTATCCTCCTTCCAAAAGCTTCCCCAACGGTATCAGTTCCAGCGGCTGAAAGGGTTTCCCCGGAAGGGATTCAATAAACTCCTTGTTGATCAGGTAGAGCCGGCTGTTGTATTTGTCCTGCGGGAGGGTGTTTTTCTCTGTGAACTTCTCAAAATCGAAGGTGGTGAAATTCAGCTCGCAAGCCGACAGCTCCCAGCCCTCCTCGCCCATGAAAAGCAGTGGTAATCCCTGAGTGCGGCAAATCATGGGTCGGGCGGCATAAATTACACAGCGATGGTCCACCAGGAAAGGACAAGCCGTTTCAGAGGCCGGCAGCTGACCTTTCTTTAGGTCCTCCCCGGCCTGCTCCTTAATGGAGAAGTACTCCACCGGAAAAATACCGAAATCCATGCAGCACTGATCGCAGCCCTCGCGGCAGTTTAAATGCGCTGCATGAAGTTTATGCAAATCGCCGCAATGCTTATCCAACTCATCGCTAAGGCTAAGGTATTTTTTAATGGCTTCCGGATTTTGCATATGCAAAAGTACTGATTATCCCTTTTCTACCTTTTTTTACCTTATCTGCACACACTTTTTTTTATTTTTGTGAAACAGTCAAACCTTTGACATGCACTTCCAGGACATGATCAGCAAGATTCAGTTTAATGAATCTGTAAGGCAACACAAACGCAAGCGCCTCAGGAAGGTAAAGGAGGCCTATGTGAATGCTGTTGGGCTATACAAGGGAAGCCTTTCAGATGATACGGTTATTACAAGGGAAGAACTTGCTTCACTGAAAGAAAAAATTCGTTTACAGCAGAAGCATGAGAGGAGAAAGGCCATTATAAAAAGTGTGTCATTTACTATTTTAATTTCAGGAATCTTTGCGTTTATCATCTTCAGGCTTCTCAAAGTATTTTAATAGAAACCATAAAACGCCCCGATATGAGTTTTGCCGGACATGTTTTTGATATGATCAACCGGTTTCAGTACAACGAGTCCTTGAGAAAGCACCGACGGGAACGCTACCGGAAGATCAAAAATGCCTATATGGCGGAAGTTAAGTTGTATGATGGAGAGCTGACGCAACAACCTGATATTCCGAAAGAGAAAATGGATCAGATCAGGAAAACGATTCGAACAACCCTTATTAGAGAAAGAAGAGCCGCCATTACAAAAAGCATTATTGCAACCATTATTGTTGTTTCGGCAATTAGCTATTTCATTTACTACCTGATATCAAACGGGGCATTTGAGGGCTTTTATTTCTAAGCCGAAACTAACCCTCTCTCGAAAATTTGTTGATAATAAACTTCTCCAGCTCAACAATCGCAAACACCGCCAGCCCGGCTGCCAGGGGATAGATCCAGTACCTGCCGCTGATGGGCGCGGTATCGAAAAAAGTATTCATAAATGGAGCGTAAACGAAAACCATTTGAAGCAAAATTAACGCTCCTGCAGCAATAAAGGCAATCTTGTTGTTGAAGAATCCCTTGCCCAGGCTTGGAACCTTGATCTTGCGGCAGTTGAACAGGTAGAAAAGCTGCCCGGCCACAAGGGTATTAACCGCAATGGTCCTTGCGGCGTTTTCTTCCAGGCCGTTGCCAATCATTAACTTGAACATGGCCAGGGTAAGTCCGCCAATCAGAAACGACACAAAGGAAATGCGCCAGACAAAGAGTTTTCCCAAAATAGGCTCATCAGGTTTTCTTGGCGGACGCTCCATTACCTTTTCTTCCATAGGCTCAAAAGAGAGGGCCAAGGCAAGGGTAACGGCGGTAACCATGTTAACCCAGAGAATCTGAGCCGGAGTAATGGGCATAACCATGCCCAATAGAATGGCGGCCATCAGCACCAGGGCTTCAGCCCCGTTGGTCGGTAAAATGAACAGCAGCGCCTTGCGAATGTTGTCATAAACGGTGCGCCCTTCTTCAATGGCATTTACAATGGAAGCAAAGTTGTCGTCGGCCAGCACCATTTCCGATGCGTCCTTGGTTACTTCGGTTCCCTTAATGCCCATGGCAATGCCAATATTGGCCTTTTTCAGGGCCGGGGCGTCATTTACCCCATCGCCGGTCATGGCGACCAACTTGCCGTTTTCCTGCAGGGCGGTTACCAGCCTGAGCTTATGCTCGGGAGAGGTACGGGCATACACATCGTATTCCTTGACCACCTCCCGCATTTTCTCGTCGCTCATTTCTTCCAGCTCCTTGCCGGTCATTACCTTTTCGCCGTCGCCAATACCGATCTCCTTGCCAATGGCTTTGGCTGTTATGGCGTGGTCGCCGGTAATCATTTTCACGGTAACACCCGCCTCCGTGCATTCCTTGATGGCTTCGATCACCTCATCGCGCGGGGGGTCTATGATGCCCACAACGCCAAGGAAAATTTTCTGCTTTTCGCAGGAATCCTTGTCGATTTCCGTGCGGCCTGCATCGGTTTTGTTGAAGGCCAGCCCAAGCATTCGCTGACCTTTTGCAGCGACTTCCTCAATTTTTCTCTCCCAAAATTCCTGGTCGAGGTCCTCTCCTCCATCGGAGGTGTGTTGCTGGGTGCAAAACTCCATTACCCTTTCAGGGGCACCCGACATAAACACGTACATTTCCTCATCAATCTTATTGAGCGTAGCCATGTATTTATGGTCCGACTCGAAAGGAATGTTGTCGATGCGCTCGGGCTTGAAGTCCTGCAGGCCACCCTTGTAACTCAAGGCAAGCAGGGCTCCCTCGGTGGGCGTCCCGGTGAGTTTCCATTTGCCGTCCTCCTTGCCTATCTCAGAATTATTGCAAACCCTCGCGGCACGAAGCAGCTGCAGAAGCACCTTATCGTTTTCTAAATCCACCTCCTTTTCGTCGTGCAGGATTTTGCCCTCGGGCGCATAGCCGGTGCCCTCTGCATGATAATCCTTTTTGGCGGTTATGATAGTCTTGGCGGTCATTTCGTTGCGGGTGAGGGTACCCGTTTTATCGGAACAGATCACATTCACCGCGCCTAGGGTTTCCACCGAAGGCAGGCGGCGAACAATGGCGTTGCGGGCGGCCATACGCTGCACCCCAATGGCCAGCGTTATGGTCATAATGGCTGGCAAGCCTTCTGGTATGGAAGCCACCACAAGCCCTATGGCAGCCAGAAACAGCTCGTCGAGGGAGTAATCGCGGAAAAAGTAACCAAAGGCGAAAAAGGCGCCGGTAATGAGCAAAATAATCAGCGAGAGCCATTTGCCGAATTTCTCTATCTGCTGCAAAAGAGGTGTCGTAATTTTCTCTACCTCCGAAATCATCTGATTGATCTTTCCCAGCTCGGTATCAGAACCAGTTGCCACCACCACGCCTGTGGCCTTGCCATAGGTCACCACCGTACCAGAAAAGGCCATGGAAATCTGGTCGCCCACAATGGAGCCCTTCTCAACCGGCTCGATGTCCTTGTCAACGGCAGTCGATTCTCCCGTAAGGGGCGATTCTTCAACGCGCAGGTCCTTACTTTTTACCAGCCGCAGGTCGGCAGGTATTTTGTCGCCCGATTTTAGCATCACGATGTCGCCGGGCACCAGTTCTTCAGCTTCCACTGTTTGTTTTTTGCCGTCGCGAATCACAACGGCTTCCAGCGAAAGCATCTCACGAATACTTTCGAGCGCCTGCTCTGCCTTGCCTTCCTGAATGAAACCGATCAAGGCATTGATAATAATCACAGCCAGGATTACCCAAGTGTCGATCCAGTGGTCGAGCAGTGCGGTTATGACCGCTGCAGCAATCAGCACATAGATCAGCGTATTGTGAAACTGGAGCAGCAGCCGCATCCACCACTGACGCTTCTTACCCTTGGGCAACTCATTGCGGCCGTATTCTTCCAGACGTGTTTTTACTTCGCTGCTGTCAAGGCCCTGTTCGGCATCAACATCCAATTCTTTCAAAACCTCTTCGGCTTCAATGGCATACCATTTTTTTACTTCTCTCTTCTCGCTGCGATCTGACATATATTTGTTTTTTTGATGTAGTTAGATTAACCTACAATATATAATATGATGGATTTGGGGAAATTGTTCATTTATTATCCATGCTTTAGTTGTCATGAAAAATGAGATTTTTTTACCAAAAAGTTTTTCACGCAACGTTCGCAAACCTAAAACGCAGCGTGCGCTGCGAAAACCGTTGCGTCCTTGGCGTGAAATATTTATAAAAAACAAAAATTTGTTTTTAAACCGAAAAACAATTTCCTTTGCAATCTGTTAATAGGGAAAACAGAAATGAAAAAATCAACCGGTACCATGCTGCATCATCATCACCATTCACATTCGCTCGAGTGGTGGTTTACCATTGGTACAGGTTGATAGCATAAGATACTATTTAACCCATAAGTCCGGGAAACGCCAATCGAAGGTAGTTTCCCGGACTTTTTTTATTCACTTGCTACAAAGCAAATAATCATAACGACAAATGAGTACACAAAAATTAACGCTTGCAATACAAAAGAGCGGCCGATTGAGCGACGGCACCAAAGAGTTGTTGAAACTCTGCGGAATAAAAGTTGGCAATGGCAGCAACCAGTTCAAGGCCGTGGCCGAAGGTTTTCCAATGGAGATTCTCCTGCTCAGGGATGACGACATTCCGCAATACGTGGCTGATGGCGTAGCCGATATTGGCATTCTTGGCATGAACGAAGTACTGGAAAAGAAAAAAGACGTGAAGGTGATCCGCAACCTGGGTTTTTCGCGCTGTAGATTGTCGGTTGCCGTCCCCCGCAATACCGAATACACTGGCCGCAGCTACCTGCAGGGCAAACGCATAGCCACCTCCTACCCTGCCATTCTTGAAGATTTCCTTGCGGAAAACAAGATCGATGCAGAGATACACGCCATCAGCGGCTCTGTTGAGATCGCCCCGGGTATCGGGCTGGCCGACGCCATTTTCGAGATCGTGAGCAGCGGCGGCACCCTGCTTAGCAACGGCCTCAAGGAAGTGGAAGTGATCATGCAGAGTGAAGCGGTACTGATTTCCAATCCTGGCCTTTCGGCGGAAAAACAAGCCCTGCTGGATAAGCTTACCTTCCGCATGGAAGCCGTGCAGAAAGCCCGTCGCAACAAGTACATCCTACTCAACGCCCCCGAAGAAAAGCTCGACAAGATCATTTCACTGATCCCCGGCATGAAAAGCCCGACCATACTACCCCTGGCACAAAAAGGCTGGGCATCCCTGCACTCCGTTGTCAGCGAAGACGACTTCTGGGATGTTATCGACAACCTTAAGGAAGCCGGCGCAGAAGGCATACTGGTGGTGCCGATTGAGAAGATGGTGCTCTAAGGAATGACTTAAGAGACTTAAGTGAACTTAAGAGACTTAAGCGAATCGTACACATGAACGAAGTGAATAAAAATGAAAAATTTTAAAGTGATAGTCGGAAGTCCGAAGTCCGAAGCTTAAACTTTGAACCTTAACCATTGAATTTTTTCAACAATGACAACAACGACAACACTTCCTTTAAATTTCGAAAAACTCTCCGGCCTTATCCCTGCCGTGGTGCAGGATGCCGTGAGCGACAAAGTGCTGATGGTAGGCTTTATGAACTCTGATGCCTATGTCAAGACTCTTGAAAGCGGGCTGGTGACTTTTTTCAGCCGCAGCCGCAATCAGCTCTGGACCAAGGGCGAAAGCTCAGGGAACTTCCTTAGGGTGGTGGAGATACTGCCCGACTGCGACAATGATACCCTGCTGATCAAAGCCCTTCCTGATGGTCCCGTATGCCACACCGGCGCCGATACCTGCTTTAATGAGAAGAACGAAGCGGGCATTGGCTTCCTGAAGAAGCTGGAAGCAGTGATCGAGTCGCGGCGCGATGCCGGCGAGAAGGAAAGCTACACCGCCCGCCTGCTGGCCGGTGGTCCGCGCAAGGCCGCCAAAAAGGTAGGCGAAGAAGCCGTAGAGCTGGCCATGGAAGCCGAAAACCCCGACACCGAGCGTTTCCTCGACGAAGCCGCTGACCTGATGTATCACCTGCAGGTGCTGCTGGCCGCCCGTAAACTTAGTCTGGACGATATTGGCAGGGTGCTGGCCCAAAGGCACAGCGAAACCATTCAGCCAAAAAAATAACCTCAGCAAATCAACAGGAAACAGCTAAAAACCAAGATGATGAAAACCTTAAAGTATCCAACAAAAGAACAAACCGCCAAAGCCCTCGAGCGGCCCATGCAGGATGACACAACGCTACGCAGCCGCGTGCAGGAGATCATAAGCCAGGTGCGAACCGGTGGTGACCCGTCGCTGCTGAAGCTAAGCCGCGAACTGGATCGTTTTTCCGGCGAAAGCCTTGAAATAAGCCAGGCAGAAATGAAAGCAGCCGTCGGCCTGGTAAGCCAGGATCTGAAAGACGCCATTGAGCTGGCCCGCCAGAACATTGAAAGGTTTCATGCTGCCCAGCGCCCCGAAAACATAAGCCTGGTGACACAGCCCGGCGTTTATTGCAGCATGCAGTTCAAGCCTTTGCATAGGGTGGGGCTGTACATTCCGGGCGGAACGGCGCCACTGCTCAGCACTGTGCTTATGCTGGCGGTTCCTGCCCTGGTGGCTGGCTGCAGCGAACTGGTCATCTGTACCCCGCCCGAACCCGGCGCAGAACTGCTTTACACCCTTGGCCTTTTCAACGCCCGTGTTTTCAGGCTGGGTGGCGCACAGGCCATCGCGTCCATGGCCTTCGGAACCGAGACCATACCGCGGGTTGACAAAATCTTCGGGCCGGGCAACCGCTATGTGACCGAAGCCAAAATGCAGCTTAGCGCTAAGGGCATTGCTATCGACATGCCGGCAGGACCTTCGGAGGTGCTGGTGATTGCCGATGCCACGGCCAATCCAGCCTTTGTGGCGGCCGACCTGCTCTCACAGGCCGAGCACGGCGCCGACAGCCAGGTGGTATTAATCACCACCAGCGAGAAAGTGCTGGAAGCTACATTAAAGGAAGTGCAGCAGCAGGTCTCCACCCTGCCGCGCCGCGACATTGCCTTGCAATGCCTCGAAAACAGCACCGCTATCCTGGTAAAAGACCTTTCAGAAGCAATGGAGATCAGCAATGAATATGCACCCGAGCACCTGATCCTTGCCGTTGAAAACCCTGCAGCCATCAAAACAAAGGTCGAAAATGCGGGTTCGGTTTTTATGGGGCATTACACCCCCGAATCGCTGGGCGACTACAGCAGCGGCACCAACCACACCCTTCCCACGGCAGGATCGGCCCGCAGCTGGAGCGGGGTGAACCTGCTGAGCTTCATGAAAACCATCACCTTCCAGGAAGCCACACCCGAAGGGCTCGGTCGTCTGGCAGCAGCCACCACCACCCTGGCCCGTGCCGAAGGCCTAGAAGCGCACGCAAGAGCTGTAGAGGTAAGAAAAACAATTTAATGCAGTCAAAGCCATGATCGAAAACCTGATTCGACCCAATATACGAAGCATGAAGCCCTACTCTTCGGCCCGCGACGAGTTTGAAGGCGAAGCATCCGTTTGGCTCGATGCCAACGAGAGCCCCGAAGTCCTTCCCGGAATTACGGCAGGCATGAACCGCTACCCCCAACCCCTGCAACCGGAGCTGAAAGCAAAGATTAGTCGTATAAAAGGCGTGGCGCCGAACCGCATTTTTATTGGCAACGGCAGCGACGAAGCGGTTGACCTGCTGTTCCGGGTGTTTTGCGAGCCGGGCCGCGACAAGGCCCTGGTCTTCCCTCCTACCTACGGCATGTATGGGGTTTGCGCCGCAGTAAATGACGTGCAGGTGATCGAGTCGCTGCTCGACGAGCAATTCAGGATTAACCTAAACGACTTTGGTAGGAAAAACAGCGAAAACCCCAAGCTGACCTTTATCTGCAACCCCAACAACCCCACTGGCAACGTGCAAAGCCCGGAAACCATAAGGCAAATCCTGGAGTCATCAAAAGGCATTGTGGTGGTGGATGAAGCCTATGTGGATTTTTGCCCTGAGCAATCGGCAGTTACCTTGATTGAGCAGTATCCCAACCTGGTGGTGCTGCAGACCCTTTCAAAGGCCTGGGGGCTTGCCGGGGCGCGTATCGGGCTGGCCTTTGCCTCGCCAGAGATCATACAAGTCATGAACCGGGTTAAGTTCCCTTACAACATCGGTAAACCTTCCATTGAGCTGGCCAGCGCCGCCCTTGACCGGGAAAAGGAAATGAAAGAGCGGG
>Ga0209498_1000340_pt1 | contig 28451 bp, 21 predicted proteins | sample WalLakDeSediment_FD_184131 | JGI IMG/M metagenome (GOLD analysis project Ga0209498, IMG submission 184131) | Lake sediment microbial communities from Walker lake, Nevada to study Microbial Dark Matter (Phase II) - Walker Lake 11/02/13 Deep... | ecosystem: Environmental > Aquatic > Freshwater >...
ACTTATCCTTTTAGCAATTTTAGGCATATCATCTTTTGAGACTTCTATAGTATGCAATGTCCATTTTTTCAGCCAGGGAGTTTTATGCCTAGGTGTAACCTTTTCAATGCGAGTATTTAAAATCTGTAGATCTTTTAAGATATCTTTATTTGTTAAACTTTCTTTAATTATAACGCCCTGATAGTTCATATTACCTTGTTTTTTATTAAAGCGTCCTTAATAATTTCAAACATTTTCAGGTGCCCTGCTGAATTCGGATGCAAACCGTCAGACAATAAATTTTTATCAATCTTATTAAATAAATCCACGAACAATACGTTCTCCTTCTTGCATATTTTCCTAACAGCGTCGTTATATTCAAAAATATTTTTATTGCTATAACTAATATTTTTATTCCAGGGAACAGGCGCAACTTTTATCTCATCAACGTTGCCCAAGCCGACAAAGATAATTTTCTGGGTATATTTTTTTGCCAAACCAAATAATTTACTGGTATTTTTTTCATAATCCGCCAATTTGGTCATATTTCTTTTTTCTTTCAGCAGATAAGCCGAATCATTAATACCAACGGAAAATATTACAATATTTTCTTCATCTTCATCAACTCTATATTTTATATCCGTGGCAAAACGAGCTAAGAGCATAGAACTCGTGTCACCGGAGATGCCCAGATTATAAATAAAATAATCTCCCAATTCATGTTTTTTCTCCAAATAATCCCGCAAGCGTTGAACCCAGCCGCCCTTTTCCAGATCCCAGGCGCCATAAGTTATACTAGCGCCAAAAATTAAAATATTTTTTGTCATAATGATTTTTCTAAACGGGCGAAAACGGCTGGCATCTAATTACATCCGTATATAGAGACATGGCATGCCATGTCTCTACCGTCCATAAACAACAGCCGTTTTCGCCCAGTAACCTCATACAACATCATAAAACTTCACCAATGTCCGCCGTAGCCCTCAGTAGCGAAGCGAAGGATGGGCGAAGGCGGATACAACCTCATATAACCTCAAGAGATAACTACCACAAACTCCCCTTTTACAGTATCATTTTCCAATTCGGTTAAAACCTCATCAATATTGCCCCTATATACTGTTTCAAATTTTTTAGTTAATTCCCGACAGACAACCACTTGTTCATCCCCTATCCCCAAATCTTTTAATTTTTCCAAAGTTTTCAAAATCCGATGAGTTGATTCGTAAAAAACCGAAGTAAATTTATTGCCAATAATTTCTTTTAAAATTTTCTCCTTGCCTTTCTTATGAGGTAAAAATCCGTAAAAGACAAATTTATCGGTTGGTAAACCTGAAATAGACAAAGCTGCAATAGCTGCGCAAGGGCCTGGGATCGGTTCAATTTTTAAATCAGGCAGTTCCTTTAATACCAGTTCAATCAGTTTATTACCGGGGTCGGAAATTCCCGGAGTACCGGCATCAGAAACCAGAGCTAAATTTTTACCTTGTTTAAGTAAATCTATTATCTGATTGACTTTAGCCAACCCAGAATGCTGGAAATAAGAAATAGTCGGAGTCTTTATCTCATACTTATTCAAAAGCACCCGCGTCACTCTGGTATCTTCGCATAATACAAAATCAACCTCCTTCAAAATCCTTAAAGCACGCGAGCTAATATCTTCTAAATTGCCTATGGGTGTTGCAACAATATATAATTTCATACGGGATAATTAATTGTCACCTTGCCGGCTTTATAATCCTCTACTCTGATTAAAAACTTTTCATTATCAATAACATCCAAGCCAAATTCTTTTAAGATATCCAGCAGATTTTTTTCATGAATTGCGGAATTATCAGTTTTTGATAGGAATTCCACCTCCAGTAAATAAGCAAAATTCTCAATGTGCTGCAGGCAGATTATATAATCGTAACCGCCATAATTATATAAAAACTCTTGTTTATGTTTCAGAGTTTGGGGATTAGATACTACTGGCAATAAATCAAATATTTGCCGAAAATGATTAATATGCTCTATTGTTGGCAAAGGAATTTTTATTTCTTTGCGAACATTTTTTGTCACCAAGCCTTTTTTGCAGACAATTTCCATGGATTTATCAGAATAGCGCAGACGGACATCTATTTTATCATTATCAGCCTTATAAAACTCTGTATTAATAGATTCCTTATTGATCATTTTAAAACGTGAATCAGACTTCAATAAGCGGTCTAATTCCTCATATTTATCCTTGTTCATGACCGCTTTAATCTCAATCTCATAAAATATTTCAGGAGTTAGATTCATAAGAATTATTCTAAATTGCTTAAATTTTACAAAGTTATTTTAGCAGAAAAAAGCTAATAAATCAAATTTAAAACGCCCTGGATTTACCGGGCGTCTTATTATTCTTCATCATCCAAATCGCCTGTGGTCGGCGCGTAACATTCATAATCCTGATCGCAGGTACATGGATCATTCTCGCAAATTGGACACGGTTCCATTTTAATTATTAAATTTTAATTCTTAAAAAATGTTTGTAAATATAATAAGAATTTTTAGATTTGCTGTCAAGTGAATTTTCAAAGTTATCCACAAGAAACTAAAATCAACATTGGTTTACCTTTAAGTAAATATTTTTATTTTAACCAATTCCAAGTCTTTTTGTTTAGGTAATTTTGATAAAAGCCCATTTTTAGCGCCCATTTTCTGGATTACGCCACCGGAATTTAAAACAGCTAAACGCAAAGCATAATCCCAATCGTTTTTTAAAATTACGCCGCTGCAAAAAGCAGAACCAAAAGCATCTCCGGCGCCAGTAGTATTAACCGGCTGGACACTAAGCGCTTTGGCAAAATAAATCAGCATACCATCAGAAAGATAAGCGCCTGTTGCTCCGTCTGTCACCAAATTATAACCCGGGCTTAATTTATTAATGGCCTCTAGAATTTTTTTAATATCTTTTTTACCGGTTAATTTCTCCGCCTCTTGCTTGTTCAAATTGAAAAGATAAGACTGCCTGATTAACGGCGCCAATTTTTCTTTGCCTAGTTTTAATTCCTCGCCGCCCGGATTCCAGGCAATTTTAATTTTTTTCTTTTTGGCAAAAGCGAATATTTTCTTAAGCAAATTCAAATTGCCGGCCAAAGAAGTGATATAAAACCATTTGGTTTTCAAACGGTTCCATTCAAAATTCTTTTCCGAAAAATTGGCGCTGGCGCCGCGGTAAACCAAGATTGTCCTATCCCCTTGCGGCCTGACCAAAATAGTTGAATATGCAGTCTTATGTTTTTTATCTACATTCAAAAAAGAAGTGCTAATTTTCTTTTCCGCCAAAACTTGTAGAATCTCCATGCCATAAATATCATTGCCCACATTTGAAACCACCGCGGCTTTCAAGCCTAAATTGGCAAAAGTATAGGCTGAATTAGTTGCCCCGCCTCCAGTATCAAAATACATGTCTCCCAGCTCAATTTTTGCGCCATAAGAAAAACACTCACCCAGCCCGTTTTTAAATTGTTTTGATCTGACTAATTTAAAATCTTTGGAAATTAAAAATACGTCTTTGGTGGCTGAACCGATGGAGATGATGTCGTGCATAGTAATATGGTTAACTGAACCACTAAATTATTATCACGAAATTACACAAAAAATTTCGTGTATTTTAGTGAATTTTTTTGTGGTTCCGATTACTTATTTAGCTTTTTCCCACAAATTAATAAAATATTCAAAATTCTTAGCAATCAAATCAACAGCCTGGTTCTTCGTCAACTTGCCATCGCGCCATTTTTCCAAAGGCGAATAAAAAATCGTCCTGCCCACTGCAAAGCCAATAATATCTTTGAACTGCGCTGCTGTTTTTAGCCACTGGCTGACCATAGCCTTTGACCCTGCCCTGCCTAAAATCACAATTTTAGCCTTGCCGCCAGCTTTTATAATTTTAGACCAATAATTTTTGGGCATGGCTTCCAGCTTCCAGATATCAGGCTGAATGCCGGCTGCTCGAATTTCTTTGATCGCCCGTAAAGACAAAGCCGGCCGAGCCTTGAGATCATAACTTTTGCCGAATTTTTTGACTTGGGCTGGCGAGGCCGGCACAAGCAACTCAAATAAAAAGCCTATTTTATTTTTCTTGCAAAAATCATTGATCTTTTTTAAATTTTTCAACTGTGCCAAGTTATCTTTTTTATTCACGGGATTATAACGGACTAAAACTTTAGCATAATCTGGCTTAAATTTTAAAATATGCTGGCCAAATTTAGGTCCATATTCAAAATCAAAAATTTTCTGGCCACTTTTTTCTGTGGTCAAAATCACCACAGCGCCGAGCTTTTTAGCGGCCCGTAAAATCTCTGAGCCAAATTCCTCATCAACTAAAACTCCTAATGTTCCCTCGGGTAGCGCCGAATTCATTCGGCGCTTAACTTTTTTAAAAGCTTCAAAAATTATCCCCTTCGCCTCCTTAACTTTTGCTTTTTGTTTAGCATTCAAAGGTTCTTGCCAGCCAAAAAGATCTCGAAAAAATGAAGCGCGGTGATCAAAAGGCAGAATGTAAAGTTGTTTTAAATTTTTTGATTGCATAAATTATTCCCTCACTATTTAAATTATACTTATCTAATAATTGTTTGGCAGTTCCCGATTCCCCAAATTTATCCGGCATGCCCATAATTTTCATTGGTACCGGATAATTTTGGCTCAAAACCTCTGCAACTGCGCTACCTAATCCACCATTAACCTGATGTTCTTCAATGGTGATAACCCTTTTAGTCTTTTTGGCTGATTTAATTATTATCGCCTTATCAATCGGCTTGATCGTATGGCAATTAATCACTTCTGCTTGAATTTTTTGCTTGGCAAGTTCTTCAGCAGCTAATAAAGCTTCATAAACCATTGAACCGCAGGCAATAATTGTAATATCCTTACCCTGGCGCATAATATTAGCCTTGCCAATTTGGAACTTTGATTTGGTGGAAATAACAGGCGCCTTTTCACGGCCATAGCGGATATAAACCGGCCCTTTGATTTTTGCAGCTGACATGACAGCTTTTTTAGTTTCCAAATAATCGCAGGGGGCAATCACAATCATATTGGGCAAAACTCTCATAATTGCAATGTCTTCCAACGCCTGATGAGTTGCACCATCCTCGCCTACATTTAAACCGGCGTGAGAACTGACCAATTTAACATTAGCATTATTATAACATACTGAAACGCGAATTTGTTCCCAATTCCTGCCTGGACTAAAAACTGCGAATGAGCAAATAAAAGGAATAAAGCCTTCCAAAGCCAAACCAGCTGCTACCCCAGCCATATTTTGTTCAGCCACGCCAACTTCAAAAAAACGGTTAGGATATTTTTTACTAAATTCTAAACAACGGGTTGATTCAGCCAAATCAGCTGAAACAGCCACTACTTTTTTATTCTTTTTCCCTAATTCCAAAATCGCCTCGCCAAACCCGTCACGGCAAGATTTATATTCCGAATTTTTAATTTTTAATTTTAAATTTTTATTTTTTTTTGTCATTTGGATTTTGTTTTTTAAATTTTCAAAGCGCTTTTTGTAATTCCAGTAATGCTTTATCCGCCTCATCTTTGTTAGGTACTTTGCCATACGTTATTGTCACCCTGAGCACAGTCGAAGTGTGACGCCGTCCGCTATTTATTCCTCTTTCTTTTCATATATCCTTTTTTACCTCGCGCTAAATCAGGTAAATCTTCATAACTTTGCTTAATCAAAGATTCTTTTTTCTTACGACTCCACTTTTTTATCTGTTTTTCACGAGCTATCGCATCATTAATATCTTTATAAGTTTCTACAAATTTTAACACCACTGGTCTTCTTTTATATGTATAATGCTTTTTATCCTGATCATTATTATGTTCCCAAACACGTCTTTCAGTTGAATTAGTAACTCCAGTGTAATATGATTTATCACTACATTCTACTATATAGACATGATATTCTTTATACATAATTTATTTCTGAACGTTTTGAACGAAAGTGACCACAATTGCCATGGTTCGACTAGGCTCACCATGACAATTGGGAACCCAACTCCTCAAGTGCTCTTTTCGCCTCTCCCACCGATGGAGCCTTTCCATGCCATTCCCACTTATTTTCCATAAAGCTAACTCCCTTGCCCGGCACAGTATGAGCTAAAATCACTTTTGGTTTGCCTTTTATTTTTTTAGCTTTATTCAATGCAGTTAATACTTGTTTCATATCATTGCCATCAATCTCCAAAACCGACCAGTTAAAAGCCTGATACTTTGCTTTCAGCGGCTCCAAAGGCATTATTTTTTCTGTTTTACCGTCAATTTGAATCATATTGCGATCCAGAATAAAAATTAAATTATCCAGTTTATATTTGGCTGCTGTCATAATCGCTTCCCAGGTCTGGCCCTCATTATGCTCCCCATCACTGGTAATGCAATAGACAAAATGCTTTTGCTTGTTTATTTTGGCGGCCAAAGCCATGCCAACAGCCACAGACACACCTTGCCCCAAAGGACCGCTGGAATGTTCTAAAGCTGGCATATCCAAATAACTGGGATGCCCTTGCAAAGCAGAGCCTAATTTGCGCAAAGTCATTAATTTGGCAACTGTGAAATATCCTGAACGCGCCATGGCTGCATAGCGAATTGGCACTATATGGCCGCAAGACAAACACAACCTGTCGCGCTTTGACCATTTGGATTTTTTAGGATTATGTTTCAAAACATTAAAATATAAGGCGCTAAAAATATCAGCCATGCCTAAAGAGCCACCCGGATGGCCTGAACCTGCTTTAGCCAGCATGCGAATCACATCCTGGCGCAAAGTATTGGCTATTTCTTTAAGTTGTTTGATATTGTGTTTTTTCATTAAATTATTCGGGCGAAAACGCCCTTTTGATATTTTAATTACCGCCTCCTTTAGGAGGCGATCGACGGCTAAAGCCGTCGGTAAGTGCGGATTAAATCGGGCGTTTTCGCCCAACCATTCAACTTACTTTAATTTTTTCGCCTTAATATGGCTGCCAAGCTCTGCAGTTAATGAATCAACATGCTTTTTAATGTCTTTACGCATGTTTTCTAGAATTTTCTGGCAAGATTCACACTTGGCTTTTTTAGCATCCCGGATATAATATTTCTCCAGCCGCCAAAGATCGTCCAATGTGTTGTGCAGCATTTTAATTAAATTATAATTCTCATTTTTCATAGCTTTAAAATTAGTTAATTAAACCTTTTATTTGATTAATTGTTTGCTTAATATTTTCTGATTTAAAAATCAAAGTGCCGGTTGAAATTATATTAACGCCTGACAGGGCAACCTGCTTTATATTTTTCAAATTAACTCCGCCGTCAATTTCAATATCCAGCCTGGGATAATTTTTTCTTAAAAACTTGGCTTTATTTAAAATGCTGGGTTTTAAAATTTGTCCGCCCCAGCCAGGCTTAACGCCCAGCAAAAACACCAAATCAAGGCTGGGTATAAATTTTTCAATTTTTTTAACCGGGGTTTCAGGATTAATAGCCAAGCCAACTTTAAATTTTCTTTTTTTAATATATCCAATCAAATTAAAAATTTCATCATCATTTTTTGCTGCTTCGTAATGAAAGATCATCTTTTTGACTTTATTGAATTTCTCCCATTTTTTAATTTCCTCCCCAGGATCCAAAACCATCAAATGCAACTCGTAATCGCCTTTATACTTTAGACTTTTTACTTTATTAACTTCATAAAACGTCTTATTTTTAACAAATTTATTATCCATGCAGTCAATTTGAACCAAAGAAAAATATTTTTCCACTTTTTTAAGCTTATCTTTAAATTCAGCAAAAGAATGAGTTAATAACGTGGGGACTATTTTTACTTTCATAAGATTGCCTTGAGCTTAGGGCCAGGAGCTCAGAGCTCAAAGCCCGTAGCAAATTTCTATTTGAATTCTTTGTTTTCAATTTTTTTAATTTTATTAAGCCTGCGCTTGCGGCGCAAAACAGCTTCAAATTTTGTGTTTAAAAATTTATCAATTATTTTATTGGCTTTTGCCGGCGAAACATTCCAGCCTGACAAGCACATAATATTAGCGTCATTATGTTTGCGGATTTCCACGGCATCATCTTCATTTTTAACTGAAACTGCCCGCGCGCCCTTAACTTTATTGGCCACAATACACATGCCATAAGAAGTGCCGCAAATCAAAATCCCCTTAGCGTTTTTGTTTTCAGCTACTGCTTTAGCCACCTTATAGCCAAAATCCGGGTAATCATCACCTTTTTTTAGTTTCAAACTGCCCTTATCTTCATAAGATATGTTTTTTTTAGCTAAATATTTTTTGATTTGCTCTTTTAAAACAAACCCCGCGTGATCCGCGCCTAAATAAACCATAATTTTAACTATAATTCATTTAAATTAAAATTTAAATTTCAATTGTTTCTCCTTCTTTTACCTCTTTTTCAGCCGGACCTTGATTGCCAAGAAAATCAGCAGACGGCAATTTTACTTTATCTTCTTGTGACTCTGCTGGCTTTAACGCTGGTTTCGGAAGCATGGACGGTTTTAATTCTTCCTGGCTGTCAGTTTTTACCGAAGTCTTAAAAACAGACTCTTCTTCTTTTTTAATTTGAGGCGGCTTAACTGCTTCCTTAACTTGTTTGCTGCTTTTAAAATTAACTGTCTGCTCTTTTATTTTAGCCAAGGGGATGCTCTCTCTTTTTGGCAAAGGCGAAATACTGGGGGTTGCTTTAGTTTGTTTAAGGCTTATTTCCCCGCGCCTGGCTTTTTTCAAACAATCCTGGCAAAAAACCGGCCTGATATTATCCGGCTTAAAAGGAACTTGAATTTCTTTTTGGCAGTTATAACAAATAGCCTCATGTTTATTTTGCTCTTTGGGGGCCTGTTTTTTTATTTCCTTATCCTTTTGAGGCAAAGCTTCAGTTTTTACAGGCTTAACCGGCTGCGGCTGAAAAGCAGGCCGGCTGTCTTTTCCCTCATATTTCCTTTTAAAAGGCTCCCCTCTTCTTTCTTGACCTCCTGTGAATTTTTTGCCTGTTTCTGACAAGCTCCATCTTTTTATTTTATCCTCAACAATCTCCCGTGGCTTAGCATATCTTTCCCTTGAAGCCCGGATAACTTTTCCCTCATTGCCCAGGGATTCAGTATAAATAGGCGGCAAGCCTCGGGCAGAAAAAGGCTCTGAAGCCACGCCGTCAATCATTAATTTCAAATAAATATGGAATTTGGGCAAATTAACCAAATCTTCCTGGGTCAGGTCAGGCGCAAACTCTTTTTCCAGAAATTCCGCGTCTGCCGCGCCGATCCGAAAACAAATAAGCGTGCCCACATTGCCAAAAACAGCCGGCTGAACAACCTCTCCCAATTGCTCAATATACTGATGGGCAATCGTCAAATTCAAACGGTATTTTCTGGCTTCAGACAAAATATTCGCAAAGGAATCCGTAGCAAAATTTTGAAATTCATCAACATACAAATAAAAATCTTTTCTTTGCTCTTCAGGAACATCAACGCGGCTCATGGCAGCCAGCTGAATTTTAGTCACCATCATAGAACCTAACAAAGCTGAGGAGTCTTCGCCGATTCTGCCCTTGGAAAGGTTTAAAATTAAAATCTTCCCTTCATCCATGGCTTTGCGCAGATCAATACTAGATTGTACCTGTCCGACAATATTGCGAATTAAGGCTGTTGATAAAAACTGGCCAATTTTATTTTGAATTGGTGAAATAGCCTCAACTTGAAATTGCGGGCCGTATTTGGCGTATTCTTCTGTCCAAAAAGCCCTGATCACCGGATCTTGGACCTTGGCCACTACTTTATTGCGATACTCTTTATCAACCAAAAGCCTGTTGATGCCCAGCAAGGTGCTGTCAGGAAATTCCAGCAAAGCTAAAATTGCGTTTCTTAAAAGATATTCCAAACGAGGCCCCCAGGAATCAGCCCACAGCTTTTTAAATACACCAATTAAACCCGAAGCAATAAGATGCCGGTATTCAGGCGCCACTTTTTCCAGCACATTAAAAGAAATAGGATTTTCAATATCAGCCGGATTAAAATAAATTACGTCATTAATCCGGTTAGCAGGTATCCAGCTTAACATTTTTTCCGCTGTATCGCCATGAGGGTCAATATAACAAACGCCATGGCCAGCTACAATATCAGAATAAACCATGTTTTCAATCAAAGTTGTCTTGCCCATGCCGGTTTTACCAATAATATAAACGTGACGGCGCCGGTCGTCTGTTTTAATGCCAAAAACCCGCTCCCTATTGCGGAAAGTTGTCACAGCAAAAGGCGTGATTTCATTTTCCAAGGCTTGTTTTATTTTATCTTGATCCATATTATAAATAATATTTTCACCACAAAATTTTCACATAATTAGGTAGGGTGTTTTTTATAATCAATAATTCCACTTAATCAATAAAAGGCAGGTTTTCCAAAAACGGCTTTTTTTCTTTTTCTTCCTTATCACCCTTAATTTCCTTTTTCGGCAAATCCTTGGCTTCAATTTTTTCTAAAGCCTCTTGCTTCTCTTTCTGAATCTTTAACTTTTGTTCCTCTTCCCGAGCGATTTCCTGAAGCCTTTTTTCCCTGGCTGACCGCGATTTTATAAAAGCCTCCTTATCTTTAGCAAATTGCATTTCAAATTCATCATTATCATAATCAAAAGACGGCATAACTCTGCTTTTTTCTTCAAGCTCTGCCTCTGCTTTCTTTGCCTGAATAGCAGACAATGGCGCTTCCTGCAAAGGCAAGCCAAAAGGCGCGGCTGCTTTTTTAAATTCAGTTTTTTTCAATAAAGGCGCTTTGACATACATGCTGGGGAAATGCCAAATAGACGCCAATTCTTCAGCACACAATGGCTTGGCTGGCGAACCAACAACAACGCTTCTATTCCTATAAGCGCTCATTATTTTATTTTTACGGGCATTCCTGCGGTAATCTATTAAAATATATTGCGGAGAACTAGTGCCAGTAGCTTTTAAATCGGGCTTAAAACCGTTTAAATTCATATCAGACCATTGCTTAATCGCGCCAATAACAGCATTAACACCCAAAGGCTTATTCATTTTATCTTTTTCCGCCACATATATATATCTGACTTTTGTATTAAAAGCCAGTTTGGAAATTTTATTTTCAATGGCTTCCAGCTGTTCTTTTTGGCCTGGCGAAAGATGCATCATGACTGAAAGCGGCTCTGGTTTTTTTTCTTCCACCGCCCCCTCTCCTGACAAATTCATCCCCACCAATTGCTCTGTAAACTCACTAACTAATTCGGTAAAAGGGCTGAATATTTGCGAAAGCACGCCTTTTTTAGTTTTAGGTTTTATTTGAAGAATTTTATTAATTTCTTTTTTGCCGCCTTCCAAGCCCCAGTCAACAGCCAAGGGAGTCAAAGTAATCTGCAGCCATATTTGCTCGCCTTTGCCGATTGAGCTCATGGTTTCCAACAAAGCAGCTATGGGATCAACAAATGTTTCGGAAAAACGATGTTCAAATTTTGGATAAGTCTTGATTGGCAAATAAACATTTTTATTGCTTAAAGTAAATTCACAGCCCCATAAATCATGGGTTTCATTGGGATATAATTTGGGCACGCTATTAACATAATCCTCAACCTCAGTAATTTCCGCGTCAGGAAACTGGCCATAAACAGAAGCTTCCACCAAATTGCGCCAATCACTCGGGCAGCGCACCAAAAACTGGATATTGCCTTCATAACTAATCAGCTCAACCGACATAGAACGCTGGAATTCTCCCTCAATATATTTAGTCCACCAAATCAGCGTAGCATGGGCGCCCAGCAATTGGTCAAAAAAGTTTTCCACGGCCTGGATGCTCTGCTCGTTTCGCTTTGGCACGTCAATAGCCAAAATTATTGGCTTAGGCATTTTTCCCGCCCATTTAATCTGGATATAAAACATATATTCGGGATAAACAAAAAACCGCAAAAAAATAAAAATAAAAATAAGCCAGCCCCAGTATTTAAAAAGTAGGAGCCAGATTATTTCAAAAGCTGAAAGGCCGCTGAATTGGTTAAAAAAATCAATAACCAGCTGATTTAAATAAGTAATATCTATTTCAATCATATATTTATTCGCATATATTAATTATACCTAAATTTTGAATATTTAGCCAGAAAACAAAAAGAAACCTCAAAAAAATTGGAGGTTTCTTTTTATTATATTTTAATTTTTTATACTAAGCTATAGCTGCCGTCTTCCATTCTTACAAATTTATCCTTATTCATTAAAACCAGATTTATAGTTGTTCTTTGGACTAATCTTTGCTTTAAAACTTCTTCCAATAAATCTTTCTTTAACATTGATCCCTTTTTCTTAAGAATTTTTTCAATAATATCAGCTACCGTGCCTTCTTCGTAGCCCCATTCTCTCAAAGCGTAAATGCCACGGCCAACCAAAACATATTTTTCATCCAAAATTAATTCATTGTGGACAGTAGCCGGATGGGCTCTTTTGCGGTCAAAATCAGCCAGATTAATCAACTCCGCCACTTCAGAAAAATGCAATGGCCTGCTTTCCCTTAACATAATCAAATATGCTTTATCAGTCATTCTTTTAGGTCTAATCGTCGGCCAATTAATTAAGCCCCATTGGCCTAAAATATTTTTATTAAGATCTGTTCTTAATCTTAATAATGCTTCCAAAATTAATTGGTTTTCCGCTTCTGCTCGGTCAACTTTTTCATAATATTCATGGCTTTGGAATTGATTCAAAAGCTCATCTAAAGATAATGGCCGTGAATTCTTTTCAATCAGTGACTTTAAACTGCCGGAAAGGTCTAAAATTTCATCTAAATTAACCTGCTCCAATTTCCAAACAGTAAAATAGTCCGCTAAATTATCTATTCTTTCAAATTTATCGGCCAAGATATTAACTAAAAGAAAATTCAGGGCTCTTTGTTCTTGTTCTTTCTTTTCCTGCAATAATTTCTCAATTAAATAATTTTCGGACATTACGCCGCCATGGTTTCTTAAATATTCTACTACAGCAGATTCTATATCTATCATTGGCAATCTTGCCTTGGCAGAATCCAAGGTTTTTATTTTTTTCAAACCTTCCTTTTCGATTTGCCTGACTCTTTCTCTGGTAATATTAAAATCTTTGCCGATCTGCTCCAAAGTATATCTAGGAGAATCGCCCAAAGCATTTCTTTTTTTCAGAACTTCACGCTCTCTGTTTGGCAAGCCGGCCAAAAGAGCATTAACTAATTCTGCGTAACTAATTGTTTTTATTTTAGAAGTCATATTTTATTATCTTATTTTTTCACAATTAAATAACAAGCCAAAATGTACATCTTTTCCATATTTTTTATAGCTTGTTTTAGTTATATCATATAATAACATATATAAAAAAATATGTCAAGAGTTTTGGACTTATTTTAAAATTATAACCTAATATTTAAAAAAAATCAAATATTGCCGAAATTTAAAAACCGATTAAATCATTGAAACAAAAAACGCCTTATTCGAATAATAATCAAATAAAGCGTTATCTTTAAATCAATAAATTAAACTAAAATTAGCTCTTTTTTAGTCTCCAGTCTAATTTCTGCCAAATAACTAAAAGCGGCGAAGCAATAAAAATAGAAGAATAAGTGCCTAAAAATATACCAATTGCCAAAGTTAAAACAAAATCGCGGATAGTTGCGCCGCCAAAGAATAAAATTGACAGCAAAACAAATTCAGTGGTCAACGCAGTATTAACTGAACGGGTAATTGCTTCTCTGACACTTTTATCAACAATTTCTTCAAATTCGCCTTCATAACGGTGTAGATTTTCCCTGATTCTGTCAAAAATAACAATGGTATCATTGACCGAATAACCCAAAATTGTCAGCAAAGCAGCCACAAAAGGAGTATTAACCTCAAAGCCCAAATATCTGCCTAAAAAAACAAATAAGCCTATGGTAATCAAAATATCATGAAACAAAGCGATAATTGCCACCACCCCATATTTCCAAGAAGTGACCGGATAAGAAACCTTGCGGAATGCCCAGGCAATATACAAAATTATAGCAATAATCACAAATAAAACAGCCCAAATTGATTTGGATTGCAATTCTTTGCCAATAGACGGACCAATTGATTCAAACCTTTTTTCAATAATACCTGCCTGGCCATTATTTTCATCAGTAAAAACCTTAATGCCGCTGACCTTAATACTCTCATCTCCTTCGCCCAAAGCTTCTATTTTTAAATTATTGTCTGTTGCCTCTGATTCTTCATAGCTCTCACCCCCTAATTTGTCTAAAATCTGCTGGTGAGTCTGCTCATCAATTTCTTTAAACCTTAAAATATAACCCTTGTCATTTGTAGGTTGAATATTCAAACCTTCTAAATTAAATTCAGCTAAAAGTTCAGTGACCTCAACAACAGAGGGCCTTTCAGCCAAGTATTCAATTTCCAGCAAGCTGCCGCCTGTAAAATCAATGCCTAATCTTAAACCCCAGGCAATCCAAATTAAAACAGCAGCCAGGATTAATATGCCTGAAACTGTTAAAAATATTTTTCTTTGATTAATTATTTTCATAAGTCTCAATCTTTTTCTTATATAAAAACAGCCAGTTGCTTTTATTGACAAAATTCCAAGCAATAACAAAGTGCAAAATAGTTTTAGTTATAAATAAAGCTGAAAGCATTGAAATCACTACACCGATAAATAAAGTTAACGCAAAACCCTGAATAAAGCTAGTGCCAAACCAGTACAAAATCACGCAAGTAATCAAAGTGGAAAAATTTCCGTCGCGGATCGAAGGCCAGGCGCGCCTAAACCCCTCGTCTAATGCAGAACCCAATGGCTTGCCTAATTTTAACTCTTCTTTCATTCTTTCAAAAATCAAAACATTAGCGTCAACTGCCATGCCCAAAGAAAGTATAAAGCCGGCAATGCCTGCCAATGTCAAAGTCACGGGAATTAATTTGAAAATAGCTAAAACAAAAATCCCATAAATTAATAAAGCGATTACAGCGATAAATCCCGGCAAACGATAATATATAATCATAAACAAAGCCACTAAAATTAAACCCAAAATAGCTGCTTCTACGCTTAATTTCAATGATTCCTGGCCCAAGCTGGCGCCTATTGTCTGCTGGGAAACCAATTCAATGGGTACTGGCAAAGCGCCGGCATTCAAACGCCTGACCAAAGTTTTGGCCTCATCTAAAGTAAATCTGCCAGTAATGACTGCGCTCCCCCCCGTAATTTTTTCATTAACTCTAGGCAAACTGATTGCTTCCCCATCCAAAAATATGCCGACAATTTTGCCCACATTGCGGCCTGTTATTTCAGCAAAAAGTTCTGTACCCTCGCTATTAAATTCCAAATTAACTTCGGGCTCATTAGTATTAGGATTAAAGCTTACTTGGGCACGCTTTAACTGTTTGCCGGTCAGGCCAGTATAAATAAACTGGTCCTGCGGTAAAATATCAACTGAAGTTTTTTTAGCTATCAAAATTCTAAAAATTTGAACGGCCGGCTCTTCTTTTTCATCAGATTTATAAATCAAATGGTAGCCGAATTGAGTTTCTACAATATCGGAAATCTCACCCGCGCTCATGGCAAAAGCCGCTTTTTCAAATTCAGGGACCATCATCTCCCGGCCAAAATAGCCCAAATCTCCGCCGCTTACATCAGCCCCAGGCTCAGTTGAATTAGCCTTGACCAATTCAATAAAATTTTCCGGAGTGGCTTGTTCTTTTAATTCTTCTATTTTTTTGCGGGCTTCTTTTTTAGACAATCCGCTCTCGCAATAAACCGCTTCCTCAAAACAAATTAATAAATGGTTAGCTTTAATTTGTTTTTCAAAACCTGTTTCTCCCCTTTTCAAAATATTATAGCCTTCGCCGTTTTCCAGCACCTTATTATAAATCTGGCCTGGCTTCAAATTTACAAGCGGCTGAAAAAATTCACTGTGAGCATGGCCGTCAACTACAAATCCTAAATCGCCCTCAATCTCTTTAGTCATAAAATCTTCTGATTTTTCACGCGCTATTTCAGCAAACCTATCAGGATTTTTCTTGACTTCAGCTAAAATATCTTCTGCTTTATTTTTAACCTTTTTATTATAATCTTCTAATTCTTTTGCTTGCTCTTCGGTTAATACCGGCTCTTCTATTGCTTCTTCTTTAAATTCTAAAAAAGGCGTTTCTCCAATCATCTGAATAGCCATATTAACATCCTTAATGCCTGCCAATTCCACAATAACGCGGTAATGGTCTCCGACTTTTGTTGTCTGCACCAAAGGTTCTGCCACGCCAAAAGCATTAACCCTTTTTTCAATTACATCCCGTACGCCCTCAACCGCGTCTGTCTGTTCTTTGCCTGGCACTTGGGAAACATCAGCCTGATAAACCAAATGGGTTCCTCCTTGCAAATCAAGGCCCAATCTAAAAGGCAAATCAACATAATGAGGTAAATTTAAAGGCAGCTTGCTGTTAAGCCAATCAGCGGAATTATTCCAAACTTTCGGATAATCCAAAAAACCCAATAAAATTGAGAGTATTAAAATTAAAACAATCAAAAGACGGACTTTGTTTCGAGGACTGATTGTGCTGGTTTTGCGAATCATAATTTTAAAAAAATTTTAGAGTGTATATAGTGTATATAGTAAATAAGACAATAGATAGAATGATAAAATAAAAAAATATAAATATGATTTATGCTCTTTTTATCTTCTTCCTCTCCGTATCCTCTTCTTCATCTTTTTCCCATAGCTCCTATAATAAAAAGATAACCAAATCCGGTTAATAAATTTATTTTAATACAAGTTGAAATTTTCTGCAAGTCAGGAACGCAAAAATTTGACTTTTCTCTGAAAAAATGCTATTTTAAAAACAAAAAAACAATCCCAAAAGGAGGGGAAAATGAAAAAGATCTTTTTACTCTTGTTCCTTGTCAATCTTCTGGTTTTCAACTTTGCCTGCGACAATGCGGAGGAGGAAAGCATAGGCATTGCCCGCCTGGCAGGCGTAAATTTTGTCTTTGATTTTGATGAAAAAAAGCTCACTTTAATCAATCGCAACAATACCGTAATCCGTGCCACTGTCTATAATCTTTCAAATAATTCCGTGCTTTCCGGTGACATAATCACTTGGCCAGGCAGCGAAGATAACAAGTACAACCTTTCTTTTAAAAAAGGCCATAAAGTTGAAATAAGAATATGGCAAGGTCCGGCTTCTGTGTTTTGGGGCAATTTTTTAGGCATAGAGCCTGATTTTATTGGCCAGGCTGTTTTGCGCGAAGGCAAGATTGCTGTTGTCCTTACTGGTCATAAAACAGGCTGGCATGTGCAATTGCCCATTACCAATGGCGGCCAATGCCATCTAGCCGGACAATATGCGCCAAGTGACATCTATGACCAAAGCGGAAACAATCTCTACTGTGATAATCTTAGTGTTAATTGGCTTTATGTTGAACTTTTTGTTTTAAGGCCGGCGCCAAGCGGCTATGAAGCTGACTTTAAAATCGCTTCATTCTGGGTTTACTTTGAAGACATCAAGAAAATAAGCTACAGCTATAACATCCCAGAACCTCTAGCATTAAGGATTACGTCTTATGATCCTTATAGCGAAACTTTTGAAACCATCCGAATTTATGGCTTTTTCCTGGACATTGCCAGCCAAAGCCAGAACGAAATAACAAGCGAAATAACCCTGCCGTAAAAAAACATGCCCGCGCAAATGATTTGCGCGGGCATATTTTATTTTTCAAAAAATTATTTCCGTCATCTTCCTAATACAATTTTATTAAAAGCTGCTTCAGCCTTTTCTCGGCTGATATCAAATTTCTGCAAATGGTTTACAACCTTTTTTATTTTATTATAATTGCCCACATAGCCGGAAACATTTTCCGGCAAGCCGACAAAGGTGTAAATTTTATTCCAAACTAATTTTCTGTCCATAAATTTCTTAACCGAATTTCTGGTTATCCGCCAAATTTCGCCATCAAGGCCAAAGCGGTAATACAGCCATAATTGCAAAAAATGCAAAACATCTTCGAATTCTTCTTTAATGCCTGTTTTATTAAATTTAATCACTTCTACTAAAAATTCTATCATTTCAGATATAACATCAATAAAAAAAATTCGCTTACCACAAGTATATTCTTTAATATATTGGCTAATTTGCATATTAACAAGTATAAAATTGATGGGCGAAAACGGCTGAATATTTATTATAGAGGACATTAGTCCCCGTTAACCATACGGGGGCTAAAGCCTCCTGTAAAATTTCACAAGCCGTTTTCGCCCGAGTTAAACCCCGTGGCATTTCTTAAATTTTTTTCCAGAGCCGCAAGGGCAAGGGTCATTACGGCCGACTTTTTGGCCATTATATTCCCCTCTTTTCTTGACTACATTTTGTACTCGTTCTGCTTGATTGCCGTAAACTGATTCTCCAGGCTTAGCATAAAAAGGAGATGAATCTTTTTCCATTGTTTTTTTAGCCCCTAAAAATTCCTTTGCCTGAGCCACAACACTTGGCGCCATTTGCTGGACAAAACCGACTTTAAAAATGCTGTAAACAACCTGTTTTTGAATTAAATTTAATAATTCGTTAAATAGCCGATAAGCCTCTTTTTTGTATTCCACCAAAGGATCGCGCTGTCCATAACCAGCCAGGCCAATACCTGTGCGCAAATGATTAATGGCTTCTAGGTGCAAAACCCAATATTGGTCAATAGAGCGCAATAAAACGCTTTTTTCAATTTCTTTAATTAAATCAGGATCATTGATCCGCTCCTTCAAATTTTCATAGGCTTTATGGGCCAAAGAAATCAAATAATCAATAATTTTTGTGCGAGCCTCAGCATCCTCTGCCCTGCTGCCGGCGATTTTTCTGATCTCATGCAATTCAATTTTATCCAATTCGCTAATAGGAAAAATTGTACTGGCAACCTCGTATATTTCCTTAATATTCCATTCTTTTTCATTATCTCCAGCCGTATGGAATAAAACCACCTGTTCTAATTCCGCCTCAATATATTCAAAAATCCGGTCGCTCAAAACCACATTTGTTTTAAAATTTTCCGCAATTTCCAAAACTTCTTTTCTTTTGGCATAAATAACATTGCGATGCTTATTAATCACATCATCATATTCAACCAGGTGTTTGCGAATATCAAAATTATTACCTTCAACTTTTTTCTGCGCTTGCTCCAGAGATTTGGAAATGAATTTGTTTTCAATCGGCATATCCTCTGGCACGCGCAATGTTTCCATAATCCTTTTGATCCTATCTGATCCGAAAATCCTCATTAAATCGTCTTCCAGGGAAACATAAAACTGGGATGAACCAGGATCGCCCTGACGGCCTGAACGTCCCCGCAACTGGTTATCAATACGCCGCGCTTCATGTCTTTCCGTGCCTATCACATGCAAACCTCCTAATTCTTTGACCTTTTTAGCTTCTTCTACATCAGGGGGATTGCCGCCCAAAATAATATCAACGCCACGGCCAGCCATATTAGTCGCTAAAGTAACCGCTCCTATTTTTCCTGCCTGGGCAATAAATTCAGCTTCTTTTGCATGATTTTTAGCATTTAAAATATTATAATTAATGCCTTCTTTTTCCAAAAACCTGCCCAATAATTCATTTTTTTCAATGGAAATTGTGCCAAGCAAAACCGGCTGGCCGATTTCTTGCCTTTTTTTTATATCCTTGATTACAGCTTCAAATTTCGCTTTTTCATTTTTATAAATCAAATCATTCAGGTCTTTCCTGACCATTGGCTTATTAGTCGGTATTTCAACTACTTCTAATTTGTAAATTTTGAAAAACTCTTCAGCTTCAGTCGCGGCAGTACCAGTCATGCCAGCCAGTTTATCATAAAGGCGGAATAAATTCTGAAAAGTAATGGTTGCCAAAGTCCTGCTTTCTCTTTGAATTTGCAGGTTTTCCTTAGCTTCAATGGCCTGGTGAATGCCTTCTGAATAGCGCCGGCCAGGCATTAAGCGGCCTGTAAACTCATCGACTATAACAACCTCTCCGTCTTTAACCACATATTCTCTTTCTCTCTTATATAAAGCATAAGCCTTCAAAGCAGCTTCCAAGTGAAAAGTTGTTTCATAATCCATCTTTACCCAAGGATCAAAACCCAATTGTTTGGCAATTTTTTCCTGTCCTTCTTCAGTAAAAGTCGCTGAACGCATCTTTTCATCAATATTATAATCAACATTTTCTTTTAAAATCCTAATAATCCTGGCAAACTTATAATATGCCTCGGCTGGCTGGGTGTCAGGCGCGGAAATAATCAAAGGAGTCCGCGCTTCATCAATTAAAATACTATCGACTTCATCAATAATGGCATAACGCAAATCCCTCTGCGTTTTATCTTTTAAATTATAAACCATGTTATCGCGCAAATAATCAAAGCCGAATTCATTATTAGTGCCATAAGTAATATCGCACTCATAAGCTTGCTTCCTGTTTTCCGCCAAACGCAAATTATCCATGTCAACTTTGAAAATTTTAAGCGTTTCTTCTGAATTATCAGCTTTATCAGCCTTGACCGTGGAATCATAAACATAAGTAATTCTTTCATTTTGGATACAGCCGATAGTCAAGCCTAAAAAATTAAAAATCTGGCCCATCCAGGCGCAGTCGCGCCGAGCCAAATAATCGTTAACTGTTACCACATGCACGCCTTTGTCTTCCAAGGCATTTAAATAAATTGCCAATGTTGAAGTTAATGTTTTTCCTTCACCGGTTTTCATTTCCGCAATCTGGCCCTGATGCAAAACCATTGCTCCAATCAGCTGAACATCGTAATGCCGCTGGCCTAAAACCCTTTTAGCCGCTTCGCGCACAACAGCAAACGCTTCAACTAAAAGATCATCCAAAGTATGGCCTTTGGCCAAACAATCCTTAAATTCTTGAGTTTTATTCTGCAACTCTTCATCTGACAAAGATTCAAATTTTTTTTCCAAAGCATTAATTTTGTCAACAAGAGGCTGCATTTTAGCAATAACCTTTTTATTAGGATCGCCTAAAATCCTGTTTAATATTGACATGATTTATATAGTTAAAAAGCCCTAAACTCAAAGCTCCAAGCTCTGGGCTTTGGGCTCTGGGCTTAGAGCTCAAATTTTAAGATAAATTAATTATAACAATAAAGCTAAAAAAAATCCAGCCTTTGCCAAAATAAAAAAGCCGCCCGAAAAGAGGCGGCTTTTTTATGTTAAAACATTAAAACTTCAAGCCTTATCCAAACCAACATCCAGATTAACAATCTGGTCTTTTTTAACCAAATCAACCGGCTTGACTTCTTTTGGCTCATAACCTGATTTTTCAGCCAAAAGCTGATAAACATTCTTGCCTACCAAAAACGCATAGCGGCCTTTTTTATCTGTCACCTGCGTCTCCAATAATTTGTTAAACTTCAAATCAAATATCCTGACCACGGCATTATCCAGCGGCTCTTTATTTTTTGAATCATAGACTATGCCCCAGCCTTTTGTTTTTGGCGGAACTAGCAGTTTCTTGAACGTCATATAGAAAACCAGATGGATCAATAAGGCAAAAATAGTTATCAGGGCAGGATAAATAATCAAAACTAATATAGCCAAAACAAAACCAGCATAAGAAACAAGCAGCCGCAAATGCCTTATATAAAAATTGCGGACAATCTCTTTTACTGGCTTGGCTTTTTTCTCTCTGACATCCAATGGAATATTAACTGATATTGCCGCGTCTTTTTCCTTAACCTCAATTTCTTCGCCATGGTAAAGATCCAAATATTTCGTATCCTGCTTTTCGGCCCTTAATATCCTGGTAGGAAAATCATAGCCTGGTTTGACTACTTCCAGATAATACCTGCCGGGATTTTTAACCATCAGCAAATACCTGCCAGCCAAATCAGTGACTTTTGTCTGTATCAATTGCTTGCCTTTCTTTTCATAAAGCCTGACCAAAGCCAAGCTAATCGGCATTTTTGTCAATGAATCATAAACCACGCCCCAGTTTTTTCGTTTTTTGCGGAAAAAAATCAAAAATGGCTCTAAGAAAATAAACTGCAAATACGACCAGAAATTAACAGCTACTGTCGCTACTGCCGGCACAGTATTTATTGCTGAAACAGTGACCAAAACCGGCGTCACAACATCACGGCTTACTTGTTCAACTGCCGGGTTATTTAAAACCTTCTCATTGGCAAATTTAACCGGCTTGCTTTCAACAACGTTTTTAACCGCCTTATTGTCAGTAATTGAAGTAATTATATTCTGTCCTGTTTGGGTTTTGCTGATATCTCTGGTTAAGATATTGAAAAATGAGCCTGTCATTGAAACTTCTTTTACTTCTGCCTGCTTAACAGTAATAAAAACTGCTGCTGTATCGCATAGCTCGCTCATATTGCAAATCATATAACCAAAACTATCCTGACCTGAAAAATCCAAATCCGGAGTGTAGATAATCGTGCCATCAGCCCGGTTAATGACAGCTGTGCCGTTTTGAGGAGTGTCTATAATCTCTAATGAATTTATGTCTAATGCGTTTTCCGGATCACTGTCATTGGCCAAAACAGCAATTACTACTGCCTGGTTTGCTTCTGTTTCAGCCATATCATCAGCTGCCACTGGCGTTAAATCAATGACAAGGCCTGTTGCTGGCATTGGCGCTGTTTCTTCTGCCGGCGCTGTTTCTTCTTCAAATTTTATTTCTTCAACAGGCTCTTCATCAGCAAACTCTATTACTGGCGTCGTATTATTGACAATATTTGTATTAACTGCGGCAAAATTACTGCCAGAAACCATTGCCTGATTGCTGATTGTAGCGCCTGAAACATTTTCCTTAACCCTGGCTTTAAAAGTCATAAATCCGCGCTGCTGGCCCAATAATTTTTCATGAAAACAATTCAATTCATTATTGCCAAAACCGCAGCCGCCTTCAATTTCCAAGCCGCCTATGACTAATTGGGCGCTGCCTGTCAGATAAGTCAAATTAATGTCTAAATTATCACGAATATTTATGTTTTTAGCTTCAAGATTGCTTTGATTGGCAAATCTGATTATATAGCTTAATTCATCTCCGGGCTGGACCTGCTGGCCGTCCTGGCTGTAATCATTTTCCTGCGCCAGCCCTGAATGCTGCAAGCCTAATACGCTAAAAACTAAAACTATTAAAACCATTGCCATTAAACAAATTACCACTGCTGCTCGCCTTACTAGCCACTGGCTGTTAAGATGCTCCTTCTTATAGCTGTCAAAAGAACTTAAAAATATTCCCTCTTTGCTTTTGGGGGCCTGCTTATCAAATACCAAGGCAGGCTTATGAAACATCAATTTAAAAGCTAATTTTATTTTGCCCAATAATTTCTCTCTGGTTTTTAAATTGCTGAAAGTTTTATATAAGCTGGAAAAAAGCAAAACTATTAAAACAAGCAGTATGATATTTAAAAAAATGAAAAATTCCTGGGCCAAAAGCGCAAAGGCTGGCAAGATCGCGCCAGTATTGTTTGCCATGGCTGTTTTAGACAGCCAGATAGTTTTTGAACGCGCTAAATTAACGCCCACTCCTTTGCTGGCCAAAATCTCTAATTTCTCCGGCTTTTCTGTTATCAGGCCGTCTCCGTTTTGCACATAGGCTACAAAAGAATAATCTTCTGGATTAATCGCCATCTGAAAACTAAGCCTGAATTCACCGGAAACATCTCCTGCTACTTTGACAATTATGCCCTCAACTGCTCCCCATTGCTCATATGTCTGCCACACAGGCTCGTCTCCCAGGCTGCCGTCTGCCTGCACATATTTCCCGCTTTGAGATTCTAATATCGCATACAATGTTTCCGGCGGGTTGCCGTCATTTGGATCAATCATAATCTGTATTCCCTCGTCTGTTATTTCGCCGATTATTATTGGCAACGGATCATTGGCCAAGGTATAGCAAAAACTGATATTTGAAGCTTCTGATTCTATAATCTCTCCTTCATCATCGCCAGGGTTATATGTTCTGAAATAGGCTGAATACAATGTATTTGGCTGCAAGCCTGGCTCTGTGTATTCATAAAATAATTCCTTAGTGGATATGCTTGCCAGCAAACCAGATTCTTCATTGCTGTTTTCCCTGTATAAATTAAAACCTTCTTTTTCCCAGCCTTCTGGCGCTGCTATTAGCCAAGCTACTTCAGATGAACTCTGCGCTTTGCAGTCCAAATTCAAGGATTCAGGGCTGTAACCTGATATTTTACCGTCTCCGTTTCTGGCTAATATATATATTTTGTAATTATCGCCAACTAATGCGTCTATTCCGCCAGAGCCTCCCCATTGCTCATATGTCTGCCAAACTACTTCTTCTGCCAAAGAACCGTCTGCCTGCGCATATTTATTCGTGTAATATTCAAATATCGCATATTCGGTATAATCAGGATTGCCGTCTGTCCTGTTAATCGCTATGTTTATCCCTTCTATTTTTATTGTGATAATAGGCGCTTTGGGGCGGCTGGCCAAAGTATAGCAGCTGGCTTTGTTTGTGGACAATGATTCTCCTGATGCGTTAAAAGCTATTACCCGCCTGTCTGCTGCCAGGCTGTTTGGCTCAAAGCCTGTTTCATCTATATATTTTAAATTAGCTTCATTTTTTTCTTTGATCAGGCCTGACTGACCATATAACCGGAATCCTGTTTCGTTTGTCGCCTTGTCTTCAAATGTCCAGCGGATTGCATGTGTGTCCAATGCCCGACAAACCAAATTCTCTGGGGAACTAGGCGGAGCAAAAAATGGGCTTCTAGATACAAGGGTTTTTCTTAATAAAATAGAAAGGGAATCTCCCCAGCTCAGATGATTAACAACAGCCAAGTCATTTTTTTTATCATTATTAAAGTCAGCGCTAGCAATTGCTGCCGGAGCTAGCCCCACCGTATAATTAATCGGCTTGTCAAAAATTCCATTGCCATGGCCGAAAAGAACAGAAATTGAACCGCGAGTAGCCACAAATTGTGTCCTAAAAGGATCGTCCTTATTAACTACAGCCAAATCATAAATATTATCATCATTAAAATCTCCGCCTATAATAGCTCCCGGCAAATTACCGACAGGGATAGGACTTATAAGAGCTTGCTGAAAATTACCGTTGCCATCACCCAATAAAATAGTCACCGTATTATTTCCAGAATTTGAAACCGCCAAATCTTTATTATTGTTATTATTAAAATCAGCCGCAAAAACATAACGAGGTTGAGAACCAACATTAATATTAACAGCCGGCGCGAATGTACCATTGCCATTATTTAATAATATTGAGATATTATTGCTATTATAATTTGCAGTAACTAAATCAATATTGCCATTATTATTTAAATCAGCGCTAAACACTGATTCTGGCTTAAGCCCGACGTTATAATTTTGCCGAGTTTGAAAAGTCCCATCACCATTGCCCAGCAATACTGATACATTATTTCCACCAAACAAATGATTATTATTGACTACCGCCAAATCCAAAATATCATCATTATTAAAATCCGCGACAGAAACCATAACAGGCTTTGAACCCACAGCATATGGGCTAATAGCTTGCTCATAAAAACTGCCGGTTCCATCACCTAATAAAATTGAGATGTTATTGGAATCTTTATTAACTGTAACCAAATCAACAAAATTATCACCATTCAAATCAGCGCAATAGACATCCCTAAGGCCATCCCCATTCACTTGATAATTATTAAATGCGAAAAAAGTTCCATCGCCTTTGCCTAAAACCACCGAAACTCGGCTATGTATATTTGAAGCGGCTAAATCTATTTTATTATCATTATTAAAATCCGCAGCGCACAACCCTGTAGGAAAAACATCAATATTATAATTAACAGCATCATTAAAAGTACGCGTACCAGTAATACTGCTACGCCCCAATAATAAAGAAACATTATTACTGCCTGAATTAACAATTAAAAAATCATTTGTTTTATTATTATTAAAATCATGGGCAATTATACTCGCAGGATTGCTATTAACAGCATAGGCGACTGGCAAACCAAACGTGCCATCACCATTCCCATTTAAAACAGAAACACTATTCCCGCCCCAGTTAACAACAGCCAAGTCAATCTTATTATCCCTTGTAAAATCTCTCCCGACTAAAGAAATGGGATTTGAGCCTACATTATAATTTACAGCCGGCGCAAAAGTACCATCGCCATTACCTAAAAGAAAAGAAATATTATTACTACCATAATTAGCGACTACTAAATCTTTTTTATTATCAGCGTTAAAATCAGCAACATAGACAGCTTGAGGCTGGCTTCCTACGCCAAGAGGGCTATTAATCTGTTCCGTAAAAGAACCATCGCCATTACCTATTAATATAGTGACAGTATCATCACCTGAATTGGCGACCACCAAGTCTTTTTTATTATCAGCGTTAAAATCAGCAACATAAACAGCTTGAGGCTGGCTTCCTACGCTAATAGGGCTATTAACCTGTTCTGCAAAAGAGCCATCGCCATTACCCATAAATATAGTAACAGTATTATCATTTGAATTAACAACAACCAAATCATATATATTGTTATTATTTAAGTCAGCCGAATAAACTGCTTGCGGGCCAGAACCAACGCTAAACGGACTATCTGATTGCTCTATGAAAGTTCCATCACCATTGCCCATTAATATCGTAATGGTATTATCTGCAAAATTCGTAACGACTAAATCTTTGTTTCTATTATTATTAAAATCAGCGCTAAAAACAGAAGTGGGATTATTGCCCACGCTTAAAATATTCCCTGGCAATAAGCCTCCCAAGCCATCGCCCAGCAAAATTGAAACCGAATTGCCGGCTGAATTTACAACAGCGACATCTTCTTTTTTATTATTATTAAAATCACCATTAAAAACTGCTACTGGATTTGTTCCCACGGAAAAATTAAAAGGCTCTTCAAATCTTCTTTCTACTGACAAATTCAAACTAACTGAAGTAATATTGCGAACAGTATCATAAATTACAATTGAAGCGTCGCCAAAGGTTGTCAAATCGCTTGCCAAAATTTGCGCATTTAAGCGCTTTTCGTCTATTAAAGTCGTATCCCTATTATTGCCTCTTATCCTTAAAACACTATTATTATCAAACCTACCGCCTAAAGCTGTTAATTTAAAACCTGGACTGCCAGCAAAAACTGCCGGCGGTGAAATTTCTAATAAGTTAAAATTGTAATCAGGGATAACGCCAACAACCCTGCATTTAGAAATATCCGTACAGGATCTATAATAATCGGCATAAACAAAATAATTTATTCCATCATTATTTATATCTACAGGAATAAGACAAGATAAATTATAAGCAGGAAGACTGGCATTTCTTTTAATCGGAGCATTAAATGTTCCATTATCATTGCCTAAAAAAACATAATAATAACCACCTTCCATGCAAGCAAGAGCTAAATCTTTAATATTATCGCCATTTAAATCAACGGAAGTTATTGAACGACAATCAAAAAAATCATCATCCTCTATATTTCCATAATAAAAAGGATCTGTAAAAGTGCCATCTCCTTTATTTAAAAGAACTGACATTTCAACCGCATTTGCCCAGTCGCCCTCATTAGAGGTGGCCAAATCAGGATATCCATCATTATTAAAATCATCACTTACAATATGTAAAATCGAATTGGATAATGGCAAATTATAATCAACAGGAGCTTGGAAAGTCCCATCGCCATTGCCCATAAATATAGAAACATAATAAGGAGCATAACTAGTAACCGCTAAATCTACAATCCCATCCAGATCCAAATCTACTGCAATTACTGAAGTTATTTGAATGTCATGATCAATCGGGCTATTTGTATTTTCAATAAAAGTACCGTCGCCATTACCCATTAAAATGGTTATATTACCCCATTCATTCCAGCCGCCAGTACCATAATTAGCAACTGCCAAATCCATCTTGCCATTATTATCAAAATCAGCTGCAGCTATTGACCTGGGGGAAATTTCGACATCATAATGAACCGCTGGCTCAAAAGTCCCATCGCCATTGCCTAAAAGTATAGAAATAGTATTATCTCCTGAATTAGCAACTGCCACATCTTGATAACCATTATTGTTAAAATCAGCATTAATAACATATACAGGATTTACACCCACTGCATAATCAATTCCGGGAATCGGGGTGCCTTTTGCTGGATGCCCGATTAAAGTATTATTAACTGTACCCATTAAAATAGTAATAGTATTATCACCAGCGTTTGTCGCTATCACATCCTGATAACCGTCCCTATTAAAATCAGCGCTGGTAAGCCAAGACGGATGCTTCCCGGCATTATATTTGAGAATTTTAGATGAACTTTGTTCCAATGGCCAAGCCTGAATTTTATTTAAAAAGACAAAACAACCCAAGACAGCCAAAATTAATAAAAAAACCAAACCTAAATAGAGTTTGGTTATAATTCCAAAATATCGGAAAAAATTAAATTTTCCTTTTTTTATTTTCATAGCAAAACATTAAATTTCCTAAATAAATTATAGCAAAAATTTTAAGAAATTCAAATTACCT